>Ga0181521_10006859_pt1 | contig 12165 bp, 8 predicted proteins | sample PEATcosm2014_Bin_32_FD_119764 | JGI IMG/M metagenome (GOLD analysis project Ga0181521, IMG submission 119764) | Peatland microbial communities from MTU Mesocosm Facility, Houghton, MI, USA - PEATcosm2014_Bin02_60_metaG | ecosystem: Environmental > Terrestrial > Soil > Wetlands > Peat | place... | reverse complement strand
GAGAGGAGGCTCGGTCGAGTACACGTAAGTTTCGTAAACGGCAAAATCGGCCCGCAAAGCGGGAAGCATCATCTGCATGAGTTCGGCCTCTTCCAACACCTTTCCGGGAATGCCATTCAGGCGACGCAATTCGGCCATGAATTCCCCCTCGGGCAGGGCGTGGATCGGCCGGTCGCGATGAGGGGTCTGCGGCGCGCGATCCGCCGAGATAAACAGGCGAACCGGCTGAACACCAGACTGTCTCCGGAGCTGACGGGCGAGTTCAAAGCCAACCAATGCTCCCAGGCTGTGACCGAAAAAGGCAAACGGCTTGTCCAGGAGTGGAACCAGGGCTTGGGCGAGGGTCTGGACCAGAGGCGAGAGCTGAGTGAACGGAGTCTCCATCAGCCGGGTTCCCCGACCGGGGAACTGAACCGGGCAGACCTCAACATCTGCTGGCAAACCGTCCGGCCAGGTGCGAAAAATCGATGCACCCATTCCTGCGTACGGGAAGCAGAACAGACGGAGGCGGGCCTGTGGGTTCGGCTTGCGGAAAGCAATCCAGGAGTCAAAGGCGATTGCGGTGTTCATGGATTCGTCTTTCCTGCTGCGCCATTTTCTTCCGGGAGTATGTAGCTGACGCAAACCGAACGCAAGGCGGCGACAATCCTGCACAAGTGGCAACAATGCGGTAAAAAACTGACGAAATGTCGAGCCAATTTCCTGTTCTTAGGTTGTTTACTATGAGAACTATAATGCGCTTTACAGCATATAAACGCCATTTAGGCGTATTATAATGCGCTTTCCAGCTTGACTGGTTTGGCAGCATCGGGCAGAGTATGGCCATGAACTTCGAAGCCATGAGCGAGAAGGCGGTGCTGGAGGAACTGGGGCGGCGGATCCAAGCCCAGCGTCTCAACGAGAATCTGGCGCAAGCCGAAGTGGCCCGCAAAGCCGGTGTCTCCCGGCGAGCCTTGCAGAATCTTGAGAGTGGACGGGTCTGTACGTTGTCGCTGCTTATCCGGGTGCTGCGCGCGATGGGCAAACTCAGCCAGCTTGATGCGTTTCTACCAGAGCCGGGATTAAGCCCGATTCAACTGGCAAAACTGAAGGGCCGCGAGCGTCGGCGAGCCTTCGTCCCCCGGCGCCGGCTTAGAGTGAGGGAAACCTGAACCATGGCGGCGCGTATTCGCAAAGTCACCGTCGCCACGGTTCGCCTGTGGGGGAAGGATGTCGGAGCCGTGGCGTGGGATGAGCCGCGGGGTTTCGGCAATTTTGAGTATGACCCGGCGTTTCTGCGCCAGGGCCGGAATGTTGCGCCGCTGATGCTGCCGCTCCGCGCCGGCATCTTTTCTTTTCCGTCGCTCAACCGGGACACGTTTCACGGGCTGCCGGGGCTGTTGGCCGACTCCTTGCCGGACCGGTACGGGAACCGGCTGATCGATCTCTGGTTGGCGCGGCAAGGTCGTGCCCCCGGCGATTTCACACCGGTCGAGCGGCTGTGTTACATGGGCACACGCGGGATGGGCGCGCTGGAATTCAAGCCAGCCATCGGGCCACCGGCGGGCAAGTCCGTTCCCATTGAGGTGGCGGAATTGACGGAACTGGCAGCGCAGATTCTCCGCCATCGGGCGGACTGGGCGGTGAATCTCAAGGGCACGAAGGCGGAAGCGTTGACGGAGATCATCCGCGTCGGCACCTCGGCGGGTGGAAACCGGGCCAAGGCAGTCATCGCGTGGAATCCACAGACGCAGGAGGTGCGTTCGGGACAGGTGGCCGCGCCGCCCGGGTTTGAGCCGTGGATTTTGAAGTTCGATGGGGTGAACGATGTCACGCTCGGCGATCCGAAAGGCTTTGGCCGAATCGAGCATGCTTATCACGGGATGGCCGTGGCGGCGGGGATTGAGATGAACGACTGCCGGTTGCTGGAGGAATCGGGACGCGCGCATTTCATGACGCGGCGCTTTGACCGCGACGTTCACGGCGGGAAAATCCACATGCAATCGCTGTGCGCGATGGGCCATTACGATTTCAACGCGGCGGGGGAGCACGGGTATGAGCAGGCGTTTTCGGTGATCCAGCGTCTGAACCTGGGGCACGAGACGATGCGCGAGATGTACCGGCGCATGGTGTTCAATGTGGTGGCCCGCAATCAGGATGATCACACCCGCAACATCGCGTTTCTGATGGATCAGGCCGGTCAATGGCGGCTGGCGCCGGCGTTTGACTTGATCTGGTCGTACAATCCCGCCGGCAGTTGGACGAACCGTCACCAGATGAGCATCAACGGCAAACGTGACGACTTCACGCGGGCCGACTTGCTCGCCGTGGCTCAACCGTACCGCCTCAAAGACGCCGACGATTTGATCGATCAGGTGGCGGCGGCGGTGGCCGATTGGCCACGATTCGCCAAAGAAGCCGGCGTCAGGAACGACCAACAACGAATCATTGCCAAAACCCACCGGTTGGCGCTCGCCGGAAAACGCCAAACCTAGGCTGCACCTCAGCCCTACACCTTCCCGCCCGCCGCCGACCAGCACGCCGAGAATACCGCCGCGCGAATCGCGGCGCAGGCGTACCGGCAGACTGGCCGGCATTCAATCGCGGGCTTGCCCCGACCGGCTCGCGTTGGCATACTCCGCGCCGATGGATGCGAAAGGCTAAACGCTTATGTCCCTCGAAGCCACACTCACCGACATCAGCGCCCGTCTGCGCCAAGGCCGGTTTCCCAACGAACAGGCCATATCCCAAGGCATCGTCTTGCGCGTGCTTCAGGCGTTGGGCTGGGACATCTACGACACGACCTCGGTCTGGCCCGAATTCCAGACTGGTGAAGGCCGCGCCGACTTCGCCCTCTGCCATCCGCCCTCCAAGCCCGCCGATTTCATTGAAGTCAAACCACCCGGCAAGGCCGAGGACGGCGTTCGCCAAGCCCTCGAATACGCCTTCCATACCGGCGTGCCGTTTATCGTTCTGACCGACGGCAAGACCTGGAGCTTCTACCTGCCGGCGGAACAAGGCAGCTACGAAGACCGGCGCGTGTATAAACTTGATCTCTTTGAACGCCCGCCCACCGAAGCCGCCGAAACGCTGCGCCGCTATTTGGCTCGTGAACGGGTCGAGTCCGGTGAAGCCCTCGAAGCCGCCCGCAATTAATACCGCAGCCGCAACCGCCGCACCTAAGCCTGCGCCGCCATCCCCGAAGCGTGGCGCGAACTGGTCGAAAAGGGCAACGAAGACTTGGTGGACATGCTCGCCAGCGCCGTCGAATCCAAGGCTGGCGTCCGCCCCGACGACAACGATGTCGCCGAGTTCCTTGCCGGACTCGGCCGACCGGTCATTGTCGAAACTTCGCGTGACAAGACCGTGCCGCCAACCAGCGCGGTAACTCATCGTCCGACCGCGCCCCACATCAGTGGTGAAACAACCCGCAGAGGCAAACTCGTTCTTCGTGGCAAAGCCTACTCATACCACAACGCCAAAGACGCCATGGTCATTGTCCTAAGCGAACTCGCCAAGGGCGATCCCACGTTCCTCGAACGCTGCTCCCAGCACCCCGACGCCCAAGGCCGCAAACGCCGCTATATCGCTCGTACACCGGAAGAACTTTATCCCGACCGCGAGGACCTCCGCGAGATGCGCGAACAGTTACCCGGTGGCTGGCTGGTCGCGACCAATCTCAACAACGTGCTTAAGAAAACCATCATCCGCCTCGCTGCCGAAGTTGCCGGGCTGACTTTCAGCAAGGATGTGATTGTGGAGTTTTGAGATCATGAATTTCCTGATATGACTCCTGATGAATTTCGGCAGCTACTGGTAGAGCAGACTGACTTGCAAATGCTCGGGCCATGCTTGCACGATGACATTACGCCTTTTGTCTTTGAGCCCAAACCGGACACTTGGAACGCGTTTCGCGATGAGCTTGCGGTGCAACTCGGAGTCGCACGAGGCGACGTCAGGGTTGTTGGTAGTGGCCGATTGGGATTCAGCATGAAGCCGCAAGGGAACTTGGTAGTCTTTAAAGACAAGTCCGATATTGACGTAGTTATTGTCAATGCCGACATTTTTGACCATCTATGGTTTTCACTGCTTGATGCCGCCTATCCGAGACCGCCATTCACCGATGCCAATAGGTTGGGTGGGTGGTTAAGAGACAGGAGCAGCGAGGTATACACTGGTTGGATAACACCGTTGGAGATTCGATTGGATTCAAAAATTTACGGGCCAAAGGCTAAACCGGTATTGGAGTTTAACGTGCGCTGGTTCAATACTTTAAAGCAAGTCTCACGTCATCCTCCGCGAAGGCATGAGGATGTCGAAGGCCGCCTCTACAGAACTTGGCGGCATGCGGAGTTGTACCATTTGCATAGTTTGGCAGTCTTGCGGAAATCGTTACTTGATTGATAAGGAAAAAACAATGAAACACGCATCTCATCCCCAGTCCATCTCATGGTTCCAAACACATTATAAGAGTGGCCACCTTGAGATTCGCCCGCCATTCCAGCGTAAACCCGTCTGGACTAGCAAGGAACGATGCGCACTCATTGAATCCATCCTGATGGACATCCCGATTCCAGAGGTCTATGTGCAAGTGACGGTGGCAGATGACGGAGAAGAGCAATTTGGAGTGGTTGACGGGCAGCAGAGATTGAGGACGATCTTGCAGTTCATAGGCGTTGAGCGCACAGAAGACCAAGTCGGCGAAGACAACAATGACTTTAGTCTGGACACACTTCCAGATGCGTCCGTTCACAGAGATAAGACCTTCGCAGATGTCACCGGCAATGCCCGAAAAAGCTTTTTTCAGTATGAAATCTGCGTCAGGTATCTCTACACTGACAGTCTTAAGGAAGTTGAAGATGTATTCAAGCGACTTAACAAGTTCGCGATGCCGCTGAAATCGCAGGAGTTACGGAATGCAACATTTCACGGTGCATTCGCAAAGCTTTCTGAAGATCTGGCCGACGATGAGTATTGGGCAGTGAACCGGATCGTAACTCCGGCTTCGATTCGGCGGATGTCCGACATCGAGATGATGAGTGATCTTTTGATTGGGCTATTGCACGGGCCACAGGGCGGGTCAGCCAAAATCATCAACGGCTATTACGAGCAATACGAGCAATACGAGGACGAATTCCCGGAGCAGAACAGAATCAAGCGTGTCTTCTCGAAGACACTGAACACAATCAAGAGCCTATTTCCTGACATTGCAGACATTTCCCGGTGGGGCAACCGCGCCGATTTTTACAGCCTGTTTGTGGCGCTGGGCGGCCTTCTTCGAAATCATGATCTGCCGGCAAAGTCTGAAAAGCAACTTCGCCAGGCGCTATTAGCCCTGGCGATAGGAGTCGACCAGCGACTAAAAGATCCAACTGCTAAGACTATCAAAGCCGCACAAATTTACGCTCGTGCTATCGAAAAAGCATCTAACGATAAGGCGAGACGCGCAGACCGGCAAGAGGTACTGGTCGGAATAATCGATGAGTTTCTCATCGAGAAGGAAAATGAGCCGCGGGTTAAAGGCACTGCGGGATAGAATCTCACCGTCTGCGCGTGCGGTAACGTCCGTGTGATTCTGCCAAGGCCATGGTGAGCTGGCTTTCTTCGATGGCCTCTTGCGGATAATCGCTCAAGTCGAGTTCAAGACTGTCGCCCTCGAAAGTCGGATAAAGCGCAGCGAGCTTGGGTATCGCGGTCTCGGCGAGGCGGAAATAATCTTTGTCAATTTCAATTCCGACTGACCGATAGCCGACCGCTTCGGCAGCGGCAATGGTTGAACCGGATCCCATGAATGGGTCAAGCATTATGCCCTCGCCCAGTGGCAACAAGGCGCGCACGATGATACGCATGAAATGCTGCGGCTTCAGGCACGGGTGATCGGAAATGGCTTCTTCACGTTTCGGAGTACGACCACTTGGGACGACCTCGGGAAACGGTTTATCAGTGGAGAGACGCCGCAAACCGCCTGTCTTCCATTTTCGCAAGTTCTCGGCCACCGTCCTTTCGGCGAGTGGCTTGCGAAACAGCATCCAAGGTTCGTAAGCGCCTTTGGGCGTGACGCACACTTCTGGGAATTCCTTCTCGGCATTTTTGGGACGGTCGCCACCACGGAAGCCAAAGTATAGCCGCATGACGGCGGGACGAACCTCGTAACCGGCTTCAGCCATCGCTCCCTGCACGTGATGCTGAAGGATTGGGTGACCGGCCACGCAAACGTGCGCGCCGGGCACGAGAACATCGAGAAGAAGTTTTCCCCAATCGCGGAAGAACGCCCGGAGATTCTGCTTCTCCTCGTCCGTCAGCACGGTGAACCGGGGCAGGGGATCACGTTTGTGTCCACCAATCATGGGTGGCAACCGCCACACGCCACCGCGTCCGTTGCGCAGTTTGGACAATTCTTTCTCAGAAAATTCGATGAGCCCGTAGGGCGGGTCGGTGCAGACCGCGTGAATGCTCTGCGGCGGACAGCCGCGCAACCATTCAAAGCAATCCAAGAGGTGAATCTCGTATTTCCTCATCGCGCGCAAGTTTCAACTATAGGCGAAAGACAATCAAGACTGTTCTTGGTATCAACTATAGACGAAATGGATGCCAAGACGATCATCGGCAATTTCGTCCGCCGTCTGCGCGAGCAAAAGAATTTGACGCAGGACGAATTAGCCGCGCGTACCGGTATCACTTACCAGTATCTATCCGGTCTGGAGAACGGACGCGAGAATTTTTCCATCGGCATTCTCGAATCACTTGGCAAGGCGCTGGATTGTCCACTCCCACAACTTGTGGCGGGTGCGTTCGCCGGGCCACCCGTTTTGGCGAAGGTCGAAGCCAATCCCGACTATTTCCGCCCGCAAGCACCGTTGCCGCCCGGCCTCAAGATTGCTCATCTGCAACGCGCGATGAACGAAACCCAGCGGATTGTCTTGCTGATTAACGCAAATCTGTCGGCCAGCGGCGGGAAACCTTTGCCGAAATATATTCAGGGCAACAATTTCAGCGGGCTGGTCTCCAATATCCTCTGCGACGCGATCCACGAGAACTCGCCGTACAAACACAACTCCGACCAAGCGTATCCAGACTTGATCAATCCAAAGGTTTCCGCGAAGGGCAAGCCGGTTGGTTTGGAGGTCAAGTCAACCATTCAAATCGGCAAGGGTGGAGAAAGCCACAACGGACATTCCGGCTGGCATCTGGTGGCGTGCTTTGCGATTGATCAAAAGACGGGCAACATTCGCTTCGTTCACGTCATGGTAGCCGTGCTCAATGGTCACAACCAACCCGAGCCAGATTGGGTGTACGTGGGCAGCAAAGTGAACGTTGACACCGGCAGCCGCCGAACCGAGACGTACAACACAACTTTGATCGGCACGACGAAACTACGGGATGGTTCAATTTACCTCGACCCCACCGCAATCAACTTCAAACGCTGGCGCCAGGGCAGACGGAGGCCCGCACCGCCGTTCTCGATCTTTGCCCAATCGTAAGCGTGTGAACTGTGCCGCGCGGCGAGGATTACGAAGTTAAGAAACCCGACCGAGCCGGAGCCGGTAACTACACATTTCCGCTTTCTTCCTCCACCACGGATTGTGCCAGGTTGAGGCAAGCCGTCAGTTTCTCAGCCAGGACTTCTACGTGCGGCTCGTACATCAGATTGGCGTGATTGCCCGGAACGACGTGGACCTCCACTCCGCCACTGGCCCATTCGCTCCAGCCCATCGTCGGGTCCGGGTCCTTCGCCGCGCCTGCCAGCGTTTCACTCGCCTTGAAGAAGGTGATTCGACCCGGGTAGCGACGCAGTCCGTAAATCTGCGTCGCTCGCAGGTCGCTCCGGAGAAGCTCAACAAAACGGCGGGCTTGGGAAACATCAAGCTCCGCGGGTATCAAGCCGGCGCTCTTCGCCTGTTCCAGCATGAAGGCCAACTGTTCGTCTTTGGGAAGCTGCGCCAAGGACTCCATCGGACCAAACGAAATACCGAAGTAACGTTCGACCATCAAAATCGCTTCAGCATCTTCCTCCGGAAACGTCTCATCGGGAGTGGGAATCCGGCCATCCAGCAAGGCGAGCAACGCCACCCGCTGACCTTGCGCGTGCAGTTGCTGCGCCATCTCGAAGGCGACCACGCCGCCCATGGACCATCCGCCCAGCAGGTACGGCCCCGTCGGCTGCACGGTCTGCAGGGCCTGGATGTACCAGGCCGCCATGTCTTCGATCCGCGTGTGGGGGTCTTGTCCGTCTTCCAGCCCCCGGGCTTGAAGCCCGTAACAGGGTTGATCGGAACCCAGCAACTGCGCCAGATGGATGTAGGGGAAAACGTGTCCGCCAGCTGGATGCACCAGGAAGAGCGGCCGTTTGTCGCCACCGGGTTGAAGCGGCGCCAGCGAGGACTGCGGGCCGGGCGTGGCCTGCTGACGGAGAAGACCGGCGAGATGCTCAACTGTGGCTCCCTGAAAGACGGCTGTCAGCGGAAGTTTTTTGCCCAGCCGTTTCTCGATGAGGGCGAACAGACGCACCGCCAGCAGCGAATGTCCTCCCAACTCAAAAAAATTGTCTCTCACCCCGACCGGCCGGACGCCCAGAACCTCCTCCCAGATCTGCGCGAGTTGGAGTTCCAGGTCATCGCGGGGCGCAACGAACGCTTTTTCCAACTCCGGCCGGGAGCGATCCGGCACCGGCAGTGCCCGGCGATCCACTTTCCCGGTGGGCGTCACCGGCAAGGCCTCGAGTAACACGACCACCGCCGGCACCATGTACTCGGGCAATTTGTCTTTGAGAAAATGACGCAGTTCATCCGCCGTGGAGTCCGCCACCACATAGGCCACCAACCGCTTCTCGTCCGGCGCGTCTTCCCGAGCTAGGACCACAGCCTCCCGTACGGCCGGGTGTTGGCCAAGCACGGCTTCGATTTCTCCCGTTTCGATGCGAAACCCGCGAATCTTTACCTGGTGGTCGGCGCGACCGAGGAACTCGATGTTCCCATCGGGCCGATAGCGGGCCAGGTCGCCGGTCTTATACATTCGCGCTCCTGGCTCAGCACTGAAAGGGTCTGGAATAAACTTCTCGGCGGTCAGCTCCGGCCGGTTCAAATAACCTCGGGCCAGGCCCGCTCCGCCGATATGCAGATGACCGGGAATGCCGATCGGAGCAGGATGGTTGTGCCGGTCCAGAATGTAGATCGTCCGGTTGGCGAGGGGACGACCAATGGGCACCCGCTGATACGTCGTATTCTGACCAGGACGGGGAGCAATTTCGAAGGCCGTTGCCGTGATCGTCGTCTCGGTCGGGCCGTACGCATTGAGGAGTCGGATTGAATTCAGCGGTGTTCGCTGCCAGAGTTTGAGAACCTCGGGCAACATCGTATCGCCGCCGACAATGAAGAGTCGGGGCTGAATGTTCGGGACCAGTTCCGGGACGCCCGCCCATTCTCGAGCCAGTTCCTGCCAGTAGGCGGTGGGAAGATTGAGGACCGTGAGTCCGAATTCTGAAATCTTTCGATGGAATTCTGCCGGAGGCCAGATGTTCGTTCCCATGATCACCAGCCGGGCCCCGACGATCAGTGTCGGCAGGATTTCCTCCAATGACACATCGAAACTCAACGAAGCAAACTGGAGGACGACGTCGCGGGAGTCCAGTTCGTAGTACCTTTGAGCATTCCGGCAGTGACCGGCAATCGAGTCATGCGAAACGAGAACTCCCTTGGGCTGCCCCGTCGATCCCGAAGTGTAGATGACATAAGCCAGGTTTTCGGGGAGGGTTGAGCAGCCGGGGTTCTCTCCGCTTTCACGGGCCATGGTCTCCCAGCCTGAATCCAGACAGATGACTCTGGCATCATGTTCCGGCAATCCCGCCACCAACCGTTCTTGGGTCAACAGCACCGGCACCTGAGAATCTTTCAGCATGAAGGCCAGGCGCTCCTTCGGATACGCCGGGTCCAAGGGCACGAACCCGCCGCCGGCCTTGAGAATGCCCAGCAATCCGATGACCATCTCCAGCGAGCGTTCCACGCAGATGGCCACCAGCACTTCGGGTCCGACTCCCAGCGCCCGCAAGTGATTCGCCAATTGATTGGCACGACGATTCAGCTCCCCATACGTCAACACCGCTTCGCCCGTGCTCGCGTGGTCACGGAGCTGCCCGGCTTCGAATACGACGGCGATGGCTTCCGGCGTTCGCCGGACTTGTTCCTCAAACAATTGGTGGAGGCACTTGTCTTTGGGGTAATCGGTCCTGGTACCGTTCCACTCCACCAGCCTCCGCTGGGCCGTAGCGCGGACGCCCCAACCTTCCGCTGGTGCCGTTGTGCGCGAACAACCCGATTGAGGGGAATCAGGCTGCGGCTCGGCGAAGGCCAGCAGTTGCTGCCGCTCGGCTTCCGTCAAGAGCGGCAAATCCGAGAGGCGCTGCTCGGGATCAGCGACGATGGCTTCCAACAGGTTTTTAAAATTCCCCAGCATCCGGGCAATCGTGCCTGCTTCAAACAGATCGGTGTTGTACACGAGTGCGGCCGTCAGTTCCTGCCCGGTGTCCACGATCTGCAGGGTCAAATCAAAGTGAGCGGTCTCACTGTCCCCCTCGACCGGGCTCAGGGTCAAGCCCGGCAACTCCAGCGCCCGCAGCGGAGCATTTTGCAGCGCGAACATGACCTGAAAGAGCGGATTGCGGCTCAAGTCCCGCTTCAGGTGCAATTCCTCGACCAACCGATCAAAGGGAAGATCCTGATGGCTATACGCCCCCAAACACACCTCCCGCACCCGCCGCAAGAGCTCCCGAAAACTGGGATCACCGGAAAGGTCCGTCCGCAGGACCAGCGCGTTGACGAAGAATCCGATCAGTCCTTCAGTCTCCTGCCGGTTACGGTTGGCGATCGGCGTGCCCACGAGGACGTCGTCCTGACTCGTGTAACGATTCAACAAAACCTTGAACGCCGCCAACAGGGTCATGAACAGGGTAACGCCTTCCTGTCGAGAGAGCGCTTTGAACCCATCCTTCAGGTGCTTGGGTAACACCAGGGATTGGTGCGCACCCCGGAAAGTCTGCATCGCCGGCCGGGGGTGGTCCGTGGGCAGTTCGATCAGAGCGGGGGCACCAGCCAATTGCTTTTGCCAATAGGCAATCTGGGTTTCCAGGACTTCACCCTGCAACCACTGCCGCTGCCAGTGGGCGAAGTCCGCATATTGAATGGGCAGCGCCGGCAACGGCGAGGATCCGCCGGCGCAGAAGGCGACATAGAGCGCCGCCATCTCTCGAATCAGTATTCCCGTTGACCAACCGTCGGAGACAATATGGTGCATCGTCAGCAGCCCAACGTGCTCCTCGTCGGCCAGCCGTAAAACGGTGCCGCGTATGAGCGGGCCTTGGGACAAATCGAAGGGCCGCTGGGCTTCGGCAGTCACCAAGCGCCGCACCTCGATGTCCCGCTCGCCGGCGGGCAGCTTTCGAAGGTCAACGACCGGCAGCTTGATCGTCAAGGTCGGGGCGACCACTTGCGTGGGCCGTCCGTCCACCTTCCCAAAGGTGGTGCGCAGGGATTCGTGGCGCTTGACAATTTCATTGAGGCACTGCTCCAACGCCGCCAGGTTGAATGGTCCCTTGAGGCGGACGGCGGCCGGAATATTGTAAGCCGAATTGCCCGGATCCAACTGATTGAAGAACCACAGCCGCTGCTGGGCAAATGAGAGAGCCAGGTCTCCGTTCCGTGGAACCGGCAGGATGGGTGGCGCCAACAGGTTCTGGCCGGCCTGACGGGCGGCCTCAATGCTTTCGGCCAATCCAGCCACGGTGGGGACCTCGAATAAACGGCGCAACGGAATGTCCACCTGGAAAGCGTCGCGCATTCGGGAAACGGCTTGGGTTGCCAAAAGCGAATGGCCGCCAAGGTCGAAGAAATTGTCATGGATGCCTACCCGTCCAAGGTCGAGGACCTGGGCCCAGATTCCCACCAGCAGCTCTTCTGTAGGAGTGCGGGGCGCCACGAATGTCCTGTCCAGTTCGGGTCGTGTCCGGTCCGGTGCCGGCAGTGCCCGGCGGTCGATCTTCCCGTTGGACAGCAACGGCAAGGCATCCAGCAGCACGAAGACCGCTGGCACCATCTGATCGGGCAGCTTGTCTTTGAGAAAGCGGCGCAGCTCATCAGCGGTGGATTCAGCGACCACATAGGCCACCAGCCGCTTCTCGCCCGGCGCATCTTCCCG
>Ga0181521_10006856_pt1 | contig 12171 bp, 9 predicted proteins | sample PEATcosm2014_Bin_32_FD_119764 | JGI IMG/M metagenome (GOLD analysis project Ga0181521, IMG submission 119764) | Peatland microbial communities from MTU Mesocosm Facility, Houghton, MI, USA - PEATcosm2014_Bin02_60_metaG | ecosystem: Environmental > Terrestrial > Soil > Wetlands > Peat | place... | reverse complement strand
CGGAAACTGGAAAGCTCCGCAGGGACCCGCCACGTGGCAGGGCGACTCGGTCGCTCTTTGGGAAACCCCGACGCCGCCGGGAGGCGCGAATGCACGGCCACAGACTCCCGCGAAATCCGGCGACTTAAAGGTGGTTACCACCCACATACGTCCTGGATATCTGCGCAAGAACGGGGTTCCTTACAGTGCCAGCACCGTCCTGACCGAATATTGGGACCTGGCTACGGAACGCCACCTTTCCGCGGCGTTCAATGGCCAGCAATGGATCACCATTACGACCGTGGTTGAAGATCCGGAGTATTTGCAAGTGCCCTGGATCACCAGTTTGCACTTCAGAAAGGAAGCCGACGGCGCCAAGTGGTATCCACAACCCTGTTCGGCGCGATGGTAACGGAAACAGCCGGAGGCGACAGAACGCATATGAACCGCACTCAATATTTCATTCCCGCCATTCTCCTCATTCTGGGATGCTCCGGGCTGAGCGTTCCCGCATTCGCCCAATTCGATCTCGCCGGGCAATGGTCGGACCGCTATCACGAAGACTGGCCGGAGCGCATTCCCGGGCCCGATGCCGTTGACCTGCTCGGACTTCCTTTGAGCGAGGCTGGCAGAGCGAAAGCCGACTCCTGGAACGTGGCCGTGCAGACCCTGCCGGAGCGCGAATGTATCCCGCACCCGGCGACCTACGGGCTCCAGGGCCCCGCGAACCTGCATATTTTCAGCGAGCCGGATCCTGTGTCGGGCCGGCCGCTGGTGTGGAAAATATACGGAACCTTCGGGCGCGCCACCTTAACTATCTGGATGGATGGCCGGCCGCATCCTTCGCCGTACGCGCTGCATACGTTCGAAGGATTCACAACCGGAGAGTGGGAAGGCGATACGCTGACCACTTACACGACCCACATCAAGATGGGTTACATTCGCCGCAACGGTGTAGCCAACAGCGATCGCGCAACGGTGGTTTCCCACTTCGTCCGGCACGGCAACATTCTGACGATCACGACCCTCGTGGAGGACCCGGTCTATCTTACAGAGCCGCTAATTCGCAGCCATAGCTGGGAACTCGATCCGAAGCAGGAAGTTCTGCCCACACCCTGCGAGCCCGTGGTGGAAGTGCAGCGGGCCAAGGGCTTAGTTCCCCACTATCTGCCCGGGGAGAATCCATTCATCGAGGAGGTGTCGAAGATGTATGGCATTCCCCAGATCGCCGTGCGGGGCGGAGCCGAAACGATGTATCCGGAGTTCCGGAAGAGAATCAAGGACCAGTATGTGGCGCCCGCGAAGTGCGAACGCTACTGCTGCGGCTGGGGCGGCGGCGGAGGGAATGTCAATCTCCTGAAGGGTTGCATCACGGGCGGCGCCTCGAATCCTTGATTCTCGCAGCGCACTGCTTGCCCGCGGCGCGGGTTATTTGCGGTCGTTGGGCAGCGTGGGCGTGACAGTCGTGTAATCGTCTTTACACGGGGCCGCTTGCGGCGGCGGAGTGGCCGGAACGTCGATCGTGAACACGTTCGTCGTCAGCGTGCCAGTCCACGGCACTCCGAAGTGCGACCACCGGTCGGACAGAATCGCCTCGAGCGCGGGGGATAATTCCCGGTGCGCAAACTGCAACCTGATATACACTCTCTTGCCTCGCAGATCTGGATAATTTCTGAATAGTGCCTGGTGGTTTACGGGCAGAGTAATCTCTTCCACCAGCGCGGGTGTCATCTCGCCACCGGCCGGAATCACGGTGAAAACATCGTTCCTGGGATCAACGGGACTATCCGGGCTCACGTCGGCCGGAAGATCCTTCATTACCTTGTAACCTGCCACATACTCACCCAGCGGTGGATGGAATTTTGTCATTGCTCCGGGCTTGAGCGCCGTGTAAACGGTTCTTTCACGTTCCCGAGGCAGAATCAGCGGGCGGGTCCCGGCATTGCGATACGAAACTCTGATGCGGAGCCGAGCAACCAGGAATGCAGGCGGCAGGCGTCCGGGATCCAGTCCCCGCACCCGCGCGAAGCAATAGTTGACGTCGGCATTCGTTGCGATGGCGGCGGGGCCGGCGGTCGGGGAGTCCCGAGGGGGCGCACTCTGACCTAGGCAAAGACAGACGCAGGCGAGTACGCTTAATCTGATAGAGAGCATCGGAACTTCAAGTTTACCGTTGGTCCGTGTTCAACTAATGTTCATGGGCTTCGCCCTGTGGATCGACGCGGAACAAAACCTGGCCTGGGCGCAGGGGACGCACGAGTACCGCCCGATGGGGACGGCCGTCATCGCCGTGAATGGACAATTTCGCCACAGCGACTTTCGCCAGACGCGGCGCGCTCCCGTCCATCTCTCAACGTCATTCGCCGGATTCTTCGGGTCGCTCGTGACGGTGAATGAATATCTGCATTCCGGCGCGGCGTCCCTTAAGCGTTCGACGCCCGCCCACCTGCGCTGATGCGGTTCGAGTGCCAAAGCGGTTGCACGAAATGCTGCGAGCAGCAGGGCTTCGTCTATCTGACAGAGGAAGACATTCCGCGCCTTGCCGCGTACCTGAATCTCGCCACTCCCGCCTTCGAGAAGCGTTACGTTTACCGGACGAAGAATCTGCGCCGGCTCCGCGTGCCGAGGCATGCGCAATGCGAATTTCTGAAGGACGGCGGCTGCTCGGTTCATCCGGCCAAGCCGATGCAGTGCCGCGCGTTTCCGTTCTGGCCGGAGCTGGTCGGCAACAAAAACAACTGGAAGAAGACCGGCGAATGGTGTCCCGGCATCGGCAAAGGGGAACTGGTGAACATCACGCTGGCGCGAGCCGTCGCCGACGAAATGCGCCAGGCGCATCCGACGCTCTATCGTTAGCGTGGCGCACGCACTCTTGCGTGCCGCGTCGAGACTCATCTCGACGCCTTCAGACGCGCAGCTCGTAGCCCAGCCCGTTCAGTCCCGCGATAATCCGCTCGCGCATCTCCGCGATCTCTTCCGATGAGAGCGTCCTGTCGGCCGCGCCCGCCACGACGCGGAACGACACGCTCTTCTTCCCTTCCGGCAGCGGCGCGCCCTGGTATTCGCGTACGTACTCGACCTCCAGCGCCAGACTGCCCGCGAAGCGTCGGATCTCCAGCTCCAGGTCCGCGGCGAATTCGCGTGCGCCGGCGACGATCGAAAGATCGAAGGCGCTCGCCGGAAAGCGTCGAACGGGAGAGTAACCTGCGCGCGCTGGCGTCAGCTCCTGCAGCACGATCAGATCGATATCCAGTACGGCGGCGCGGCCGCCCTCGACCAGACTGGGATGCAACTCGCTCAACCGACCCATCTCGCGTCCGTTCCACCACAATTCCGCGCACCGCGCCGGATGCTCCCAGGATTGCGGCGTCCCCGCGCGCGCATGCAACCCCGGCGCGACGCACTGCGCGGTCCGCTTGAGTTCAAGCAACCCCGAAACACCGTCGTCCTTCGAAAAAATCGCGGCCATCAAATGGGGGCGCTCCTCCCCGCGCTTATGAATCTCGTGACCAATTTCGAACAGCCGGAACTGGTCGAAGTATTTCGCGTTCTCGACAATGTTGCGATGGATGCCGGGAAGCAGCGAAGTCCGCAGTAACTCCTGTCCGGCCGCGATCGGGTTCAGCACGCGAACGTGATCCTCCAGCGGAAGTCCGAAGCGGCGCGCCTCTTCTTCGCTGAGAAACGAGTAATTCGAAACTTCCGTGTAGCCCCTTGCAGCCACCATGCGCTTGATGCCGCGCAGAAATTCGCGTTCCGGCGGATCGTACGACGGCGCGCAGGGAACCAGCGGAGGCGTCGGCTCGATCGAATCGTACCCGATCATGCGCCCCACTTCTTCGACCAGATCGTCGGGCATTGCGACGTCCTTCGTGGCGCGCCAGGAGGGCACGCTCACCGAAAAAGTTTTCTGGCCCGCCGGGATGACCCCGAATTCCAGGCTTTCCAGAATCCGCCGCACTTCCGCGGCATCGAGGACGCGGCCCAGCTTGCGCGCCAGCCAGTCGAGGTCGAGCGAAACCGGCGGCGGTTCCACAAAGTCGCGGTGAACGTCGGCGAGGCCACCCACCAGACGGATACCCGGTGAGAGCTCCGGCAGCAACTCCAGTGCGCGCGCCAGACCGCGAACTGTATTATGCGGGTCCTGCGCCTTTTCAAATCGCATCGAAGCGTCGGTGCGAAGCTTCAGTGCCGCCGACGTCTTGCGCACACTCCCCGCATGAAAGTTCGCGCTCTCGAGAACGAGCGTGGTAGTCGAATCTGAAATCGCGCTGTCGCGCCCGCCGATGACGCCCGCGATGGCAATGGGACCCGCCGCATCCGCGATCACCAGATTCGCAGGGTTCAGATCGTACGCCTCATCGTTCAGCGCGACAATGCTCTCTCCCTCGCGCGCAGGTCGCGCCCAGATCGTCTCCCCATGCAGCTTCGCGCGATCGAACGCGTGCATCGGCTGGGCGAGCTCGGCCATGATGTAATTCGTCAGGTCGACGATATTGTTGATCGGGTTCAGGCCAACCGCGGTCAACCTGTATTGCAGCCACAGCGGCGACGGCTTTACCGTCACGTTCTCGAACGCCAGCGCGCTGTACCGCGGACACAGCGCCAGATCGTCGATTTGAACCCGCACTGGCCCGCCCGTGCCCGGCAGCTTGTCGAGCTTCACGGGATCGCGCAACCGGTTTCCAGTAATCGCCGCCACTTCCCGCGCCATCCCCAAGTGACCCCAGAGATCCGGCCGGTGCGTAATGCTCTTGTTGTCGATCTCGATCACGCTGTCGGGATTCGGGAGAGTCTCCGCGCTTGCCAGTTCGATCACACCCTTGTGATCGCGCGTGATCTCGATCTCCGCGGCACTCGCGAGCATGCCGTCGCTTGCGACGCCCGCGATGGTTTTCACGCCGAGCGGAACGTAAACCGTGAGGATCCCAGGGCGGCAATTCTGCGCGCCGCAAACCACGGTCTTCTTCCCGTAGCGCCCCGCATCGACCGTTGCCACGACGTTGTGGCTGCCCTCGATCGGCGCAACACTCTCCACATGCGCCGGCACCGCATCCGCCAGCAGCGAGCCGATGTTTTCTACGCCCTCGCACTCGGCCGTCTTCATGGTGATCAGCCGTTCGAGCGCCTGCGCGGAGACATCGATGCCGTCTACAAACTCGCGAATCCAGTTATACGAAAACTTCATCGCTCAGAACTGCCTCAGGAAACGCAGATCGCCGCTCTGCAGCCAGCGGATGTCGTCAATCGCATAGCGCATCATGACCAGCCGCGTGAGGCCGAGTCCGAAGGCAAACCCGTTCCATTCGTTCGGATCGATGCCGCTCATGCTGAGCACCTTCGGATTCACCAGCCCGCACGGCAGCAGTTCCACCCAGCCGCTTTGCTTGCACACCGGACAGCCGCTGCCGCCGCATATCAGGCATTTAATATCCAGTTCGAATCCCGGCTCGACAAACGGGAAAAATCCCGGCCGCAGGCGCACCACCACGTCCCGCTGAAAGATCGCCGTCAGCAGCGTCTTCATGAAGTAAATCAGATTGCCGACCGAGACATTCCGGTCGATCATCATCCCTTCGACCTGGTAAAACGTGTGCTCGTGCGAAGCGTCCACGCTCTCGTTGCGGAAGACGCGGCCCGGAGCGATCATGCGCAGCGGCGGTCCCAGCTTCTTCATGCCGCGCACCTGCACTGGCGACGTGTGCGTCCGCAGCAGATTGCCGCCCTCCAGCCAGAACGTGTCCTGCATGTCGCGCGCGGGATGGTCCGGCGGGATGTTCAGCGCGTCGAAATTATTTTCCTCGGTCTCCACTTCTGGCCCGTCCAGAACCGAGAAGCCGAGCGACCGGAAGAGATCCTCGATCTCCCATTGAATGCGCGTAATCGGATGCAGACTGCCGGGCGCCGCGCCGGAGGCAGGAACGGTGAGGTCCACCCACTCGGCGTCAAGCTTCTTCGCCAGCGCCTCGCGCTCGAAGCCCGTCTTGCGCTCTTCATAAGCGCCTTCGAGGGCCTGTTTCGATGTATTGATGAACTTGCCGCGCGCGGCGCGCTCTTCGGGCGACAGCTTGCCCATGTCCTTGCTGAGATGGGCGATGATCCCCTTGCGCCCAAGCACTTCAACGCGCACAGCCTCGAGATCTTCCGCCGTGTGTGCCGCATGGATTCGCGCCAGTGCGCTGTCGAGAAGCTCGCGATGCTCCATTCGCTACGCCGCGGGCAGGAACACCTGCTGGGCCGCGTCCAGCTCGGCTCCGAGATGGTTGATATAGAACAGCAGCAGGCTCTCCGGGTACTCACTCTTGAAATGCTCGTAAGCGCGAGCCTGCCATCCGTCCGTCAGCTGCTGCTTCGGATCCAGATCTTTTTCGAAGAAGCCATCCTGATTCGGCACCCCGAGGAAATTCAGCACGGCCGTGATCATATCCATGTGCGAGACCAGAATCGCCTGCGAAAGATCGGTGGCGAACTCCTCATCCCGCTCCTTCAGCCGCTCCCAGAAACGGGGCGCCGCCTTGCGCAGATTTTCGGTGTTGACCTTCGGCAGGTGGGTACGCAGTTTGAACCGGTCGTAGAGCTGATAAGTTCTGAGCTTACCGATGGAAATGCCGCGCAGCAGTTGTGGAAAGCGCTCTTCGCCGAGCTCCGTGAACACGCCGGAAAGCTGCATAAGAGGCCAGCGTAACACAGTGCGTTACAATAGCCCGTTTGGTCCGGTTCCGGACAAATTACCGCGTAATCAATGAGTAACATTATCATTCTCGGCGCGCAGTGGGGCGACGAAGGCAAGGGCAAGCTGGTCGATCTGCTCACTGGCCGCTTCGACTACGTCGTGCGCTACCAGGGCGGCAACAACGCCGGGCACACCATCCTGATTGGCGAGCGGAAGTTCGTGCTGCGCCTCATACCGAGCGGTATTCTGCATCCGGGGAAGATCGCGGTCATCGGCAACGGCCTGGTGATCGATCCGATTGCGCTCCTCGAAGAAATCGACCAGCTTGCCGCGGCCGGCGTGGACGTCCCCAGCCAGCTGCGCATCAGCAATCGCGCGCACGTTCTTCTGCCTTCGCACCGCCTGCTGGAAAAAATCAGCGAAGCGCGCCCCGGCAGAATCTCGATCGGTACCACTTCCAAAGGCATCGGCCCGGCCTACGAAGACAAAGCCGGGCGCCGCGGCATCCGTATTGCCGACCTGCTCGACCGCGAATATTTCCGAACCGCCGTAACCACCCTGATCGAGGATCAATGCATCCGTGCGCGCGCGTTCGGCATCGACGACGCCGTCGACGCATCGGAGGTCGCCACGCGTTATGCCGAGGCTGCCGAGCGCATTCGGCCGCTGGTCTGCGATACCGCGCGGCTGCTTGCCGAGGCCATGGCCGCAGGGAAAAATCTGCTCTTCGAAGGCGCACAGGGCACCATGCTCGATCTGGATCATGGCACCTTCCCGTTCGTGACTTCTTCCAGCGCGTCCGCTGGCGGCGCTTGTATCGGCGCCGGCGTTCCGCCCACAAAAATCGACGCGGTCATCGGTATTTCGAAGGCTTACACGACGCGCGTGGGAGGCGGTCCTTTCCCCTCCGAAGCTCTCGATGCCGCGGGCGATATGATCCGGCGGCGCGGCAACGAGTTCGGCTCCGTTACGGGACGTCCGCGTCGCTGCGGATGGTTCGATGTGCCCGTGATCCGGTATACTGCCGCCATCAACGGGTTCGACAGCATGGTCGTAACCAAGCTGGATGTGCTCGACGAACTCGCCGAAATTCCGGTCTGCGTCGGCTACAGGATCAACGGCGTCACGACCTGTGACATGCCTGCCACCTACCGTGAACTCGAGAAGGCCGAGCCTGTTTTTGAGCGGCTTCCCGGATGGCAATCGTCCACCAAAGGCGTTTGCGACTGGAACACGCTTCCCGGCGCGGCCCGGCAATATCTGCTGTTCCTCGAACGCCAGGCCGACGTCGAGGTGGGCTGCATTTCCACCGGACCTGAGCGAAACGAGACCATTTGCCGAACTGGCTCCCGCTTCGCGGCGTTAACATCCACGTCTGAAGTTACCGAAACGCGACCGTGAGGGAGCGGACGATGCCGCTGCTCACCGAAAATTCTCCACCAGCATCAAATCGCTGCCCACGGCGTCCACCTGCGAATACAGCAACCAGCGCCCGTCCGGCGAAACGGTGAGGCCCAGGTCCGGTTCTCGCGTCTTCAGGATGGTCTTTCGCTCGCCCGTGTCGGGGTTCAGGAGATCGACGGCCGGGCCACTCATCAGGTAAACGCCCTTGTCCGTCACCGCATAGTTATAGCGATAAATCGAATCGGCGATCATCGTTTCCGGTCCGCCGCCCACTGGCATCTTCCAGAGCGAGCCCTTGCCCAGAGCCTTGTTGTAATAGAGCGTCTTTCCATCCGGCGATTCCTGCGCCGCCATCCCGCCATTGCGCGTCACCTGCACCGGATCGCCGCCCTGCGATGGGATCTTCCAGACCTGCGCATCTCCTGCCGCGTTGGAAGCGAAGTAGATCCAGTGCCCGTCCCGCGACCAACTGGCAGCATAATGCGATACTGCGCCGCTCGTCATCTGCCTGACCTTTCCGCCATCGGCTCCGACTGTGTAGATCTGATAACTGCCTGTTACATTCGAGTCGAACGAAATCGTATGGCCGTCGGGTGACCAGCGCGGTGAGCCGGTGATTCCCGGCTTCATTGCGGTAATCATCGCCGCCTTCGAGCCATCGGCGTCGCAAACCCATATTTGATCGGCACCCGAACGGTTCGAGTAAAAAACGATTTGCCGCCCGTCCGGAGAATACTGCGGAAAAACCTCGCGCTGACTGGAAGCGATCAATCGCTCGGGCGCAGCGGCTTTGTCATCCCTGGCCGTCAAATCCACTCGCCAGATGTTGCTGTTCAGCGTGCCCACCGAATACGCCAGACGCCGCCCGTTTTTCGACAGCGCAAGCGAATGAACGCCCGTGCCGAGCGACTCTATCGGCACCGGTGGAGTGGCCCCCGTTGCGGACATTCGATACACCGCGCCACCGCCCGCAAAAACGATTTCCCGTCCTCCGCTGGCCCAGGCGGGCGTCACGGGACGCAAGTCACCTCCGGGCAGCTTTTGCGGTTCGCCGTGCGGCGCGAAATCCCGGTCGAGCGAGAGGCGATAGAAAATCCCGGGCGTGAATATGGCCTCGCGCACAAAGATCAGCCCGCTGCCGTCAGGAGAAAAGGTCGGCTCGTAATCCCCCAATTCATTCGAAGGCGGCTTGGTCAGGGGGCGCGCTTCGCCGGTCTCCACGGACACCAGGTAAATCCGGTCGGCTCCTTTGTTCCCGATGTCGCCGGAAACAGCCAGCCATTTCCCGTCCGGTGACCAGGAGGTGCTGAAGTGGGCGCTTGGGGCCCCGGTCTCGTTCCAGTGTGAAACGAACTCCGTAAGCTTTCGTTCGGGCCCACCCAGCGGGGGGATTAACATAAGAGCGGTTCTGCCTCCCGGAAACATACGGTCGAAAGCGATCATGCGTCCGTCCGGGGACCATCGCGGCCGCAGATCGGGCTCGGGAGCGCTGGTCAGGCGGAGCGGATTCTCCGAGCCGATGGACTTTACATAGATGTCAGCGTTGTCGTCACGCACGCCGCTCCACGTGAACGCCACCTGATTGCCGTCCGGGGAAAAATCCGGATAGATTTCGCTGCCCGGATAGGTCGTGAACGGAAGAGCCCGATTCGCCGCTTCTCCGTGCGGCGCCAGTACGAGAAAATGTGCCGCGCCGACGCCCGCGGCAACCAGGACAATAGCCACCGCGCCCCAGGCCAGCACCCGCGAGTAGCTTCGCTTTTGCTTCGGCTGTGGTTCTGCCTGCTCGATCAACTGCCCGGCGAAACGGTACCCCACCGTCGGAACCGTCTCGATATACCGGGTTTCCTTCGGATCGTCGTCGAGCGCTTTGCGAACCTGCGCGATGGCCCTGGTGAGCGCGTTATCCGAAACCGCTACGCCTTCCCAGACGACGCTCAGAATCTCGTCCTTCGGCACCACCCGCTGCCGGTTTTCAATCAGAAACTGGAGCAGCCGGAACGATTTCGGCTCCAGCGCGCGATTCTCGCCATCGGCCGTCAGCCGCATATTCTGCGGATCGAGGACGAATCGATCGAAGCGGTATTGTGCTGGTCCCATTCAGTTCAAATCCGCAATATAAATGTTGGCCGTCAGATCGTTGCGCTCGAACAGGATTCGATCGCCTTTCGGAGACCAGGAAGGATAGCGGACGAAACCGGACTGCTCGGTGAAATGAGTGAGCTGCTCCACTTTTCCCGTCGAAAACGAAATCCAGTAGATGTCCCACACGCCGTTGCGGCGTCCGGCGAAAAGAATCCGGTCACCGTCGGGCGACCAGTCGTAAGGGTAGTATTGCGTAAATTCTTTCCCTAACGTTTTGATCTCGCCGCCGGCAGACGGAAACACCACCAGCGTTGTAGCGCCATGCGCTCGCTCCTCGGCGGCAATCCAGCGTCCATCGGGCGACCAGCACGGGAACCCGATGCTTCGGTCCGCCGGTGTCAGCGTTCTAACCGGGCCGCCACGCAGCCCCGCGACCACCACTTGCAATCCGCCTTTCGTGGACACCTGCGCCGCCAGCATGGTCCCGTCGGGAGAAAGCCGGTAGCGATCGGTTTGTTTCAGATCCAGGGCAGGATTGACGCGTTCGGGCTTCCCCTGCAGAGGCGCGACCCAATAACCTTGTTCGCCATGGCGCTCAACATGGTAAGCCAGGGCCATTTCTTTTCCGACCCACTGCGGTGCGCCGGAAAGTTGATCCGCGGGCGTAACAGCGACCGGCGAAGAGCCATCCGCATTGGCGACGTAGATGACCCATTGGCCACCTGCCGGGGACGAACTCCATGCGATTTTCGAACCGTCGGCGGAAACATGCATTTCAGTATTGCGGATACTTCGGTCGCGAATCAGAGGCTTCGGTTCGCCCACCGCGGCGCCATGGGCATCGACAGCAACCGACCATATCGCGCTCTCCCCGGCCTGCCTGCTCCAGGCGATGTGCGATCCATCGGCGCTCACCGTGAGGTATAGCGGACTCGCTCCCTCCGATGGATTCAGAGGCTCCGCGCTCTCGACCTTCCAGTCCCGGCCCATTCTGGCACGCCATATACCAGGGACGCTGGCGGTATCGTCCGCGAAGTACAAATCCCGCCCATCCGGCGAGATGACGGGATACCGGGGAGTCCTGCCGGTTTGAATTTCGTGCAACTCGCGGGACTTCGAATCGACGATCCACAGGCTTGGGTGGCCGGTCCCAGGCATCGAAGCAAATACAATATGACGGCCATCGGGGAGCCAACGCGGGAACGAAGGATTCACGGGAGGCTTCTCTTTATTGGTCAATGCAACGGCTGGTCCGCCGGCGGCATCAATCAGCGCCAGCGCCCCCCGCTCAAATAAAAGAATCGGATTTGAGCTGATCTCGCGTACCGCCAGAGTGCGGCCATCGGGCGACCACTGCGGCGAGTCGCCTTCATCTGCAAGATACCTCGCCGGCCCGCCCGAAACGGGAACGATCCTGATGCCGCCGTGTTGACTCGGGACGTATGCAAGGTAGCGACCGTCGGGACTCCACGCAGGTTGAATGTTCTCCTGCCCGTCGGAGGTGACCTGGCGTTCCGCGCCGTCCGGGGCGAGTGATCGTATGTAGATTTCATATCGGCCGGTCCGGTTCGAACTGAACGCGATTTGGCTCCCGTCGGGTGAAAACGACGGAAAGAGATCTGTAGCCGCGGATTTTGTGATCTGACGAATCGCCACCACTCGCCGCGGCGACTGCGAAGGCCGTTTTGCCAGCCACACGCCTCCCGCGACGATCGCGATGGTCGCCACTAAACCGGCCACGACCCATCGCAAGGGGAACTTTTTAACCGCGGGAGGCGGTATCGCCGGCAACGGTTCCGCCTGCTCGATCAACTGCCCGGCGAACCGGTACCCCACCGTCGGAACAGTCTCGATATAGCGCGGCTGCTTCGGATCGTCGTCGAGAGCTTTGCGAACCTGCGCGATGGCCCGCGTAAGAGCGTTATCCGAAACCGCGACGCCTTCCCAAACGACGCTCAGAATCTCGTCTTTCGGCACGACCCGATGCCGGTTCTCGATCAAAAACTGCAGCAGCCGGAAAGATTTCGGCT
>Ga0181521_10006855_pt1 | contig 12171 bp, 9 predicted proteins | sample PEATcosm2014_Bin_32_FD_119764 | JGI IMG/M metagenome (GOLD analysis project Ga0181521, IMG submission 119764) | Peatland microbial communities from MTU Mesocosm Facility, Houghton, MI, USA - PEATcosm2014_Bin02_60_metaG | ecosystem: Environmental > Terrestrial > Soil > Wetlands > Peat | place... | reverse complement strand
GGAATTCGCGAGTATTGCGGCCAATAAGAGCAAGCCCATCAAGGCAGAGGAGCTGTTGACATTGCTGCGGGCGCTACTGGCCGCCTGAGCGTCACCAGGGTGCGGGATTCTTCCACGGGCAACGACACGGCTTCTTCCGCGATGTCGAGCACGTCCAGCCTGGCCGGCGATTGCAGCTGATCGGAGAAGAGGCTCACTGCGGCAGCCCGGTTCCGGTAATCGACTCCCGTCAGATCGACCATCGTCTCAAATAGATTATCCAGCTGAGCGATGGATTGGGTGTTCGCTTTGAGCCGCGTCACGAGCACGGGATTCGCCACTTGGTAGGCGCTCGACAGCCAAATGAAAAAAGGAACCTCGATCTCCTCGCGGGAGATCGTCGGAAACCCATGTCCGAAGTCGTCGCTGAAGTCATTGTCGAACAGCCGCTCGCCGTGATCTGAGAAAAAGACCAAACCTGCCCGGCAGCCACAGCGCGACAGTTTGCGGATGACTTCTCGGACAATGTAGTCCGTGAAGTACACACTATTGTCGTACTCATCGAGCACGCGCATGGGCCAGTCCGGAAGAGTCCGGGGCGCGCCTCGTCCGCTGCGAAAATGCTCAAAATTTGCAGGGTATCTTTCCTTATAACCAAAGTGACTGCCTTCCATGTGAAGAAACAGGACCGCCTTTCCATTCTTCGGAAAATGCGCCAACACATCGTCCATCCTGGTCAGGAGATTGGAGTCGAAACCATCGGCCCGCCTGCTCGGTTCCATGTCTTCCGTGAAGGAGGCGTGGTCCGCCTCCAGGGCAATCTGAGATATCGGATTCGAAAATGCATCCGAACGCTCCTGGTTTGAAATCCAAAATGTCTCGAATCCCGCCTGTTTCAACAGGCTGATGATGGATTTCTCCGAGCGGACGATGCGTCGCGTGGCCGGTGCGGCACGCGTCAACGCGAGCGGTACGCTCAGGATGGTGTTGGTCGCATTGGAAGTCACGTGCGGGAAGAGGACCAAGTCATCGCGGATGGCGTCCAGCCGTGGTGTCGTGGTTCGCGAGTACCCGAACAGCGACCAATTGATGCGGCGCGAGGTCTCGCCAATGACAATCACGTAGATTTCGGGCGCGGCGTCGCGCGAAACCGCATTCACCCGGGAGACGTTCGGAAATTTAAACCCGGCACGAACCGGCGCCAGGCGATGTGTGTCGATCAAACCAGTTGCGACTGAGGCAAAGGCGCTTGCGATATCGAATGGAAAGGTGTCCTTCACCTCCGCCAGAACGACGAGCTTCAACAGCCGCGTGTCGCCGAGTTGCTGCCATCCGATGGCCATCGAGGCGATGATCATCGACAGGGATAGCGCACCCGTCTGGAGGCATCGATTCATGGGAAACCGGATATCGGCGTTCCACGCAACCTTAACCGCATAGAGCGCCAGTAACGCCATCAGGGTCAGGCTCACGGTCAAAATCGCGTGGCCGGCGAGCAACTCGCCGGTCTCCCGGCCGCTGGTTTCGGTCATTGCAAGCAACACCCCGGAGGAGAGGGCGCCGCCGTAGGCCAGGCGATAAAAAAGGTCGACTAGGCTGCAAATCAGCGCGAGGTGAAGCACTCGTCGAAGCCACTTGCGGTGATATAAGGCCAGCGCGACACTCGCCAATCCCGCCACCACCCCGATCGTCAGTAGTGCGTGCTGTACGTGAAACAATGCTCCGTACGTCAGGTCGAGTCGGCTTTCGGACCACGCCAGCCGCTGCTGTAGCGAGGTGAGGCTGATGAGCGCGATGACGCTGGGTGCCAGCAGCGCGGCCACGACCAGAGCCGGCCCAATCAGGTCATGGCGTCGAGCACTCAATTGACTTTCGGTGGATCGGCGTTGGGGTCCGTATGCCGTGCGTTCCACCAGCCGCCGCCGAGCGCGGCAAATAACGCGACGGTGTCCTGATAACGTACCGCCGTCGCTTGCAGATCGGCGATTTTCGCCTGATGAAATTGACTGTCTGCATTCAGAACGTCCAGATATGTGGCGATACCCGCTTCATAATTGGCCTGAACCAAGTGCAATGCTTCGGCGGCGATCGAGAGCGCCTCATCCTCCGCCAAAAGGATCGCGGCATCGTGGTCGAGCCCACGCAAGGTATCGGCGACCTGCTCAAATGCAGCGAGAACCGTCTGCCGGTAGAGGGCCATTGCCTGGTCGTAGTCGTCGATCGCCACCTTGCGCTTGTACCACAACGTGCCCCCTTGAAAAAGGGGTGCGGTGGCTTCGGCGCCGACGCTCCAGGATCTTCCGTTGGCGGGAAATAGGTTGCTGGTCGAATTCGTCGCGGCCCCGAGGCCGCCGCTCAAGGTGATACTGGGCAGCATTGCAGCCGTCGCGACGCCGATGTTGGCGCTGGCGGCGTGCGCCGTCGCTTCGGCCGCCAAGATATCGGGGCGCTGGCGCACGAGATCGGATGGCAGGCTGACCGGCAGGGTGCCCGGCAGCGTGAGATCTTCCAAACGCACCGGCGGCGCCTTCCACTCGGCGGGCGTGTGTCCCGCGAGCGCGGCGAGCAGATCGTCACTTTGCACCCATTTTTGCTCGAGCTGCGGGATGGTGGCTTCGTAGGATGCAAGCTGGCTCTGCAGACTGAGTACGTTCGAATAGGGCACCGTTCCGGCCTGCGCCTGAACCTTGGCGATTCCGACTTGCTCCTTTTGCAACTCGATCAATTGTTGCGTTGCTTCGATCTCGGCTCGATACGCTGCCTCGGCGATGACGGTATTGACGATGTTGGCAGCGAGCGCGAGATAGGTCGCGCGTTCGTTGGCATGGGCCACATCGACTTCGGCGCGCAGTTCCTCGACGAGACGCCGCTGCCCGCCAAACACATCGAGAGCATAGCTGACGCTCGCCGACAGCGTGAATATATTGAATAGGCTTGACGGCACGTTTTCCCCGAGATTGATCGGACTATATCGCTCGCGCGTGGCGCCGGCGTCGGCGTCGATGGTCGGGAAGAAGATGCCGTAGCCGCTGCGCAAGCTGTGCTGGCTCGCGCGTAGGCTTGCCTGCGCCGCGACGAGCCCGGGGTTGTGAGCGATCGCCTCCGTGATCACCGCATCGAGCTGCGACGAATGGAACAGCTGCCACCAGTCGGCGGCGACGGCGGCACCGCGATTGAATTGCTGCGCGGTGCCTTGCGCCGCAACCGTCACGGCGGGATCCGCGCCGTTCGAGTACTGCGTGACCGGGGGCGCCTGCGGGCGGTGAAATGTCGGCCCCACCGCACAGCCGGACAGGGCGCACAGCAGGGCCGTGACGCCGTAGAGATGCCATGCTCCGGCTGGGCGGCGACTACCTCGCGCTGACGTAGACATCGACCAGTTCCCCCGGATAGACGTTGAGACTCTTAGGGCTTGCGAAACTGAAAATGACGGGCAGCACGCGGACATCCACCAGCTCTTGCCTCTCATCCGAGAGCTCGATCTTTGGCGACACGAAGGGTTGCACTCTGACGAACGTCAGCGTCACATGCTTATCGGTGCCGCGGATGAACATCTCGGCCCCGAGCTTGGACGGATCGGCCATACGATCGATCAATATTTCATCGATGTATGCCCGCACTTGCAGATGATCGTCCGGCGCGCCCATCACGATGAGCGGATCCATCCCCTGGGTATAGCTGTCGTAGGCGCCTTGCGACGACACGTAACTGCCGACAGTGGCCTGAATCGACCGCACGATGCCATCCGAGGGTGCGCGGAGGGTGTATTTCGCGAGCAGCGCCGCGGCGGAGGCGTAGGCTTTCGACAGGGCGATGTATTGCTTTTCCTGATTCTGAATGTCGTAGATCCAGGCACCGGCCTTGGTCAGCGCGTACTGTTTCTCGATGACCTCCAAGTTCGTTGCAGCGATTTTTTCCGCATTCCTGGCGTTATCCAATGCGTCTCGGCTCACCGATTTCGGATCAATGCTGTAGGAGCGCTCCTGTTTGGCGCGCTGATCCTCGGCATTCTTGAGGCTGGCCTTGGCATTCTCGACTTGTGCCGTTGCCACGTCGAGGTTCTCGCGCCGCGGCTCCGCCTTGAGCTCCGCGAGCAGCGTGCGCGCGGCCTCCGCTTGCGACTGCAGCTGCTCGACCGTGGCGCGCTGCACCGAATCGTCGATCCGCAGCAGCGCATCGCCCTTGTGGACCCTGGCACCTTCGGCGACCAGCACCTCGGTGATCGGTCCGGAGATTTCCGGATACATGTTGATATTTTCACCGTGTGATTGGGCACTCTCGATGATGCCCTGCGCATAGATCCCTTTGGCATAGGGATTGGCGGCCGGATTGAATGCGGGCGGCAATGATTTGGGCTGTTGGCTGGCCAGATAGGCGCTGAAGAGGGCGAGTGACAGGCCGATGCCCGCGGCAATGAAGATGAATTTACTGCGCATCCAAGGTCCCTTTCTCGATTCCCATCATCTTGCCGTCCTCCATTTTTACGATACGGTCCGCGAATTCGTAGATGCGGCTGTCATGGGTCACGATGACGATGCAACGCTGCTCGGAGAGAATGTGATCGCGGACGAATTTGACGATGTTCCGTCCCGTATCGCCGTCGAGCGACGCGGTGGGCTCGTCGAGAATCAAAATGTCGGGGCGGCTGACGATGGCTCTCGCGATGGCCACGCGCTGCTGTTCGCCGCCGCTGAGCTTCACGGGAGGCAATTCCGCCTTGCCCTTCAAACCCACGATCTCGAGATCCACCGCCGCTTCCTTGAGCGCCTCATCCCAGTTGCGCCTTTGCAGAATGAGCGGGATCGCGACGTTTTCCGCGGTCGTCAGGCGCGGGAAGAGATGGTAGTCCTGAAACACGAAGCCGATCTTGTGCAGCCGGAAATCGGCGAGCGCATCGTTGCCGAGAGTCCAGATTTCGGTGCCTTCGATCTTCACCGTGCCGTCATTCGGACGCAGGATTCCCGAAATCATGCTGAGCATGGTGGTCTTGCCGCTTCCCGAGGGGCCGACGACATACAGAATCTCGCCGAAATTCGCCTCGAAACTGACGTCCTTCACGGCATGGGTCCTTGCCTCCCCCTCGCCGAACCATTTGTTGAGGGCCACGGCCTCGATAGCGGTCTTTTGTGCCATGGGCTAGCCTCTGAAAATGTCGAACGGCTCGATCTTCAACACCTTGCGCACGCCGAAGTAACTGGAGATCGCGGCAATGACCACCACCATGAAGAACGCCAAACTCAGATTCCCGAACGTGATGAGCGCCGCATAATCGGGCAGGTTGAGCCGGGCCAGCCAGATGGTGAGCGTGCACATTCCGACGCCGATGCCATATCCGGTCAGGGCGACGAACGAGGCCTGAAATAGGATCATGTAAACGAGTTCGCTTCCTTTGGCGCCGATCGCCTTGAGAGCGCCGAATTTCTCGATGTTCTCGAGCACGAACGTATAGAACGTCTGTCCCGAGATGGACAATCCGATGATGAAACTGATCACCGTCATGATCAGCATGTTCGTACCGATCCCGGTATGGTACATGTAGAAGTCGGAGATCTTTTGAATGAACTCCTCTTTGGTGAGCGCCAGGTAGCCCGCCGCCGCGACCTGCTGCTTGATCGCCGCCACATCGGCCGGCGTTTTTGGCTCGACCAGAAGGTAGGAGATCGTGAAACGCATATTGGGTATATATTGCAGCGCGCGGTTGTACGTCGTGTACAGGGTGGGCACTCCGAACAACCCGCTGGATGCGACGTGCGCCGTGCCGACGATCACGCCGCGGTGGTCGTTGAGCTCGAACTCGGTGCCGATGTGCGGATTGCCGAGTTTGTAGAATTCCGAATCCTCGACCGCGATGAACGCATTCTCGCCATAGATGTCCTCGATGGATCCGGTAACGAGCGCCGGCCGGCCGAACAGGCTGGAGTCGTCGAGGCCTACGACATTCGCGGCTTGATAAGTCCCATCATGCAGCTTCAACAGCGCGGTACCGGAATACAGGGGTACGGCGTATCTGACTCCGGGAATGCTGCGCACCTCATCCAGAACGTAGTCCGGCAAGGGGATGGTGTTGGCAACCGTCTGGATCGCCGGATCCATCACCCAGATCGAGGCGCCGATGTTGATGACGGTCGCCGACCCTCGCAACAGAATCCCGGCAAACAGGGAGGTCATCTCGATCATCAAAAATACGGCGAACGTGATCCCGACGAGCAGTGCGGCGTACTTCGCCCGGTCATTGACCAGAAGCTTGTAGGCAATGTGCAATATTCCACGCATCAGGTGCCGGTTCTCAAATGATCGGAGGAATTGACATTGCCCTGCGCCGGCTCCGTCAACAATGAGGGTAATCCGCAACGCGGATGCGCTCATTACGCGGTACCCGCAGGGGTGTGGCGGGAACTCCGCACAGCCAATGTGCGCATGGATGCTTACAATGCCTAATATCGGTGGGGTTGCATTCCCATTGAACGGGTGGGCGAATCGCCGAGTGAACGGCAAAGGGTGGAGGAAAGAGCACATGTATAAGAAGATATTGGTTCCCATCGACGGCAGCGACACGGCAATGGTTGGATTGAAGGAAGCGGTCAAGCTGGCCGAGGCCCAGGGCAGTCAGTTGCGTCTTTTCCACGTGGTGAATGAATTTGTCTTGGATTATTCGTATGGCGCCGGCCTGTACGGCACCAACCTGATCGAATCGTTACGCGAGGGTGGCAAGAAGACCATCCAGCAAGCGGAAGCCTACGTACGGCAACAGGGCGTGGCGGTGGACAGTGTGCTGCTCGAATCCATTGGCGGGCCGGCAGCGGACTTGATCGTCGCGCAGGCGACGGAATGGCCGGCGGATCTCATCGTCATGGGCACGCATGGACGTCGCGGGCTGCGACGATTGGCCATGGGCAGCGACGCCGAGGGTGTCGTGCGTGCAGCAACCGTTCCGGTGCTCTTGGTGCATGCGACGGCGAAGGAGTCTAGATCGTCCCAGGCGGCATGACCGGGCGCGTATCGGGTTTTATCGGGGCCAAATGCTTTTTGATCGCCCTCAGAGTCGTTTGTAGCGCATCGGGTTGAGTCGTGTCGATGGTGATGAGATGCAATTGCTCGTCTGCATCGAACGGCTGCAAATGCTGCGATTGCCGAGCGAGAACCTCCGCGCCGGCCTCGGAGGGGTCGAGGTGCAACTGCCGCCGCTTGGTAATGCGTTGCGTCAGGATGCGCTCGGTCGCCTCGCACGACACAATGAAGAACGGTACACCTTGCCGCACGGCCAACTCACGGAAGGCACGGCGGTCCGCGGCCTTGAGAAACGCGGCGTCGATGACGGTGTCCGCGCCACCCTTCAGGCAGCTCCGTGCGCATTCGAGCAGGCGCGCATAGGTGCGGTGACTGAACTCCGGCGTGTAGATACCCTGTTCGAAGCCCGGCTCGTCGACGCCTGATGTCCGAGCGCCCGCAAGGCGCTTGCGCTCCACATCGGATCGTATGCGCACGGCGCCCAACTGCGCTACGAGGCGTTCGCTGAGCCAAGATTTGCCGGAGCCGGACACACCATGCATGATGAAAAGACGGGGCGGCGGTCGGTTCACGAAATCGACGGCCGTCGTGACTCGCGTCCGCAGCCGGTTGAGAGACCTTTCACGGTGTTCGGGAACGCCCTGGGCTTCCAGGCTGTCAACCATTGCCCGAACCAGAGCGCGATATACGGCGTAGAATACGAGCAATCGAACGCCGTCGTAATCGCCGCTTCGCTCCAGATACGCATTCAAGAACGACCATGCCAGGTCCTTACGGCCCCGCGCCGACAAGTCCATCACCAGGAAAGCGACATCGTTCATCACGTCGATCCAGCGAAGTTTCGGGTTGAATTCCAAACAGTCGAAGGGCACCAGCCGGCCGTTCCAGCGCACGATGTTTCCCGCGTGCAAATCGCCGTGGCATTCGCGAACGTATCCGCAGCGTTCACGCGCGCGAAATTCGGGCAACAGGTCGTGTAGTGAGTCATGAGTCCAGTCGATCAGGAGACCCAGGTCCGGTAATGCCGAGCCGCCATCGAGGTGCGCCAAGAGAGTGGCCAAATTGCCGAGCACGGCATCGTGCAATTGTTCGGTGTGCTGGAAATCTTGCGTCGATGCGGCCCGTGCCGCGCTTGCGTGAAATTCCGCCAAGCGCATCGCGAACTCGTTGATTTCCTCCCCGCTCACCTGACCGGCGTCGAGCAACGCCGACAGCTCTTGCGCTGCTTCGAATTGCTTCATCTGCACGGCGTATTCGATGATTTGACCGTGACCGCCGACGCGTACGACACCGGCTTCCCGCGTAATGGCGGTGACATCCAGGTAGAGGTCGGCAGCCAAGCGCCGGTTGAGCCGCAATTCCTCTTCGCAGAGATGACGCCGTAATGCCAGAGTCGACGCGTCCAAAAACTCCAAGCGCACGCTCTTTTTGATCTTATAGGCGAATGCACCGGTGAGAATGATCCATGAGATATTGGTCTCGCGCAGCTCCAAGCGCGTCACGGGATGCGCAAATGCGGACGGCGTGAGCAACTCCGCCGGTGTGAAGCCGGGCGCAATCGGGCTTTCGCCCTCAAGCGCCATGCGGTGCCGGGAGAGTGAAGGGCCATGGCGAGGATTCCGCGCCCGGCTCGACGGGAACTTCGATGACGGCGGGCGCGTTCGCCTCGAGCGCCCGCTGCAGTTTGACCTCCAGATCGGCCGGGTTCGTGGCGCGCAAGCCCACGGCGCCGAAGCTCTCTGCGAATTTAGCAAAATCCGGATTGGTCAGATCGGCGCCGATCAGGCGGGCCCCGTATTGTTCGAGCTGGTCGCGCCTCACATTGCCGTAGCTGCGGTTGTTGAATACGACGGTCGCGAGATTGATGCCGAACTGGACGGCGGTGGCGAGTTCTTGGCTTCCAAATAGGAAACCGCCGTCGCCGGTCACGGCGACCACTGCTTTGTCCGGATGCGCCACCTTGACGCCGAGCGCCGTGTTGAAGCCGAAGCCGACGTTGTCCTGGTAGCCGCACGTCACGTAGTGCCGCGGTTCATACACCGGAAACCCAAATCGTGAGGTGAAGCCCACCTGAGACACCTCTTCGACGTAAAACCCGCTTCGCGGAAGCGCTTTGCGGATGGCGTTTATGTAGCTCATTTGCGGCTGAACGATCTGGATGGCCGCCTCTGCTCGGGACTTGATCTCGGCAAAAGCCGCCTCGCGCGAATCCCGTTTGCCGATCAATCGCTGTAGCGCATTGACCAGTGCCCGGGTGCCGACGGCGGAATCCGTGACGATGCCGACATCGGGCTTGAGCCGGACCATTTCGGTGGGATCGATGTCGAGCCGCACTGTCTTCACATTGGGCGGAAACCAGCGCCAACGAAAATGCTGTAGTTCCAAGCGGCTGCCGATCCCCACGAGTAGATCGGCGTCTTTCCAGTACTCGTAGGCGGCGACCGAATTCATGCTGTACGGCGACTCACTGCTCACGATGCCTTTACCGCTGCGGTGAGCAGTCACCGGCGCCTGCAGAAGTTTTGCGAGTTCCAGGATGGCTTCGCCCGCATGCAGCGCGCCGGCGCCGACACTGATCAGCGGGCGTTTTGCCGCCGCAATGAGTTTGGCCGCGGCGAGTATCGAGTCCGGATCCGGAGTCGGCGGCGCGAGCGGCGCGAGCGGCGGCCCCACGGTGAGCTCCGCCTTCATGCCGAACACGTCCCAGGGCGCTTCGACGGCCACCGGCCGGATGCGCCCCGAGGCGAGCTGCCTAAAGGCTTCGGCCATCACCGCGGGGGCGTCCGTGGGATGGTTGATGCGTTCGGACCATTTCGTGAGTCCGCGCAGCAAAGCGAGCTGATCCGGCAGCTCATGGAGCTGTCCCCGGCCCCGCCCGATCAAGTGCGACATGATATTTCCGGTGATGCACAGGACCGGCGCAATGGCGCCATACGCGGTGCACAGCGCCGCCGCGGAATTCAATACGCCGGGCCCGGGAACCACCGTGTAGGCACCCACGCGACCGGTGGATTTGGCGTAGCCATAGGCCATATAGCCCGCGCCTTGTTCGTGGCGGGTCGTGATGAAGCGAATCTTGTCGCGACGCCGAGCCAGCGCATCATTGAAGTCATACAGATGAGCCCCCGGAATGCCGAATATCGTATCCACACCATGTGCGATGAGCGATTCGGTGATTGCTTGACCGGTCGTCAACAGAGGCATCTGGGGTTCCGCTCCTTTAGGCCTCGATGAGCCCGTGGCGAATGGCGATCAACGTCAGCTCGGATTGATTCTCGACCTCGAGCTTTTGCTTGATGTTGTACAAATGCGTGCCGACGGTCGACGCAGACAGCTTGAGATCCTGGGCGATGCGCTGCACCGTAGCTCCGCCGGCCAGTCGGATGAACACTTCGAACTCGCGCTCCGACAGCCGCTCGACGGGCGATTTCGGTCCGCCGTCGAATTCCGCCAATGCCAGCTTTTGGGCCAGAGCGGCGTCGAGATAGCGCCGCCCGGCGGCCACCGTGGTCACCGCTTCCAGCAGCGCTTCGGGAGCGCTGCGTTTGGAAAGGAACCCCTGGGCGCCCTCCTGCAGCGAGCGGCGCGCGTGCATGGGATCATCGTGCGCCGAGAGCGTCAGTACGCGCGCCTGTGGATGTCGAGCGCGAATGCGGCGCAGCGCCTCGAGGCCCCCCATGCCGGGCATTGCGAGATCCATGACCACGACATCGGGCGTAAGCTCGAGATAGAGTTGGCACGCGGCCTCGCCGCTGTCCGCCTCGGCGATGACCGAGATGTCGGCGAGCGACTGCAGCAGCAGCCGAAATCCGGTGCGCACGACGGCATGATCGTCGACCAGCAAGACGCGAATCATGCCGGCACCGTCAGCGGGATCTCGGCGGTGAGCAACACGCCGCCGCCGGTCTGATTGCGGACGTTCAACGTGCCGCCCAACTGCGCGACGCGATCGGTCAATCCCCGCAGCCCAAAGTGCCCGGGCCGTGCCCAATCCGTCGGCAGGCCGATGCCGTCGTCCGCCACGGAGATCCGAATTCGCTGGGGGTCGCCTTGCACGGCGAGGTCGATGCGCGAAGGCCGCGCATGGCGCAGTGCGTTAATCAAACCTTCCTGCACCACTCGGTAGATGGCGAGCGTGATGCTGGGTCCCAGATCCGGCGGTAGTTCATGCCGTAGAGTGATGGCAATCGTGGGATGGCGGCGCTGCCATTCACGCACCAGATTTTCGAGCGTCGCGGCCAGCCCGAGACTATCCAGCGACAGCGGCGCCAACCGCGGTATCAGGCTATGCATGGCGTCGTACAGGCGCGCTGCCTCATCGGAGATTAGCCGTGCCGCGTCACCCGTCGCGGGATCGCGGGCGCCTCCCTGGGTTGCAATGGCGAGCGCCAGACTGCGGATGGCAGTGACCGACTGGCCGAACTCATCGTGCAGTTCATGCGCAATCAGGCGCCGTTCCTCCTCGACGCGCTGGTCCGCCAAGGAAGCCATTTCGCGTCGTTCCTCGAGCCGCGTCTCGGCGTCGCGCGCTTTACGCTCAGCGCCCACCTTTTCTTCCACGGCCTGCGCCATGCGATTGAACGCGGTGCCGATGGCGTTGACCTCGGACCCCGGGAGCTGGGGCAGTCGAAAGGCGAGGTCTCCTTGCTGGATGCGCTCCAAGCCGGCGGCGATCACCGGGATCGGCCGCAGGACGCGCGCCACCGACCAAAAGGCGAGCCCATTCACCACCACCAGCATGATGACCCCCATGGCGGACAGACGCAGAATCTCGTCCCACGCATCGAGTACGGCGCGCGAGGGCTGCGCTTCCACCACCAATTGCACGCCGCCCCGCAGCAGGAAGGTCTCCTTGGCTGATTGGGGAGTGAACAACTGCGTAAACCATGCGGGCGCCTCGCGTCCCGCTTTGTAGGTTGCCGGCGGCGAGCGATACAACACCTCGCCCGCCGGCGACAAGAGGTACACCTCGTTCGCGCGCACCCGCCCGAGCTGCTGCAGGAATTGCAACACCAGGTCCGGACCGCCGATGGTGGAATAAATGGACGCCAGCCGGCCGAGCAGATGAGACGCCACGAGATTGGCTGCCTCGATTTCCTCGCGTACGGATTCGCGAGTACCCTGAAACTCGGCCGCGATCAGCACGATCACGAAGGCGGCACTCAAGGCTCCCACCACGAGATT
>Ga0181521_10006854_pt1 | contig 12173 bp, 6 predicted proteins | sample PEATcosm2014_Bin_32_FD_119764 | JGI IMG/M metagenome (GOLD analysis project Ga0181521, IMG submission 119764) | Peatland microbial communities from MTU Mesocosm Facility, Houghton, MI, USA - PEATcosm2014_Bin02_60_metaG | ecosystem: Environmental > Terrestrial > Soil > Wetlands > Peat | place... | reverse complement strand
CTGGGGGCGTTCTCCGGGAATGAAATGGTGCTGGGCGTCGTGCTGGGGCTGTGGCTTTTGTTGATGGGCATCGGCGCCTGGCTGGGGCGCACCTCCGAGCGGTTCCGCAGCCAGCTCGCCGCCCTGTCCGTGATCCAAATGCTGGTGGCGGTTCTGCCTCTGGTGCAGGTCTTCCTCCTGCGTGCGTTGCGCAACGTCGTGTTCATCCGGGGCGCGGCGGTGGGCCTGACCGGGACTGCGGGCGCGGCCTTTGTCTTGTTGCTGCCGTACTGCCTGGTGGCAGGCTACGCGTTGACGCTGGCGTGCTCGATTCTTGCGCGGGAAGCAGGTCCGGCGGGAATCGGTCGCGCCTACATCGCGGATAGCATCGGCAGCGTCATCGGGGGTGTCCTGTTTAGCTTCGTGCTCCTCCGGTTCCTCGACCATATCGCCATCCTGGTCTGTCCCGCCCTGTTGAACCTGGCATTAGCCGGAGCGGTGGGTCTGAGAGTTCAAGGTTCAAAGTTCGCCCCCAGGTTGCTCCTGGGGCTTGCCTTGGCTCTGGGCGTTGGGCTGGTCGCTGCGACACTTCTCGCGGACCCGGACGGCCTTTCCACGCGCCTGCAATATCCGCGTCAGCACATCGTCGCCCGGGCCAACTCGCCCTACGGCAAACTCATCGTGACCGAGTCCGACGGCCAGTTCGATTTCATTGAAAACGGCATTCCCATCACCTCGACGCGCGATGACCAGCACGTCGAGGAGACCGTGCATTACGCGATGGCGCAACGGCCCGAAGCCCGCCAAGTGCTGCTGGTTTCCGGCGGCATCTCCGGCACGGCCAGGGAGATCCTCAAATACGGTGTCCACCAGGTTGACTACGTGGAACTCGACCCCCTCGTCCTGGCATTCGGCAAGAGATACCTGCCGGAGAACCTGGCCGACCCGCGAATTCGGGTCATCAACACCGATGGGCGCCTGTTCGTGAAACAGACGCCGGGACAATACGACGTGGCCATCATTGATATTCCCGCGCCGGCGACCGCCCAGCTCAACCGGTTCTACACGGCTGAGTTTCTGGCCGAAGTCAAACGTGTGCTGACTAAAGACGGGGTGGTGTCCTTTACGCTCGGCCAGTATGAGAATTACGTCAGCCCGGAACTCGCGCGAATGTTGTCTTCCGCCTGCTTGTCCTTGAAACAGTCTTTCCGCAACGTGCTGGCGCTCCCCGGGAGCCGGGTCGTCCTGCTCGCCTCAGACGGACCGCTCTTTGCCGACATCGCCTCCCGTCTCGAGCAGCGCCACATCAAAACGAAGCTGGTCAACCGCCACTACCTGGAGGCCGTGCTGACCGCCGACCGGATGGCGGACCTCGCCAGCGCCATAGCGCAGCCCGCGGCGATAAACACGGACTTCACCCCCATCCTTTACTACTATCACCTCCGCCGCTGGATGAGTCAGTTCAACGCCCGATTCGGCCTGATCCAGGCCGGGCTGCTGCTGTTGCTGGGCTTCTACCTCATTCGGTTGCGCGGCAGCGCTTTGGTCCTGTTCGCTTCCGGCTTCGCGGCTTCCGCCCTCGAGGTGGTCTTGCTGTTGGCTTTCCAGGTCCTGTGCGGTTCGGTCTATCATCAAGTGGGTGTAATCGTTACCGTCTTCATGGCCGGCCTGGCGCTCGGGGCCTCGATGATGAACCGGTTCCCGAATTCCCGGTTTGGCAGCCTGTCCCTTTCGGCTTTTCTCATTGCCGCTTACGCCGTGCTTCTCCCGCTGCTGTTGCCACGGCTCAATCGCATGGGAGGTTCGGCGGCCTCACTGGCGATGGTCAAAGCGATCATTGCCCTGCTCACGCTGGTTCTGGCGGCGCTGGTCGGGATGCAGTTCCCCCTGGCCAACCGGCTGGAGTTCGACGGCACCGCCGCCGGGGCCTCCCGCCTTTACACGGCGGATTTCATTGGCGCATTTCTGGGCGCGTTGCTGGCCTGCACGCTATTGATCCCACTGATCGGCGTAGGCGGCGTATGTCTGCTGACCGCGCTGCTGAACGTCGCTGGCGGGTTGGCGGGCCGCCGCAGGAAGGCCGCGCCGTGAGCCGAGCGCGGGCGCAGGACAAAGTATCCCGCTGGAGCGGGCACACTCCTGCCCTGATATACTTGGGCCATCTGTACCCCACAATGGCACAAGAGGCGCTAACGGCGGCAGGGGGTGGGGCGGCTGGCCAGCCGAAAAGATTTCTCAAGAAAAGCCTTGGCAGCAAGAGTCCCCGGGGGTAAAAATCACTTCCGAATGGAAGCACGTTCGTAACCTATGTAAGAGAACCCAACCAAAACAATCTGCGTAGCCTTGGCTACGGGCTCATCAGAAAACCGCGAATTTTCTCAGGTCAGCAGACCAGTCAAGCACGCGCCCATCGGGCGCGGCTTGGCGCACTCTGTTGACGGGCGCTTCGCGGTGCCTCTGATGAGGGTGCGTTAGGTTCGCGCCCCTTCAGTTCCGCAGCGGAGGACTCACACAGAAGGAGAACTCTATGAAACAATGGCAGTCGGCGTCGGTAATCGCGGCAGTAACCTTGCTGGGGGTGTTCGCCCCCTGTCCCCCCTTCACGTTGCGCGCTCAACCGCGGCTGACGGAGGCCCAAGTTGCGGCGCTTCGGCCCCTCCCGGCAAACCTCATCCCCCGCTCCGGGACGTTCTGGTCCCTGTCCCGCACGAACTATCCACCCTCCCCGGTTGATCCCTACCCTGATTTGCCTGTCTATCGGCTCCCGGACGGCTCCTACCTCGTGGACGACAGCACCGTCCAGTTTCCGCCGCCGGGTCCGGTCAATGCCCTCGCCGCCGCCCGCAGCTTCCTAACCCAAGGCAGCTTGTCCACCCCGTCCACTCTGTCCACCCAACAGCCTTTGCCCTCGCCCACGCTCAACGACGCCGCTGTTGGGCTACCCGACCTGACCAACTCGCCCCCGCAGAACACTCCCAGCCCGCCGCAATTGCTCCCTTCCGGCTCGGCCCCCACCAATGGCACCTTCTGGTTTCTGGCCGAGACCAACTGGCCCCCCATGCCTTTCGACCCCTGCCCGGGATGCAACGTCTATGCCCTGAGCGACGGTTCCTATCTGGTGGATGACACCTCCTTCTCTTGGCCGCCAGCCAGCAACGACGGCGGCGCCACCCCGCAAGGAGGGGGCCTGACCTCGTATTTGTCCGGGGACTTCTGGCTGGAAATCCGGGGCATCAGCAACTCCGTGGCCAACCTCATTTTGCACGGGACAAGTTCCGGCACCCCCTACACCATCCTCTCCCGGCAGAGTTTCTCGCCCAACGACCCCTGGGACGCCGAGCAGCCGCTCATCGGCGCTGCCGGACAGGATTGGACCCCGACCCAAATTCCAACCTTTGGCCGTCCCGTCTTGTTCTTCGAGGCGCTCGTCGGGTCGGCCACGCCCCAACGCCTCTGGCTCTACGCCCTCGGCATCAGCAACAACTGCTTCAACCTCGTCCTGCACGGCACCACCGACGGCACCAGCTACGACATCCTCTCCACCCCCACCTTGCACGCCACCAACAACTGGGCCGTCGAGACCAATTTCCTTGGCGCCAGCGGCCAGTTCTGGACCCCCGTGTCCATCCCGCTGTCTGGCCGCCCGAGCCTGTTTCTCTCGGCCCGCTCGTGGGTGGACAGCACTGGCAGCGGCATTCCCGACTGGTGGCAACTCGAGTACTTCGGTGCGGTTGGAGTTGATCCTTATTCCGACCCCGCTGGCGAAGGTTGGACGCTCCTTCAGGACTACCTTAATGGCTGGAATCCGACCAACTATTACACACCGCCCGTCTTGCAAGGCGTTTGCGTCAGTTCGGACGCCTCCGGAAATAATGTAATCAGTTGGAACCCGCCAGAGGTCGCTCCTGATACGTTCACCATCCAACGGAATACCGGCAGCGGCTGGCAAACGATCGCGACTATCGCTGGCAACTTAAGCTCTTACACAGATGTCAACCCGCCCGCCGGCGCCTCCTATCAGGTGAGCGCGAATTATCCGAAAGGTTCCTCCGCCTATGCCTCTGCCGGGAGTCCCAGCAACATCAACCCTTCATTGACTCTGCCGGCCACCGTAGCCAGCGGGCCAGGAGGCCGGTTGTTCCTCTTGACTGCCACGCCCTCAATCACCGTGACTGGATTGCTTGTCACCGCCACACCCGCCCCGAGCGATCACCCCAAAGACGGGATCGAGACCGTTGCCCCGCAATACCCGTCCACCAATTTCTACGGAATCAACAGCGATGTCAGCGGCGTGGTGAATGCCACCAGTTTGCAGGGCATCCCCTTGAGATTAAACACCGGTTTCACCCCGCTTTATGGCTCCTATGGATTCTGGCTCCAGACATTCACTGCCAACGGCATTTGGGGCAATCCAGTGCAGTCCAACGGGCCCGCCGACGCCACTCCGTTCCTGGACGGGCGGCAGCACATGTTGGATAACCTTAATTTCGCGCTGCGCGCCGCCCCCGCCTCGCAACCTTTTGATTTCTATTTCCCGGCGTATCCCTATGTGGGTGCGGGCGAATGTTACGGCATATTCCCGGCTTACACCACGGCGGGGTTTAGTTGGGCCTTTGCAGACAACGATGATCTCTTGTATCGGCAGGATATTTTGGACCCATTCCTGCCTTTTGAAAACGATTCGGTCTTGCGCGCGTTTTGTTTCACCGCCAATCGGTTCGATTCTTACGGCAACCCCCTGGATGTCGGCTATGACGGTCTGCCCACGATGAATACCTGGGATTACTATTTCAGTTCTTTCGCCTGCGCCGAGTCCGGGACTACTAACGTGCCGCCTCGCCAACTCGACTCCGACACCGCGCAGTATATCTTTTACGGGCCGGCAACTGACTGGCAGGATGTTCCCGACCTTGGAATGACTTGGGATGCCACCATCCCCGGCTGGCGGGTCAGTTCAAATCCGCGCAATGTTTATGGCCTGCGGATTCTTTCCGTGCTTTGCGCGAAGGTCACGCAAACACCCCAGCCGGTCACCTTTTTCACGGCGCAGCCGGGTGGAATCATCCCCGCCCTGGGCACCACCAGCCAGCCCGGCACCGGCTGGCTTTATGTCCAGGCCGAAAACCCGGTTTTCCGGAACGCTGGATTCCACTTTATTCCATCTGACAACAGCAGCAGCACCGCCCTTGCCGGCCCCGGCTGGTACTATTGGACCGGCGTTCCCAACACCAACAGCCTGGTCGCCGTCGTCGGAACCCAAGCGTCCTTTTACCTTTGGGCGCGCCTGGCCGTTTCCAACGCCTATCCCAACACCATTTCCTACCTGGAAGAATATTTCGACACGGCCTGCAAAATAAACGCCAGCGGATTGGTGACGACCAACCAAACCGGGCTCCTTTCTGAATATGGTAGCTTCTTCCCGACCGAGCCGGGTCCGGTCGCCCTGGTGACGAAACCCGATCCGGCCACCGGTCAAACTTACACCGGCGTGGTTCAAGTCATTTCGCTGAATCTGGACGCCAACCACGATGGGGTCATGGACACGACATTTTACGGGTCCGATTTTACCAGCGCCGATAAATCCTACATCTTTTGGATCAATAATAACTATGACCGCTTCACCCTCGATTCGGACGGGGTCAATTATTATGACGATGACGTGTCCAGCACCAGCCAGGCTGCCAAGAGCCCTTACACCGGTGTGCCAACACCCGACTACAACTACACGAATGGTGCCGGTAATCGTGCCATCCCTTGCGTGCGTGACCTGCAAGACTTCGCCCGGCTGTGGGTCTCCGGGGTCACCACCAACTTGCTGGCCGCCGTGCCGCCTGGCAGCGCCGTGACTTTAAGCTGGGGCAGCGTCTCCGGCAGTCCAACGATAGATTTGTTTGTGGCCGCTGATGCGGATGGGGGAATGGGCTACTTGACGAACGGCGCGATTGCCACCAACCAAATTAACGCCAGTCTGTGCCCCTATATCGGGCGACTGGCGCCGGGAGGCAGCATCCAATTGAACGCTTCAACCTTTACCAACCACTGGGCGGGCGATTACTTCATCTGGTGCGGTGTGACGAATGGTACCGGCCAGTTGAACCTGACGATTGCCCAAGGCGGGACCAACGTGCTGTGGCAGACATCGGTTTACATTCAACTTGTGGACATCAAGCAAATGTACGAACGGTGGACGGTCGGCGACAGGCCGAGTTATCCTCCAACCAGTGTAGCGGCTTTGGCCGGCGAAGATTTGCCGCAACCTTTTTACTACACCAATCAGGCTCCCGCTGGAACGCCTTACATCCTCTACGTCCACGGCTGGAATTTGGAGACCTGGGAAAAAGACCGCTGGGCGGAAGCAGCCTTCAAGCGCCTCTACTGGCAAGGCTATCAGGGGCGCTTTGGAGAATTTCGCTGGCCGACGACTTATGATTTCACCGGCAGTTTTTGGCAACTGGTGACGGATACGTATAATTACAACAATGGTGAATCGAATGCCTGGACATCGGCAACGGGACTGCTCAATAAATTGAACGACCTTAACGCCAAATATCCCGGCCAAGTTTACCTGCTGGCCCACAGCATGGGCAACATCGTCGCCGGTGAAGCGTTGCGATTGGCAGGAACGAATCAAGTGGTCAACACCTATGTCGCCAGCCAGGCCGCCATTCCCGCTCATGTGTACGACAGTACTGTCACCAATACACTTCAATTCTCTTATCAGTATCCTTCTGGACTCCTTTATGCGTTGGGCAGCGTCAATTACGGCCCTTTCACGCCCAACATTTATGGCAACTGGTTCGCGGGCAATAGCGGCGGAACCGGCCGACGGGTCAGCTTCTTCAACGGCAATGACTTTGCACTGGCGATGCCGCGCTGGGGCTTTGATCAAGTTGTTAAGCCGGACGTTTTTGTATTCGGAAAATATGCGTATCTTGGCAGCCCTAACGATCCATCGCCTTGGAACCATTTTGTATTCGAGATTCTAGGCGCCACAAATTATTTCGACATTGTAAATAACGTAAACGATCGCTACGAGGTTATGTCCTACGCCGCCCAAGCCCGCTCAACTGCTTTGGGCGCAACGCCGGGAATCACGAATTTGGTTAACCTTGATTTAACAACAGTGTGGCCGACTGATTCATCCGGGCACAATTACACCGACCACTTCTGGCACAGCGCAGAATTTCGGGGTGACTGTTGGCAGGAATGGAGTTATTGGAACACGTTGTTATTCTCCTCAAAATTTGGTTTCAACATCCCCAACCCATGAAAATCAGCCGCCCAATGCTTTGGTTTTGCGCTGCCGTCGCGGTCCTGATTGCATTGGCAATCTGGTTTGCAAAGCAATCTCCCGAGACAGTTGTGCCGACGCTTGTGGAAACCAACGCCGCGCCGCCGCCAGCCACTACACAGGCCAACAGAAAACCAAACCAGCATGCAGCCAGGAATACGAACGTGCTGGCAGCTCAACCTGCCCCCGGTCCAAGTGCGTCAGCTCCACCAAGGCAAACTACTGCCGAACAGATGAAGGAGGGACTGGCGACCTTGAACGACGTGCCAATAGTTTTTTACGGCAAACTTGAGGACCAGTTTGGCAATCCTGTCGTCGGTGCCCAGGTAGCGGGAAACACCATTATCTACAATGGCATGAAATCGGGTGCCGAACACGTATCCGTCACGAGCGATGCGAATGGATTTTTCCAAATAAATGCTGGGAAAGGCGAGAGTCTGGGGCTATGGCCCAGCAAGGAAGGTTATGCACTGGCGACAACCGGCACTGAGTTCAAATACTCCTACATGTATCCACAGCACTTCGTTCCCGACCCGAACAATCCAACGGTGATTAAAATGTGGAAGTTGCAAGGGGCGGAGCCGCTGGTGGGGATTCACCAGCGTTACAAGTTCCATTACACGGACGCGCCCATCAACTTTGATTTGATTGCGGGAAAAATCGTTCCATCCGGTGGCGACCTGAAAGTTACGGTGAACCGGCCAGGCGGCATCATATCACAGCAGCATCCACAGAATTGGAGTATCCAAATTGAAGCTATTGACGGAGGGTTCATCGTGACTTCTTTTGCAGAATCACGGACGACTTATTCTGCACCGGAAAGTAGCTACGAGCCCAGCGGCACGTTTGCGAATAATAATGGGCCTGACCTAGTAGATCAGATGTTTTTCCTTCAAAGCCGCAATGGCCAAGTGTTTAGCAAATTTCATCTTCTATTTAGCATCAACAACACGCCGGACGGGTTCATGGATATCACGTTCAGCGGTGTCGCCAACACGAACGGCTCGCGGAATTGGGAAGCGACCGCACCAAAATGATAATATGGAAACCGACGATTACGATCCAGGGCTTATCGTTAAGGTGCCATCGGCAATGCTTGCAACATTACTGTTGATCGTGGTGGCTGTTTCGTCTTCGAACAATTGGAATGTAAAGATGGCCTGTTGCAGGTTATATCCATGCTGCATTGATGTTTGGCATTGCTGGTTTCTGTTTTTACATCTGGCTTGGCGAGTTGGATACCCCTCTTGCTGATAACCCTGCCGCAGGTCTTATAGCGGCTGCAATATTCGTATATTTCGTTGTAGGCGCATTGGCGGGGCTCTTTGGAATTGGAATTGCATACCTTATGTTTAGAAAACCTTGAACAGTTCACGAAATTGGGAAGCGACGGCCCCTCAGTAAGGCTATGAAACCAGCCACAGCTATTAGCCTCCTTTTTGGCGGCAGCGGCAACGGCCCAAGTCAGCACATCCTCCGCTATCGCCAAGACCCGCCGGCTTTGGCTTCCCCTCATCAGACTCCGCCGCGAAACACAGCCAGACTTGGCTCCCCCTGTGGCGCTCCTTCGAACAGTTGCCAAACCATCAGTCCAGAGCGTGCCTGCCAAGGTGGCCGGGGTCAGGAAATGGTGCCGGCGCAGTTTCTTGCCCCTGCCCTCTGGCGCTTTGCCCCGGAAGTGCGCGGGCCATTCGGAAACTTGAATCCACCAGAAAGCAGGCCAGCCATCCCGCCCGCCAGTACACTCTTCGCCAACCTCAAAGACTCCCTGTCTGAGCCGACAGGCCCATCTCTTAACTCCATGTAATGAAGTCAGTTACAACAATACCGCCCTTGGCTCCCGGAGTGCGGTTCTAATACCATCTCCACTTTGGGAATGCAGTATTAGCGGCAGGGAGAGACCCGGGAGGGCCAGGGGCAAATCCCCTCTCGCTGCCCCCGGCGCGGCCGTCAGAGACGACGGCAATCTGGGGCGCCAGCGCAAGCGGGATTGGGTATTGGCCCAAGCCGTTGGCTTCCACGGGTCCTGTCCCATTATGAGACAGTTCTGCGGCAGGCGCCGTGCCAAACTCGGCCCTGCAGCAGTGTGAGGACGGTGTGAGGACGGTGTTAGGACGGTGCGTGGTGGAGGGTTGAAGGGGGAGAGTTGGCGGTGAGTGTCCAGAAACAGGACACTGCTGTTCTCAGAAGTGGCCTGATGGGGGGCAGCGGACGGGGAGGAATACCCTTTACCCCCGAAAAGCCTTTTCCGCCCTTCTGCATTCTGACTTCTGACTTGCCCTTGGCTCCCAGGGTCCGGTTCCAGCCCGTTTGCCTCTGCAAAGCCCTCTCCGCCCTTCGGCAGACGGGTGCTTTTGTTTATCCGTTTTCCAGTTCCGCGGCGGCGGCGTTGGACGCGACTTGCGCCGGGTCCTGGCAGCCGGGGATGACCGTTGAGACCTGCGGGTTCTTCAAGCACCACGCCAGCGCCCACTGCGCCATCGGCACGCCGGCAGGCACTTCGGTCTGGCGGATGCGCTCCACTTCCGCCAAATCACGGCGCATTTTCACCGCCTCGAAAGTCGAGCGCCAATCGTTGGCAGGGAAGGTCGCCCCAGAACGGTATTTGCCGCTCAACAAGCCGCTGGCCAGGGGAACGCGCGCCAGGATGCCGAGATTATGCTGCCGGGCGTGCGGAAAATAAAGCTGCTCCGGTCGGCGATCGAGGCGGTTGTAGATCACTTGCAAGGCTTCGGCGCCCAGGCGCCGCGCTTCCCGCGCCTGCGCTTCGCTGCCTTTGCCGAGGATCGAAATTCCCAGATGCCGAATTCTGCCCGCGCGCTTTTGTTCGGCGAGCATCGTCCACAAGTCTTCATTCAAAAGCTGGCGGTCTGAGCCGGAATGGAATTGATAGAGGTCAATGGTCTCGATGCGCAACGCCCGCAGCGAACCTTCAAGCTGCTGGCGAACGTCCGCCGCGGAGAAGTCCTCCGTTCGGTCCAGGAACCGGTTGAAGTGATGGCCGAATTTAGTCGCCACGAGCCAGCGCGAGCGGTCGTGGCGGCTGAGGTAATCGCCGATCAAGCGCTCGGAAAGGTGGTCGCCATAACATTCGGCCGTGTCGATCAGGTTGATGCCGAGTATGGCAGCCTTATCGAGGATGGCGTCCGCCTCGGCCTGGGAAAAGGTGTGGCCCCACTCCCCGCCAAACTGCCATGTGCCGAGACCGATGACCGACACCCGCAGACCCGTGAGGCCAAGAATTCGGTAGCGCATGGTGGAAGCCTACCGCAGAACTTTTTCCCGGAAGAGGCTGAAGCGGAGGCAAAGTTGCCGGCCCCGACCGGTCAGCAGCCAGGCCGAGAGCAGCAATAGAACAGTGTTCTCGAGCAGTTTGTGGCAGATAAAGACTTCTCCGGCCCCGCACCCGCAATCAAATTTCACCGCACAGAAGGGAATGCCCGAGGTTGCGGCAATCGCCAAAGCCCGCTTGAGCACAATAAGCGTAAAAGGCACCAGCATGGCGGCCAGGTTCAAGGCCGAGCCTCTAACCGCCACGCCAACCAGCAGCAGCAGTCCGCAATACACCTCGAACCAGGGGAGCGCCGCGCCGATCGAGTTCAATAGGAATGGGCTGGTCACCATGTCGTATTGCCGGACGAGTTTGAGGAAATACTCCGGGTGCGGCAGGGCCTTGTGCAAGCCCATGTAAATAAAGACGCAGCCCAGCCACCATCGGGCGAGCACGGCGGCGGCATCCCGGGCGATGCCGGTCAGCAGCAGCAGGCCATAGAGCACTTCCAGCCAGGGCGCGGTGGCGGCAATCGCGCTCGACAGGAAAGGGTTGGTCACCAGCAGTTGTTGGCGCACGAATCTTAGGAATTCGGCCCCCTGGAGGACTTTGCTCAAGCCCAGGTATATGAAAAGGCCGCCCAACAGCCACCTCGCCAGCAAGGCGACGATGTCCAAAGGGCGCCGCTTCCCGGTTGAGGGATTCGTATTCATTGCCTCGAACCTTCGGCTTTGCCGGAAGCGGCTGCGCCAGTCAGGTTGGTGAGTTGGCCGCTGTTGCGCAGGCCCAGTTCAATCGGCAGCCCGTTGGTGCTCCATTCGGTGATGCCGCCGCCATACACGAACACCTTCTCCTTCGGTATGCCGATGCTGTCGCGCAGCATGATCGCGGCGTGCTCGCTGTCATCGCAATCCCCGCCATTGCAATAGAACACGATTTGCTGGGCGGTCAGGCAGACCTGGAGCACGTTGGTGAGATAATTCTCGGGATGAAACCGATCGAAATGGTAGGCGCCCGGAATGTGGCCCGCCCGATAGTGCTCGTCGTCACGAGCATCGATAAAGACAACCCCATCCTGCTCCCGGCGCGGGTCACGAAAGAGCTGCATCACCTGGTTGCTGTCGGCCAGTTGCAGGCCGTTTTCCCGGAGGCGGGCGGACAGGAGTTCCAGGGGTGAGTTGTTCGTTGGGGTTGCGGCGCCCGTCAGATTGGTGCTCGTCACGGCAGCCGGCGGGGTAAGCTTGGTTCCGGGAAAATAGTTTCTGGCAAGCTCAAGACGGTGTGGTGAGAGTCCGTTGGCGGCAAAGGCCAGGGCGGCGCCGATCACCGCCACCAGCGCGCCTTCCTGCAAGACTCTTTTCACCTAATGGCCGGCAGGCAGGGGCGGCACCGGCGGCGGAGTGGCCGCAGGAGACGGAACCGGCTTCACGGGCGGCGTGGGTCGCACGGGCGGCGGAGTCGGGCGCGGCGTTTGCACAACCAGAACCTTGACGACCGGGAACTTCGGGTTGCTCGATTTGACGCTCAACTCGACTTGCTGGCCCGGGGGAATCTGGAATCCCTGCGGGAAGGCCAGCAGGGCGGTAAAGGACTTGCCGGGCTGCATCTCCTTGATCTCGGCTTCCACCCCCG
>Ga0181521_10006851_pt1 | contig 12175 bp, 9 predicted proteins | sample PEATcosm2014_Bin_32_FD_119764 | JGI IMG/M metagenome (GOLD analysis project Ga0181521, IMG submission 119764) | Peatland microbial communities from MTU Mesocosm Facility, Houghton, MI, USA - PEATcosm2014_Bin02_60_metaG | ecosystem: Environmental > Terrestrial > Soil > Wetlands > Peat | place... | reverse complement strand
CTTGGAGTGGGTGATGACGATGAACTGGGTCCCGGTGGACATCTCCCGCAGCAGGCGGGTCAGCCGCTCGATGTTGGCTTCGTCCAGCGGCGCATCCACTTCGTCCAGGATGCAGAAGGGGCTGGGCTGATAACGGAAGATGGCCATCAGCAGGGCCACCGCCGCCAGCGCCTTTTCACCGCCTGAAAGCAGCAACACGTTTTGCAGCTTCTTGCCGGGAGGCGAGGCCACGATGTCGATGCCGGAATCGGCCAGGTTGGTTTCGTCGGTCAGGCGCATCTCGCCGAGGCCGCCCCCGAACAGTGTCTGGAAAGCCTCGCGGAAATTCTCGTTGATGCGCGCGAAGGCTTCGGCGAATTTCTGGCGTGAAACCACGTCGATGTCCGCGATGGCCTTCTCGGTATCGCGGATGGAATCCAGCAAATCCTGCCGCTGCACGCTCAGGAATTCCTGGCGCTGCGAGGCTTCCTGAAACTCCTCCATGGCTTGCGCGTTGACCGGACCCAGCGCCTCGATGCGCGCCCGCACTTCCTCGTAGAGCCGCTCGGCCTCGGCTATGGCGTCGATGTCCGGAACCGTCTCATCGCCGGCAGCCAATTCCTCGACGGCGCAATTCAATTCCTTGCGGCTGGTCTCGTCGAGATACTTCAACTCGGCCTGTCGCCGCACCAGATCCACTTCGATCTGCGAGCGGTTCGTATGCGCTTCTTCGACCTTCACGCGCAGTTGCTTCAACTCGTCTTCGGTGGCGGCCAGGGTCTCGCGCATGCGGGCTTCCTCGGCGGCCAACTGGTTCACCGCGACCTCCGTTTGCAAAGCCTGCTCGGCGAGCGCGGCCAGCTTCCGATCCAACTCGATGTTGTCGGCCAGCAGGCCCGCGCGATGGACGCCGAGGCGCTCGATTTCGGAGACGATCTGCCCCAGCCGGGACGTGGCTTCCTTATGCTGGGCTTCCAGGCGGCCCATGGCGGCGCGTTCGGCGCGATGCCGCTCATCGAGCGCGGCCAACTCCGCACGCAGCGCCGAATGGTCTTCGGCGAGAGCCGCCGCTTCGATCTCCAGTTTCTCCAGAAACTGCCGCTGGTCTTCCAGTTCCTGTTCTCGCTGCTCGCGCAATTCTTCCTTCTGCTCTACGGCCTGCAGGTTGCGCTCGCGCTGCTGCTGCGACTGTTCGGCATCGCGCTTCAGGCGGTCGAGTTCCAGCCGCGCCACGGACAGCCGCGAATTGGCGCGACTGGTGTCGTCTGCCAGCTTGCGCATTTCGTGTTCCAGCGCCACACGGTCTTTTTCGCGGGCCTGCTGCACGCCGCGCAAGCGTTCCAACTCGGCTGCCAGGATGCCGATCTCGCGGTCCAGATCCTCCAGGCGGGCGACCTGCTCGTCGAGCGCCTTCTGCTTCGCTTGCAGTACCACGCCCAGCTCGCGCGCTTCGCGCTTCATGGCCAGCGGACCACTTGTGGTCTTCTTGCCGCCGGTCACGGTGTGGCCGTGATAGCAGAGCCCCTCGGTGGTCAGGAAGTAAAGGTGCGGATAGCCGATGGCCAGGCGTTGGGCCGACGGGCGGTCCTCGGCCACGAAGCACAGCGAAACGCGCGGCAGCAGAGTGGCGGCGCGGTCGGTCAAGCCGTTGGTGAGGCGGAGGGAATCGCTGAGCCGCGACAGAATGCCGGTTTCCGGGCCGATAGCCGGCTCCGCCAGATGCAAATGGCCGTTGCCGTTTTTGTCCGGATGTACCAGGAAGGTAGCGCGCCCGTCGAGTTCGGCGCGCAGAAAATCCAGGCCACGGTCGGCCTGCGCCCAGTTTTCGACGACCACGTATTCCAGCTCGTCGTGCAGGAATTCCTCGGCGGGCTTTTCGAACTGCGGGTCGACTTCCACGAAATCGGCCAGCACGCCTTGCGGCCGGAGGTCCTGCGCCTTGCCCGTTTCCAGCGCGGCGAAAAGGCGCTTCACCGATTCGGTGGTGTAGCTGCGGTGCGCCAGCACCTCCTCGAGCGATTCCTTGCGCGCCTGCATCTGCGAACATTCCGTGCGCAGTTGGTCAATGCGGCCGCGCACCTCGACGGCGGTCTGCCGCCGAACGCTCAGTTCCTCTTCGGTGCGGTGACGCTCGCCGGCGACCGATTCCAGTTCGAGCTGGCGCTGCGCCATGGTTTCGGAAAGCGCTTTACGCGCCGCTGCCAAGCGTTCCAGCTCGGCGGCGGAGGTCTGCTCTTCCTTCTGCACGCGCGCCGTTTCGCGTTCGATTCCCGCCAGGTATTCGTTCATCTGCGCGAGTTGGTTGCGCAGGGTGGACACTTCGCCCAACAGCCGCAGCACTGCCGTTCGGCTGGCTTCGATGGCCTGCTCGCGTTCGCGGATGGTTGCCTGTAGTTCCTCGCGCAGGCGATTCTTCTCCAGCATGCGCTCGCGCGATTGGCCGATTTGCCGGTCGAGCGCCGCCACCTGCTGCTGGTGCGCGTCCAGGTCTGCGCCGAGGCGGCCCAGCCGGACCTCCAACTCTTGCGACTCCCGCTCGGCCTGCGCGATGCGCTGCTCGATGGCGCCGCTCTCCTTCACCTGGGATTCCAGCCGACCGCGGGTACGTTCGGTTTCGACAAGGCACTCGGCCAGCTCGCGCCGCTGTTCGGTGAGATGCTGCTCGTTCTGGTAGGACTGGCCCTGCAGTTCGGTGTGCGCCAGCTCTTTGGCGGCGACCTGCTCGGAAAGGCCGCGCAGATCGGCGGAGGCGAGGTTCAGGTCGAGGGCCGCTTTAGCGGCTTCCCGCTCCAGCATGCGGAACTTGCCCGAGAGCGCCACGCGCAGGCGGGCATCCATTTCGGTCTTGAGCTCGCCGTAGCGGCGCGCCTTGGCGGCCTGACGCTTGAGCGAATTCACCTGGCGGGTGACCTCTTCCAGAATGTCGAAGACCCGCGCCAGGTTTTGCTTGGCGCTTTCGAGCTTGGCTTCCGCCAGCCGCTTGCGGGTTTTGTACTTGGTGATGCCGGCGGCCTCTTCGATCACCGCGCGGCGGTCCTGCGGCTTGGAGCTGAGGATCTGGCCGATGCGGCCCTGCTCGATGATGGCGTAGCTCTCCGGGCCCAGGCCGGTCCCCATGAAAATGTCCTGGATGTCGCGCAGGCGGGCCGTGTGGCCATTGATCAGGTACTCGCTCTCGCCGGACCGGAACAGGCGGCGGGTGATGGTGATCTCGCCGTTCTTGCCCTGGTGGGCGGTGATGGGGATTGGTCCCGCGTGCGGATGCGGCGCATGTCCGTTGCTTGCAGCGATGGTTCCGGCGATGGATGCGGCTGCCTCGTGCGCTTCCTGATAAAGCATGGGATCGACGAGCGTCATGGTGACGGCGGCCAGCCCCAAGGGCTTGCGGTCGCGCGTGCCGGCGAAGATTACGTCTTCCATGCGGGCGCCGCGGAGGCTTTTCGCCGATTGTTCGCCGAGCACCCAACTGATGGCATCGCTCAGGTTGGATTTGCCACAACCGTTGGGGCCTACGACGGCGGCGATGCCGCCGCCATTGAAGCGGAGCTCCGTGCGGTCACAGAAGGATTTGAAGCCCTGCAGTTCGACGCGCTTTAGTTTCAACAAAAACGTTCACCTCGTCATGCTCGGGGGATCGTAACCATACTAAACTCGTCTGCGGCAAAAGTAAAGCACTTTCTACGCTGCTAGAAGGGGCCGATCTGAATTTGCCCCAAGATGTAGTATTGTACGTCCAAAACCGCTCCCTTACGGTCGCGGCTCGGAAAGTGGTCGCGGCTCGGAAAGTGGTCGCGGCTCGGAAACGCTGCTCGATGGCCAGCGCGGGGGCCGTCTCTCCTGAAACGCCCGGATACCCTCCTGGAAATCGGCACTGCGAAAAACCTCGTTGCGCATCCGGCGGGCCAGGTCGCCCGCTTCTTCCCAACTCTTGCCTCGCGCGTCGCGCACGAACGCCAGGCCCGCCCGGATCGCGGTAGGGCTGGCTTCGGCGATCGCGCCGGCGATGTCCTGCGCGCGCTCCATCAGGACGGCGGGTTCCACCACCTGGTGCACCAACCCATATTCGCGCGCCTCGACCGCGCCGAAAATCCGGCCGGTTAAGGCCAACTCCGTCGCCCGCCGCTGGCCCAGCGCCGCCACCACCGTACGAAAAATCACAAACGGCCAGAGGCCGATCCGGATTTCGGTCAGCCCAAACGTGGCATCGTCGGCCGCCACCACGATATGGCAATTCGCGGTCAGGCCCGTGCCTCCGGCCAGCGCCGCTCCCTGCACCGCCGCGACGAGCGGCTTGGTCATGCGGATTCCCACCGAAAAGATGCGCTCATGCACTTCGTTGATGTCGCCCCCACCCGGCGACAGCACTTCGTGCAGGTCCATGCCCGCGCAGAACGATTTGCCATTCCCGCTCAGCAGGACCGCGCCCACGCTCGCGTCGTTTTCCCCCTCTTCCAGCGCCGCGCCCAACGCGCTGCACAGATCCATGTTCAGCGCATTGCGCCGCTCCGGCCGGTTCAGCGCCAGCCGAAGGACGCGGCCTTGGCGGCTAATCTGTAAGCTCTCGCTCATAGACCTCGATCTCCAGGGCCAGCAGCGCCGCGCCCAGGGTCTTGCCTTGCGCGTCGGTGCGTAACGAAACGGTGCCGCCGCCGCCGAGCGCGTGATGCAGCAGCAGGTTCAACGCACACAAGTTGGGCAGTTCGAAACGGTCCACCTCTCCGGTGACCATCTCGCCGAAGAACACTTTGACGCGTTCGGGCGTCACCTCGCGCAACAGGATCGGATAGTATTGCGGCAGCCACGCGATTACCCCGATGTTGGCGATATCGCCCTTGTCTCCGGAACGGGTGTGGGCGATGCGTGAGAGCGGGATTCTCATTCGGGCGCCTCCCTCCCACTGCAGCGGGGCTGAAGCCCAGGCTGAAGCCCCACGCCGGCTAAAGCCCGCCCTCCAACCCGGCGCATGCGGCAAGGGTGTGATTTGCGGTGACCAGCGGGCATTCTCATTCGACCACCTCCACGCGCGTCTGGATTTCGTCGCGCGGAATCAATGCCGGCCAATAGGCCACGATCTGGCGCACCTCGGGACGGCCTTCGCCGTATCCGGTACCGCCCGGCGGACCGGTGAGCACCAGCGGAATCATTTCGCGCGTGAAGCGATCGACGGCGCGCTTGTCGGAGCCGCGCACGCTGATGCGGAGCTGCACCTCCGGCGGATCGGCATGCTCCGGACGCGGCCGCGCCGCCGGGCCATGGCACGCATTCACGCCGAAGTATTCCGTGTAGATTTCGTCGAAGCGCAGGCCGAGCTGGTCGAGGCGCTGCCGGGTGATGCGGTCCGCCACGCGCGCCTTCTCCAGCGCGTCGGGCCAACTGTAGACCAGCGTGCCGGACGCTTTCCAGCCCGCATCGTAACTAATCGACGCCTTCAGCATGGCCGGCCGCGGCGCGCCGCGCACGCCGCAACCGTGCACGCGGTCCGGACCGGTATCCTCCAGATGGAGCGAGGTGAAGTCGACCACGCAATCCGGCGTCATATATTGGCGCGGGTCGCCGATCTCATAGAGAAGCTGCTCTTTCACGCCGTGCGAGTCGATGCGCCCGCCCGTGCCAGGGTGCTTGGTCACGGCGAACGATCCGTCCGGCTCGGCTTCCACGATGGGGTAGCCGATGTTGGCCAAGTCCGGGATGTTCTGCCAATCCACCTGGCAGTTGCCGCCCGAGCATTGCGCGCCGCACTCGATGATGTGGCCGGCGACGATGCCGGCGGCGAGCTTGTCGTAGTCCTCAGGCTCCCAGCCGAAGCGGTCGATCATGGGCGCGAGCACCAGGGCGGCATCGGCGCAGCGTCCGGCGATCACCACGTCTGCGCCGGTAGCCAGCGCTTCGGCGAGCGGGAATGCGCCGATGTAGGCGTTAGCGCTGAGGATGCGGTCGCGAATGGCGGAGAGCGGCTCGCCGGTGTCGATATTCCGCATCTCGTAGCCTTTGCCGAGGAACTCGCCGATGCGCCCGAGCACATCGTCGCCCAGAACCACGGCGACTTTTAATCCCGGTGCGGCTTTCAGCACGGCGCGCGCGCAGGCCACCGGGTTCACACCGCCGGCATTGGCGACGACCTTGATGTGGCGCTCCCGCAGCTTCCTGGCGATGCGCCCGATCAGTGGAGGGAAATCGCGGGCATAGCCGAGTTCGGGGTTTGCCTGCCGCTGCTTCTGCAGGATGGACATGGTGACTTCGGCGAGGTAATCGAGCGTGAGGTAATCGATGGGCCCGCCGTCCACCAGACGGACGGGCGCTTCGAGCCAGTCGCCCCAGAAGCCTTGACCATTAGCGATGCGAATCATAGAAGACAAAAGCAACCACAGATGAACACAGATAGACACAGATGAAAACGCCTGCTTTTATCTGTGTGCATCTGTGTCCATCTGTGGTTCTGTTTCCGTTTCATAGTGTTTCGAGTATGAGTTGTTGCCCGCGCGGACGGTGCAGCGTTACTTCCAGCGCCATGGTCAGGATCCGGCGCGTTTCCAGCGGATCAATGACCGCGTCGCAGTGGCCGCGCGCGGCGGCGTAGCGGGCGTCCAGCCAGCTTTCGTAGTCGGCTTTCGTTTTGTCGATGGCGGCCTGGAGTTGCTTGGGCAGCGGTTCGCCGGCAGCCTTGAGTTTTTCCAGTTCCACCGAGAAAAGCGCTTGCACCGCGGAGTCGCCTTCCATCACTCCGATGCGCGCGGTCGGCCAACTAAAAGTAAAGTTCGGCTCGAAGCCCTGGCCCGCCATGGCGTAATACCCGGCGCCGCTGGCGTGATTCAGCGTCAGGATAAGCTTGGGCACGCTGGTGCAGGACATAGCTTCCACCATGTCGGCGCCGGCGCGGACGATGCCGTCACGTTCGGCCTCGGGGCCCACCATGAATCCCGAAACGTCCTGCAAATAGATCAGCGGGTAGCCCAGCCGCTCGTTGAGTTCCACGAAATACGCCACCTTGCGCGCGGATTCGGTGTACACGATGCCGCCGATGCGCGGGCGTCCCTGCGACCGCAGGAAGCCGCGGCGGTTGGCGATGATGGCCACCGGGTGGCCGGAAAGGCGGGCGTTGGCGCACAGCATCTCCGGCGCGTAATCCGGCTGGAATTCGGTATAGTCGCCCGCGTCGAAAATGCGGAAGATGACTTCCTCGATGTCGTAGGGCAGGCGGTGGTTCTCGGGCAGCACGCCATAGATGTCGTCGACGGGACGCGCGGGCGCTTGGCCTTGCAAAGGCGCGGGAGGCGCGGGCAGATCGCGGAAGCGCTGGCGGATGCGCGCCAGGCATTCGGCATCGTCTTTGGCCATATAGTGGGCCACGCCGCTGATCGTGGTATGCAGCCGCGCGCCACCTATGGATTCGGAATCGACCACCTGGCCGGTGGCGCCTTTGACGAGATTCGGGCCCCCGAGGCCCATGAAGCTCGTGCCTTCGACCATGATGATGTAATCGCTGAGCGCGGGAAGATAGGCGCCGCCGGCGATGCAAGGACCCATCACCGCGGCAATCTGCGGCACACGGAGCTTGCGCCGCATAAGAGAATTATAATAGAAAATTCGCCCGCCGCCATACTGGCCGGGAAAAATCCGGTCCTGGTACGGCAGGTTCACGCCCGCCGAATCCACCAAATAGACGATGGGGACGCGGTTGCGCATGGCGATTTCCTGCGCGCGGAGGCCCTTGGTGACGGTTTCGGGCCACCAGGAGCCAGCCTTCACCGTGGCGTCGCCGGCGATGATGACCGCGTAGCGGCCCTCGATCTTGCCGATGCCGGTTACCGAGCCGAGGCAGGGCGCTTCGCCTTCGTACTGGTCGTAGGCCAGCAGCAGCCCGATTTCGAGGAACGGTGTGCCGGGGTCGATCAGCGCCGCGATGCGTTCGCGCGCGGCCATCTTGCCGGCGCGATGCTGCCGCTCGATCTTGGCTTCGCCGCCGCCGCCGCGCAGGCGCTCTTCGAGCTTCTTCAGTTGTTCCACCAGGTGGCGCATGTGGGCCATGCGCGCGACTTTGAGTATGGGGGGGGATGCAGGTTCGGGAATTGTGCTCACGTTATGTGATCGTAGCGCGAATGGGGCGAGGCCGCGCAGCATAGGTACGGAAACCGCTCCCTGACGGTCGCGGCTCAGTAAGCCTTGCGAAATCAACGCGACTGCTACCGAGCCGGGGTACCCTCTGGGTCCGTCAGGGAGCGGTTTCCCCGAGATGCGGCCTCTGCGAGGCTCAGCCGCTAGCGGCGACTACCGCGCCGCTCGACGCGTCTTCGTTCATCAGCACGCGCAGATACCAGATCAACAGCAGCATCACGGGTGTCTCAGGCAGGCCCACGGCAGATTGCGCCACAGTTGCGGCGCCGCTCTGCTTGACGAATCCTTGACTGCCGGAGAGCGTTATCGCAGCCCCCCCGTCCTCGGCTTCGAACACCCATTCGGTACCCCAGAAATTCGTGTGCCGTAAGTGATAGCGCCGGCCCGAGCCAAAGACCACCCAGCCGCTGCCCGTCCAGCCTGGCGTGAATAGCGCGAGGTCGGTTTCGGACCCGGCTTCGCGCACCGAGATCTTCGGGGACAGGAAGCCGGTCCTTTTGAATGTCCACTCGGCCTGTCCGCAAACACCCGTAGCCAGGGATCCGTAACTCTTCTCGAACCGCAGCGTGGCGATCTCGCGCCCGTCCCGTGTCAATTGATAGAAGCGGTGCAGCGCTCCCGGCTGCCGCCACTCCAGGTCCTGCCCTACCGCTTCGTTGAGCGTCATGGATGCCTCTATCCTTACTAAAAATCATACCGCGCAAACGACCAGTACCCCGCGTTTCTTCCAAAACAGTCCTGTTGTTTTTTGCTTCCGCATGCATACAATAGCAATAGGGAGTATCATATCCAGGCCTTTATGGATCCGGACGCGCCGCTGAACGCAAGACTGCAGGACATCCTGCACGCCATCGTGCGGACTTACATCGAGACGGGTGAGCCGGTCGGCTCGCACACGATTGCGCAACGCCGCAACCAGAGGCTGAGTGCGGCTTCCATCCGCAACGTCATGGCCAGCCTGGCGGATGCCGGCTACCTCTCGCAGCCGCACACATCCGCCGGCCGGGTGCCCACCGAAAAAGCCTTTCGCGATTATGTGCAGTCTCTCAATGCCGGCCGTATGCCGTCCGCCGACGCGGCCCGCTTGCGCATCGAGCTCCTGGAAGCTCCCACGGCCGCGGCGCGCGTCGAACGTTGCTGCCATATCCTGACGGAGCTGACGCGCAACGTCGGCATCACCGCCGCCCTGCCGCCGGCCGTGCGCGAACTGGACCAGATCGAACTCGTTCCGCTGGGCGACCGCCGCATCCTGGTGATCCTGGTGACGCGCGACCGCACCGTCCACAACCGGGTAGTCGTTTTGGATGAATTCGTCTCCTCCGATGAGTTGGTCAACATTCGCAACTATGTGAACCGCAACTTCAGCGGCTGGCGTCTGGAGGATGCCCGGCGCGAGTTGCTCGAGCGCATCGCCGAAGAGCGCGCCATTTACGATGCGGTGCTGCGCAAGCTGACGCTGCTTTACCGGAAGGGCTTGCTGGAGGTGGATGTGGCGCCCGAGGTCCATATGGAGGGCGCCTCCAACCTGCTGGGCCTCGACCTGCACCTCACGCGCGAAAAGCTGCGCGACCTGCTGCGGGCGCTGGAAGAGAAAGAGCGGCTGGTGGAGCTGCTGAACCGCGTTCTGGAACAACCCACCGGATTGCTGGAAGTGCGCGTCGGCCTGGAGGAAGCGCACCCCGCCATGAAAGAGCTGGCCATCATCGGCATCTCATTTCAGATGCCCAGCGGGATCTGGGCCAAAATCGCGGTACTGGGCCCCATGCGCATGCGGTATGAGAAGGTGATGGGCGCGGTGCTTCAGACCCGCCGGGCGCTCGAAAGCATGCAATTCTAGGCTTCGGACGGAAACCGCTTCCTCACGGTCGCGGCTCGGTAACAGGCGCGTTGATTTCGCGAGGGTGCATTCCCGAAATAGAGGGTGCGCTGAAGCTCGCGGTCCAGTTTGTTAATCTAGTAAATAGTGGCAGACGATAATCAAGAACAGAACGCGTCGGGTGTCGAGGAGAACTTGCCGGTCCTTACTCCCGAGGCCCAAATTGCGGCACTGGCCGCCGAGCGCGACCAGCTTGCCGCGGAAAACGCCGATTTGAAGGACCGCCTGCTGCGCGCGCTCGCGGAATTCGACAACTTCCGCCGGCGGGCCGAGCGCGACCGCTTCGAGTATGTGCAGTACGCGGCCATGGAAATGGTCCGCGACCTCATCCCCATCCTGGACGATTTTCGGCGCGCCATGAAGGTGGAAACCGCCGATAAAGAGTACGCCAAAGGCATCGAACTGATCGAGCAGCGGCTCTTTGAAATCCTCAAAAAAGCCGGCCTGGAACCCATCGAGGCTGCCGGAAAACCGTTTGACCCGAATCTGCATCAGGCTGTCGACCGCGGCCACACCGACGAATTCCCGGACCAGACGGTTCTGGAAGAATATCAAAGCGGATATAATTTCAAAGGAAAGCTTCTGCGGCCGGCCATGGTGAAGGTCGCCGTGAACCCCTGACGGTCCCCGTAACTCTGCCGTGGCGAAAAGAGACTATTACGAAATCCTCAGCATCGGCCGGGACTCGGACGACGGCCAGGTGAAATCCGCGTACCGAAGGTTGGCGCTGCAATATCACCCGGACCGCAACCCGGACAATCCGGATGCCGAAGAGAAGTTCAAAGAGGCCGCCGAAGCCTACAGTGTCCTGAGCGATCCGCAAAAGCGCGCCGCCTACGATCGCTACGGCCATGCCGGCGTGCAGAGCTCCGCGTCGCAAGGCTTCGACCCCAACGCATTCTCGGATTTCAGCGATATTCTGGGCGATTTCTTCGGATTCGGCGATCTGTTCGGCGGGGGCCGCGGCCGCCGCAACCGGGCCCAACGCGGCGAAGATCTGCGCTACGACCTGGAAATCGGTTTCGAGGACGCGGTCTTCGGCATGACCGCCGAGATCCAAGCGCCGCGCATGGAAGCTTGCGACCGTTGCCGCGCCACCGGCGCCGAACCGGGCAGCGGATCCACCACTTGCCCCACCTGCAATGGCCGGGGCCAGATCCTCTATCAGCAGAGTTTTCTGTCGGTGCGGCGCACCTGCCATACCTGCAACGGCAGCGGCCAAATCGTACGGAATCCCTGCCGGCAGTGCCATGGCCAGGGTTACAGGCAGGTGGTTCGCAAACTCAAAGTCAACATCCCGGCAGGCGTCGACGACGGCAACCGCTTGCGGCTCTCCCAGGAAGGCCAGCCGGGCGCAAACGGCGGACCTCCGGGCGATCTGTACGTCGTCCTGAAGGTCAAGGAGCACGCCTTCTTCGAGCGCCGGGGCAACGATCTGCACTGCACCATCCCGATCAACGTGGGGCAAGCCGCGCTGGGTGCGGATGTCGAGATTCCCACGCTGGAAGAGCCGTACCGCCTGAAGGTCCCGGAAGGCACCCAGAACGGCGCCCAGTTCCGCTTGCGGCATATGGGCGTTCCGCCAGTGAATGGCGGCGGGCGCGGCGACATCTACGTACACATCGAGGTGCAGGTGCCGTCGAAGCTGACCCGCGAGCAGCGCAAGCTGCTCGAACAGTTGCGCGACACGCTTCCGGTGGAGAATCAGCCCGCCGAAAAGAGCCTGTTGGGCAAGGTCCGAGACTATTTCATGTGAGTCGGGCGGGCGGTTCCGCCCGCCTTTGCTAGCCCGGTGCGTCTTCCTCGCCCGTGAGCGATTTCTTGTGTTTCGGCTTGTCGCGCTCCGGCTTAGGCAGGATCGGCCGGGAGGATGGGACGGTGCCGACACGCTGGCGCGCCAGCTTGCGCACCTCTTTCTTCATGTCGAAGGTCTGCTTCTTGCGCGCCATTGAGGGTGATGCTCCGCTTCGAGTATATCGCGGCCACGTGAAATCGGGCACCTCCAACGGCAATGTGGCAATCCCGATCCGTCGGCGCATACCCTCCTGTTCGACTTAGCCGGCAAAAGCCATTGTCTGGGAGCCGGGAACATTTTCCATGCCGGGCGTTTTGGCTGCGCGGGCCGCGGGCGCGCCGCTGCTTGTACGCACTTGTCGGCTTCCGGCCAACTTCAGTCTTACTTGTTCTTATCAAAAGCATATTTGGCCG
>Ga0181521_10006848_pt1 | contig 12178 bp, 9 predicted proteins | sample PEATcosm2014_Bin_32_FD_119764 | JGI IMG/M metagenome (GOLD analysis project Ga0181521, IMG submission 119764) | Peatland microbial communities from MTU Mesocosm Facility, Houghton, MI, USA - PEATcosm2014_Bin02_60_metaG | ecosystem: Environmental > Terrestrial > Soil > Wetlands > Peat | place... | reverse complement strand
GATGTAAATCAGGTAGCAGACGTAGAACAGGAACGAGACGACGGACACGTAATGAAAGAATTGCTGGCGGCTGCGCAGGAACAGAGCGATCCCCACCCCGGCAATCATGATGTAGTACGAGAAATAGGAGGCATAAAAGAGTTCGCTGACGGCCAGCCAGGGGAGTTTCTGCATGAAGAGGACACTGGGTTGGCAGCCAAAAAGCGCCTGCTCCCACCGGGCCACTATCGGGTCCAAGTAATCCTTGCAAAACATGCGGTTCAACAAACCGGTCTCGCAGAACAAGGCCGTGTAGAGCAGGACGGGATAGAAATGGCGGACAAAATCGAGCAGCCAGATCGTTTTGCTCCGCGCGTGGGCCTGAATCAGCCCATGGACCAGCACCAAGCCGACCGCATGAGCGCCCAGCAGGCGGGGCCAGCCCGGCACGGTGTCGTTGTGAAAGAAGAGAATCAGCAGCCCCACCAGCGCCAGATAGGCCTGAGTCGCGTAATCAACGAAGGTGTAGTTCTTCACAGCCAATCGTGCTGCCGATACCAGCTTAAAGTCTCAGCCACTCCTTTGTTGAGCGTGGTGGCGCAAGCGCAACCCGTTTCCCGCTCGAGCCGCGTTGGGTCACACACCCAGCCCGGGGCGCGCAACTCGGCGAATTTCTGGAGGCTCAGGACGCTGGGCTTGCCCATCAGGCGCGACAGGACTTCCCGAGACAGGCACATCAGCCAAAGCAGCCCGGCCGGCAGCGGCAACGGCAGCGTCCAGACCTTCATTTGTGCGGCAATCTCTTCGGCCATGCTCTGTGCGGTCACGACTTCCCGGGCGGCAACGAAATAGGTCCTGCCCGCCGCCGCAGGGTGGTTGAGGCAGGTGACGACCGCTTCCGCCAAATCCCTCACAAAAACCAGGCTCAACGCCTGCGTTCTGCCCAGCCTCGGCTGCACATGATGCTTCACCGCTTTGAAAAGCCGCAGAAACTCCGCGTCGCGCGGACCGTAAACCGCCGGTGGCCGCAAGATGACATACTCGGCGCGGCAGTGGTCCCTCACTTCCAGTTCGCCGGCCAGCTTGCTCTTGCCGTATTCGGAAACCGGTCGCGGCGGATCCTCTTCGCGCGCGGGCTTCTCACGGTGGGCAGGTCCCGCGGCGGCCAGGCTGGAAATGTGCACCAACCGTTGCACCCGGCTCGGCTGCCCGTTTACCGCGCTGACGACATTGCGCGTCCCGGCCTGGTTAACCTCGTAAAACCCGGCAACCCGGCCCGCCCGGGTCGCGCCGGCGCAATGGATGACGTGCGTGATGCCCGCCATCGCCTGCCGAAGGCTTTCCGGGTCGTTGATGGAGCCCGGACGCAGGTCAACGTCGGGCAAATGGGGCGCGATAAACTGTCTGTTGCTGCCCGGCCTGAGCAGGAGAGCGGTGGCGAGGCCCCGCCGGCGGAGGCTATCGAGGATGTGGCTGCCGACAAACCCGCTCGCTCCTGTGAGCAAGATCTTCAATCAAATCAGGCCGAGTTCCTTGCCCACCTTGCCCAGCTTGTCGAGGGCGAAATCAACCTGTTTGTCCGTGTGAGTCGCCATCAGGCTAATGCGAATAAGCTCTTGGCCGGGCGCCACCGCGGGCGATACCACGGGGTTGACGAAGAGGCCTTCTTCCTGCAAGCGCTTGCAGATCTTGAACGCGACCATCAGGTCACGGCAATACACGGGCAGAATGGGGGTTTCCGAGTCGCCGAGGTCAAAGCCCAGATCGCGGAGGCCCTGCTTCATCCGGCGGGTGTTGCGCCAGAGCTGGGCGGCGCGCTCCGGTTCCTGCAACATAATCTGCAGCGCGGCCAGCACGGCGGCGGCGTTGGCCGGGCTCATGCTTGCGCTGAAAATGAGCGGGCGGGAGTGGTGCTTGAGGTAATCGATCGTCTGGGCGTCGGAGCCAATGAACCCGCCCAAGCTGGCCAGGGATTTGCTGAAGGTGCCCATGATGAGGTGGACCTGGTCGGTCAGCCCGAAATGACTGGCGGTGCCGGCGCCGTTCTTGCCCAACACGCCGATCGCGTGGGCGTCGTCCACCATGATGGCCGCGCCGTGTTGGCGGGCAATGCGGCAAAGGTCCGGCAACGGAATGATGTCGCCTTCCATGCTGAACACGCCGTCCACGACGATGAGTTTCCCGGCGTCGGCTTCGACCTTTTGGAGGCGGCTTTCCAGGGCGGCCATGTCTTTGTGCGCGAAGCGCAAGAACTTTCCTTGCGAGAGCAGGCACCCCTCGACAATGCTGGCGTGATTGCTCTTGTCGCCCAGCACATATTCCCCTTTGCCGACCAGCGCGCTGATGACGCCGAGGTTGACCTGGAACCCGGTGCTGTAGAGCAGCACCGCCTCCTTGTTCACCAGTTTGGCCAGGGCCGCTTCCAGCTCCAGGTGGATGTCCAGCGTGCCGTTCAGGAAGCGTGAGCCGGCGCAACCGGTGCCGTATTTTTCCACGGCTGCCTGCGCCGCGGCTTTGATCTTCGGATGGTTGGTCAGGCCCAAATAGCTGTTGGACCCCAGCATCAGGACTTTCTTGCCGTCAATCATGACCTCGGTGTCCTGCGCGGAGGAAATGGTGCGGAAATAGGGGTAGAGCCCCATTTCCCGCAGTCGGGCGGCGGTTGTAAAATTCCTGGCCTTGTCCAGCAACGAGCAAGGTGGCGGGGCGGCCGGGGTTTTGCGGCGCACCACCCGGTTATTAATCTCCCGGGCGGCAGCCGGACGTGGCAACCGGTATAGTTCAGGCTGATCGGCCCGGCTTTCTTCCAGAGTGCGGGTTTTATCGTGGTAAATCATAAACAGGCAAGGCGTTCTGAAGCGGAGTCAACTCATCGGTTGACCCGCCGCTTCGTTTTCATAATCCATAGCCAGCAGCTTGTTACAAACTCACCGTCTCTTCTCATATTCTCCAAGACCAGACAACCGTTCAGCAAACCTTCTCGACCTTTCTCAAGCCTCCCTTTTACGCTTTATCACCGGGCTGGCAAGTATTAAATTGACCTGAAATGCCCCCGCCAGCCGGCCAGACATTTCGCGCCCTGTCGCCGGGATGATGCCTGGGGCGAAGTTTACGCCGGGTGTGTGAACGCAATCGAGGACACCGAATTCAGCCGGGCGTGGGCCGAGGTCGCTCGGTCGCTGCCAAAGCCGCAGGCCGTGATCGGCGTTCTATGGATTCCCTCGATGCAGCCATCAGATTTATCAATTACCGGATTCTACGGCATCACGTTACCGGAAGTGAAAGGAAAGTGCTTCGGAATCGCGCAAGAATGCTTGGCAGGACTGTCAAATCACTGCCAAGAGCTTCAACCCCTGTCGGAACAGCAGGAGCGCAAAAACTCCCAGCAGCACCGCAAGGACGCGCATTACCACCCGGTAAGGCTGCCCGGCCAGCAGATTGCGGGAACGTCCGGCCATGAGAGCGACCAGCACCTTCGAGCCGACCAGCAGCAGGTAAAAGCCGCACAGGAAGGCCACCGCCGTCAGCCAGCCTTGCGCCAGCGCATTCGCCACGGTCGCCGCGCCAACGGTCAGCCAGAACAGCCACGGGTGCGGGCTGAGCAGGTTGGTGAGGATTCCCTTGAGCCACGATCTGGGGCGCTCAGCCGGGAGGTCTGCGTTGACCCGCACCGGGTGGAAACTGTCCCATGCCAGATACAGGACGAAGGCTCCCCCGGTGATGGAGACAATGCCGAGCAGCGGATGGAGTTTCGCCAGCTTTGCAGCCAGCACCAGCGCCACGAGGATGATGGGGGCATCGGTGACCAGCGGCGTCAGGGCGATTTTGCAGCCTTCCCGTGCGCCATGCCGCAGCGTCTGCGCCAGCACCAGCGTCAGCAGCGGGCCGGGGGCAAGGCCGCAGGAGAGGCCAAGGAAAGCCCCAGTTGCCAGAGCCGTCATCATTCCGGCACATCCTAGACTGAACTGGGCGGCAGCTTCAACTGCCGCGCAATCGCCCCGGTGCTCATATAATTCCAGCATTTTGCTCGCTTTCAAGCCCCCGCACCCTTCGTCCTGCCTGCCAGTCAAATGGGAAGACGTGAATAGTTGCGGGAGTAATAAAGTTCAGCCGGCGATGCAAGATACCGGAATGGACTTCGTATGAGTTAATGTAAGGCAAAACGCCTTGAGCAAGATTATGAAAACAAAAGTGCTTCTTCTGGCCGTGCTTGTTGGCGCGGCTGCAATGCCTGCAAACGCCGGAGTTCGCTTCGGCTTCTCCATCGGGTTGCCGCTGCCGGTCGTCGTCACGACACCGGTCGTTGTCGCAACGCCGGTCGCACCCGCGCCGGTGACCGTGGTTGGAACGGTTCCGGTCTGGCCGGGCGTGGGTTATGTCTGGGCACCCGGCTATTGGTCGTATCGAACGACCGGTTATGTCTGGGTGCCGGGTGCATGGTGCCATCGTCCGGTTCATGTCGCGTATGGACCTTTCTACGCCGGACATCGCTGGTAAATCGCGCTTACGCAAAGGCTGCTGTCACGGACGGCGGGCCGTTGGACTTTTGGCGATAATGGATGTCAAATTAGTGTTGACGGAAAGAGTTCACAGTATATGGAACGCTATTATTTTCGCATGAATTCAGGTTTGATTTTCGCGGCGAGTGCCGGGGCGGCCATCTTCCTGATGGGGTGCCAAACGGTGCCGCCCGGAGTCGAGCGCGGTCCTCATGGGACCATTGCCTATGACGTGCTGATCGAGGCTTCCCCTCCCGGAGCAAGGATCGAAGCGAACGGCGAAATGCTGGGTCCTGCCCCCCTCCACTTGAAAATCTTCGGCGACCAGGACGGGACTTTTCACGATTTTGGCTCGCGCTACTACGTGATCCAGGCGCTGCCGGTGGCGACCAACCGATTTGTGCAAACCCGTGTGTTTCGCACCGGGCACCACGTCAGGCCCGAGGATTACATCCCCAGGCACATCTACTTCGACATGAACCAGAACACGCCGCAGTATCTAGTGCCGCCGGGCTACCCTTCCCCGGCCTACGGACCGCCCGTCTATTATTACCCGCCGTATTATTACGGCCCGGCGTTCGGGTTCTATTTTGGCCCCGGCTATCGCCGTCATTGGTGAGGGGGACGGGACGCGGGTTATCACAACGGCGCACCGGATAAACGAAGGCCACATCCCGGAGCTTCCTGGCGGGAGATCGCCGCGTGTCCGGCGGCGGCTGCGCTGAATTGTTACGGCTTAGCCGGTGCCTGTAATCTCAGAATGCCGACGCTGAAGCCGCTCACGGTGCCCTGAAGTGATCGTCCATCTGGTGAAATCGTTGCGCTGAGCGCCACGGCGGTTTGCATCTGCGGCACGTTCACACCGTCGATTTGCATTCGCAAATGTTCGCGGGAAGCCGTCAGCGTCCGGCCTTCCAGTTGGCCGACGAAAAGATCCTCCTCTTCGACCTGGTGGAACCGCCGATCCATCCCCCGGTTCCGGTAGCGGGCGAACCATTTTAGACGAACCTGTTGTTTGTCCACCGAGATGGAGGCCTGTCCGTTGTAAACCAACCCGCCGGACGAATACGTTCCTGGCCAGACTCCTTGAACGAGTGGCCTTTGGGCCCCACCGGCCGAAAGGGGAGCCGAAGGGGTGGCCCAAGGGGTGGCCCAAGGGGTGGCTGAAGGGGTAGCCGAAGGGGTGGTCGAAGGGGCGGCCGAAGGGGTAGCCGAAGGGGTGATCGAAGGGGCGGCCGAAGGGGTGGCCGAAGGGGTAGCCGAAGGGGTGGCCGAAGGGGTGGCCGAAGGGGTGGCCGAAGGGGCCATTTGGTCAGCCTTCGAATTCTGGTTGACGGTTCCTGCCGTGGCTGGTGCGGTTTCCTGGCGCTGCGTTGCCAAAATCAGGCCGTGCCCGTCCGCGCTGGCCGCCACCCCCGGCACGGCTCGCGCTGAATGAGCACAGGCCACCCCTGTGAACACCAAAGCAGCCAAACACCGCCAATCGAGATTCGTTTTCATTTTTAAGTGACCCTAAGTATTGCAGGGCCATGTTTTCCAGAAAGTGAGAGGTTGTCAACAATTTTATTATGCGAAAATTATGGGAAAGGTGTTGACAGCGTCAGGCCTTGGCGGGAAAATCGCTCCTGATTCTGAGAAATGGACCGGGTTGTTGGGTGCTTTAACTGGAATTAGCGGCAATGATCGGTCTGGGTTCTCAGGCAAAGAAAGGACAAACAATGAAACGTGCTGCTTACGGCGTAATGACTGGTATGATGTTAAGTGTGGTCTGTTCCCCCTCGATGGCGCAAGTATCCCCCAAACCCGGTGCGGCTGAGGTCTCCGTGCCGATGCAGAAGAAGATCGCGTACCTCTATAAACCTGCCGTCGTTCAAATCCGCGTGGCCCACGTTGGCACGCTCAAGGACAAGGATGGCGTCTCCAAGCTCCACTGCTTCGGCGGACCGGATGGCAAGAAACTGATCGACTCGGTGGACCTGCCCGAGTTCACCAGTGGGTGCATGGGCTCGGGTTTCATCATCAGCAAGGACGGTTACATCATCACCAACGGCCATGTGGTTCAGGCGGACAATGAAGAACTCAAAGAGGACTTCATTGGGCAGGCCGTTGCTTGGGCGAAGAAGAATCTGCCGCCGGTCTATCAGCGGGCGGGCGAGCAGCCATTCCCCGTCACCAAGGACGATCAGCAGAAGCTCACGACCTTGCTGCGGCGCGAATACACGGTGGAAAAGAATACAGATATCAAGGTGTACATGGGCAAGGACGTGGGCATGGGCATGCAGCCCAAAGCGTATCCCGCTGAGGTCCGGAAGGTGAGCGGGGCCAAGCTCTGGGCGGCGCCGAATGGCCAGAAGCATCGGTCGGGCAAGGATGTCGCGGTCATCAAAATCGAAGCGGATGACCTGCCCACCGTGCGGCTCGGTAATTCTGACGACATGGATGTGGGCGAGAGCATTGTCGTCATCGGCTATCCTGGAGTGGCGGGGCCTGAGATGAATGATTTTGTGGCTGGAGAAAGTGTTCTCGAGCCGACCGTAACCTCCGGCATCGTGAGCGCGAGGAAGACCCAACCCGACGGCGCTCCAGTGCTCCAGACCGACGCCGCGACGACCCACGGCAATAGCGGCGGCCCGGCCTTCAACGAGAAGGGGCAAGTCATTGGCATTGCCACCTTTGGTTCGGTGACGCAAACGGCCACCGGAAAGGACGAGGTCGAGGTGCAGGGCTTCAATTTCCTCGTTCCGATGAGCGTGGCGAAGTCGTTCGCCAACGAACTCAATGTGAACACGTCGCGCAGCACCGCGGATGCCCACTTCGAGAACGGCATGAATGCGTATTGGGGCAAGGATTACGCGAAAGCCATCCATGAATTCGAGGCCATCCTCAGAGCCCACCCGGGCGATTCCTATGCGATGGCTTATCGGACGATGGCGGAGAAGGCTAAGGCGGGCGATTAGCGGACGACAGCTTCAGCCCTCGAAGCTTGACGTGACTTGGACGCCCCGTATTCCCTGATTTGGGTTTGCGGAGGGGCTGGAGTTGAGCCAGGCGCCTGGCCTGACCCAGCCCCAGCCCGCGATGTGTCCAATGTTCTGTGTTGTGCATCATTTCGGCGGTCTGGATTATCTCCTGGACCGGGCACGGCTGATGGGTCCCCACTCCGGCCAATGGGCTGAAGCGATGGTCAAAAATCGCGGGCCGCAAGGCATCCGGGTTTTATAGGGCTTTCTGCAACTGGCCCGCAAACACGCTCCCGCCAACTTCGAAGCCGCCAGTCAATTCACGACCACGCTCGCGGAGGCCGAACTTATTGGCGGGCACTATCAATATCTTCCTCAGGATTATTTCGCTTCAATTTTCAGCAACTCCCGGATGCGTGCGAACTCGGGATGCGTTATGCCCGCTTTCTCCAGGTCATCAAAACGTTGCAAGACCACCTGCTCCCAACTCCTTTTTTCTGGCTCGTCCACGAACTGGCCGCGGTGCTCCATATATATCTTTTCCGCCTCTGGGGTTTTCCCTAGAAACAACCAGGCGTGCGCCTTATTGGCCAGCAGCGGCAGGTCGTTCGGGGCCAACGCCAGTCCCGCATCCGAGGCGGCCAGCGCGCCTGCGAAATCACGCGCGAAAAGTGTGTAGCGCGAAAGCGGGCGACACGCATCCAGTGTTTGGCGGTGTGACTCAGCGCCCGTTCCCTTTTGCGCGATGACCAGGGCCTTTTGCTGGTTGGTAACCGCCTCGGCAAACTTGCCTTCGCAGAACAGCGCATAAGCCAGGCGCTGCCGGGGGAGCACAGTCTCGGCGGCCTCGCTTCCGTAGCGATGCTCCAAGGCGGCAAGCAGGGCGCGAAGCTCCTGCTCAAGTTCGGGGTTTTTCCCCTGGGAGTAAAGCACGAGCGCGAGATGTTCCCATGTGCTGAGCGTCTCGGGATGTTCCGGCCCCAAGACACGCGTCTGGATCGCCAGCACCCTCCGGTCCTCCGTCTCCGCTTCCAAGTGCTTGCCCTCGAACTCCAATATGCACGCCAGGATGTCCCGGCTCCTAAGCGTGTCGACGTGGTCCGGCCCGAGGATGCGTTCCCGAAGGTCGAGCACCTCGCGAATTTCCTTTTCCGCCTCCGCGTGTTGACCCAAGTCATCCAGCACGGCCGCCAGGTCGCTTCGGCATAGGAGTGTGTCACGATGGTCCGGTTCGAGGACGCGCTGCTGGACGGCCAGCACCGCCCGCAGTTGCTTCTCCGCCTCGGCATACCGCCCTTCCCGCTCCAGCACGGCTCCCAGGCTTTGCCCGCTGCGCAGCGTGGCGGGATGCTCCGGCCCGCGCAAGCGCTCGCACGCCGCCAGCACCGCGCGTTCCTCTTTCTCTGCCTCGGCGAGCTGGCCCGAGTCCGCCAGCGCGACGACCAGGTTGTGACGGCTCAGGAGCGTTGCGGGATGGTCGGCACCCAGCAGGCGTTCCCGAGCTGCCAGCACCGCCCGATATTCTTTCTCTGCCTCCGCATACCGGCCTTGGCTTTCCAAGTCCGCGGCAAGATTGTTCCGGCTGCAGAGCGTGTCGAGGTTTTCGGAGCCGGCCCACCGCGAGCGTTCGTTGAGCTCCTCCCTCGCGACGGCCGCGGCCTCCTTGAAGTTCCCTTGTAGATACAATATGCCACCAATGTCAAACTGGACGTCCGCCCACTCACGGGGGTTGCGTTGGCGATCCGTCAGCTTTTCCGCGCCCCGAAGGTGGCGCAGCGCATCGGCATACTCAGTCCGGGCAACGGCTGAATTACCGGCAAGCTCCAGAGCTTTGATGGCAGCAGAAATTTTCGGTGGCGAAGCCTTCTCGGCTTCATCCACTGCTGCCAGTGCCAACCTTTCCGCTTCGTTGTAGTCTTTGGTCACATACGCGGCGTTGGCCCGTTCGTAAGTGGAAACATCAGGAGCGTTTTTCACCTCTTGAGCAATCCGCAGCATTTCTTGCCGTAACTCCTTGGGAGTAACGCCCCGTTGTTTGGCCCATTTTTCGTCAGTTTGCCGCTGCAGTTCATCGGCAGTTTGCCCCGGCTGTTCCTGGCGCTCTTTGATTGCGGCCTCGACATACTGTCTCAACATGTTCACGTTTTTCTGCGTCTCAGCGTTCTGTTGTTTAAGTTGCTCGTTCTGTTGTTTAAGTTGCCGCTGCCCGCTCATCAACCAAATCGCCGCCCCAACCAGAATCACCAATAGAAAAACAACTGCAGCCGCCCATTGCTTGGCCCCGCGCCGCAACCGGGTCAAATCATCCCGCAGCTTGAGAACATCCGCCTCCAGCGCCTCGGGGCTATTGAGCGGATGGAACAAATGCGAATCCGCTTGCAGTCGCCGGCGATACGCCGCTTGCATCTGGCGAAGCTCCTCGGGTTCGGGCTCCTGCTTTTCCGACGGAAAGCTTTCGTCCAGCAGGAGGTACCAAACCTTCTTCCCGCGCCGCCGCGCGTAAAGCGCTTCGTATTGGGTGTAACTGACCCGCCCGAACTGCTCATCCGGCACGGGTGGCTCCGCGCCGTATCGTTGACCCACCAATTGCACCACCCCCTTGCAGCCGTCAATCTGCCGCCTCAGCATCGCCCGCAAGTCCCCTTGTTCGGTTCCAAAAATGTCCTGCCACACCGGTTCGTAGCCGAGGAACTGCAGGGTGTTGGCCACTAACTGGCGAGGGCCCTTCAGTTCCTTGCTGACAGCCGAAATGAAAATGGCCTGGCGTGGCGTCATGGCCGCTCTTTTTACCACAACAGCCGCCATGCGGCAAAGCTGATATTTCGCCTCTCCCCGAGCACGGGGATCAGCTCCAGCCGACCCAGGCAACGGCGCTGAAGGTCGCGGACGACCTGCCGAGCCTTCTCCCGTTCCTCAACGACATCTCCCGGCGACGAAATAAAGATGCGTATGGTTTTCAATGGCCGGTGACGCCCAGAATGAACGGGATCAGATTCTGGCGAGGGACTTGGTCGGAAGCGGGTTGAGGTGATGATGCAAACCTTCGGCAGATTTTTCTTGCTCTTTCAGCTATTTGGCATACAAAACAAATCACAATTTTAGTATGAGGATGCCAACGCGTTTCAGTACCTCGGCTTGCCATCGTGCAAGAGTGCTTTATGCGGAACGTGCAACCCCAGAAGATCGCACAAGAAAATCGCACAGCGAGCAGCCGGCTCGGGCCAGCAGCACTGGCCGATCATCCTTTATGAACCTGCATCTCATCAAACGCCAGATTCATTTGCACAATTGCTTCACCGATGGAGGAATGAAGCGGTTCTCAAGAACTGCTCAGAAAGCGACCGTCGGGCTGCTATCGGTGCTCCTTGCCGCTGGCTGCGCCTCGCACGCGTTACGGACTTCTTTCTCAGACTACAGCGAGGTTTATGCGGATGCGCAAAACCGGCAAATGTTGCTGAATCTCGCGCGCCTTTCACAGCATCATCCCACCTACTTTTTCCAATTGGGCCAAATCAACGCGTCGTACAATTACACGACGAGCGCTACTGCTGCTGGTGGCCAAAGTGACAAAAGCGCCTTGTCCGGCAGCAGCAGGATCCCTTTAATCAATTGGATTGTGGCCTCCATATCCGGGACAGCTTCACGGTCGAGTTCTCCGACCTTTACTTACGTGCCGCTTAGCGGAGGTGATTTTGCAGCGCACCTGATCACCCCGCTGGTTCCGGACACTTTTCACGCGCTTTTCCGGGAGGGAGTTCCGGTGGACCTTTTGATGCGCACCCTGGTGCAAGAGATTCACTTCACACCATACGGCGACACGAATGAAATGGTAATCTATAATATGCCGAGCTCGAACAATAAGACGAACTATGCCAGGTTTCTCCGACTCTGCGGTGCCCTTAGAAGTCTTCAGGAGCAGGGCTATTTGCCCCAACGTGTCCGAAAACAGACCGAGCACGTCATCGGTCCCGATGTCAAAACGCCCAAGGCTAAAGATTTGATCGACGCCGCGGTCCAGAAGTTGACTTGGCAGAGGACAACGAGTAACAGCAATGCGTGGCATCTGGAAAGGGTCAACGAAGTCACCAACAGCCCACACTTTGAAATCCCGCCCGAGGCGACAAATTGTTTAAATAGTTTGGACTACCCGCCCTACCAGACCAACGAAATCAATGACTTGAAGGCCCTTCTTGGACCCGAGAATTCCGCCAGCAATGCCCCGTTAGTACAACTGAGGTCTTTCCTGTTCGTCTTGGCCGATATGGCTGATGAACAAGCGGCGTTCGATGTCCTGAAGCGTGACCCTTACTTTACTAACAACGTGCCTAAATCCCAACTGAGACCGATTTTGCGCATGGATTGGAGCGGTGAGTCCAGACCGCTGGAGGCCCCGCTGGTTAAGCTAACATACCAAGGCAAAGTTTATCAAATCACAGACTATAAGGAATCGGCAGAGTCCCACCACCCCGCCAACGGTTGGAACCGGGATGCGTTTAGGAACCGGGATGCGTTTATGCTCGCGACCACATTAGCGACACAGATCATGGTCGACCCCGCAAAGATAAACTATCAACTTCAGTTTTTACAAGTCAGGTGAAAGTGAGTTGACCGCCGACGACGGATTCAAGGAAGGATTTCTGGCGGCGAGCCGCCCGAGTTCCGATGGACCGCAGGACACGTCAACTTCCAATCAATGTGATGAGTCACGGCCACCGTGCCAGCGATATGACCTCACCATTC
>Ga0181521_10006844_pt1 | contig 12187 bp, 12 predicted proteins | sample PEATcosm2014_Bin_32_FD_119764 | JGI IMG/M metagenome (GOLD analysis project Ga0181521, IMG submission 119764) | Peatland microbial communities from MTU Mesocosm Facility, Houghton, MI, USA - PEATcosm2014_Bin02_60_metaG | ecosystem: Environmental > Terrestrial > Soil > Wetlands > Peat | place... | reverse complement strand
GGCGTCGGCACGACCGAGTTGCTGCTGTACCTGCATCGGCAGCACGCCGAAAATCCGAGCCGCTTCCGGATCTTCCCGATCGCACCGGTCGGATCGCCGCACGAAACCGGAATCGGTATTTCGTTCAACTTCTGACGTTCGGCACGATTCGCGCCTGACTACCTGGCTGATATTCAGTCCGAGCCGTTGTGACTATTAGTATCGCGCCGGCATTACGATAGTGAGTAAGTGGACCGTCGCAGCCCTGAGCCTGTTGCAGTTCGCGCTGGCATGCGCGGCTGGTCCGGTTCTCGCGCAGCAGGCCTTCATTCCGGCCGGCAAGGCGCTCGACTACCGGATGATCGACAGCGACACGGGCGCGGAACTTTGGCGGGAGAAGGTCTGGCGGAGCGCCGACCATGCTGTGCCGTCACAATGGTCCCGTGCGGTCTTTCCCGACGGCGACTGGACGCTTTCGCAATGCGTTCAGGGCAACGGCTCCAGCCATCCCGCGACCAGGCGGTTGGCGGTGACCGTCAACGCCTCGGGGCGGGCGGTCGAGAGCGAATTCGATACCTTCGATTCCGCCTACTACCCGTTTCTGCATCGCCCGCTCCCGGCGCAGCCGATGGAACCCGCCGAGTGCTTCACCGCCAACGGACTCGATTACGCCGCGCTCCAGCGCGGCGAAGATACCTCGCTGTACATCTGGCTCAACGAGGCGATCTTCTTCCGGCTGATTTTCAGAATCACGGGAAAGGAATCGGTTTCGGTGCCCGCGGGCAGCTTCGACGCGCTGAAGGTGCGCGTCAAGGTGGATATGCCGACCTTCTTTCCCAATCTGCCGGCGTGGGCGGCCGATCTGATCGGCGTGATGGTCCCCGACTTCTATGCGTGGGTGGTCGCGACCGATCGCGGCGACTTCCAGATGGTCCGCCAGACGGGTTTCACTACTCCCGGGCACAAGCATACGATGCGCGAGTTGCTCGGGACCAGCGACCTGCCGGCCGTGGCGCCGTCCGAGCTCGCGCTCCTGCATGCGGCGGGCGGCGCACGCGCTCAACCCGGAGCGGTGGTCGATAACACCGGCACTTTCAATATCGGCGATTTGCGTGGACGGGTCGTAATGAGCACGGCGAAGGAAGCTGCGGGCGACCTGCTCGTAGTGCGGACCCAGTTCAGCGACGGCCTGGCGATCGAAGCGCACTCACTGATCAATCAGTCGTCTTCGCCAAAGACGGCATACACCGAGCAGCGCACCTATGCGCGGGACGGGAGCCTAGTCCGACGCAGGCATCTGGAGTTCCGCGCCGACGCGTTCCCGATGGGCCTCGAAAAGAACTTGCCCGACGACTTATATGCGGGCTCGTTCACGCTCGCGGAAGTATTTCCCGGCGTGAGGCCTCAAGCTGATGAGACAGTCCATCTTCACGTGCTCGGCTTCGACGGTCAGGTCAATGAGCTCGCGATCTGGCGGGCGGGCGACGATGCGAGCCCGCGCGATGCGAGTCCGGTCGATGGCGTCGGCGCCCTTCATCTCAAGTTGAAGCCGATCGTCGATCTGCCTGTGATCCTGAAACCGCTCAAGTACTTCCTGATTCCGACCCTGGATGTGTATCTGCAGGACGCTCCCCCCTATCGCCTGCTCGAATTCACCGGCCCACTCGGCCCTCCAGGCTCCGCGCCAGCGCACTTCGTAGCCGATGCTCGCCTGCAGGCGCCCCCGCAAGCGCAGTTGCAGGCGGCATCACCGGATGGCCAGCCATCGGGAAAATAGTTTCAACGGCTGCCACCAGACACTAGGTCGTCCGTGGAGCACCTCCGGAGGGTGAGGCCAAGAGGCTGGTGTGCTAGACGATTCGGAGACCTCGGGTGACAGCTACACCATGCGTCACCACGTTAGTAACTATCGATTTCGCACGCTCAGCGAGCTGATCGAACCCAACTATCCGCACCCCGTGGCGAGTGCGGTTTTCTCGCTGGAGTGCTCGCGCTTGATCACCATTCAGGCGGCCCTCTAGGCCGATCACAACGAGGCCGTCCGGATGGCTGAAGTCTGGTAGGTTACTTCGGAGACTTTCGCCACGGCTAACCAGATACTCTACGTAATCCACGGCCTGCGATACGGCGTGGGTGGCTTCGGCACTGAGCTGGTTCGCACTGGTAATGATATTTTTGGCTGGGGTCTCGATTTCGACGACCAGATAGCTGTTGTCCGCGCGCTTGATAAGAAAATCGGGTACCTTGAAGCCGTGAATGTCTGGTTGGGGCCACACCTCAAACGCCAACGGATCAATTAGCTGCGGATGTTTCTCTAAAAAGTGTTGGAAGATTCCCTCTTCGTTACCGTGGTCCCTCAGAAGGTCATTGAACTCTTCTAATGTCCGGGAGTTGATGGCTAGCCAGCGACTGGAGAGAGCAGAGAAAATTTCCTTCGCGATGGCCACATTGGTCATGCTGGCCTTACTGAACGCGAGGCCGAGCAGACTCGCAAGGTGCTCTTCGTCTTCGAAAGACAGAAACAACTCCTTCAGGTGTCGTTTGGAAGCAGCGAAGAGAACGGGCCAGTCCTCAATCGACTGAAGAACCTTGTCAGCGACCAGGCTGTCGTGAATCCACGTTCTGATTTGCGGTATTTGTGCGCCTGATGCGAGGGTCGCCAAAATCTCGACGGCGAGAGACAGCGTCTTGCTCGGAGCGCCGGGGGTTGCCGCCTCGACGAGGGCCTGAAGGCCCTGGCTACCCCACCTGACGAGGCTGAATGCTGCGGGAGCTTTCAGTTCAAAGTTAAAGGTAAAGCCCCCGTACATGCTCTTGAATAACACCTGCACGGCACAGAGCCCGTCGACGCTGCCTTCCGTCACGCAGTCTCGAATGAGGGCTTCCACTTCCACTCCACCGTAAGGACCGAACTCGATGAACTCTTTCGCGCGCTCCGTTAAGCTGCTCATAGCCGAGGTTCTACACCCGCTTCCCTTCCAAAAAATAGACTGACTCGATCGGACGAACTCGTCACCTGCTCTCCCGCCTTGATGGCGTCAGTGGGATACGCGGTTATGAGGAATCCTTCTGCATCGCTGCCCCGAGCGACGGCACAAGCCATCGCGGAGAACGCCCTCTGTAGAAGAGAAAAATGCCAACTCTGATTCTTTCCTCCTCCGCTCCGGTTCCTTCTCTCTCCCCGATTCTCTCTCCCCTCTAATTCCCTCTCCCTCCGGGAGAGGGCCAGGGTGAGGGCGTTTTCACCTCAACACTCACGGCACTCAGGATTTCCTCGACTCCCGTCAGGGCGTTTTCACCTCGACACTCACGGCTCTGCTGATTTCCTCGAGCACCGCGTCCATCGACGTCAACACGTCGTGATTCCAGAACCGCAAAACCCGAAACCCTTCAGCGGTTAGGAATTCCGCTCGCTTGCGTTCCGCTTCGGTCTCCTCGGCGTGCTGGCCGCCGTCGAGTTCGATTACCAGCCGGTGCTCCAGGCAACAGAGGTCCGCGCTGTACGGCCCCACGCGATGCTGGCGACGGAACTTCGCTCCCCCAAGGCGCCGTGCGCGCAACGCGAACCAAAGCCTATTCTCTGCGTCGGTCTGAGCGCGGCGCAAGCGTCGCGAGCGCCGAAGCGTCAGCGGCGGCGATGGCGGATGGCGAGGTCGGGGAGGGTCCATGCGAGTGTGTCAGTGGTGGAAACGCCCTCACCCTGGCCCTCTCCCGGAGGGAGAGGGAACAGAAGCTGGCGAGCGATCAGATAACGATAGGGGAGAGCCACATCGGGGATTTCTTACACAACGCGGCTGGAGATTTATTGGTTGCGGGGGAAGGATTTGAACCTTCGACCTCCGGGTTATGAGCCCGGCGAGCTACCAGACTGCTCCACCCCGCGCGGGCAGTGTATCCGCCGCGTCGAGAGCGGGTCAATACGAACCCGAGCGTGGGCGCGCGATCACATCGAAGCGAGCAGCGCGATTCGCTTCAGTCGGAGAGAATCCGGATGTTGCAGTCGCGATGGACTTTGCCGAACTCGATCACTTCTTTCTCGAGCGGCGTGGGATTCGGCTTCGCCTCGCCCATCATGTGCTGTTTCGCCGCCTTCGGATCCATCCCGTCGGCCTCGACACTCTGACTGTGATCGTCGCAGATTATGAACGCCATCCGGCAAAGCACCTCGCCAAAGTCGGCCCGCCAAAGTTATCCGATGGCGCGGCGTCTGTCACCATCCCGATCGGATCATCACGATCGGCTCCGGGCCGGCTTTCCGCTGCTGGCGGCTTTTGTGGTACGAATCGGAATCATGCGGGAGCATTCATCATGAGCCTCAAGGGAACGGCGGCTGCGATCGGGATCGGCGAGCTGAAACCATTCAAGGAACCCGGCGATCTGACTGCGCTCGCGATGATGGGCACGGTCGCCGCCGAAGCGATCGCCGACGCGGGCCTCGAAAAGCGCGATATCGACGGCTTCCTGGTGGGCGTGCCGTTTTCCGACCCCGGCATGATCTATCCGGGCGTCGCCGCCGAAGTGATGGGCATAAATCCGCGGATGCTGAATCAGGTCGATATCGGCGGCGCCAGCGCGGCCGGGATGATTTGGCGCGCCGCGGCCGCGATTCACGCCGGGATGTGCAGCGCCGTGCTGTGCCTGATGGCGGACGTCAACAAGGTCGGCGACCAGCGCGTGCCCACGGTTTCCGTGCAGCGCGAGTTCGAACTGCCATACGGAAATATCGGCGCCAACTGCGGCTACGCGATGATCGCGCATCGCCACATGCACGAATACGGCACCACCGCCCGGCAGATGGCGAAAGTCGCGGTCGACCAGCGCCGCAGCGCGCTCAAGAATCCGCTCGCGACCTTCAACGAGCGGCCGCTCACGATCGACGAGGTGCTGAATTCGCGGATGATCGTCGATCCGCTTCATCTCTATGAAATCGTGAGCCCGGTCAGCGGCGGCGCGGCGGTAGTGGTCGCGTCTGCCGAGATTGCAAAGCGCGCGAAGCATCCGCCGGTCTGGATCCTCGGCGCCGGCGAATACTCGAACCATTCGACGATCACGTATGCGCCATCGCTCACCACTTCGCCGATCGTGCCGGCCGCCGAGGCCGCCTTCGCGATGGCCGGCCTCAAGCCCACCGACATGGATTTCGTCTGCCCCTACGATTGCTACACCATCACGGTGATCGTCACGCTCGAAGACGCCGGGTTCTGCAAAAAGGGCCAGGGCGGGCCGTTCGTGATGGAGCACGATCTCGGCTACGACGGCGACTTTCCGTGCAACACGCATGGCGGTCAACTTTCATTCGGGCAGGCGGGTCTGGCCGGCGGGATGAGTCACGTCACGGAGGCGATTCGCCAACTGATGGGACGCGGCGAGGGCCGGCAAGTCAAAAACGCCGCGCTCGGCTACGTCAACGGCAACGGCGGAATAATGAGCGAGCAGGCCAGCCTGATTCTGGAGCGCCGATCATGAGCGAATACCTGAAACCGCTGCCCAAGCCCACGCCGATCAGCCGCCCATTCTGGGAAGCGGCGCGGCGACACGAGCTGATGCTCCAGCGATGCGAGGCGTGCGGCGCGTTTATCCATTATCCGCGCCCGCGATGCCCGAATTGCTTCTCTGATCGCCTCGAATGGCGTCGCGCGAGCGGCCGCGGGACGGTCTACAGCTATACGGTCGTGCGCCGCGCCTCGAGCCGCGCGTTCGCCGACGCTCCCTACGTGCTCGCGATCGTCGAGCTCGCGGAGGGTCCGCGGATGACGACCAATATTGTCGCGACGCCCGAAAAAGTCCGGATCGGAACGCCGGTTGAGGTCTACTTCGACGACGTGACGCCCGATCATACGCTGGTAAAGTTCAAGCCCGCGTGACCGGATCGCTCGTCGAGTTGGCGCGCGCCATCCTGCCGAGATATTCGGCGCTCGGCTTGACGATACGCTCCTGCGTCGTTCGATCGACGGCAACCAGACCGAACTTGGGCCCGTAGCCGAGAATCCACTCGAAGTTGTCGAGCATCGACCAGTAATAGTAGCCGCGAACGTCGATGCCATCTCTGATGCACCGCTCGACGCAGGCGAGTGCGCGGCGGATGAACTCGACCCGGCGCGAATCGTCGAGCGCGGCGATTCCGCTCTCGGTCACATAGATCGGGCACTTCGCGATCGCGGCGGTGCGCCGGATGGTCGCTTCGAGCGCCTCGGGATAGAACTCGTAGCCCATCTGGGTGCACTCGGCATCCTTGGGCGGCGGCAGCGGTCCTTTCGATCCGAAGAACCGCCGCGTATAGGTCTGCACGCCGGCGAAATCGTCGCCGCGCGCGGCCTCGATGAAAACGTCCTCCGATTCGCGCAGCGCCGCGGCGCATCGATCTTCGCCGCCCTCTGCGGGAACCAGCTCCTGAAGCGCGAGCGTCATCCCGACCGGGAATTTGCCGCGCCCCGAATGAAGCGCGTCGTAGCCCTCGCGATGGGTGCGCAGGATATTGTCGCGGATCGTCGACTGCGCGCAGAACGGGAACGCCGAGAAGCTCTCGGGCGCGACGCCCATTGCGTGCGACGCCTCGGCGCGCCATCGCGAGGTCAGGATTTTTTCATCGGAGGGGAGCGTGCCCATCTGTTGCAGAAGGCTGACGGCGTTGAGCTCGTTGAGCGTGCAGGCCGCGCCGATCAAATCGCCCAGGTCCTTCGCGATCCGCTCGCAGTAGCGGGCGAAACGCCCGGCGGTATCGGAAGATTCGAAGCCTCCGCGCGCCGCGATCCATCGCGGCGAAGTGAAATGATGCAGCGTGACCATCGGGAGCAGGCCGCGCTCGCGGCACGCCGCCAGCATCCGGCGGTAATGCTCGATCTCGGCGCGCGAGAACTCGCCCTCCTCCGGCTCGACGCGCGCCCATTCGATACCGAAGCGGTACGAGTTGAAGCCCAGACGCTGAAGCAGCGCGAAGTCTTCGGCGTAGCGATGGTACTGGTCGCAGGCATCGCCCGAGGGCTCGACGAAGAAAGTGCTCTTGACGTGTTCGAGCAGCCAGCAATCGCTATTGACGTTGCCGCCTTCGACCTGATGCGCGGCGGTCGCGGTACCCCACAGGAATCCATCGGGAAATTGCATAGCGCTCGGATATCAGACTCGCGCCGCGCCGACAACTCTAAATCAGTTTGTCGTAGTCGGCGTGAGACTTCAGAGCTTTTCAGGATCCAGCGGCTCGGTGCGGCCCGTGCGGAAGTCCTCAAGCGCGCGGTCGGCAAGGCGCTTGAGTTTGTCCGGCTTCGCGGCGAAAGCGGCGTCCCAACCCCGCTCGTCCGATTCGATCGCGTCCAGCAACCAGCGAGCGAACTCGTCTTGCTCGTGTTCCGGCAGCCGCTGAGCCGCTTTCTCGAATGCCTGCCTCAACAATTCCGTCATGGCGCGCCCGCTGAATCGAAGGCCAATGAAACGTTAGCAGATTAGCTCAGCCCAGAGAATTGGCGCCCCCAAGAGCGACTCGATGCTATCCGTAACGTCGCGGGCGTCTCGCCGGTCGGCGAGTTGTGTAACACTGCGATTGGGAAACATCGCGATGGCACGGTTAAGGAAAGCGGCGCACATCTGGCGGAATCCCGCGGCGCGGGCGCTTGCGCTTCGCGTCACGATTGCGCAAGACGCGCCGGCATTCACGGTCGAGCCCGCGACGCTCTTTCGACGCGAGGCTCCGCTCGAGGTCGAGCTCGGCGCCGGCAAGGGCGATTTCATAATCGAGCGGGCGGCTTCGACGCCCGCGCGGAATTTTCTCGCGATCGAGCTGTCGGGCTCGGTCGCGCGGCTGCTTGCCGTGCGGGCGGGCCAGAGCGAAGCCGGCAACTTGCGCGTATTGCGCGCCGACGCGCGAACGGTCGTCAATCTGCTGCTGCCCGACTTTAGCGTCACCGCGTATCATATTTATTTTCCCGATCCGTGGCCCAAGGAGCGCCACGCCAAGCATCGCCTGTTCACGCCGCATTTTGCCGGCAGCCTCAAGCGCACGCTCTGCAACGAGGGCGGGCGAGTCTTCGTCGCGACCGATGTCGGCGACTATGCGCGCGACATTTTCCCGATTCTCGAGGCGGCGGGATTCGCACGCGTCGATGAGCCCGTGCTCGGATCCGATCGCAGCAACTTCGGCCGCAAATATCTCGAAGCCGGCCGGCGCGTATTCCAGGGCGCGTTCGCGCGGGCGTACTTGCCTTGACCGATGCGAGCGTCTAACCTCGTTGGTAATTCCATGCACCGTTACCGGGTCATTTTCCTGGCCTTCTGCGCGGCCATCGTGGCCGGCTGCAGTCTCCACAAGGCGCCCTCGGTCGAAGACTACTACGCGCAGGGCGACCTGATGTTCGCCCAGGGCAATTACAACAACGCGATCGAGAACTATCAGCACCTGATCGATGAGTTTCCGTTCAGTCCCTACGCCGAGGACGCGGAACTCAAGATTGGCCTCGCCTACTACCGCGAGCAGGAGTACGGCGAGGCGGTGAGCGCACTCAACGACTTCCAGCGGATGCATCCGACCAACCAGAGCCTGCATCTGGCGTCCTATTATCTCGCGATGTCGTACTTCGATCAGATCGGGCGCGCCGACCAGGATCAGACCGCCACGGTGAACGCGATGCATCAGTTCGAGGCGCTCGAGCAGCGCTTCCCGGAAAGCTCGTTCGCCGAGCTGGCGCACGAGCGAATCGCGATTTGCCGGGAGATGCTGGCGCGCAACCAGCTCGTGGTCAGCGACTTCTATTTCAAGCGCGCCAACTATCGCGCGGCCGAATCGCGGCTGGCCGAGCTGATGCAGAAGTATCCGGATACGCCGGTCGCCTCGGAGGCGCTCTACGAGCTCGGAACCACGCTCAAAAAGGAAGGCAAGAAGTATTCAGCGGCGCAGGCGTTCGCCGCCTTGATCCGCCATTTCCCCGACACTCCCTACGCGGCGCAGGCCGAGAGCGAGCTCAAGAGCCTCAACCAACCGATCGATAACGAGGAGGATCCGCTGCGCCTGGTGCTCGCGGAGAGCGGATTCGGACCGGCCGAAAACGACGATCGCGAGCACGTGCTGGTCCGGCAACGTGACGGAGCATCCGCATCCGAGACCGCCTCGGCCGACAGCGGCTACGGACCCGACGGCTTGCCGATCCTCAATCCGAAGCCGCGACCGGGTGCCGGGACATCCACCGCAAGCGGTCCCGTGACGCTGAGGACGATCCGGCTGGGCGCGTCGGATCCGCCGCTCTCAGTGATCTTCGACCTGAGCGGGCCGGTCAAGTTCGATCGGCAGATCGAAAACGGGAACGGTTACTCGACCTTGACCGTCACGCTCAAGCAGGCCTCACCCGACGTCAAGCTCGAGCGCCATCTGGTGTTCGATCGATCGATCTTCAAGGACTGCGAAGTGGAGAGCGACGCGCATCAGACCGTGGTCAGAGTCAACACGCTGCCGGTCTCGCGCTTCGCGATCATACCGCTGGATGAGCCGCCGCGCCTCCTGGTCACTTTCACGCCGCGCGATCACCAGCTTGACGAGACCCTCACTTCGGGCATGTGAGCCCGGCGCGGGGCCTCACGCGAAGACGTCTTCGAACCTGAGCCCGAGGAACTCCAGCGCCACGCGGGCATAGAGCCGGAAGCCCCAAAACAATCCCTCGATCGGCATCCGCTCGTCGTGAGCGTGGTATAGCGACCCGAACGGCATTTCGGGTTCCAGCTTGACCGGCGCAAAGCCGTAACAGATCGCGCCCAACTGCTTGTAGTACTTGCTGTCGGTCCCGGCGGGAATCATCCAGGGCAACACTCGCGAGCCGGGATCGGCCGCTTCGGTGTGTTGCTTGATCAATCCGAAGAGCGGGGTCTGGATACCGAATTCGACCGGGGGCGCAGTCTTGACCAGTTCGAGCGCGGGCTCCGGCCCGATAATCGAGCGAAGCTCCGCGCAGAAGCTTTCGGGGTTTTCGCCCGGCAGGATTCGCCCGTCGAGCACCATCGAGGCCTCACCCGGAATCACGTTGTCCTTGTAACCGGCGTGCAGCATGGTTGGAGAGGCGGTGTTCGAGATCACCGGCGCGAGCATCGCCGGCGCGTTCTCGGGCGATACGCCGATACTGGCCAGCGAGGTGCGCATCATGGCCGTCACATTGAGGCGCATCGGCGTGTTCGCGACCTTCAGGATCAACTCCGCGAGTCTGGTGATCGCAGTGCGGGGCCGCGGCACCGAGCCGTGGCCCGGAGCGTCGGTAACGGTGACTTTGACGGTCACGTAGCCCTTCTCCGCCACCTGCACGGGGTAAAAGCGATTGTCTCCCACGTAACAGGTGAAACCGCCCGCCTCGTTGAGCACGTAACCGGCGCGGATGAGATCGGGATGCTGTTCGACCAGAAATTTGGCGCCGTGCTCCGAGCCACACTCCTCGTCGGCGACCGCCACCGTGATCAGGTCGCGGTTGGGGACCACGCCCGCGCGCTTGACCGCGGTCATCAGCAGAACGTCCATCGCGCACTTGGACTTCATGTCGAGCGCGCCGCGCCCCCAGACGCATCCGTCCTCGACTTCGGCGCCGAAGGGCGCGTGGGTCCATCCCGGCTCGGCCGGCACGACGTCGGTGTGCGACGAGACCATCAGCGGCGCCCGGCCGGCGTCGCGGCCCTTGATCCGGGCGACCAGGTTGGCGCGGGTCGGGCGGCTTTCGAGCACCACCGAGCCGATTCCATAACGGCTGAACTCGCCCGACAGGTACTCGGCCGCGATCCGCTCGTTGCCGGGCGGATTGCTGGTGTCGAGCCTGATCAGGGCGCGCAGCGTGCCCAGCACTTCCTGGCAGGCGCGCTCCCAGGGAATCCTGGCCGTGCCCGTACCCTTCCCCTTCCCGGCGGGCACCGCCGTATAGGCCACGCCGCCTTGTTGGCATTTGATAGTCATCTTTCTATACATTTTGTTATCTTGCGCGGTCTGTTTCAAGCCCCTCCGGGCGGCAGCGGGCGGTCCGGGCCCCGGCGGCCAGGCCCGGGCCACCTCTGGACGGACACCCGCCGGTTGCGGGCATAATCGCCCTGAGGAGACAATGCTGGCCTATGGAGCTTTATCTGGTGCGCCATGCGATTGCCGAGGACCGCGCCGACGCCGGCGACGACGAGCGCGCGCTTACCGAAGCGGGAAGGGCGAAAATGATTCGCGCCACCCAGGGCCTGCGCAAGTTGAAGGTCCGGCCCGATCTCATCCTGACCAGCCCGCTGCGCCGGGCCTGCGAGACCGCCGAGATCCTCGCGCAGGGGCTGAACCGCCCCAAGGTCGAGGTATTGGCCGAGCTGAGCCCGGCCGCGGACCTCAAAACGGTGGCGCCGGCGCTACGTCCCCACGCGCGGCTGAAAAGCGTGATGCTGGTGGGACATCAGCCGGGTCTGAGCGAGTTGGCGTCGATTCTCCTGACCGGCTCGGAAAGACGCCTCTACGTGGATTTCAAGAAGGGCGGCGTCGCCTGTATCGAGGCCGAGCTTGCGGAGGACACCACGCGATGCATCCTGCGATGGCTCGCTACGCCGAAGCTGCTGCGCTCGCTCTAGCGTCCGTGCTCGATGCGCTTAGCGCCTGCCAAAGTTGATCTGCCGACTGCTGCACAATCACCGCCTGCGACAGCTTGCAACATAACGCAGCGGTAAAGTTCAAACAGCGACCTTGGGGAAGACGCTGCCGTCGCCCGCATTTCCGGATCGGCGAATCGCCGGCGCGCCGGATGTGGAGCGATGTTTCACTCTCGCCAGTTGCTTGCTTGTGAGCAAGGCGCTCAGCCAGATATTTTGTAATTGGTTGTGGCTGTGATGTCGGTGGAAACCTGCGAGTGTTGAGACGCGCCGTATATTGTCTGCTGATCGGGGCGGCGCTCTGGATGGTGGCTGCGATTGCGCCCGGTCGCTTCACTTCCGCTCCCGGCCGGTCCGGCAGCCGGCTTGCGATAGCGGACGCGGCTCAGCCGCAAGCCACGGCGGCCGGCTATCAGGGCATGCTCACCTACCATAACGACAACGCTCGCACCGGCCAGAATCTGTTCGAGACCGCGCTCTCGCCCGCCAACGTCAACCCCAACAGATTCGGCAGGCTGTTCGGATACGGCGTGGACGGCGCCGTATACGCGCAACCGCTCTACGTTCCCAGGCTGAGCATTCCCAGCCAAGGCGTGCACGACGTGGTCTATGTCGCCACCGAGCACGACAGCGTCTACGC
>Ga0181521_10006842_pt1 | contig 12190 bp, 8 predicted proteins | sample PEATcosm2014_Bin_32_FD_119764 | JGI IMG/M metagenome (GOLD analysis project Ga0181521, IMG submission 119764) | Peatland microbial communities from MTU Mesocosm Facility, Houghton, MI, USA - PEATcosm2014_Bin02_60_metaG | ecosystem: Environmental > Terrestrial > Soil > Wetlands > Peat | place... | reverse complement strand
TGCCAACTCCGGATTGGCGCCGAATTGGCGCCCCGGTTTCGGAGCGGGCAGTTGGCAGGCGGAAGCGCCTGCCCCACTCCGTTTCGCGATACTGTTCACGACTTCGGACGCACCACACTAGATTGTCCAGCCTGCAGCGGAACTTGGTGCCTCGTCAAAGGCGCGTGATTAGGCCGGCCGTCGCCTTTCGAAAGGTACCGTTCTCGCGCGTGGCGAATCTTCGGGGTGCCGGGCCGGCCTTGCCGACGGACGGAATAGTCACCGAGTCCAACTCGTTATACATCGGTGGCCAGGGCCAGGTAGCCCATCGTGGTCTCAAAGGATTTGTGGCCCGTCCAGTGCTTCACGGTCCGCGGCGTCAGACTTGCGGTGATTGCATGTGCTGCTCGCGGTCCCCGGTAGGGTAAGCCGGCCGATAGATTGGTTCTTCTCAAGACGTAGGGGGTCGCCAAGTCTTTCTCTCAGCCTCATGACTTCGGTGCGGCCGCTAATCGTAGATCCGGTGTGAACGTGTACCTCTTCCGCTGAGCCTGGCGAGTAATGAACTCTTCTACATCCTCGCGGCGGAAACGAAGTAACTTCCCGATTCGCACCGAGGCAATCCGGGGTTCCTTTGCGGTCGCGTGATCCTGTACCCAGTCAACCGAAACATCGAGCCATGAAGCGACTTCTCGCGGTGTCAGCAGCTTTTCGGAGGGGAGGCTCTTTGATTCCATGCCCTGTTATAGACCATCGTTGGATTTTGAGCAAACGGCTCGTCGGGATCGCCAGCGAGCGCCTATCGCAGCGATATCGCAGCGTGGGATTTCTATGCCAGACCGGCTAAGCTATTGAAACGAGTGGTGGGCCCGCGGCGACTCGAACGCCGGACCTCTACCGTGTCAAGGTAGCGCTCTAACCAACTGAGCTACGGGCCCCAAGAAGAGAAGGGTTGAAATTGAAAGTATATCATGGGGCTGAATCGCGCTCTTCAGCGGTAGCGGTACAGCGTCACGCCGAGTCTCCGAACTCCTGATCTTCCGACGTTTTCCGGGTGCTGAGGAAAACTGGCTGACCCACTTGACGGGGAATCGGTGCCGCAGACCACTGGCCGGATCGCGCCGGCGCGGCACGCACGAATGCGGGCCCGCCACGCCGGAATGGCACGGTCATTTCCGGACAGGTCCCCGGTCGAAGTTCGCCTCCGCCGCTTCCATCATCAGGAAGAACGCCTGGCCTTCCGCCGCTACTCCCGCATGGTCGAAGCCGGGTGCTCCGCAGACCCCCTGCACGAACCCGTATTGGTCTACTTTGGCTCGCGCGGCGGCGCGCATGCGGTCCGCGGCTGCGACGTAACTGGACGGCAGCCAGCCCGCTCGCACGCCGGTGTAGATACTGAAAGCCAGCATCTGCGCCAGGTTGGTTTCGACGAAGCTCTCCGGCCGGTCCAGCACATTGTGGAACAGTCCGTCGGGACGCTGGTGCGCCAGGCATCCATCCAGCAGTTCCCGCAGAAACGCGGACAGCCGCTCCCGCTCCGCCCGCCGCTCCGCCGGCAGCGCCGTAATCACCCGCGTGAGTCCCGCCGCCGCCCAACCGTTGCCGACTCCCCAGAATGCCTGGTCGCGAAACTGCTGCCGGCCATCGTCCCAGATGTGCGAAAGCAGCTTGCTCTCGGGACTCCAGAGCCGCTTTCGCAGACCCTCGATTTGCAGAAGTGCTTCGTCATAGTGACCGGTCGCGGCCAGGAACGGAGGCGTAGTGTAGAAACTGTCGGACCACATCTCGGGAGAGCGGAAGACGTGGTAGCAGGTTCCATCGGCGGCCCGCGGCGTTTTTTTCAGAACGAACTCGAGCAGCCCGCGGGCAGCCTCCTCGATCTGCGGATCGCGGGTCAACTCCCCGGCCCGCCAGTATGCCGTCCCACCCATGGCGGGATCGGTCGCCCCACCGCCGATGGCCGCCAGCCGCCCGTCGGCAGCTCTCTCGACAATCGCGCTCTTGGCCATCAGGATCAGGCGCTCCCGGTCCCCCATGTCCAGAAATGCCTGGGCCAGGATTCCCTGCTCCCAGGAATGGCGCTGCATGGCCAGCGCGGCTTGCGAGACTTTTTCGAGAAGCCCGTCTTTAGCCGTGGCGGCCAAGCTCGGCCGGACCGCTCCCAGCGCGGCGCCGCTATACAGGAAACTTCGCCGGTTCATGGTGCAGTTCCTCCCTCAATCCTCAATGCAAAACCGTACCGGCGATCGCGTCGCCGGCCACATCCAGAAGCTGGACACTCGAGATGGTCTGCATGGTCTCGAAATCGGCATAGGTCCAGACCACCCGCTTGTCCCGCGTTACCTCGATCAGGTGAGGCGCCTTGCCGAACTGGCCGTGCCCCAGCCAGTTGCTCATCACCGTGTTGCCGTTGGGCAGCCGGTGCAGCCCAGCCATGAACTTCAGGCTGATGCCGGGCAACTCCTCGCCCCGCACCTCCCACACCGTTCGCCCATCCGGCGTGACTTCGAACACCCGCGCCGGAGCGCCGTCCCGGTCGGCGCTCGCAATCAGCGTGTTGCCATCCGGCAGGCGTACCACGCTGTGCGGCCCGCCGGGCGCCGCCACCTGCCACACAACCTTGCCGTCCGGACCGTACTCGCGAACCACCTGCGCCCCGTAATGAGCCACCAGGTAGTTGCCATCGGCGAGCCGCCGCGCATTGCGCATATACGCCGAGCCACCGTCAGTACCCTCCGGCAACAGCCGGACCTGGTGAACGATCCGCCCCGCCGGATTCACCTCCAGCAGCCGGCCGGCATTCGATTCGCCGATGAATGTGTTGCCATTGGGAAGCCGCTGGCAGGCGTAGATCTCGCTGCTGGATTCATAAGAGAACACCACCGTCCGGTCGCGCCTCACTTCTTTGACTCCGTGTCCTGTATTGAACAGCAGGTTGCCGTTGGGGAGCACCCAGATGTCGTTTGCGTGCGGAGCATCGTAGGTCCATTCCACTTTTCCCTCGCCGTCCACCACAAAGACCTTGCCCTGGGTGTAGTCGGTACACGCGAATCGATGCCCCGGCGCGGCCGCCGCAACGCCCAACACCGCCAGCGCGAACCAGAGCTTCATGAGTTGGAGTTTAACAGGGTACGGCATCAGTGGGCCGGATCAGTTGCTGTCGAGGCAATCGCGCATTCTTAGCCGGCCTGTTCCGAATCAGCAACTTACGCGCCTTATTCCGCATTTATCTTGACAAGCATGGGCAACTAACCTAGGCTTAAGTTAGTGACTGGACACTTCCGCCCAATCTACAGGTGATCTGAAACTAAGTCAGCTCGCCTGGCTTCCCTTCTTAGCCTAACCATTTCCGGGAAGGGTGCGCATGTTTTCCAGCTTCATTTCCACTCATTCGATGGCTGCCGTACCTCTGTGTGCATTGATGGCTGGTCTTGCCGCATTGGTCAGCCTGTGGACGGAATGGGACATCCATCCGCTACGGGCCGAGCTCCAAAATCCCGGCCGCGAGTCGGCTGAAGACTTCTACTACTGAAGGGAGGATCATATGACGGTTCTGACATCTCAAGTCGTGGAGTCGTGGCCTCATCGATTCCTCTCGTGGATTTATCCAGCCCGCGAATGGGCGGTCGAGCAGCCGGTGGATGAACTGGAGGCGAGCGTCAATCGTGCGCGCAGGGCCGCGCCTGCCGTTCGGAAGCCGGTGGTTCTTCAGCCAGGAGAAGCCAAATAGTGCCTTTCGAGAATCATGGAAACCGCCCGTTCAACGCGATCTCGGTCGACAAGAATGCGCCCGCGGCATCGGGCGTTTACGGACTCTCGAATGCGCGCGAATGGATCTATGTGGGGGAGAGCGCCAACATACACGCCGAGCTGCGTAAACAGCTCCAATCCCCTAACCAGGCCTTGCGGGAGCACACCGCGTCCGGCTTCACTTACGAGCTCAGCGCCTCTGAACAACGGATCGAGCGCCAAAACCAGCTCGTCCGCGAGCTTCGACCCATAGGGAACCGGATGCATGCGCAAGCCGCGCGATCCAGGTCCTGACCGGGCGGATCACGCTGGCGTCGGCACCGTCAATCTTACCAGCGCGCCGCCGCCTTCTCTCTGGATGAATTCCACCTGGCCGTTGACCAGCTCGGCGCGTTCGCGCATCGAAACCAGGCCCATCCCTTGCCCATCGCGCGTGCCGAAACCGACGCCTTCATCCTCCACTTCCAGCACCACCGACCCGGGCAGGAAGGAGAGCCGCACCGCCGCGGTTTTCGATTTCGAATGGCGTGCGACATTATTGAGCGCCTCTTGGAGCACGCGATACAGATGGATCGCGATGCCGCGGTCCAGCTCGCGGCCGGCGCCGCTTTTCTCGTAATGGATCGCGATGCCGGTCTGCTTCTCGTAGCGCGGCAGGTAGGCGTCCACGGCGCCTTCAAAGCCGGCGTCGTCGAGCACCACCGGGTGCAGCGCCTGCGACAGGGTGCGCACTTTTTCGAGCGTGGATTGCACGGTTTCGTGGATCTCGCGCAGATCGGTGCGGTCCGTGCCGGCCTCCTGCGGCGTGCGGCGCTGGGCGCGCTGCAACATGGCGCCGACGGCGGTAAGAATCTGGCCGAATTCGTCGTGCAGCTCGCGCGAGATCGAACGAAAAGTGTTTTCCTGCATCGATATCAACTGCCGCGCCAGCTCGCTGCGACGCTCGGAAAGCGTGGCCACGTGCTGGAACATCCGCCGGTTGTAAATCACCAGGTAGATGCTGGTGAGCACCACCACGATCAGCACGGCCGCCAGGAAAATGTAGACGTTGCGCTTGGTCTGCGTGTAGATGGCCTGCGTGCGCGCGGCGGCGTCCTGCTCGTTCTCGTTGTTGGACACCAGCAGCCGCGCCACCGCCGTGCTCAGCGCCTCCTGCCGCGCTTCGAGCGAGATGCGGATCAGGTCGCGCGCTTTGGCGGGATCGTTCTCCGCCAGCGCGAAAACGCGATCCAGCGCATCCCAGAACTGCGTCACGTTGCTCGACAGATAGGCGCGCTGGTCGGCGTTGCGGTCGAGCGGCGTAGAGCGGCTCTCCTGCTCGAGCGCGTCGTCCAGGTCGGTACGGATGCGGTGAAACGGCGCCCGCCAGGCGGTCAGCGGATACGGCTCGCTTCCTTCCAGCATGTCCCGCATGGTCACCGCCAGCGTGTTCAGGTTGTTCTGAATGCGCAGCAGCAACAGCGAATCGGTGCGGTTGCGGTCGATGATGGAAGCCTGCAACTGCTCCAGACTGCGCAGTTGCACAATCGTGTACGCCGAGTACACCATCACCGCCGATAGCGTGACGGCCAGCCCGGCCAACAAGCGGATTGTCGGAGATCGGCCTTGCTCCACTAGTATGTTCCCATTATGGCCGCATCGCGCCTACTATGATATTTTGACGGCACCGGTGGTGTCGTCGAGGAGGGCGTCTGCTATTACGAACGGGTCTCACAATGCCATTACGCCGCGAGGTTTTCCCGGTAATCATAGCAATCTGTGGGTTGGCGTGGCTGGCCCACCCTCAGACGAATCACGCGCAAATCGATCGGGCGCACGAGGCGCAGCTCTGGGAGCAGCGCAACCTGGGCAAAGCGTTCTATGAGAACCCGACCACGCAACTGCAGGCGGTGACCGAATTCCATACCGCGCTCGAGATGGCGCCGGGCTCCATGCGCGAACGGGTGAATTACGGGCTGGCGCTGCTGCGCGTCGGCGAACTGGAGCGCGGGATCGCCGAACTGGAAAAGGCCCAGAAGCAGGACCCCAAGCTGCCGCACACCTGGTTCAACCTGGGCGTCGCGTATAAGAGGGAGAGCGAGTTCGACAAATCTCTCGTCGAATTTCAGGGCATGGCGCGGCTGGTTCCCACCGAGCCGGTGACCCACTACCAGATCGGCACACTGCTCAAAATGAAAGGCGAGACCGCCGACGCCATCAAACAATTCGAGACCGCGCGCGACCTGAACCCGCTGCTGGCCGCGCCGCATTTTCAGCTCTACGGCCTGTACCGGCAGGTGAACCGTCCGGCCGATGCGGCCACCGAACTGCGTATCTTCCAGGAGGCCAAACAGCGCCAGGAGGGCGCCGCCATTCCGGAGGATATGGACTGGTGCACCTACGCGGAGATTTACGATCCCATCGATGAACCGCCACCCGCTCCGCTGGCTGCGCCCGTATATCGCGATGAGAAGATCGCCTCTGGATTCACCGGCGACGAGGCGGGCCTGGCGGTGCTCGATCTGGATGGCGGTCCGCGGCCCAGCCTGATCGCCTGGGGCGACGGGCGCGCGCAACTCTTCCGCAACGGCAAAACGCCGGTGCCCGATTCGGGGTTGGAAACGCTGCGCGACGTGGTTTCGATCATCCCCGGCGATTTCGATAACGACGGTTTGCCGGATCTCTGCGTCATCACCCACGCCGGCGCGGCCCTCTATCGCAACGTCAACGGCCATTTCCAGAAGCACGCCGACCTCGCCAAAGGCGTTTACCACACCGCCGTCTGGCTCGATTACGATCACGATTACGACGAAGACCTGTTCCTCATCGGCCCGCAATCGAAATTGATGCGCAACAACGGCGAGGCCGGCTTCAGCGATGAAACCACGCGCTTCCCGTTTGTGAGCGGCCCCGCCCGCGACGCGGTCCGCTTCGATCTGGAACCGGACACGCCGTACTTCGACTTAGTGGTGACTTATGACGACCGGCGCGCCGTTCTATACCGCGACCGCCTGGTGGGCCACTATGAAGCCGTGCCGCTCGATGCGCTGCCCGCGGGCGCCGGCAGCTTGGTGGCGCGCGATGTGAACCGCGATGGCCGCACCGACCTTCTCGCCGCCGGCTTACTCCTGCTCAACCGCCCGGGTAAACTCGAGGTGCAGCCCGCGCCGCCCGACGAAGCCATGCCGCCGCGCGAAGTGCTCGCCGATTTCGATGGCAACGGACGCCTGGACCGCGCGCGCATCGATCCGGATGGGTCGCTCATGATCCGCCATGACGTCACGCCCAACTACGGCAACTGGATCGAAGTGGCTCTCACCGGCGAGAAGAACCCCAAGGCCGCGGTCAACGCCAAGGTGGAAGTGAAGGCCGGCACCAGTTACGAAAAGGTCACTTACTCGGGCGTGCCCGCCGTCTTCCGCCTCGGTGATCGCACCAAGGTGGATACGGTGCGCATCACCTGGCCCAATGGCCTGGTGCAGAACGAAACCAGCCAGCCGGTGAACAAGGTGGATTCGATCAAGGAAGCGCCGCGCCTGGCCGGCTCCTGCCCGATGATCTTCACCTGGAATGGCAACCGCTTCCAGTTCATCACCGACGTGCTGGGCGTGGCCCCGCTCGGCGCCAGTTCGGGCGATGGCGAATTCTTTCCGGTGGATCACCAGGAATATGTTTCGATCCCGGCCGAGGCGCTTCAGCCGCGCGATGGCGCTTACGAAGTCCGCGTCACCGAGGAACTGCGCGAGGTTTCGTATCTCGACCAGATCAAGCTGATGGCGCTCGATCATCCGGCGGGCACCGATATCGTCACCAACGAAAAATTCAAGTCGCCGCCATTTCCCGAGTTCCGCCTGTTCGGCGTCACACGCAAAATCTATCCGGTGGCGGCGCACGATTCGAACGGCGCCGATGTGCGCGCCGCCGTGCTCCGGCGCGACCAGGTCTATCCGGATTCCTTCCGCCGCGACCTGGCCGGCGTAGCCGAACTGCATCATCTGGATCTCGATTTCGGCGACGCCGCCCGCTCCAACCACGCCGCGCTGATTCTCTACGGCTGGGTGGACTGGGCCGATGGCAGCACCTTCCTTTCCGCCTCGCAGGCGCACCGCGACCTGGTGTTCCCGTACCTTCAGGTGAAGGACGCCGCCGGCAACTGGAAGACCGTGATCGAGGACATGGGCATGCCCTCCGGCAAACCGAAGCCGATGGCGGTCGACCTGGCCGGCAAGTTTCTGTCCGCCTCGCGCGAGGTCCGCATCGTCACCAACCTGTGCGTCTATTGGGACGAGATTTACCTGGTGGAAGACAACGCGGCACCCGATGTCCACCTGACGCGCATGCCTCTCGCCGACGCCGATCTCCATTTCCGCGGCTTCTCGAAACCGTTGATTCATCCCCAGCGCACACAACCGGAGCAGTTCGATTACTCGACCGTCAGTTTCACTTCGATGTGGAACCCCACGCCGGGCTTGTACACCCGCTACGGCCCGGTCGAGACGCTGTTGGCCGAACCCGACGACCGCATGGTGGTGATGGGTTCGGGCGACGAGATCCGCATGCGCTTCAGCGCCGCCGGCCTGCCACCCGTGCCTGCCGGATGGAAGCGCGATTTCCTGCTGCTGGTGGACGGTTGGGCCAAGGACGCCGACGCCAACACGGCGTTTTCGCAATCCGTGTTGCCGCTGCCCTTCCACGCCATGAGCCGCTATCCGTACCCGGCGGGCGAGCACTATCCGACCGACGCGGAGCACGCCCAATACCAACGCGAATACCTGACGCGCCCCGCCCTGCGGCTGATCCGCCCCCTGGCGCCGGTCGAGGAGTCCGCGGAGTCGCGCCCGTGAAAGCGTGGCGCACGCACTCTTGCGTGCCGCGTCGGCACTCCTGCCGACGCCCGCCGCCTGGGCGCACAAAGGCGTCGAGAAGAGTCTCGACGCGGCACGCAAGAGTGCGTGCGCCACGCCTTAAGAATTCGCCATGAACAGAACGAACCTCATCCGCGCTGCCATCGCCGGATTGGCTCTGCTAATCGTCAATAGCGGCTACCTGGTTGCCTTCCCGCGCGCCAGCGTCTTCTACATGGCCAACGTGGTGCTGCACCTTGCGCTGGGTTTGGCCCTGATGGCCATCGCCCTCCGTTTCGTGAGAAGCCATCCGCAGCCGGCCGGAGCGTTTCTGCTGGCGGGCCTGCCGGCGCTGTTTCTGGTGTTCTACGGCAACACGCGCGATCATCATTTTGTTTTATGGCTGCACATTGCGCTGTCGCTGGTGGCATTGCCGCTGATCGTGAACATACTCACTCGCGGCCGCGGCCTGCTGCGCGGTTCCTTTGCCGCGGCGGTGTTGCTGGTGCTCGTCTCGTGGATCTGGACCCGCACTTATCCCGACCCGAGCGCCCACATCGTGAATCCTTCCTCTCCTCCACTTTCGATGAATGAGGAGGGCGCCGGCGCCAGTTCGCCCTTCGCTCCGGCATCCGCGCAGACCAACACCGGCCACATCATCCCATCCAACTTCTTCATGGATTCGAAAGACTGCGGCCGCTGTCACAAAGATATCTACGAGCAGTGGACAAGCTCCACGCACCACTTCGCCTCGTTCAACAATCAGTTCTATCGGAAAGCCATCGAGTACTTCCAGGATGTCGCCGGCACGCGCCCGAGTAAGTGGTGCGCCGGCTGTCACGATCACGCGGTCTTCTTCAACGGCCGCTTCGACCGTCCCATCAAGGAGCAGATCGATACGCCCGAGGCGCAGGCCGGCCTCGGCTGCATGTCGTGCCACGCCATCGTCCACGTCGGCAGCACCATGGGCAACAACGATTTCACCATGGAGTATCCGCCGCTGCACGAAATCGCCTCCAGCCACAACCGGTACATGCAGGCGGTGGACACTTTCCTCACGTACCTCAACCCGCAGCCGCATCGCCAGACTTTCCTCAAGCCGTTCATGAAGGATGCCGAATTCTGCGCGGCGTGCCACAAAGTGCATCTGGACGTGCCGGTGAACACGTACCGCTGGTTCCGCGGCTTCGACGATTACGACAACTGGCAGGCCAGCGGCGTTTCCGGCCAGGGCGCGCGCTCGTTCTACTATCCCGACAAATCCAAGGCCTGCGCCGATTGCCACATGCCGCTGGTCGCCTCGCGCGATCCCGGCAACGTGGATGGCAACGTGCATTCCCACCGCTTCGCCGCCGCCAATACCGCCGTCGCTTACGCCAACCAGGACACAACCCAGTTGGAAGCTACCAAGAAGTTTCTCCAATCGGGATTCGTCACGGTGGATATATTCGCGGTGTCGCCGGTCGAAGACACGCAAGGGCCGGCCGCCATGCTGCGCCGCGCCGATAACACGGTGGCTGCCAACACCACGTTCGGCGTGGGCGAGGAATCCGAACAGTCCGCTCCGGCGTTGATTCGCGAAGTCGGCAAGATCGCGGCACCGATTGACGCTTCGGGCGCGGTGCTCGAAGCCGGCAAAACCGCGCGCGTGGACGTGGTGGTGCGCACGCGCAAGATCGGCCACTTCTTCCCCGCCGGCACCGTCGACGCCTTCGACGTATGGCTGGGGCTGCAAGCCCGCGACGCCGACGGCCGCATCATTTTCTGGAGCGGCAACGTGGCGGATAACGGCAAGGGGCCGGTCGATCCGGGCGCGCATTTCTACCGGTCGTATCAGCTCGACGCCAATTCGAACCCCATCGACAAGCGCAACGCCTGGCAGGCGCGGAGTGTGCTCTACGTGCACCTGATTCCGCCCGGTGCCGCCGACACCGTTCATTATCGCGTGGCCGTGCCGAAGGGCGCGCGCGGTCCCATCAGTTTCACGGCGCGCCTGAATTATCGAAAATTTTCCTGGTATTACACGCAGTTTTCGTACGCCGGCCAACCCAAGCCGGGCCAGGATCCGGCGCTGCTGGGTCTCGATCACAACGGCCTCGAATATCAGTTTCTGCAAACGGCGATCCCGGCCAATGTTTCGGGCGCCATTCGCGACCGCATCCCGGATTTGCCCATCGTCACCCTGGCCGAATCGCACGCGACTGTGCCGCTGGGCCAGCCCACTTGGACGCCGGTGGCGCGCAAGCAGGACCGCGAGCGATGGAACGATTGGGGCATCGGTTTGCTCCTCCAGGGCGACTTGAGAGGCGCCGAATACGCATTTCAAAAGGTGACCGAAGCCGAGCCCGGCTATGCCGATGGCTGGCTGAACGTGGCGCGGGCGTTGGTTCAGGAAGGCGAGACCGAAGCCGCCAAACCGTATATCGACAAAGCCATGTCGATCAACCGGGAACTTGGCCGCATCTGGTTTTTCAAAGCCGCCGCCCAGCGCGCCGATGGCGATTACGAGGGCGCGCTCCAATCGCTCGAAGTGGTGCGGTCGAAGTATCCGCGCGACCGCGTGGTGCTGAACCAGATCGCGCGCATCCAGTTCCTCAAACGCCAGTATGCTGCCGCCGTCGAAATTCTGCGGCAGGTATGCGCCGTGGATCCGGAAGACGTGCAGATGCACTACACGCTGATGCTGTGCTACCGCGGCCTGGGCGACGCTGCCGGCGCGGCGCGCGAAGAGACGCTGTTCCGCCGCTTCAAGGCGGACGAATCGTCGCAGGCCATCACCGAAAAGGCCCGCATGAGAAGCCCCGAAGACAATAACGAGCGCCAGCCGATCCACGATCACGAAAGCGCCGTCAAACCGGAGTTGGGGACTCTCGCGAAATGACCAGTCCGGCCGGTGCCATGTGGGGCAGCTTGATAAGCTGCGTGCCGATTGACAATCGGCACGCGCGGCGATTGGCAATCGCCGCGCAGGATGCCATCCTGCCCCACAGGAGCAGTCTCGTACAGACATTGGGTGCCGAGGTCCAGCCATGAAGCGCAACATCCTCATCGTCCCCGCTGCGGCGGGCCTCATCGCGCTGGCTACGGCGCGCGTCATGACCTGGGCCGCGGCGCCGGATCGGCCGGCCATTGTGTTCACCGACGTCACCGCGCAGGCCGGCATCCACTTCACGCACAACGCCGGCCGCTCCGGCAAAAAGTACCTGCCGGAAACGCTGGGCGCGGGCGCCGCTTTCTTCGACGCCGATGGCGACGGCTGGCCGGATATCCTGTTCGTCAACGGCAAGGACTTCACGCCGCACGGCCGCCGCACCACCGCCGCGCTTTATCGCAACAACCGCAACGGCACTTTCACCGACGTCACCGCGGGCAGCGGTCTCGACATCGAAATCTACGGCATGGGCGTGGCCATCGGCGATTACGACAACGACGGCCGCGACGACGTCTATATCACCGCGCTCGATGGCGACCATCTCTTCCACAACGAGGGCAATTTCAAATTTCGCGACGTCACCAAAGCGGCCGGCATTCAAAACGCCAACTTCGGCGCCAGCGCCGCCTGGCTGGACTACGACCGCGATGGCAAGCTCGACTTATTCGTCGCCAACTATGTGCAGTGGACCGAGAAGGGCGATCTG
>Ga0181521_10006841_pt1 | contig 12190 bp, 15 predicted proteins | sample PEATcosm2014_Bin_32_FD_119764 | JGI IMG/M metagenome (GOLD analysis project Ga0181521, IMG submission 119764) | Peatland microbial communities from MTU Mesocosm Facility, Houghton, MI, USA - PEATcosm2014_Bin02_60_metaG | ecosystem: Environmental > Terrestrial > Soil > Wetlands > Peat | place... | reverse complement strand
GTGCTTGCCTGGAATCTTCTTAAGCGGTATCTTAGTGGCGTGCAAGGCCCGCCAACCGGGCCTGCGGACGACTGCGAACGCCGGAGTTTCTTAACTCTTCTGCCTGAGTTTCGCGGGGCAGGTCAATTAATGGCGTAGAGCCAAAGAAAATGGCGGGGACGACGGGGCTCGAACCCGCGACCTCCGACGTGACAGGCCGGCGTTCTAACCAACTGAACTACGTCCCCGCTTGCGGACTTTTAAAATAGTAGCACGCGACACCGGAAGGATCGAAGTTTCGCGTCCGTCAAAGTGATTCCCGCGGCCCGCCGGAAATTTTTGCCACTATTTTCCCGGTTCGCAACGTGCGTTTCATGAGAAGATGTTAGGGTCCGCGACGGAAGTCCCCAGGGAGGTCCGAAGATGAGTTATCGGTCCGAGACTCCTTTTGACAACATAGAGAGCTCCCACGAGTATGTCTCGCTGCTCGCCGGCGCCATCGAGGAAGCACTGGCCGAAGTCGAAGCCGACATTGCGCTGGCCGGCGCCGACGGCGCGCAACGCCGAAAAGAAGCCCTGCAACTGGTTTTATTCAATCTCAATAAGCTCAATGGTCACATGACCAGCACACGCCGGATTCTCAACGATTTGCGCACTTTACGACGTCTGCTGCTCGAAGAGCGGAGCCTTCCGAAGGTCTACCGTCAGGCCGCCACTTAACACCTGTTCCAGGTGGTTTAGACTTCATTCAAATTTTTAATGGGGAGATTTCCACGTCCTTTCCACGCTGCATCATACAGCTCTAATTAACTGATTTTATAAATACTTAGGTTGATACTTGACAAAGAAAAGGAGGCAGCCTATGATGGGTTGCTCGCTGGAAGTTTAAAGATTTGTAACGGACACCGGTTTCAGGGTGGGGGATCTCAACGTATGATGACCTTCGCAGTCGGTGAAAAAGTCGTGTATCCCAACCAGGGAGTTGGGACGATTGAAAACATCAGTACCCGACTGTTCGCGCAGCGTCCCGAGAAATTTTATCTGCTGCGGCTGTTCTGCTCGAGTATGACGGTGATGGTGCCGTTCGCCAACGCCGAGACCATCGGGCTGCGCAAGCTCTCGAAGACGGCCGACGTCAGTAAGGTCCTCGCTTACCTCTCCGGCCCTGTCATCGAAGAAGACCTTTGCGACTGGAAGGTCCGCTTCAAAATCAACAGCGAAAAAATGCTGACGGGAAGCCTTCTGCAGATCGCGGAAGTCTTCAAGCAGCTCGTCCGGCTGCAGGCGGAAAAACCCCTGTCGTTCCGCGAGAAGAAGATGCTCGACCGCACGCGCACCATGCTCATTTCTGAAGTTTCCATTGCCCGCAACATCCCGCAGCCGGAAGCCATCGTACTCCTCGAAAAAGCACTTGCTAAGTGCGGGTTTGCTTTTCCCGAGCCTGCCTAGCTCCGCTTCCGGCGCGTGCGTTCCCGACCGTCCGTTACCGAGCCCTGACCCATCGGGGAGCGGCAGCTTGCGGTGGCGTTCCCGATCGACAAGATCGGCTGAATTGCAGTGCTGCTCAGGGGATCGTGGAACCAACGACGGTCGGGTTTGGGCCCGTATCGACCGCCTTTGGGGGCGAAAAAAGCCGAAAATAATTGCTGGAACCTGTCACAAATCTTTGGTGGCCGGAGTTGTAGCATCGTGGAAGCAGTGAGCGACGCCGCCGTTGAGATGAAGCCCAACGAGGCGCCGATAGATCTCGAAACGATCTTTCACGCCCAATATCCGCGCATCGCGCGAGTTATTGCCAGCGTTATCCGAGAGCCCGCGCGGGCGGAGGAAATCGCAGTTGAGGTATTTCTGAAGTGGTCGCGAAACCCAAAAGCACAGGGGGAGCTCGCTGCGGGCTGGCTGTATCGGGTCGCGGTGCGAATGGCCCACAACGAGTTGCGGCGCCGCACGCGTCGAAGCCGGCACGAGAGTCTGTTCGACGTCGTTCGCCGGACGCCGACGCCCGAGGAACTCCTCGCTGCGCGCCAGGAGCAGCAGAAAATCGACGTGGTCTTGAGCGTCATCGAGCCGCGTCATGCGGAGTTATTGGTCCTCCGTGCCAATGGGCTCACTTACGACGAGCTTGCCTCCGCGCTGGAATTGAATCCAGCATCCGTTGGAACGTTTCTGGTCCGTGCCCAGCAGGCCTTCCGCAAAGAGTACATCGAACGTTATGAAAGGGGGCGATGAAAATGGATGACAAACTGGACGTCGGCCGCTGGGTCGACGACCATCTCGCAGCGCGCATTCCCGACGATTCATGGGAACCAAATGTGATTCGCGGACTTGCGCAATTTCGGGAGCGGCGCGGCGTGCGGGGCCGACCGAGGCGAAGGGTCCTTTGGCTGGCTTTCGCGACCGCTGCAGCTTGCCTGCCGCTGATGGAGCTACACGCCACACGCGCATTTGCGCAACGCTGCGTGTCCGCGTGCGTTACCCAATCAGACAACCTTCGGGAGTTCTTTTCAGGAAAAGGAACGGGATCCGCTCCCCGCCTGGTGTTTGCAAAAGCCGGAGACCGCAAAGTAGCGCCGGATTTTTTGCTGAACGACGCCGCGGGTATTCCAGTCAGGCTCTCCGAATTTCGAGGCAGGGTTGTTCTCCTGAGCTTCTGGGCAACATGGTGCGTTCCCTGCAAAACGGAGATCCCCTGGTTCGTCGACTTTCATCACGTATACAAGGACCACGGTTTGGTCGTGCTTGGAGTCTCTCTCGATGAGGGCGGATGGAATCCCGTCAAGGCGTACCTCGACGAGATGAAGATCGATTATCGTGTGATGGTTGCAGACGAGAATATCGCGCGCCTGTATGGCGGCCTCGAGTCTATACCAGTAACGCTCATCATAGACAAGGCTGGTCGGATTGCTGTGACACATGTTGGCCTCTGCCCCAGGCGGGAATACGAAGATGCAATCAAAACAATGCTCGCCGAATAGAGTCGGCTGAAAGGTGGTGTGAGATGAAGAACCAATGCGTGCTTATGATTTTGATCCGGCCTTTGGCTGTATTCGTCCTGGGCGCGCTCCCGATAATGGGCGCCGACGTTTCCTCCGCCAGGCAAATCTTTGACAGACAGTTGAGCGCCACGGAACGTGAGGTCCTGGAAGTGGTGGAGACGATGCCTGCGAACAAATTTAACTTCGCCCCCACGGAAGGTGCCTTTGAGAATGTAAGAACTTTCGGAGCCCAGGCCCGGCACATAGCATTCTGCCTGAATGAGGTTGCTGTCGCTCTGCTGGGGGAGCCAATGCTTCCCCACACCGATCAGGAGGGCCCGAAGAATCTGACGAGCAAGGACGATATAGTCCGGTATTTGAAGGATGCGTTCGCGCACGCGCACAAGGCAATCGGCACCTTGACGAATGAGAATCTGCTGGAGCAGATAACAGATCCTTACAGCGAGAAGCTCAAAACAACGCGAGTCGATGCAGCGGGGATTTTCTTCTGGCACACGTACGATCACTACGGGCAGATGGTGGAGTACCTGCGGATGAATAACCTGGCGCCTCCCGGACATCAATAGTGCGTATGCAAAGGTGGCGATCCAGACTAGTTCAATAAGGATGGGAGCAGTTCTGGAATCTATACTGTAAGGTTCCAGTCTACCCTTTATGCTTCTCGGCCCGATTCTGCTCTTATTCACTGCGGCCGCATGCGTTCTCTTCGCCCTGAAGCCCGTCTGGTTTCCCCTCCCCATCAGCGCCGAGGCACTCGCGTACGACCGCCAGTTCGTCTGGACACTCTGGATCGCCGGAGCCATTTTCATCGCTGCCCAGCTCCTTCTCGCCTGGACCATCCTTCGCGGCCGAAAGCGAGCCATAGTCATCGCAAGCGGCGGACGCCGTCTCGAGTGGACGTCGGGAATCGCCACTGCGGCGCTGTTCATCTCGCTCTCTGTGCTGGGATCGCGCGGATGGGCGAAGATTCCCGTCCGCACGCCGGACAAAGAGACCATCGAAGTTCACGCGCATCAGTTCGCCTGGAATTTCCGTTATCCGGGTCCCGACGGACGCTTTGGCCGCACGGGCATCGAATTCATCAGCGACGCCGGCGGCAATCCGGTGGGCATCGATCCGAACGACGCTGCGGGTAAAGACGACATCGTGACCGCTACTCTGCGCGTTCCCGCCGGCCGCGACGTGCTCCTGCTGCTGCACTCGCGCGACGTCATCCACGACTTCTTCGTTCGCGAACTGCGTACCAAACAGGACATTGTGCCCGGCATGGAGATTCCCCTGGAGATCCACGTCGACCGGCCCGGCACGTACGAAATTGCGTGCGCCGAGTTGTGCGGCCTCGGCCATAGTCAGATGCGCAGCACGATGCTCGTAATGCCGCCCGAAGAATACGACCGATGGAAACGCCAGCGCTGAAGACGAAAGGCCGCTCGCGTTTCTTTGCCGGTTTGGCCAGCACGGACCATCGCGCCGTTGCGCGTCTCTATTTCTTTCTTTCCCTTCTCGCCGTCGTACTGGGAATCCTGCTGTCGCTGCTGATGCGTTTCCATCTTGTGTTCCCGCAAGCTCAGGTCGGGTGGTTCGCAAAACTCTGGCCCATCGGCGCCGAGGGCGGCGTGATGACGCCGGAACTTTATCTCTCCATCCTGACGCTGCACGGCACCATCATGGTGTTCTTCGTCCTGACGCTCGCGCCCCTCAACGCGTTTGGCAATCTCGTCCTGCCCGAACAAATCGGCGCGAAGCAGATGGCGTTTCCGCGCCTCAACCTGCTTTCGTTCTGGATCGCCGCCGCATCCTTCGCGATCCTGCTTGCTTCGTTCATGGGAGCAGACGGCGGCCCGCTGTCCGGCTGGACCGCCTACGCTCCGTTGAGCGTCGTGGGCGCGATCGCCGGCCCCGGCGAAGGACTCGGGCAAACGCTGTGGTTCTTCAGCATCGCCGCATTCTCCGTATCCTCGCTGCTCACGGCGATCAATATCATCGCGACGGTGATCGATCTGCGCGGCCCGGGCATGACTCTGATGCGCATGCCGCTGACCTGCTGGAACTGGTTCGTCACCGCGATTCTCAGCCTGCTGGCGTTTCCGGTACTGCTCGCCGCGGGTGCCCTCATCCTGCTCGACCGGCTCGGCGGCACCAGCTTCTTTGTTCCCGCGGGCCTCCTCGTCGGCGATCAAACCATTCAGCACAGCGGCGGATCGCCCCTGCTCTGGCAGCATCTGTTCTGGTTCTTCGGGCACCCCGAGGTCTACATAGCCATTCTTCCGGGCATGGGGATCGTGTCGCATCTCATCGCGAACTTTTCCCGCAAACCGATATTCGGATATAAGGCGATGGTCTGGGCGTCCATCTCGATCGCCTTCCTTGGGCTGCTGGTCTGGGGACACCACATGTTTATCAGCGGCCTGAATCCGTATTCAGCTATCGCCTTCTCGCTGCTCACGATGACGATCGGCGTACCCTCCGCCCTCAAAACGCTCAACTGGATCGCGACGGCGTGGGGCGGCTCTCTGCGTTTCACCACGGCCATGCTTTTCGCGCTCGGATTCGTGTCGGTCTTTGTGACCGGCGGCCTGTCGGGCCTGTTCCTCGGCCAGCCGCAGCTCGACGCGTATTTTCACGACACGTACTTTGTGGTCGCGCACTTTCACCTGGTGATGGGGATCGCGGCGCTGTTCGGTGTGTTCGCCGGCACATTCTACTGGTTTCCGCTGATGTTCGGCCGCATGCTGGACGAGCGCCTCGGCAAACTGCACTTCTATCTGACGTTCATCGGCGCTTACGCCACATTTCTGCCCATGCACTTCGCGGGTTTCGCCGGCAACCCGCGCCGTTATTCGGATTTCACCACCTTCGATTTCCTCGCCCCGTCGATGCCGCTGCAGCGGTGGATCACCCACTCGGCGTTTTGTCTCGCGGCCGTGCAGTTGATTTTTCTGTGGAATCTGTTCCGCAGCCTGCGCCGGGGCGCAACAGCTCCCGCGAATCCCTGGGAAGCCACGAGCCTCGAATGGTCGGAGAGCGAAAGTCCGGTAGTGCGCGGTCCTTATGAATACAGTTTGCCGGGCGAAGCGCGGGACTTTCTCATGCAGAACGAAGAAAGTCGGGGATACTGATAGAAGTGCCCCGGACACTGACCCAGTCCAACATCGGCGGACCGCCGCCCACGCTGCCGGAATTCCCCCCAGGCGGCGGTGGTGGCGACGACCGCGACCGGCCGGACAGAGGCGGCTCGCGCGCCGCTTCGATTACCGGGATCATCGTCCTGATGTGCGCGAGCAGCATGACGTTCGCGGCTTTCGTCAGCGCCATGGTGGTGCGCCGCGGACTGAATAACGACTGGCACGCGCTTGGCCTGCCGCGCATTCTGTACTGGAATACGGCGATTCTGATCCTCAGCAGCATCGCCATCGATACGGGCCGCCGTTTGCTGCGGCGCGGCAAGCGGGTCGCCTTCAACTGGTTCTGGACGGTGGGAACGTTGCTGGGCTCCGGATTCCTGGCTGGCCAGGTGATCGCCTGGAAGCAGCTCGGGGAGCGGGGCTTCTATATGGCCGGGAACCCGAGCAGCGCGTTCTTCTATGTACTCACCTGGGCGCACGCCGCGCATGTGATCGGGGCGCTCGGGGCTGTCATGTATGTCGAATACTGCGCCCTTCGCTACCAGCTCGGCCCCAGCCGCCGCACGATGGTCGACGTGAGCGCGATCTTCTGGCATTTCCTCGACGTACTCTGGCTTGGGATCATGGGATTGTTCGTTTTCTGGGCATGAAGGAATATATCTCGCAATACTACGCGACGCCAATGCGGCGCGGAACGCTGGTCATCATCGCGGCCAACGCGGCTTTTTTCACCGCGCTGCTGGCGGTGATGTTTTATCTTCGGTGGGCGTCGGAAGAATGGCCCACGCCATTCCACTTTGCATCGCTGCTCATGGTTGCTGCGCTCACGATGTTCTCGCTCTGCGGCAGCGTGACGATCGAAGTGGGCGCGAAGGCGGCGCTGCTGGAGGACCGCGAACCGGCCGTGCGCTGGATTGCCGTCGCCATCGCGAGCTGGCTGACCTTCCTGTTCCTCGAAATTGTCGAATGGGTCCGCCTGGTTTACCTCGTGCAGCTGGGACCGGATACCGCGTTTGGCGGGACCTATCTCGCGCTGACCGGCGCGCACTGGCTGGCGGGCACGGCGTGCGTCTGCTGGATGACGTACGTGGCGAACGACACACGCAAGCGCGATGTGGTCGCCGTCGCCATGTACTCACATTTTCTGAATGCGTGGTGGATTCTGCTGGTGTTCACGCTCTATTTCGCCAACGCCAACCTGCAGGGCATATGAACTGGCCTTCTCTCGCCGCGCAATGCGTCATGTGCTTCCGGACGGCCGCGGCGCAGCAGGCCGAGCGGTCGCGCGTGCTGAACTCGGGCATTATTATTCTGCTCATTCCGCCGATTATCGTGCTGGCCGGGATTCTCCTCCTCGCTTTCTGGAAGAGCGCAGGCGAAACCGCCTGCGCCACAAAACAGTTGTGGGGCAGGCGGTTCCGCCTGCCGCGTGCACCATCTCGGTAGAATTGCGGATGACCCCGCATGACACCCCACAGCCAGACCTCGACTGACATCCAGTCCGTTCTAATCGAGCAGCGCGTTTTCGCTCCGCCATCTGACTTCAGTTCGAAGGCCCATATCAAAAGCCTCGCCGACTACGAACGCCTTTACGCGGAAGCGGAGCGCGACCCGGAAACTTTCTGGGGCAACATCGCACGCGAAATCGACTGGTTCGAACCATGGAAGAAGGTCCTCGAGTGGGACGTTCCATGGGCCAAGTGGTTCGTGGGCGGCAAGCTCAACCTGTCGTACAACTGCCTCGACCGTCACGTGACGACCTGGCGCAAGAACAAAGCCGCGATCATCTGGGAAGGCGAGCCGGGTGAGATTCGCACGCTGACGTACCAGCAGTTACTCTCGGAAGTTTCGAAATGCGCGAACGTGCTGAAGTCGCTGGGCGTGCAGAAAGGCGACCGCGTGGCGCTCTACATGGGCATGACGCCCGAACTCGCCATCGCGCTTCTCGCGTGCGCCCGCATCGGTGCGCCGCACACCGTGATCTTCGGTGGCTTCTCTTCGCAGGCACTGATCGACCGCATCAACGACGCCCAATGCAAGTGCGTCATCACCCAGGACGGCTCTTACCGCCGCGGCATCGAAGTCAAACTGAAGCCCTCGGTGGACGAAGCGCTGCCGCAGTGCCCCAGCGTTAGTTCGGTGTTGGTCTATCGGCGCACAGGCACGCTCCAGCACATGCTGCCCGGCCGCGATCACTGGTGGCACGAACTGATGTCGATCGCCTCGGACGAATGTCTGCCCGAACCCCTCGATTCCGAGCATCCGCTCTATCTGCTGTATACTTCCGGCACGACAGGCAAACCGAAAGGCATCCTGCATACCACCGGCGGCTATTCCGTCGGCACTTACATCACTTCGAAATGGGTCTTCGATCTGCGCGACGAAGACATCTTCTGGTGTACAGCCGACATCGGCTGGGTGACCGGACACAGTTACGTCGTTTACGGTCCGCTGCAGAACGGCGCGACGGTGGTGATGTATGAAGGCGGCCCCACGCATCCGCAGCCGGACCGCTTCTGGGAGATGATCGACCGGCACAAGGTCACCGTCTTCTACACCGCGCCCACGGCCATCCGCGCCTTCATGCGGCTGGGCGAGCAGTGGCCCGCGCGGCATTCGATGAAGACCCTGCGCCTGCTTGGCAGCGTCGGCGAGCCAATCAATCCGGAAGCCTGGATGTGGTACCGGAGTTACATCGGTCATGACCGATGCCCCATCGCGGACACGTGGTGGCAGACCGAGACCGGGTGCATCATGATCAGCCCTATTCCCGGCGCGACGCCGACTAAGCCGGGTTCGTGTACGCGCCCGCTGCCCGGCGTCAAAGTGGAAGTGGTTACGCGCGAAGGGAATCCGGTTCCGGCCGGTTCCGGCGGGTATCTGGTGATCCGCAAGCCGTGGCCGTCGATGTTACGTAACATCTACGGCGATCCGGAACGTTTCCAGCAGCAGTATTGGTCGCAGATACCCGGTTCTTACTTCACCGGCGACGGCGCCAGGCAGGACGAGGACGGTTACTTCTGGGTGATGGGCCGCGTGGACGACGTGATCAATGTGTCGGGACATCGGCTGAGCACGATGGAAGTGGAATCGGCCCTGGTGGCGCATCCGCTCGTCGCCGAGGCGGCAGTGGTGGCGCGGCCGGACGAAATCAAAGGATCGGCCATCGTCGCATTCGTGACTTTGCAGATCGGCAACGAGCCCACTGACGAACTCAAGGCTGAACTGCGCGTTTGGGTCGCGAAGGAGATTGGGGCGCTGGCGAAGCCCGACGACATTCGGTTTACGGACTCACTGCCGAAGACGCGAAGCGGCAAGATCATGCGGCGTCTGCTGCGCGAGTTGGCGTCGGGCGGGGAAGTGCGCGGCGATGTGACGACGCTCGAAGACCTCGGCGTACTGGCGAAGCTAAGGCAGGACGAAGAGTAGGGAGCGGTTCTGATGGCGCGCCGAGCTTCGGTCCCGCTCGTACTCTTCTCCGCGTTGCTCGCAGCCGCGACTGATATGCCCCGATTCGAGGATTATCCCGCGTCGACGGATTGGCATGGGCCTGCCGCGCCGGTCAAACTGGTTACTCGTTCTGAACGAATGTTCCAGACGCGCCTGACGGAGGCCGGGAAGAAGCCGCCAGACTTTGCGGGCCATTACAAATTCGACATCTGGGGATGTGGCTCCGAATGTGCGGCCAGCGCCGTTGTCGACCTTCAGAGCGGTGATGTGTATGCGCCGCCTCTGGCCAAAAAAGTTGAAGGCTGGGGGCACTGGATTTCATGTGTTTCGATGTTCGAAGGTACGGGATTCGAGTACCACGTCAACAGTAGATTGATGATCACTCGCTGCGGTTCGAATTTCGACAAGGACGGAAAAAACCATCCGGATGTCTACTATCTACTCTGGGATGGAGCCGGATTTAAGGAACTCCTGCACGTGCGGGCGAAGAGATAGACTGAAAGAACAAGCAGGCAACCGGAAAATGGATAAAGACGTCATCGTCAGGGATCGCGACATCCTCGGTGGAACGCCTGTGTTCCGTGGCACCCGTGTTCCGTTTCAGGCATTGCTCGATTACCTGGAGGGCGGTGAACCTCTGGACGAGTTCCTCGATGACTTTCCGACTGTCACCCGGGAAGCTGCTGTGGCCGCACTGGAGGCCGCTAAGTCCCTGCTGGTCGGCCAGCTTGGATGAAGGTTCTCCTGGACGAGTGCGTCCCGCGAAAACTGAAGAATAGTTTTCCCGATCACGATTGCCAAACGGTACCCGAAGCAAGATTCAGCGGTAAGAAGAATGGAGCATTGCTTTCACTGGCGGAAGATGGCGGTTTCGAAATCTTCCTGACGCTCGACAAAGGAATTGAATACGAGCAGAATCTTGCAGATCGGCGGATTGCCGTCATTATCCTCCGCGCAAAGTCTAATCGTCTGGCCGAACTGCTGCCTCTTGTGAGTCAGTGTATAGTTTTGATGAAGACAATCAAACCGGGGCAGGTCATCCACGTCGGAAGCTGACGCTTTCGAACCACAGAGACATGGTGAGCTCAACCCACACCCGGATCAACTCTCCCCGCCAGGTCCTGTTCGCCAGCCTGATTGGCACGACCATCGAATTCTTCGATTTCTACATTTACGCGACGGCGGCGGTGCTCGTCTTTCCCCGCTTATTCTTTCCTGCGTCCGATCCGGCCGCTGCCACGCTCGCCTCGCTCGCGACCTTCGGGATCGCGTTCCTGGCGCGCCCCGTCGGCTCCGCGCTCTTCGGTCACTTCGGCGACCGCATTGGCCGCAAGACCACACTGGTCATCGCTCTGTCGACCATGGGGCTGTCCACCGTCACCATTGGAGCGTTGCCGACTTACCGCACGATCGGATTCGCCGCGCCGCTGCTTCTCGCCCTGTGCCGCTTTGGTCAGGGACTCGGTCTCGGCGGCGAGTGGGGCGGCGCGGTGCTGCTCGCGATCGAGAATGCGCCTCCGAAGAAGCGCGCCTGGTACGGCATGTTCCCGCAGCTTGGCGCGCCGGTCGGGTTCTTCTTTTCCGGCGGTGTCTTTCTGCTGCTCTCGCGCTGGCTCACCGACGAACAGTTCCTGGCCTTCGGCTGGCGCCTTCCGTTCCTGGCGAGTGCTGTGCTCGTGTTCCTCGGCCTCTATGTGCGACTGACGATCACCGAAACTCCGGTATTCCGCGCAGCTCTCGGCCGGGGCGAGCAGCTGAAGGTGCCGATCCTGGCGGTGTTTCGTAAACACGCCGGTGCCCTCGTTGCGGGCGTCCTGGTCTCGCTTGCAACGTTCGTTCTCTTCTACCTGATGACGGTCTTCGCACTGTCGTGGGGCACCAGCGCGCTCGGCTACAGCCGCGGAAAGTTCCTGCTGATGCAGTTGTTCTGTGTCTCTTTCTTTGCCCTGACCATTCCGATTTCCGCGGTTCTGGCCGAGCGGGGGCGCCGTCGCGTGATGCTCTGGATCACCGCATCGATCGGCATCTTCGGCCTGATCATGGCGCCGATGTTTGTTGCCGGCACGACGGGGGCGGTGTTGATGATGGCGCTGGGCCTGGCGCTGATGGGCCTCACCTACGGACCGCTTGGCACGCTGATTTCCGAACTCTTTCCGACGCCTGTGCGCTACACGGGCAGCTCGCTGGCCTTCAGCCTCGCAGGTATTCTGGGCGCGTCCCTCGCCCCCTACATCGCCACGTGGCTGGCCACAAACCGGGGACTCCGGTACGTCGGTTACTACCTCTCCGCTTCGGCGGTCCTGACGTTCCTTGGTCTGCTTTCGATCCGCGAAACGAAAGACGACGACCTCACCAGCGAGCAGTCGCCGGCGCAGACACACCGCGTTGCAGATTCCGCCCGCTCTGTGGGAGCCAGGTAAAGAGTGCGATCAATCCCAGGCTGATCTCAATCGCTTGGTCTAGTACTAAGTTGCATAAATTGGCGTATCGTTACCGCTTGCTCACGCGCGCGGCTCAGCAACGCCCTCTGTGCCAACATGACTGAGACATCTTGTGTGACCGCAATTAGTGAGCAGGGCGGGAAAGAGACTCAGCATGGCAACGATGAACGGCACTGCTCGCCCGGCGTCACAGGGCAGG
>Ga0181521_10006838_pt1 | contig 12194 bp, 9 predicted proteins | sample PEATcosm2014_Bin_32_FD_119764 | JGI IMG/M metagenome (GOLD analysis project Ga0181521, IMG submission 119764) | Peatland microbial communities from MTU Mesocosm Facility, Houghton, MI, USA - PEATcosm2014_Bin02_60_metaG | ecosystem: Environmental > Terrestrial > Soil > Wetlands > Peat | place... | reverse complement strand
TGTTCTGGACGGTTCGAGGAGCGAACGCCGTCATTGCGCTCCGCTGCTGCCGCCACAGCCGCCGGTTTGAAGACTACTGGGAAAACCGTCGTTGACTATTGCCCCCTCCATGTCGCGCACCCAGGCCAAGCGCCCCGCCTGTCCCACCCGGTTTTCCCGAGTGCGGCCACAGCACGTGAAGAACCTGCGCCGCTAGAACTTCCGGCTGGCGGCCAGAGCGCGGTCGATCTCCGGAATCTGCGCGTATTGCTCCTCCCAGAAGGATTGCGATTGCATCCGCGCGAGGTACGCAGCGGAATAGCCGAACTTCGACCAGACTTGTTCCTTGTACGCAAATAGGCGGCGCTTTTCTTCGCACGGACGGACATCCAGCAAGTCGTTCGCATCGGCGCTGCGGAAGATGCCTTCGAAATCGACGGGGACGCGGCGCTGCGCGAGATCGGCGAGGACCGAGGGATAGCGGTCGAAACCATCGGTGGCGATCGTGACCACATTGTCCTCCGGCCCGAGATGCAAATGGCGGGCCAGCCGGATGGCGCCCAGCACGTTGCAGATTCCCGATACGCCGAACAGATCCGTCAGGCCGGCGAGGCTGCCCGGCGCCACATGCAACAGCTCTTCCACCAAGGGCTGGCGGCGCTCCAGAAGCTCCAGGCCGGCGACGCAATCGTCGTCGTGGATCAGCATGACATAATCGGTGTTCAGAACATTGTGGATGAGGGTCACCATCTTGTCGCCGATGCCTTCGATGCGGTGCGTGCCCCTGCCATCGTTGAACAGCGTGGAACATTCCTTGGGTTCGACCGCGCAGACCAGCGAATCGGGAAACTGCGCCTTGATTTCGTCGCCCGCCGCCAGCGTGCCGGCCGAACCGGGGGCGGAAACGAACGCCGCCACGCGGCCGTTGCCATAAGCCCGCGCGGCTTCGATGGCGCTCAAACCCGTGACGTACCGATGAAAACGGTAGTTGGGCAGCAGCTCGAATTGCGCCAGCACCTTGTTTTTCGCATCTTTCTTATAATGTTCGGTGCGCTCCAGGACCAGGATGACATCGCTCTCCGAGCCGGGAGTGAGATCCAGCGTTCCGCCATATTGCGAGATGCGCTGGTAGCGCTCCTTACTCATTCCTTCCGGCATAATGACGACCGCGGGATAGCCCTTGAGGCGCGCGATGTAAGCCACCCCGATGCCGAAATTTCCGGTGGAGGGTCCGATCATGGTGTGGACGCCGCGCTGGATTTCGCCGTCGAGTTCGCCTTCCATGAGGGTGGTGTAGGCCGGACCCACTTTGTGGCTGCCGGAGGGAAAATAGCGGCCGGCCAGCACGACGATGTTAGCCTTGACTCCGGTGAGTTCCTTGGGAAGAACCACGTGGCGGATCCGGCTGTCCGGCCCGCGCCACGTGATATTAAAGAGATTGATGGGATCGAGCTCGTGGGCGGCGCCGGCCTCGGCCAGTTGGCGCACGGCGGGCGGCAGCAGTTCCGGGTGCAGCATCTCTCGATAAGTGGGTCCGGGTACGGTCGGTTGCATAATCTCTTTCAAAGTCTCTCCCATAAATTTTTGGCGCGCGCGGCGGCGATAGCGGCGATCTCCCGTTCATCCACGGTGACGCAGCGGCCATCGCGAACCACCCATCCGCCATCCACCATCAGGGCATGCACCGGCGCGCTGGAAACGCCGAACAGAAGGTGGCCCAGAAGGTTGGCGCTATCCAGCGGAGCGGGCGGAAGATAGTCCAGCACCAGCAGGTCGGCTTTGGCGCCCGGTTCGATGGCGCCAATTTTCACACCCCATATCTTGTTCAGGATGGCGCGGCCGTTCTGGAAGGCCGCGGCGAAAACATCCTGCCCGCTCACGCGCGCATCGCGGGCGCGCAGTTTCTGCAAATGGTAGGCGGCCTTAAATTCATCCCACATGCGCGGCGAGCAGCCGTCCGAGCCCAGCCCCACGCATGCTCCGGAGCGCTCGAGAGAAGCCAGGTTCGCAATGCCCACCGCGTTATTGCAGTTGGATTGGGGATTGTGCGCCACGTTGACGCCGCGCCGCCCCAGCATCTTCCGTTCGGCGGCGGTGACATGCACGCAGTGCGCGGCCAGCGCTTTTTCGTCGAGCATGCCGAATTGGCAAAGGCGGCGAACCGCCTCGCGGTCGCAGCTATCTTCGGCTACGTGCACGTGAAAGCCGGCGTGCAACGATTGATTGGCTTCCAGGCACGCGCGCAGCGTGCGGTCATGCAGCGTAAAGGCGGCATGCAGGCCGAACATGCCGCCCACCCGCGCGCCGGGACGGACGCGTTCCAGGAAGCGCACGTTCTCGCGAATGGCGGCTTGCGCGCCCGCTCTGCCGTTGCGGTCGCTCACCTCATAGCAGGTGGCGCCGCGCAGGCCGACTTCGCGAAAGGCCCGCTCGATCTGGTCCAGGCTGCCGGCGCAGGCGCTGGGGCTGGAGTGATGATCGATCACCGTGCCCACGCCGCATTTGGCGGAATCGATCAAGCCCACCAGCGCGCTGTAGTACACGTCTTCTTCGTTCAATGCGCGATCCAGCCGCCACCACAGTTTCTTGAGGATCGCCGGAAAATCGGCGGGCGGAGGGCCCGGCAGGCGCAGGCCGCGCGCCAGCGTGCTGTACAGGTGGGTATGGCAGTTGATGAGCGCGGGCATCAGCAGGCGGCCCTGGAGATCGATGGCTTTGGCATCCAGCGCCCGGCCGCTGCGCACGAAACCGATGGCGCCTCCAGGAGCTACTTCCACGCTGCCGGAATCCAGCACGCGGTTTTCGGAATCGAAGGTGAGGACGCGCGCGTTGGTGAGAATCATGACGGCACAATGTGGGTGCCCGCCTCGCCGCGCAGCGCCGGCGCCAGGCATTCGGCGGAGGTGATGATGCATTCCGCTCCGCCGCCTTCCACGAATTCGATGGCGGCCTGAATTTTGGGGCCCATGGAGCCAGGCGGGAATTCGCCGCGCGCAAGATAGCCGCGAGCCTGGCCGGTTGTGACGCTATCCAGCCATTCGCAATCGGGATGGCCGAAGCGGATGGCCGCGCGCTCGACCGAGGTGAGGATGATGAGCCGGCCGGCATGCAGATTGCGCGCCAGCAGGCTGGAGGCGAGATCCTTATCCACCACCCCTTCGATCCCCACCAGCCGGTCGCCTTCCCAGGCCACCGGAATGCCGCCGCCGCCGCAGGCGATCACCACCACGCGCGCCGCCAGCAGGGCGCCGATGGCGGCTTCTTCCAGAATGCGCAGCGGGCGCGGCGAGGCCACCACCCGGCGCCACGTTCCGGGTTCGATCTCCAGCAGGCGCCAGTGCGGTTTCTCCAGGCGCAGCCGCTCCAGCTCCGCCGTTTTGTAACAGGAGCCGATGGGCTTGGTGGGATGCTCCATGGCGGAATCGCCTTCGCTCACCAGCACCTGTGTGATGACGGTGACAGCGGAGCGCGCGATGCCATGGGCGCGGAACAGCTCGCAGGCGATGCGCTGGATCATGTAGCCCATGCCGCCTTGCGAATCGGAGACGCAGGTATCCAGGGGAAGGCGCGGCACGCGGCGCTCGCCCTCTTCCACGCGGATCAGGATGTTGCCGATCTGCGGGCCGTTGCCGTGCGTGAGCACGATTCGGGCATCGCTGCGGAAGAGAGGCAGCAGGTATTGCAAGGTTTCCGCGGTGTGGGCGAACTGCTGCGGAATGGTTCCGGATTCGCCGGCCCGCGTAATGGCATTGCCGCCCAGCGCGACCACCACGGTTTCAGGCATAGGTTTCGTATTCGATATCGCGTTCGGCCATGGTCAGCGCCATGATGGCCTTGGCGGTATGCAGGCGGTTTTCGGCCTCGGCGTAGACCACCGAATTCGGGCCATCGATCACTTCGTCGGTCACTTCGTTGCCGCGGTCGGCCGGCAGCGGGTGCATGTAAAGCGCGTCGGGCCGCGCCAGCTTCATGCGGCGAGCGTCGCAAATCCAATCCGTATATTGCTTGGCGATGCGCAGCGATTCGGCGGGATTGCTGCCCATGGTTTCCAGGCAGCCCCAGCTTTTCGGGATGACGATATCGGCGCCGCGGAAAGCTTCGTCCATGTTATCGGTCACGCGAAAACTTCCGCCGCCGGTGACGGCGTTCTCCCGCGCGGCTTGCATGGTTTCCGGCATGAGGGCGTATTCCGGAGGATGCGCCAGCGTCACCTCCAGGCCGAAACGCGGCATCAGCATGATGAGCCCTTGCGGCACGGAAAGCGGCTTGGCGTAGCTGGGCGCGTAAGCCCAACTGACGGCGATTTTGAGGCCGCGCAGATTCGCGCCGCGCTGTTCGCGGATGGTCATCAGGTCGGCCAGCGTCTGGCAGGGATGGTCCACGTCGCACTGCATGTTGATGACGGGTTTATCGGCCCACCTGGCGACCTCGCGCATATAGGCGTTGCCTTCGCCGGGGATCAAATCGTGGCGAATGGCGATGCCGTGGCCATAGCTGGAAAGAATGATGCCGGTGTCCTTGGCGCTCTCGCCATGCGAGATCTGCATCACGTCGGCGGTGAGAAAATGCGCGTGGCCTCCCAGTTGCGTCATGCCGGCTTCGAAGGAGTTGCGCGTGCGCGTGGACTTGTCGAAGAACATCAGAAAGATCGTCTGATCGGCCAGATAGCGATGCGGCACGCGGCCTTTGAATTTGCGCTTGAGATCGGAAGAGACATCCAGCATCACCTCCAGCTCGGGGTCCGTCCATTCCTGGGTGGTGATCCAGTCTTTTCCGGGGAAGAGGGCTTTTTTGATTTCGGCTTGGGGTTGAACAATCACGCGAGGTTCTCCTGAATACCGCCGGCGTTCGCAAAATGAACGCGGCGAGGGTCGCCGATGGATTCGGCGAGCAGCTTGAGCTTGAGATAGGGCAGCATGTCGACAGTGGTTTCGGCTGCCGTCTGCCAACTGATGATTTGGTTGTCGCCGAGACGAATTTCGCATTCGGCGTCGCGCTGCCGGAAGCGGGCGCGGCCGCCCTCCAGCATGGTCAGAACGTAGGATTGGCCGGCCAGCGTGCCGTGCATGGAGGGACCGCCGGCGGAATCGAAATAGAAAGCGTCGCCGGTGGCCTTCCGGTAGCTATCCAGGCTGCCGAAAAAGCGCGGCTTGGCGAACTGCGGGCCGCCATCCTCCGGGCAGAAGATATCGCAATTGCCGCATTCGTTGCAGACATCCGCGTAGTTGGCCAGTTGATGCGCCTCCATCACACGCAGCACTCCACCGGGAATGCGGCGGATGGATGCGGGGGAGAGCGCGAAATTATCGTACTCGATGGTTTGCGGGCGCGTCTGGTAAGTGAAATTGGCGTCGTTGGGGCACGCCGGCACGCATTTGTCGCAATTGATGCAGTCGTAGAGCCAGAGCTTCGATCCGATTTTGCGCGGCACGCCGTGGTTGCGCTCCCAGCGGTAGCGGGGATTGGCGGCGGCTTCTTCCACCAGGATGGGCGTGTTCAGCAGCCCCGCGCGATCCACATCGCCGCCGGCGGCTTCCGCCTGCCCGCGAAAGTTCAGGACGAAGTCGGAAATTCGCCGCGCGCCCACGCGCCGCATCTCCGCGGCCAGGTTTTCCAGGTACTGGATCAGGCGCGCATACCCGCCGGGACGCAGAAGATCGGTACAGGTGGTGACCGGCACGAAGTTCATGGCGACCGCGGCGGCCACGTTGTGCGCGTCCATGCCTCCGGAGAACGACATGGGGACGGGCCGCGGCAGCCGTTCGCGGAATTGCCGCACCAGGTCCATGGCCAGCACATGCAGCGGCGCGCCGGACATGTACATCAAATCGTCCGCGAAGACCTTTTTGTGATTTTTGACCACCAGCGTATTGGTGAACTTCAGCGAGAGACCGCGGCCGTGGCGCGCAGCCACGTCCTGCAGGCGGGGAATCAGGTCCAAGGCTTCGCCAAATTGCAGATCGTTTTCGAAGGCCGGCGGGTGCAGCCGGATCTCGCGGTAGCCCAGCACGCCGTGCAGCAGGTGCTCCACGCGCCCCTGCCCGAGCAGCGTGGGATTCAGCTTGATGCAGACGTGGCAGCCCATTTCTTCGAGCAGGAAGGTGACGATGCCTTCGATCTCGCCCGCCGGGCATCCGTGGAACGTGGAGAGGCTGATGGTGTCGCTGATGCGCGATGGGAAGGGCAGATCGCGGTAGCGCTGCCACTCGCCGGTCAGCTCGCCGCGCAGCTCGTCGATGATCGGGCCGGCATCCAGCATGGAGGCGATCCAGGAACGCACGCGCGCGGAACGGATGCCCTCCAGGTTGTAGCCCACGCTCATATCGAAAACCGTCTCCGGGGGGATGCCCTCGCCCGGCAGGCCGGAAGCTTTCCAGATCTCCAGCAGCATGGCCGCTTTGACGTATTCGCGCAGCGATTGCTCCAGCTTCAGCTCCTGCGACCATTCCACGTTGTAGCCGATATTGGCGGCGTCGATGCACGGGCGCGGAATCTTCAGCTCGTCCAGGATCTGTACGGTTTTCAGCTCGATGATGCGCGAGCCGCCCAGCCAGGCCAGCGCGATGTTCTGCGCCAGTTGGCCGTGCGGTCCGGCCGCCGGCCCGAGCGGAGTAGAGGCGCGATGGCCGTGGAACTCGACCGATAAATCCAAATCGGGAAAGCCGCGGAAGAACTTGGCCTGCGGCAGATCGAAAATCTTACCTTCGCGCCGGTATTCCAGAAACGCGCGCCCGAGCAGCAGGGGCAGCGGAATCGGAATCAGCTCAGCCATGGCGTTCGTTGAGAATCGCGGTATAGACCAGCGGAAACGCCGCGTACCATTGCGCCGCGTCCACCAGGTGGCGGATGGGCACGCGCTCGATCACGCTGTGCGCCACTTCTTCTTCCCCCGGACCGAACCCGATGGTGGGCACTCCCATCAGCCCCATGGATGCGACCCCGTTGGTGCTGAAGGTCCATTTGTCGACCACCGGCTGCTTGTCCCACAGACCGCGGAATGTGTTGACGGCGGCCCGCGCCAGCGGGTGCGATTCCTCCAGCACCCAGGTGGGATAGTATTTTTCCATGGGATAGCGCAGCCCGGTATAGCTGGGAGTATCGTAGGTCGGGATTTCGATTTCGGCATCTTCCGCGCCGGCTAGCGCCCTCACTTCCGCGATGGCGCTTTCCTTGGTCTCGCCCGCGGTCAGACGCCGGTCCAGATGAATGGAGCACGCGCCGGGAACCGCGCACAGGGAGGGCGAGAGCGAGCGGATCTCGGTCACCGCGATGGTGCCTTTGCCAAGGAAGGGATCGTCCTTGAGTCGCGTGTTTAGCCGCTCCACCTCCGCCACCAGGCGGCCCATTTTGTAGATGGGATTGTCACCGCGCTCGGGCGCGCTGGCGTGGCAGGATTTGCCGCGCAGGTGAACTTCGATTTCCATGCGGCCGCGATGCCCGCGATAAATGCCCAGCTTGCTGGGCTCGGTGATCACCACGCAATCCGGGCGAAGGTCGTCTTCCTTGAGGATGTAGAGCCAGCACAGGCCGTCGCAATCCTCTTCCTGCACCGAACCCACCACCCACAGCGTGTAATCGCCGAGCAGATCCAGCTCGCGAATCATTTTGCCGGCGTAGACCATGCTGGCCATGCCGGCGCGCTGGTCGCAGGCGCCGCGTCCGAAGATGTAGCCGTTTTCGACTTTGCCCTGGTACGGATCCCACGCCCATTCCTTGGGGTCGCCGATGCCCACCGTGTCGATGTGCGCATCCATGGCGATCACGGTTTTGCCCGAGCCGATGCGGCCCAGAATATTGCCCATGGGGTCGATGCGCACTTCCCCGAAACCGCACTTCTCCATTTCCTGGCGGATGCGGGCGATCGCCGGGCCTTCCCGGCCGCTTTCCCCCGGAATGGCCACCAGGTCGCGCAGGAAAGCCACCATATCGGCTTCGTAGGACTGCGCCAGTTGCGCCAGCCGCTCGCGGTTTAAAATTGCAGTGGAAACAGCGTTCATTGATTTATGGGACCTCCGTAGGGCAGGTTGTCAACCTGCGGCGGGTTGGCAACCCGCCTGGCGCCGTAAACTGGAGCGGCGGCGCCGGTAGACAACCGGCGCGCAGGATGCCATCCTGCCCTACATTCCGCAGCGCCCGCAGCATGTCTTCGGGACGGATGGGCAGCTTGCGGATGCGCACGCCCACGGCGTGAAAAATGGCGTTGGCAATGGCCGGCGCCACCCCGTTGATGGGCACTTCGGAAATGGATTTGGCGCCGTACGGACCCAGCGGCTCGTCGGTCTCCACCAGGATGGTGGTGAGCTTGGGCATATCCTTGGCGCCGAGAATTTTGTAGTCCAGAAAACTCGGATTCACCGGCCGGCCGGCCGCATCCAGCGTCAGCTCCTCGGTCAGCGCATAACCCAGCCCTTGCGTCACCGCGCCTTCCACCTGCCCTTCCGCCTGCATGGGGTTGATGGCCGTGCCGGGGTCCACCGCCGTGGCCAGATGAAGCACGCGCACCTGCCCGGTTTCGGTATCCACCTCGATTTCGGCGAAGGTGGCGCAGAACGGCGGAGGGCTGTCGGTATTGAAGTGCGACGCGCCATCCATGATCTGCAGCTTCTCTTTGTACATGGCGTGCAGCGCCAGGTCGCCCATGCCGATGCGCTTGGGCTCGCCTTCGGTGGTGAACACTTCGTTGTGGGCGCAATCCAGAATCGCCGCGGGAGCGTCAAGCATCCTGGATGCCAGTTCCAGCACCTGCGCGCGCACCTTGGCGGCGGCCTTCTTCACCGCGCCGCCGGAGATGATGGTGGTGCTGGAAGCGTACGCGCCCACGTCGAAGGGCGTGGAATCGGTGTCCCCCGAGGTGATGATCACTTTGTCCAGGCTCACGCCCAGCGTTTCGGCGGCGATCTGCGAGAGCACCGTATCGGCGCCCCCGCCCACGTCCGAAGCGCCCACCTGCAGGTAGAAAGAGCCGTCCTCGTTCATCTTGAGAAATGCCGAAGCCCAATCGATTCCCGCGATGCCGCTGCCCTGCATGGTGCAGGCCATGCCCACGCCGCGGCGCAGCGGACCGTGCTGGCGGGGGAGCGATTTGCGTTTTTTCTCCCAGCCGATGGCCGCGGCGGCGCGCTCCATGCACTCCGGCAGCCCGCAACTGCGCACCACGCGCGGCAGCCCTTCCCTGCCTTCGCCGAGCTGCGCGGAAAGCTTGTCGATATCGCCCAGGCGGATCACGTTGCGGCGGTGGAACTCCAGGGGATCGAGCCCCAGCTCCGCGGCGATTTCGTCAACCAGAGTCTCCTGCGCGAAGAATCCCTGCGGGCAGCCATAGCCGCGAAACGCCCCGGCCACGGGAGCGTTGGTGTACACCACGTGGCATTCGAAGCGCATGTTGGGCGCGCGGTAGAGCGGCAGCACCTTGCTGCCGGTATTGCCCTGCACGGTGGTGGAATGGCTGCCGTAGGCGCCGGTGGTGGCCAGCACAGTGAGCTGGCTGGCCAGCACGGTTCCATCGCGCTTCACTCCCATTTTCATGCGTAGGATCTGCGGATGGCGGCTGCGCGCCATGTAGAACTCTTCTTCGCGCGTGTATTCGATTTTGACGGGACGGCGCGCGGCCAGCGCCAGCGCTCCCGTGATGTCTTCCAGCAGCATTTCCTGTTTGCCGCCGAAGCCGCCGCCGATGCGCGGCTTGATGACATGCACGCGGCTCACCGGCAATTGCAGAATCATGGCCACTTGCCGGCGGCAGTGGTAGGGCACCTGCGTGCTGCTGCGGATCACCAGCCGGCCATCGGGGTCCAGCCAGGCGATGGAGACGTGCGGCTCCAGCATGGCGTGCTGCTGGCGCTGCGTGCGGTATTCGCGCTCGAGGATGAAATCGGCTTCGCGAAAGCCTTCCTCGACACTGCCGATCTCGCGCAAAATGTAGCCCGCGATGTTGCGCTCCCGGTCGAAGATCCTGGTGGAATCGGGTTCGTCGTGGATCACCGGCGCGCCCGGCGCCATGGCCTGCTCCATGTCCAGCACGGCGGGCAGAATTTCGTAATCCACTTCAATCAGGCGCAGGGCCCGTTCGGCGATGGCGCGGCTTTCCGCCGCCACGGCGGCGACGCGATCGCCCACGAAGCGCATCTTGCTGTCGAGCAGATAGGTGTCGTAAGGGGAAGGCTCGGGCCACGCCTGCCCGGCGGTGGTGTGCGGCACGCGCGGAACGTCCTGGTATGTGAGCACCGCGTGCACGCCGGGGAGGGCCTTGGCCTTGCTTGTATCGATGCGCCGGATGCGCGCATGGGCGTGCGGGCTGGCCAGAATTTTGCCGTAAAGCAAGCCGGGAAGCTGGACGTCGTCGGTGAAGGCCGCGCCGCCGGTGACCAGCTTGTACCCGTCCACTTTGCGGACGTTTTTGCCGACGATGGCGCGCTCCCTCATGACACCACCTCCAGCATCGCTGGCGCGCGGCGGGTTCGCTTCTTGCGTTTGGATGCGGCCGCCCGCACCGCCTCCACCTGCTTCTTGTAGCCCGTGCAGCGGCACAGGTGGCCGGAGAGCATCTCGCGAATTTCGTCTTCGCTGGGGTTGGAATGGCGATCCAGCAGAGCTTTCGCGCTCAGCACCATGCCGCCGGTGCAGAATCCGCACTGCACCGCGCCGTGGTCCAGGAAGGCTTCCTGCACGGGGTCGAGTTTGCCGTCCTCGGCCATGCCTTCGACGGTCAGAATTTCCCGCCCTTCGGCCTGCGCCGCGAACATCAGGCAGGAATTCACGGGCTTGCCATCCAGCAGCACGATGCAAGCGCCGCATTCGCCCTTTTCGCAGCCGCGCTTGACCCCAAAATAGCCTTGCCGCCGCAGCACATCGAGCAGCAGATCGCCGGGAGCGATGGTCCAGGTATGCGGCTGGCCGTTTACGTTGAGGCGCAATTCCATGTGATTCATAGCGAACCTCCCTCCGCGGCGCCGCACTCCCGCAAGGCGCGCGCGGCCAGCACCGCGCTCATCTCGCGGCGATATTCGGCGGATGCGCGCGCGTCCGAAACCGGGCGCACCTCGCGCGAAACTTCGGCCGCGGCTTGCGCGATCAGCACCTCGTCCAACACGCGCCCGTGCATCAGCCGCTCCGCTTCTTGGGCGCGCATGGCGGCGGGAGCGACCGATCCCAAGGCGATCCGTACCCACGCGACACGCCCGCGGCCATCCAACTGGAGTCCCGCCGCCGCGTTCACCAGGGAAATATCCACCGCGGTCCGTCCCAGCTTCTGGAAAGACCAGCGGCAGGCGCCCTTGGGAGGCGCGGGGACCTGGACTTCAACCAGGATGGATTTCGAAAAACCGTTGCCGCCGGCGCCGGCCAGATAATCCGCCAAGGGCAGCTTGCGGCGTCCGCGGGCATCCGCCATCGCCACGGAAGCGTCCAGCGCCAGCAGCGCCGTGGCCATATCGGCAGCCGGCGAGGCGTTCGCCAGGTTGCCGCCCAAAGTCGCCAGGTTGCGAATGGAAGGCGATCCGCAGGTGGCCGCGGCGCGCGGCAGGATTCCTCCGGCGAAGGCGCGCAACCCTTCGGATTCTTCAATTTCCGAGAGGGTGGTGGTGGCTCCGATGGCCCAGGCCGTTCCGCGGCCGCGAATATAACTCAGGCCGGCGCGGGTGATGTCGATCAGGACGCGCACGGCATCGCCTCCCTCTATCACCAGATCCGTGCCGCCGGCCACAATTCGCGCGTGGCCTTTGTTCCGCTGAAGCAAGCGAAGCGCTTCGGGAACGCTGGCAGGCCGACAAAAAGTCTCGACTCTGTCGAACATATCTACAGACCCCGATTCTGAACCCGACTATAACAGTATTTAAAGACCTGTTACAACTTGATCACAGTCTGCGTGCAGCAAAACCCTGCACCCAGGCTGCCGCTTGGCGATGACGGCGCAGGATGGTCGATGAGTGATCCGGCGATTTTTCACCAATTGAGTCGGGAGCGGCCAGTCCCCGCAATCCGGATCCGTTTGATTGTCGCGAACCAGGCCGGTGCGCCGTCGTCGTGGTATCTGGTCTGAATCCGGCCCGGTTCGACGGCGACGATGTTCCATCCATTGCCGGGGTTGAACGCCGCTCTCAGCTCTTCTTGACGGATGGGGTGCGGGCCAGTATCGGGACCGTCGTCACTGAAGCACAACACATACAGGGTTCCATCGTGCCTGGTCACCGACGCCAGACTCGCCACGTATCCTGGCC
>Ga0181521_10006827_pt1 | contig 12207 bp, 9 predicted proteins | sample PEATcosm2014_Bin_32_FD_119764 | JGI IMG/M metagenome (GOLD analysis project Ga0181521, IMG submission 119764) | Peatland microbial communities from MTU Mesocosm Facility, Houghton, MI, USA - PEATcosm2014_Bin02_60_metaG | ecosystem: Environmental > Terrestrial > Soil > Wetlands > Peat | place... | reverse complement strand
CGTAACGGGTTTCAGCGGCCGTTTCGACCATTCCGTCGATGAAAAGGGACGCGTGAGTATCCCGGCGCGCTTCCGCGAGATCCTGCAAGGCGACGGCGACGAAGTGCTCTACATCACGAATTGCAACTTCGACAAAGAGCGATGCCTCGAGCTCTATCCGCCGCGCGAATGGCAGCGGCTGGTCGGCAAGCTCCAGCAGAAGAAGTCCTTCACCCCCGAGATTCGCGCGTTCCAGGCTTTCTACATCGGCGGCGCCCACGAAGTTCAAGTCGACAAGGCGGGCCGCATCCTGATACCAGCCAGGCTTCGCGAATATGCCGGACTCGAACGCGACGCGACTTTCTCGGCGATGATCGATCACTTCCAGCTCTGGGATCGGAAGACGCTCGATCGGCATCTGACCAATATCGAGGCGACGGTTGGCGATCCGCGGTTCCTGAAGGAACTGGATCTGTAAACGATGAACGCGGCGGTTAAAGTTGATATGAGCGACACGCCCGCCGAGCGGACCCACGTTCCGGTGATGGTCGCTGAGGTCTGCGCGCTGCTGGCGGCGCGCAGTCCGCGCACGATCGTCGATGCGACAGTCGGAACCGGCGGCCATGCCGAGGCGCTGCTGAACGCGACCGCGGCGCTTCTCATCGGACTCGATCGCGACCCGGCGGCGATTGCCGTCGCGCGCGATCGGCTGGCTCATTTCGGCGCGAGAGTTAGTTTGCATCATGCCGACTTCGCCGCGATCGACGCGGTCCTCGATCGGACCGGCGACGATCGCGTCGATGCGATACTAGCAGATCTTGGAATGAGTAGCCTGGCGCTCGACGATCCATCGCGCGGTTTCAGCTTTCGCTTCGACGGTCCGCTCGACATGCGGATGGACCCCGAGCAGGCGCTCACCGCCGCGGATCTCATCAACGGCGAAAGCGAGGCCGAGCTCGCGCGGATTCTGTACGAATATGGCGAGGAGCGAGCCTCGCGCCGGATCGCGCGCGCGATCGTCAACGCGCGGGAGCATTCGCGAATCTCAACCACTGGCGAGCTGCGCCAGATCGCCGAGCGCGTGCTCGGCTGGCGGCGGCGCGGCCGCGTCCATCCGGCGACGCGGACTTTCCAGGCCTTGCGAATCGCCGTGAACCACGAGCTCGAAAGTCTCGCGACGCTGCTCGACCGGGCTCCGATGCGCCTGGCGGCCGGTGGCCGGATGGCGGTGCTCGCGTACCATTCGCTGGAAGATCGCGCGGTGAAGAATCGCATGCGCGAGTTGAGCGAGACCGCGGAATTTACTTTACCGGTCCGCAAGGCGATTCGGCCGGGTGGCGTGGAGATCGCGCAAAATCCGCGGGCGCGCAGCGCGCGCCTGCGATGCGTGGAGCGGACCGCATCATGACTCGCCGCGTCAGCCCGGTGAAAAAGACGCCCCGGCTGCTGCCCGCGATCCTGGTGGGCGCGATCATCGCGATCGTCTTTGCGATGCTGATGATACGGCTTCAGGTTACCGAGGAAGGCTATCGGCTCTCGCAGCTACAGAGCGCGATCGAGCAGCAGCACGAACAGAATCGCCGCTTGAGGCTGCAAGTGGCCGAGCTCGGATCGCATCAGCGGCTGCGCGCGCTCGCCGCGCGCTATCATCTCGCCGCGCCGCAGCGCGGACAGGTGGTGATGGCGCCGTGAATACCGCGTTCATGCGCCGCCGCTCGCGAATCGGCCAGCTCACGCTGCTGACCGCGGGCCTGTTCCTGATCGCCGCGACGCGGCTGGTATGGCTGGTGATGCGCGACGGACCGGCGCTCAACTCGCGCGCTCAACGCGAACATATGGGCGAGCTCAAGTTGGCGGCGCCGCGCGGTCCGATCGTCGATCGGCACGGCGAAGTCCTGGCGCTGTCGGTCGAGACCCGTTCGCTCTACGCGCACCCCAAGAAGTTGCTCGACGCGAGCAACCCGGCGCAGCGCGCGCGGCTCGCCGAAGAGCTGGGGCTCTCCAGCGCCGAGCTTGAATCGAAGCTCAAGCATCCGGCGCCCTTCGTGTGGCTCAAGCGCCATCTGGCGCCCGAGCGCGCCGAGGCGGCGCAGGCGATTGGACTCGACGGTATCCACGCACTGAGCGAATACAAACGTTTTTACCCGGAGAGTGACCTGGCAGCGGGTGTGGTTGGGTTGGCGGGGATGGATGGCCAGGGACTCTCCGGGATTGAATCACAATACGAGCATCTGATCCGCGGCGAGCCGCTCGAATTGAGTTTCTATCGCGACGCGCTGGGCAATCCGATCCTCGACAGCCCGCTCGCCCTGGGCAGTCCCGAGCAAGGAGCGCGTATCGAGCTGACGATCGATTCCGAGATTCAGTCGCTGGCCGAGAATCAGCTCGCGGACCAAGTCCGCTCCAGCGGCGCGCGGCGCGGCTCGGCGATCGTGCTCGACCCGTTTACCGGCGAGGTTCTCGCGCTCGCCAACGTGGGCGCGGACCCCTCCGAGGCTCACGATCGTCTGCACGACCCGGCGGTTGAGGATGCGTTCGAGCCCGGCTCCACGATGAAGGGGATTCTGGGCGCGATCGCGCTCGAAGATCGGACCATCACGCCCGACAGCAAAATCTTCTGCGAGAACGGCCAGTACGAGATCGGCCGGCGCGTGATCCACGATCACGGCCGTCATGGATGGCTCGACCTGGGCGGAATCATCGAGGTTTCGTCCAATATCGGCGCGGCGAAGATCGCGCTGGGACTCGGCTCGCAACATTACTATGAGGGGCTGCGGGCCTTCGGAGTCGGACGCCGGAGCGGAATTGACCTTCCTGGCGAGACCGCCGGCCTGCTGCGTCCGCCCTCCACCTGGGAGCCGATCGATCTCGCCAATCACGGCTTCGGGCAGGGCGTCGCGGTCACGCCGCTGCAGCTCGCGGTGGCGTACGCCGCGATCGCCAACGGCGGCCTCCTGATGCGTCCGTTCGTGGTCAAGAATGCGTATGACGCCGCCGGCCGCTGCATCCTGACGCACGCGCCGCAGGTGCTGGGACGCGCGGTGTCGCCCGATGTTGCGCATCAGATGAATCTGCTTCTGCGTGCGGTCGTGAACGGTTCCGATGGCACTGGTCGGCGGGCACAAGTTGACGAGTTTACAGTCGCGGGAAAGACTGGCACCGCACAGATGATCAATCCGGAGACCGGCGGCTATTATCAAAGCCGACTGGTCGCCTCCTTTGTCGGCTTCCTGCCCGCCGATGATCCACGGCTGGTAATCCTGGTCGTGCTCGACGACGTCAACCACGGCCATTTCGGCGGTCTGGTGGCCGCGCCGGTGTTCAGCGCGATCGCCACCGGCTCGCTGCGGCGCCTCAATATCATCGCGGCGCATTCATCGGTCGAGACCGCCAGCATGCTGCCGCTTGGAGGCGGCCATGACGGCGGCGACACCAGCGACGATGCGGCCGTGCCATCGGCCGGCATCGAGCCGGTGGTGTTCACCGATCGCGCCAGCAGCGGCGGAATTCCGGATTTCGGCGGCTTGAGCCTGCGGCGCGCCTTGGCGATCGCGCACCGCTACGGCCTCGAGCTCGAGGTCAATGGCTCCGGCTACGTGATCGCACAGGACCCGGCTCCCTACGCTCCGTTCGTTCATGCGCCGGTAAAAGTCACGCTTGCGTCGGAGCCGGAGCAAACGCAGGCGCAGGCGCCGACGGCAGCGGCGTCTACGACGATGTTAGTGACTGCCAGATCATCGGATGCGGCTGCGAAAGGATCGCGCGGACCAAGTGACCGGGGAACGCGGTGAAGCTTGGCGAACTGATTGCGGGGCAGGAATTGAGGCAGATGCAGGGCGACGCAGAAACTGAAATCACCGGGCTGAGCTACGATTCTCGCCAGACCAGACCCGGGGATTTGTACTTCTCGCTGGCGCGCGACGCGGTGCGCGGCCAGGCGAACGCTAGTGATGCATTACGCCGCGGGGCGCGTGCGGTGGTGGTGAGGGGATGGGATGGTGCGGCGACGCGCCCCGCGAATTTTATCGAGTGCGAGCGGCCGCGCCGTGTGATGGGCGCGGCCGCCTCGCGCTTCCATGCCGCGCCCAGCGAGCACCTCGATCTCATCGGCGTGACCGGCACCAGCGGCAAGACCACGACGACCTATCTGCTCGCTTCCATTTTTGAAGCGGCCGGCGAGCCCACCGGGATTATCGGCACGATCGGCGCTTTCGTGGCCGGCCGCGAAATCTACCGCGGCCTTACCACTCCCGAGTCGCTCGATTTCGAGCGCGCGCTCGCCGAGATGATACGGGCCAACGTCCGTCATGCGGCGGCGGAGGTCTCCTCGATCGGAATCGAGGAAGGCCGCGTCGATGAGTTGAGCTTTCGCGCCTGCGTATTCACCAATCTGGGCCGTGACCATCTCGACTATCACGGCACGATCGAGAGCTACTTCGCCGCCAAGCTGCGGCTGTTTACCGAGATCATGCCGCGCAGCCGGCGCGGCACGCCGGTCGCGATCGTCCGGGGCGACGATCCGTTCGGCCGGCGCGTGCTGGCAGCGGTGCGCGGCGACAAGTTGAGCTTCGGGCTCGATCGCGCGCTCGACGTTCATCCGGTGAGCGTCGCGTCCACCGGGATCGACGGCATTCACGCGAGAGTAAGCGCGCTTGGGAAAGAGCTCGAAATCGAATCGCCGCTGCTCGGCGAGATCAACCTGCTCAACATCCTGGGTGCGGTGGCTGTGTCGGTGGCCCTGGGTATCGGAAAGGCGGCGGTGGCAGAGGGTGTGCGGCGATGCCCAGGGGCCCCCGGCAGACTCGAGCGAGTCGCCGGTCCGCCCGGTGTGACGATCCTGGTTGACTACGCGCACAAGCCCGACGCGCTCGAGGCGGTCTTGAACGCGCTACGCACGATCAAGCGGGGACGGCTGGTGTGCGTATTCGGATGCGGCGGCGACCGCGACCGCGGCAAGCGTCCGCTGATGGGCGAAATCGCCGGTCGGCTCGCCGACATCGCGATCTTGACCTCGGATAATCCGCGCAGTGAAGATCCGCTCGCGATAATCGCGGAAGTCGAGGCCGGCCTGGCTGCCTCGGGCCTCACCCGGATCGATCCTTCCGAATGCGGCCGGCGCGCGGGCTATATGGTCGAGCCCGATCGCCGCGCCGCGATCGCGCTCGCGCTCGAGATCGCCGCGCCCGGCGACGCCGTCATAATCGCGGGCAAGGGTCACGAGGACTACCAGTTGGTCGGCGATCGCTGTCTGGACTTCGACGATCGGGTCGTGGCGAAATCGATTGTCGCCGAGCTGGGCAGGAGGTAGGGCGCTTGGAGAGGGAAACGCTCTTGCTCGTACGACCCTAAACGGGAAACTCTGATCGGGCCGGATGGCAGAGATGCTTTATCTTGTTTTGTACCCGCTCCATTCCGGTCATCCAGTGTTCAACGTTTTGCGCTATGAGACCTTTCGCTCGGTGCTCGCGGGACTCACCGCGCTGGCGCTGTCGCTCGCGCTGGGCCCCTCGCTGATCGAGCGCTTCCGGGCGGCGCACTTCGGCCAGACTATCCGCGACGTTGTTCCGGCGACTCATCAGAAGAAGGCCGGCACACCGACCATGGGCGGTCTTCTGATCCTCGCGTCGTTCCTGCTCGCAACCATCTTTCTCGCCGACATCCGCAATCCTTACGTATGGATCGCAATCTTCGTCACGCTCGGCTTCGGCGCTATCGGGTTCGCCGATGACCTGCTCAAGGTCAGGCGCGGGCGCGGCCAGGGACTCAGTGGACCGCAGAAACTCATCTCGCAGTTCCTGTGCGCGCTGGTCGCGGCGCTGATCCTGTTCGTCGGGCTCGGCTTCGATACCCATCTGACCGTCCCGTTCCTGAAGAATATCAATCCCGATTGGGGGCGATGGTTTTATATCCCGTTCGCGATGCTGGTGATGGTCGCGTGCTCCAACGCGGTGAATCTGACCGACGGGCTCGACGGGCTGGCGATCGGTCCCGTCATGACGGTGGCGTTCTGCTACTGGACCTTCACCTACGTGGCCGGCAACCTCAAGTTCGCAACCTACTTGCAGATTCCGCACGTGGTCGGCGCGGGCGAGCTGAGCATCTTTTGCGCCGCGCTGATCGCCGCGTCGCTCGGCTTCCTCTGGTACAACGCCTATCCGGCCTCGATGATCATGGGCGACGTGGGCGCGCTTTCGCTGGGCGGCGCGCTCGGCGTGGTCGCGGTGCTTGCCAAGCAGGAGTTGGTGTTGCCGATCGCAGGCGGCGTGTTCGTGGTCGAGGCCGCCTCGACCCTGATCCAGCGCTACTATTACAAAATGACGCATCGCAGAATTTTCCGGATGGCGCCGCTGCATCATCATTTCGAGCTCGGCGGATGGCCGGAAACGGTGGTCGTGGTGCGCTTCTGGATCGTTTCGATCGTCTGCGCGTTGATCGCGCTGAGCACGCTGAAGCTGCGGTGATCGACCTCGGAGGCAAGCCGGTGATGGTGGTTGGGATGGGAGTCACAGGTCAAGCGGTCGCGCGTTTTCTCGACGCTCGCGGCGCAATCCTGACGCTCACCGATCGCCGCGCCGATATCGCGCTCAAGGCCATGCCACCTGCGACGCTTCATCTCGGCGCGGAGGATCCCGCATGGCTGGGCGACGCCGAGTTGGTGGTAACGAGTCCCGGCGTGCCGCGCGATTCGATACTGCTGCGGGCCGCGGTTGACGCGCGAGTCCCGGTCGTCAGCGAGATCGAGCTGGCCGCGCGTTTTATTACCGCTCCGATCGTCGCGATCACCGGCACCAACGGCAAGAGCACGGTCACCGTGATGCTGGGCGGGATTTTCAGGCAGGCTGGAATGAAGACCTTCGTCGGCGGCAATCTCGGCACGCCGCTGCTCGACGCGGTGGGACGCGACCTCGACGCTGCGGTGGTCGAAGTCTCGAGCTTCCAGCTCGAATGGGTCGAGAGCTTCAAGCCGCGGGTCGGAATTCATCTGAACTTGACCGACGATCACTTCGACCGTTATCGCAATCTCGATGACTACGGCGATGCGAAGGCGCGGATGTTCGCGAAGCAGGACGCCGATGATTGGGCGATTCTCAATCGCGACGACCCGCGCGTGTGGCGGCTCGCCCGCGAGTTGAGATCCAACGTCCTTGGCTTCGGCCTCGACTCCGCCGGCGTTCCCGGAATCTGGCGCGACGGCAACTCGTTGATGTTCGACGACGGCCGCCGGCGCGCGCGGATCGATCTCGCCGGATTCAAGCTGCCGGGACGCCATAATCTCGCCAACGCGATGGCTGCGGCGGCGGCTGCGCTCGTGATGGGTGTCGATTCGCGCCACGTCGAGCGCGCGCTCGGCGACTTCAGGCCGCTAGCGCATCGGATAGAGCACGTCGGCGAGCGAGCGGGCGTGACCTTCATCGACGATTCCAAAGGCACCAATGTCGGCTCGGTAGTCGAGGCGATCGCGGCCCTCAAAGCGCCGATCATTTGGATCGCCGGCGGACTCGACAAGGGCGGCGACTACGCGCCATTGCGCAAACCGCTCAAGGAAAAAGTGAAGCTCGCGATCCTGATCGGCGATGCGCGCGAGAAGATGCGTTCGGCGCTCGAAGGTGCGACCGCGATCGAGCTTGCGGAAACCCTCGATGAAGCCGTGCCGCGGGCGGCCCGCGCCGCGGCCGCCGGCGATACCGTTTTGCTCTCGCCGGCGTGCTCGAGTTTCGATCAATTCAAGGACTATGCGGAACGTGGGGAAACATTTAAGAAGCTGGTTCGGGCGCTTTGAGGCCGTTAGCTATCCGCGCCGCGATCCGTGGTTGTGGCTGCCGGCGGGCGCGCTGATCACACTCGGCCTGCTGATGGTGCTCAACACCACCTACTTCATCGGCCAGGACCGGGGCGGCGACGCACACTACGTCAGGCTCCATTACTTCAAGTTGCACCTGTTCCATATCGGGCTTGGAACGGTAGCACTGCTCGCGCTCTCGCAGTTTTCGCTGCGCGGCTTGAGGCGCCTCGTCTATCCTTTGATGGTGGTCTCGGTTCTGATGCTGATCGCGGTGTGGATTCCCGGCTTGGGCCTGGTGCGCGGCGGCGCGCGGCGATGGCTGCGCATCGGGCCGCTGCTGGCCGAACCCTCGGAGCTGGTGAAATTTGCGGTGGTCTTTTTCCTCGCGGAATTTCTGGCCAGGCGTCAGGAGCGAATGGAAAATCTTCGCGCCGGGCCGCTCTCCGCGATGATTATCGTCGGTCCGATCGCGCTCATGGTCCTGGCGCAGCCTGACTTTGGCACCACTGTGATGCTCGCGGTGCTGCTGTTCGCGATGCTGTTCGCGGCCGGCGCCCGGACCGCGCATCTCGGCGCGAGCGGCGGGTGCGCCGTGGCGATCCTCGCGGCGCAGGCGGTGCGCAAAACCTACCGGGTGCGCCGGCTGACCTCTTTTCTTCATCCGTGGCAGGTCGCGCAGGGCGCGGGCTTTCAGTTGATCCAGTCGTTCGTGGCGCTCGGCACCGGCGGCAATTTCGGGGTCGGGCTTGGCGCCGGCCACCAGAAGATGTTCTTTCTGCCGCAGGCGCATACTGATTTCATCTTCGCCGTAATCGGCGAGGAGCTGGGAGTCGCCGGCGCGATCGCGGTGCTCGCGCTCTTCGGCGTAATCATGTGGCGCGGGCTCAGGATCGCGCACGAGGAGCCGGATCCGTTCGGCAGCCTGCTCGCGGTCGGACTCACGTCGCTGCTGTCGCTCCAGGCTCTGATCAACATGGCGGTCGTGATCGGGATGGTACCGACCAAGGGCTTGCCGCTGCCGTTTTTGAGCTATGGCGGGACCGCGATGGTAATGTCGATGACGACGCTGGGCGCGCTGCTCGCGCTAGGGCGGCGTCCAGCGATGAGACGAGCGTGAGTACGTAGACGATGTACATGAGATTGCACCGAATTGCGCCCTCACCCGCGGCGGTGCCGACCGCGCGTCACGGCGTTTGCAAGAGAGGAGCAAACGCCGCGCCGCTCGCCCTCTCCCGGAGGGAGAGGGAACAGAAATTTCCGCGCAGTCACTACGTCGCGCGAGCCGCTCTTACACCTCTCCCTGACCAGGGAGAGGTCGCGCGAGCATCGCGAGCGCGGGTGAGGGTCGCCCGGAATCTCTCTAACGCCAAACCCGCCCAGGGGCGGATCATCCGCGGAGAATGAAGGTGATAATCGCAGGCGGCGGCACCGGAGGGCATCTGTTCCCCGCGATCGCGCTCGGAGAAGAGCTGGCCCGCCAGCGGCCCGCCACCGACATCCTGTTCGTCGGCAGCAGCGCGGGATTCGAGGCCCAATGGCTGCCCGCAAGCGGCTACCATTACCGCCTGTTTCCGATGCGCGGACTGCGCGGCCACGGCCTTGGTGATCGCCTTAAGGCCTGCGTCGAGTTTCTCCGCGCGCTTAAGCAATCGATAGCCCTGGTCTCGCGCGATCGCCCCGCGCTGGTGGTAAGCGCCGGCGGATACGCTTCCGCCCCTGTCGCCGTGGCCGCGATTTTGGGCCGCGTCCCGCTGGTGCTGATGGAGCAGAACACGCTGCCCGGCCTCGCGAATCGGATGCTGTGGCGCTTCGCGCGCAAGATTTGCGTGGGCTTCGACGAAACCGCGGGCTACTTCACTCCGGCCAAAGTCGAAGTGACCGGTAATCCACTTCGATTTGTCCCCAACCCAAGTTATCAACAACCTGTGGACAACTTTGTACAGGTCCTTATACTGGGTGGATCGTCGGGGGCACATCGCCTAAATATAGGGATTCTTGAAGCTTTCAAAAGGATGCAAAAAACTGTTATAAATCTGACTATTGTTCATCAGACTGGGGATGCGGATGTTGGGTTGGTGAAGGAAGGCTACGAAAAATTAGGCCTCGATGCGCAGGTCACGCCGTTTATCGGCGACATGGCGACTGCGCTGGGCCGTGCGAACCTGATTATTGCCCGTGGCGGCGCGATGACCGTCTCGGAGATCGCCGCCGCGGCGCGTCCGGCGATCTTCGTTCCGTATCCATTCCATCGTGACCATCAGCAGGAATTGAACGCGCGGGTTGTGGAAAAGCTGGGCGGAGCCGTGATCGTCCGCGACGACTCGCAGCTCGCCGACAATCTTAAGACCGCGGTCGAGAAGCTGATTGCCGATCCGGCCGGGCTGGCCGAGATGGGGCGGCGAGCGCATGGCGCGGTGAAACCCGACGGCGCGGCGCGAATCGCGCGGCTCTGCTTCGAGATCGCGGACGGCCGGAGGCTCGCGGCATGAGCGAGTTCGTCGCCACCGGTCTTCTGACCAAGCCGCGCCGGCTGCATTTTATCGGCGTGGGCGGCGCCGGCATGAGCGGTATCGCCGAGCTCAGCCGCAAGCTGGGCTTCGCCGTCAGCGGATGCGATCTCCGCCGCACCAAAACCACCGAGCGGCTGGCCGAGCTCGGGGTCGAAATCAGTTACGGCCACCATCCGGATCATTTGAACCAGTCTGATCATCTGAACAAGCGGCTCGATGCGGTCGTAATCTCCTCGGCGGTGAAATTCTCCAACCCCGAACTGGTTCGCGCCCGCGAGCTCAAGATCCCCGTGATCGCCAGGGCTGAGATGCTCGGCGAGTTGCTGCGGATGGCCCGGGTCGGCGTGGCAGTGGCCGGAACTCACGGCAAGACCACGACCACCTCGCTGATCGCACTAATCATGGAAGCGGCTGCGATGGACCCGACCGTCGCGATCGGCGGCAACCTGCGCTCGCATGGCGCCAACGTTCGCCTCGGGCGCGGCGACTTCATGGTCGTGGAGGCCGACGAAAGCGACGCCTCGTTCCTGCTGCTCCTGCCGACGGTCGCGGTGGTGACCAATATCGATCCGGAGCATCTCGATCATTACGGCACCATGGAGCGGGTGCGCGAGGCCTACCAAAGTTTCATCAACCGCGTGCCGTTCTACGGCGTGGCGGTGCTCGGGATCGATAGCCTCGATGTGCGCGGGCTGCTGCCGTCTGCGCGCAAGCCGGTCGTCACATACGGCGTCGCGGCCGACGCGGATTTGCGCGCCGAAAACATCACGATCGAAGGATTCTCGACCCGCTTCGAGGTCAGTCACAAGGGCGCCGCGCTCGGCACCGTCACGATCCCTTCGCCGGGGCGTCACATGGCGCTCAATGGCCTCGCCGCGATCGCCGTCGCGCTGGAGCTCGGGATCAGTTTCGAGGTTGCCGCGAATGCGCTCGCGTCCTTCCCGGGCATCTACCGGCGCTTCGAGGTGAAGGGCGAGGCTGCGGGCCGGATCGTGCTCGACGACTATGCGCATCACCCCAATGAGGTTCGCGCGACGCTGGCCGCCGCCCGAGCCGCCTTCGGCAAGCGTATCGTCGCCGTCTTCCAGCCCCATCGATTTACGCGGCTTCGCGACTTGTTCGACGATTTCATCGGCGCCTTCGACGACGCCGATTTGCTCTACCTGATGGAAGTGTACCCGGCCGGCGAGGAGCCGATCGCGGGCGTCTCGGCGCGCCGGCTCTACGAAGCGTTGCGTGCGCGCGGCCATCTCGAGGTTCGCTACCTGGGCGACGAGTCCGAGCCCGCCGCTCGGATTGCCGAGACGAGTGTGGCCGGCGACTTGATCGTCACGCTCGGCGCGGGCGACGTCTACAAAATCGGCGAAGACATTTTGATCACGCTGGCTGAAGACGCCGGCCGCGAACATCGGGGCGAAAACCCATGAGCGCGCTTGAACGCGAACTGAGGGCGCTCTTCGGCCCGCGCCTCCAACTGAACGCGTCGATCGCGGAGTTCACTTCATTCCGTATCGGCGGGCCGGCCGATCTGCTGATCGCGGTCGAGAACGAATCCGAGTTGATGGCTGCGATGGCGTTGGCCTATCGCCATGACGCTCCCGCCTTCTGCCTGGGCGCCGGGACCAATCTGCTGGTGAGCGATTTGGGCATCCGCGGCCTGGTGGTGAGGCTCGGCGACGGCTTCAACTTTATTCGGATCGCCGAGCTGCAAGTTCGCGCCGGAGCCGGGGTCGCATTCGGGGCGCTGGTCGAGAAAGTGATCGCGCGCGGGCTGACCGGTCTCGAATTCGGCGAGGGAATTCCCGGCACAGTGGGCGGCGGGCTCGTCATGAACGCCGGCGCGTTCGGCGGCGAGATGGCCAAAGTTGTGACCTGCATCCACGGCGTGACCGGCGAGGGCCAGGTGCGCGCGCTCGGCAAGGGAGAAGTCGGCTT
>Ga0181521_10006825_pt1 | contig 12212 bp, 11 predicted proteins | sample PEATcosm2014_Bin_32_FD_119764 | JGI IMG/M metagenome (GOLD analysis project Ga0181521, IMG submission 119764) | Peatland microbial communities from MTU Mesocosm Facility, Houghton, MI, USA - PEATcosm2014_Bin02_60_metaG | ecosystem: Environmental > Terrestrial > Soil > Wetlands > Peat | place... | reverse complement strand
CTCGGTCTGCTTCAGTTTGCTGACGTCGCTGGTGACGCTGAGCACGCACGGCTCGCCGTCGAGCTCCACGATCGATCCCGAAATGACGCACGCACGGACGGTCCCGTCTTTGAGCCGGAAGTCGGCCTCGAAGTTGCTCACGGCGCCGTCACGGCGAAGCTGACCGGAGAACCGTTCGCGCTGCTCTTCGCTGGCCCAGACCCGCAGCACCCGGCTGGTGCTCCCAAGCGCCTCGTCCCGCTGGTAGCCCAGATCGCCGCCGAGCAGCGAATCTTTGCTGATGTCGATGTAGCGGCCGTCGACCATGCTGTTGATGCAGACCGTATCCTGGCTGGCCTCGAACACTCGTCTAAGCTTGGTCTCGCTTTGCGCCAACTGGCTGTGAGTGCGTTCCAGCTCGGCGATCGCGGTTTCGCGCCGCGCGCCTTCCTGCTTCAGCTTGTCGAACATCTGGGCTATCCGGCGCCAATTGCCGCGGTTGAGTGTGACCGCGACATGCCCGATCCCCGCCGAGGTCAACAGCGTCAGCCATCCCACGACGGCCGGCAGATCGCTCAGATTCAGTCCGGCCGCCGGCGCATAGGCGCCGAGCGTGACTGCCGTGAACCCCCATTGCCAGGCGGGCTCCCACGGCAGAAACGCTCCAGTACCGGTCAGGAACAGCACCATCTCGTAAGTCAGGAAATCGCGCTCGTGCGCAGCCGAGGTCACCAGAGAAGCGCAGATGATTACCGCCGAGCTCATGCAAAACGCGAGCAGCCGCCAGTGCCGGCGCACAAGACTCGAGTAGGTAGCCAGAAACCCCGCGCAGCCGGAGCCGACGCTGATCAGATGGAGTAGAAACAGGTATCGCGTGAAGCTCGCACCGAGCAGCCGCGCATGCATCGCGAAGAACAGCCCCTGAAAGACGACGATCAACAGGGCTCCTGCGCGCATGAACTGAATCGCAACCTCGGCGTTCGGTTCCTCCGCCGGTTGCGCCTGAGCGCCCGCTCGCGGCCTTCCGATCAGCACCAGACCGTCGCGGCCGAGCGCGAACTTATCGTTCCCGCCGAAAGAAGGCAGGCTAGATCCCCTTATCGCCATCGCACGTCTCCGCTTATCCGATAACGGGCGACAGCAAGCATCGTGCCCCTGCCTATAGACGCATCAAGGCTACTATTGAAGCACTAACGCGAACCAGGAAGTCGCGCTGGATGGTGCATCGATGCAACATCCAGCGCGGTTGATGCTACGAGGCCGCACTTGCGGCCTCGGTCGAATCGGAAGGGTCAGCGGCCGCGGTAGCTGCTGCGCGTGGACCGCCGGCGCATCGTGGAGGAGCGAAAGATCGTCCTGGGCTTGCGCGGCAGGATTTCCGGAGCTTCGAATCCCGCGACCTTCGCTCGCTCCAAGGTCTTGCCGAGGCTCCGCTCGATTTCTCCCAGCGAAAGCCGTTCCTCAGGAGTGACCAGGCTCAGCGCCTCGCCGGCTTTGCCCATCCTGGCCGTTCTGCCGATGCGATGGATGTAGGAATCCGAGCCGTCGGGCATGTCAAAATTGATGACGTGCGAGACGTCCGCGATATCGAGCCCGCGCGCCGCCACGTCGGTGGCGACCAGCACGCGGTAAGTGCCTTTGCGGAATCCGGCCAGCGCCGCGGTGCGCTGGCTCTGAGAGCGATCGCCATGAATCACGACTGCGTTGATCCGGTTGCGCACCAGCATTTTCGCCACCCGATCGGCGCGGCTCCGGGTGCGCGTGAACACGATTGCACTTGTGATCTCGCCGCGTCCGAGCAGCTCGAGCAACATCGGCCCCTTGTTGTCCATCGTGACCGGATAGATCGATTCGCGGATGCTGGCGGGAGGAGCGGCGGCCACCGACCCGGAATTCACGCGTACCGGGTCGCGCAGGAACTCGCGCGCCACACGCTCGACCGCGGAATCGAAAGTTGCCGAGAACATCAGGGTCTGGCGCTGTTTCGGCACCCTCTGCATGATCCGGCGCAATTGCGGGAGGAAGCCCATGTCGAGCATCCGGTCGGCTTCGTCGATAACCACGAAGCCGACTCGATCGAGCGTCAGCGTGCCGCGCTCAAGATGGTCGATCAGGCGTCCGGGACAGGCGATCACGACCTGCGCGCCGCTGCGCAAGTCGTGAATCTGGCGGCTCATCGATTCGCCACCCACGATTACCGCCATCCGCAGGCGCGTGTTGCGCGAAAGCAGGTCAAACTCGCGGCCGATCTGGGCCGCCAACTCGCGGGTCGGCGCCAGGATGAGGGCGCTGGCGCCGCGGGCCCCCTTGGCATGAAGGCGGTCGAGCAGCGGGAGCAGAAAGGCGACGGTCTTGCCGCTGCCGGTTTCGGCAGTCGCGACCAGATCGCGTCCGGTCAGGGCCACCGGAATCGCGTCTGATTGAATTGCCGTTGGATGGTGATGTCCGCGGTCGCGGACCGAGCGTAAGGTTTCTGGTGAAAGAGCTAGTTCAGAAAAAGACAAAGGTCTCCATTTTCAGAGCCGTTGGATTCCTGTTGGGCGGTGAGGCCGAACGAATGGTTCTGATTGTCGGGGGTTGGGGTTGGCGTCACGGAATCCGACGCGCGCTTCAGCCGAGATTGGCTTCCAGATAATCTATGGGTTGCGACCGGACGAATCAAGTACCTCGCAATGTAGTTTTATTATGCCGTATTATGCCGCAGCACCCTATTGCGCTACGACGTCACGCAACCGCTTGCGGTCTTCCTCGTCGCCAACGGTGAAGATTCGCGGGCAACTTTCCGCCAGCCATCTGGTGCTCACCGCAGTTTCGAGCGGCCGACCTTGGCTATCTACGGCCCATCTCCCGTTATTGACGGTGGTGAAATGACAGAAGTCGCGAGCACAAAGGCGGCAGCTGAATCTCAGCCGCGAACCTCGGGCGGCCGACCAATCGAGCATCTTAACTTTGAAATCGTGTGTTTCCCATGAAGGCCTTGCTACGAATTGCACCTGAGAACTCATCTTCACCTCTGGCTCGACGTGCGCCGGGCGCTGTTATGCACGTTTGTCCACCACTTTATTTCGCGCTTTGCCATTCTTCATCGCGGGATCAGGTTCTATTGTTATCTTTTGTCCATTGAGCTCGGAGTTGCTCAGCAGGCTGAACGCGACTGCAACGTCCGACAACTCCGCCATCTCGACAAAGCCGAACCCGCGACACAGCCCCGATGCCTTATCGCGAACTGCCAGTGCGCCGCGAACTTCTCCTGCGCGTGAGAAATGCGTAAGCAGCTCCGCGCTGGTGACAGAGCTTGCAAGATTGCCAACGTACACCTTGGGCATCAGATACTCACCTGTCCTCTTTCGAGCAATTCGGGCTATGTCGGTGTCGGCACCGAGCATATCCAGCGAAGGTTCGAGCGATTGCGAATAAATGGATGATATTCCTTTTGAGCGCAAAAGTATACCGGTGTGCGAGGGCACCTTGCCGCCAGTATCATCGCGAGCCCGAAAAAGGTATTATGCGAGCTATAACGACCGGATTGTTGCTTTCATCGAGACTCGGGAATGAGCGCGGGTTTTCTGTTTGAGAGCTCCCCGGCTAAAGGACACGGAGGGCAAATGCCCAGTAAATTGTACGTAGGTAATCTCGCGTACTCGGTATCGAACGCCGATTTGGAAGAGCTCTTTGCACAAGCGGGTCAGGTGCAAAGCGTCGCCATAATCACGGACAAGTTCTCTGGCCAATCGAAAGGCTTCGGCTTTGTCGAGATGGCAACTCCAGCAGAGGCTTCCAAGGCGATCCAGCAGCTTAATGATACTGAGCTCAAAGGCAGAAACATCAAGGTGAACGAGGCCAAGCCCCGCGAATCGAGCTTCGGCGGCAACAACCGAGGCGGCGGTGGAGGTGGTGGCGGTGGTGGCGGCGACCGCGGCCGCAACCGCTGGTAGCATAACCAGGGCGGGCTTCGGCCCGCCCTTTCATTTCTCGTCGCACCGGGCGGCGGCGAGGCGTCGATTGCAGGCGCCCGCCGAATCAGACTTGAGATCCTGTTCAACCCGAAAAAGGTGTGGCTGGCAGTTTCGGCGATTCACAGGAGAACCAAATGGAAAAGCGGCGCAGAGAACAAGTGCGTAGACAGAAACAACTCGACAAGCAGGAGCGCAGCGCCAGACGCACCGCCCAACGCCGGCTGCATCCTGAACTCACGATGGCAAAAGATGCGGACCTCGCGGAAATGAAGCCCGGGCCTCAGCCCGGCCAGATCATTTCGGGACCCGAAAACTGATAGGCTGTCGTTGAAGATTCAGTCTTGGCGGTCAGGAGAGTCGCGATGTTTTCCAAGCTCATTCTCGTGCTGGCAGTCAGCTCGCTTGCCGCGTTGGCGATCCGCTACCTGAGCGACGCCGAAGACATCGCCAGCCTGGAGCGGCAAGTCGCCGGCGAGCTGGATGAGTTGCGCGAGCATCTGTTCCGGCGCTGAATCTCCGCTCCTTTCAGAGCTTCGGTGTCGAACCCTTCCTTGAGTCTCCGCGTTGAGCCTCCGCCACAACCTGAGCGCGATCGCGATCGTGATCGCCTTGGGATGGACGCTGCCGCTCGCCGCGCAGACTCCGGCGGCTGTCGGTGACAAGGCCGCCTCGGCCCGGTTGGTGGACGAGGCCGAAGGGCTGATCACTCAAGCCGGCCGCAGCGATCCGCTCGACGCCGCGCAGGTCAGAGCCGCGATCAGCAAACTAAACCAGGCCGTCAGGCTCGATCCGCGCAACGACGGAGCTTACGTCGATCTCGGATTTTCGTACGCCCTGCTCAAGGAAGTTTCGACCGCCCTGGACATGTACATCAAGGCAACCCGGATCAACCCGTCGGCGGCGAACTTCAAGGAGCTGGCCGACGTCTACCTGCGCGTCGGGAGCCCGGGGAATGCGCTGATGGCGGCGAATGCGGGCCTCAGCAAGGACGATCGCGACGCCGGCCTGTACAACGCACGCGGGGTGGCGCTCGTCAACATGAAGCGCTTCGATGAAGCGGCGCGCGACTTTCGCAAGGCCCTCGAGATCGATCCGACGATGAGCGCCGCGCAGGTGAATCTCGAAGCGCTGGGCAGCGGTTACGGCGGGCGCTCTACCGTCATGAAAAAGAAAGCCCCAGCGCAGCCGCAAGCGACCGGCTCACCTGACACGCCGCCGCCCTAGTGCCGTTCCAACTATTCGCGCCTGGCGCGGTTTCGGATGCGTTACGTGCGATGTGCTAATGAGCGAGCGGCAAAAGTGCACGGCTCGCTATAATTCGGAACAACAGGTTGGAACGGCACTAGCCGCCGGTGACCGGCTTGTCCGGCTCCGGGATGCAGTAGGCGCATCGACATCGCTCGCGCAGCTGATGGGTCGTGTACAGGCTCTCGTGACCGTCGGCCCATTCCATGAACACGCCCTGCTCGCCGAGCCGGGTCAGTTGAATCAGCCGCTGGCCGGCTGGAGCTATCTCGCCTTCGACGCCGCCATTGCACTTGAGGCATGGGCAATGCCGGCGCAGCTCCTGAAGCGGAAAGATGCTGTCGTGACCGTCGATCCATTGCACGCCGACGGCATAGCGGCCGACTTCGTTGAGCTGCCGGATCTTCGGGGTCTTTGACTTGATTATCGGCATGAGAGCATTTCTAATCGCGATTATAGCGCGGCCGCCCTCGAGCGCGCACGACTTGGCGGCGCGAAGCAGGCACGAACATGAATTCCGAACGAATCAGGCAAGACCTGGCCCGGATGGCGGCGCACGGCGGCGTCGAGCTCAGGCAAAAGCATCCCCATTGGGGCGACGCGATTCTGTGCGACGGCCTGCTCTATGCGGCGCGCGCACTCGGGTCCGACGCGCCAGCCGCCGAGGCCCGGGCCTGGTTCTCGCCCAAGCTCGCCAATGGACCCCGCACCGACGGATGGATCTGGTTCTGGTCGGCGGAGGCTCTGCCGGCGCTGGACCTGTATATCGGCAGCGGCGAGCAGGGCTATCTCGATTACGCGCGTGCGGTCGTGTCGGCGCTGGAGTCCAAGGCCACGCACACGCCCGACGGCGCGATCGTGCCGCATCCGCCGGCCCTGGAGGTCTGGGTCGATATTTCCTACTTTTCGGCGCCCGCGATGGCGCGGCTTGGCCGCCTGCTTTCGGACCCCGCGCTGATCGAGCGCGCGTTCGACCAGCTCGAGGCTCATCAGCGCCATCTGCAGGACCCATCAACCGGCCTGTTCTGGCACGTCGCCTTCATCGACAAGCAGGCCCATTCGCCATGCCTGTGGGCACGCGGCAATAGCTGGTTTTCGATCGCGGTACCCGAGGTGATGGCTGAAGTGGCTCGCGCCGGACTGAGGGAGCGATTTGCGGCGAAGATCGCGCCGATCGAGCGCGCGCTCGCGCGGCAGTTGAACGCGGTCGTGGAACTGCAGGATCGCAGCGGTCTCTGGCATACGATAATCGATCGCGCCGACTCGTACCTCGAAGCGTCAGCGGCCGGCGGCTTCGCGCTCGCGCTCGGACGGGCGCTTCGGATGCAAGTCGGCGGGCTCGACCTTGCGCGCGCGCGCGAGGCCTACGAGCGGGCGCTCGCGGCGCTGTGCGACAAGATCAACCGCGACGGCGAGTTCACCGGCGTATCGCAGCAGACGCCGCCGGGAGACTTCGCGTTCTACAATTCGATCGAGCTGGGCACCGCGCCGTTCGGGACCGGCGTGTGCCTGATGGCTCTGAGCGAAGCGTTGGAATCCGCCTGAGACCCGGTTTGCCGAATTATCCGCCGCAATGCTATGCTGCGGTCACTTCCGGAAGGGAGGCGCACTTCGAGATGAAAGCCATGGAAAGAGTATCCGCAGATTCTGCCGGAGTGCGCCGGTAATGTTCGCCTTGCGCTGAGTAATCGCTAGCGTCAGGCGCAAAGCCACGGTGGCACTCCCGCCCCGTGGCTTTTTTGTTTTCTGACTTGTGCGGCCACGGGTGCGACGCATCCGTGGCCGTTTTCATTTCCGGCGCGCAACTCGATCGACCAAGTCGATCGAAAAGGAGACCGAACCATGAGGGCATTTTTCATTCACGGTCTGAAAGACCTTCGGACAAATGCGCCAAACCCAAAGAGGAAACCATGCCGTCGGATTATGTTCAGGAATATGTCGATTCATCCCTCGATGCGTTCTTCGCCGAGGGATTGATAAGCGAGGTCCTCTACGCCGTCAAAAGCGGCAAGGAGGCAACCGTCTATTGCTGCCAGGGCGGTCCGGCGGCGGGCGCCGAACTGCTGGCCGCCAAGGTTTTCAAGCCGCTCGAAGCGCGAGTCTTCCGCAACGACGCCGCATACCGGCAAGGCCGCACCCGCGCGTTCGGCCGCCGCGACAAGCTCGCGTTCGCAAAGCAGACCCGTCACGGACGCGACCTGCAATTCGGCGTTTGGATCGCGTCGGAATACAAGACCCTCAGCATGTTGCACGCGGTGGGCGCCGACGTACCGCGGCCGCTGTCGCGCTCGAGCGGCGCGCTGCTGCTCGAATACCTCGGCGATCGCGACAATGCGGCGCCGATGCTGAGTCAGATCTCGCTGCCGCAGCCGGATGCGATCGCCGCCTTCAAGCGGGTAATCAGGAACGTCGCGCTGTGGCTCCGCCACGACTTGGTGCACGGCGACCTGTCGCCGTTCAACATCCTCTACTGGGGCGGCAACGTGACGATCATCGACTTCCCGCAGGCGGTCGACGCGCGCTTCAACCAGGACGCGCGTGCGCTGCTGAGCCGCGACCTCGAAAATGTTTGCGACTACTTCGGCCGGATGAGCGTGGAGGCCGACCCCAATCGGATCGCCGACGAACTCTGGCGGCGCTATCGCCGTGCGCAACTGTGAGGGCTACCGGCGCGGCGTCTAGTAAAACCGCGATTCGCCGGGGGGGCGGGTTTTCCAGCGCCGATGGATCCAGTTCCAATGGTCGGGGTGGCGGCGCACCATCGTCTCGATGGCGGCCTGGTAGCGTTGCGTGTTTTCGCGCACGGCTTCGTCGCGGTCGGAGCTGCGCACGGTTTCGATCACCGGCAGGAGCGTGATCTTGTGCCGCGCGCTTTCGCCCTGGCGCACCATAAAGGCGGGCAAGACCGGCGCGCCGGTCGCGATCGCAAAGCGCGCCAGCGCGTCGCTGGTCGCCGCCTTGAGCGAGAAGAAGTCCACGAACACGCCCTTGCGGACGTCGAGGTCGAGCGGCACCGTGACCATGAAATTATCGCGCAGCAGCTTCAGGACTTGCTTGGCGCCGCCCTTGCGAGGCACCAGCACAGCGCCGAAAGCCGTCCGTGCCTTGCAGACTTGACGATCGATCAGCGGGTTGCGCAGTTCCCGATTGATCATCGCGATCCGGTTGCCGTACGCCGAATGGCCGACCACTAACAGCTCGAAGTTGCCGAAATGGCCGGTGAAAGCGAGTATCCCGCGGCCGTTCGAGATGCGCTGCGCTTCATCCCAGTGCTCGCGGGCGTCGTAGGTGACGAACCGCTTGATGTTCTCGCGGGTCAGTTCGCCGAAGTGGGTCCACTCGGCGATCATGCGGCCCCAGTTGCGGTAAGTGGCGCGCAGGATTTCGAGCCGAGCGCCGGAGCCTAACTCGGGAAAAGCGATTTCCAGGTTGCGCATCGCGACCGGCCGGTTGAAGCGATCCAGGGCCATCGCGATATCGCCGAGCCGCGCACCCGCCACGATCGCGCGCTCCAGCGGCAGCACGCCAAGTCCGGAGCCCAGCAACGCGATCCCGCCGTATTCAAGCCGAGCCCGAATGCCGCCAATCTGCCGAGCCATCGCGTTTGGGGGCTCTCAGAACCGGCCCTGGAACCGGATAGTGCGCGCCGCCTGAGGCTGCGCGCTCGCGTCAAGTGGCCCGGCGGTTAAGCCGGGCGATTCAGAAGCTGTCGGCGCGCCGCGCCTATCTGCCTTCCACGACCGCGCCCGGCGGGTTGGTCACGATCCTGGTGGGAGCGTCGGGGCTTTCGTCGCCGGCAGTCGCCACCACGTGGCCGGAGGCGGCAGCGTGCGGCAAACTGGCGGCCGGCGGCGCGCCTGCCATCGATCCCGAGCCCGAGCCCGGGAAACCCGGCGCCGCGGAAGATGCGCCGGGGTCAGCCCCCGAGTCCTTGAGCGATGACGCCACGCCGGAGCCGTCGCCGTCTTCGTTCTTCGAGGTCGGATTTATCTCCTCGGTGTTCAGCGGGGTCGAAGGTGAAGAAGCTGGCGGCGCCTCCATCAGTGGCGTGGAGCCTCCTTCGGGGCCGGAGTCACTGGGCGCGCTGTTCAACTCCTCACTGGGTGACACCGGGATGCTGAAACTCGGTTTGTACAGCTCGCGCAACGAAGACGCCGGCATGTCGTGCACTTCTTTCTTGCCGATCGTCCTCAGGAACTTCGCGCGTTCGTCGAGCGAGAGACTGCGCAGATCGGCCCGGCTGCGGATCACGTGCGGGGTGAGGAACACGAGCAGGTTGGTCTTGTCGTTGGCCCGCGAGGTGTTGCTGAACAGATGTCCGAGCACCGGGATACTCGAAAAGAACGGCACACCCTGGCCGCTCAGCGAGGCATCGTCGGACATCAATCCGCCGATCACGGTCGTGCGATGGTCCTGGACCATCACGGTGGTCGACGCCGATCGGATCGTGGTGGTCGGACCGAGCGTGCTGTTTTCGGTGCCACCGACCACACTGGAGACCTCCTCGTAGAGATCCATCCTGACGTAGTCGCCCTCGGTCACTTGCGGCACGATATCGAGCGTGATTCCGACGTTCTGCCGATCGACCGAGTTGAAGATGTTATTGACCAGGGCCCCCGAGGCTTGCGCCGACGATACGAACGGCAGGTTCTCACCCACGACGATGGTGGCTTCCTCGTTGTCGGCCGTAAGCAGCGTGGGAGCCGAAAGAACGTTCGAGTGCGTGTCCGCCGCGAGCGCGGTGAGCAGCGCAATATCGCATGGAACCGTGACCGTGCCGCTGACGGTCGTGGTGGTGGTCGTCGTGGTGGTCGAGCTGCTGGCCGGCACCGTGCACTGGCTGCTCGAGTTGAGCGCGAGGCTCAGACCGGTGTTCCCCAGTGGGTTGCTGATCGTGTTCTGGAGCTGGCCAAAATTGACCGCGCCGGCGCCGATCGTCCCGCTGCCCAAATTGGTGCCGCTGGTGAAGTTGATACCCAGATCGCGTTCATGCGTGGTGCTGACTTCGAGGATAACCGCCTGCACGAAGACCTGACGGCGCGGTACGTCGAGCTGCTCGATAATGTTCCGCAGCGTTTCGTAGTCCTGCGGCGCCGCGCTAATCACCAGCGAATTGGTCGCCGGATCGGCGGTCACGGTGACCTGGCTCTCGAAATTCGAGATTTCCTTGCCGCCACCGCCGCCCGTGCCGCCGGAAACTGTCGAGGATCCGCTCGAGCTCGTCGAGCTGCGTCCCCCGCCGCCGCCAAAGCCCCCGCCTCCAAAGCCGGAACTGCCGCCAAAGCCGGAACTGCCGCCGAAGCTGCTGCCGCCAAAGCTGGAGCCGCCGAAGCTCGAACCCCCGAAACCCGAACTGCCGCCGAAGCCGCCGCCGCTCCCGAAGCCACCGCCGCTCATCCCCCCTCCTCCTCGACCCAGAGATCCGCGGCCGGTCACCGGCGAAAGGTTCCCGACACCGCCACCGCCGCCGACCAGAGCACCGATTACACCGACTATCTCCGCTGCCTGCGCATTCTTGAGGCGATAGACGTGCATGCGCCCCGTCGTCAGCGGTGAACGAATATCGAGCTTGTCGACCAGTTCCTTTATTTGCCGCATCTGCAGCGGCGGGGCCAGAACGATCAACGAGTTGGTACGCTCGTCGGCCACTACCTTGAATCCATGCGTTCCGGACGTTGCGGAGGGCGCACTGACACCCATTCCGGGCCGCATCGGAGTAATAGCCTGGCCGCCCGACCCGGGCGACATGCGCTCCGCCATTATCTGGTCGATCTTCTGGGAGAGATCGTCAGCAAAGGCGAGCTTGAGCGGAATCACAACCAGATCCTGCTGCATCCCCTCGACGTCCAGGGCGCCGAGAATTTTGAGCAGCCGGTCGACGTTCCAGGCGTCGTCGGTGATGATCAAGGTGTTGGCCTCGGGATACGCAGCGATCAGACCGTCATGCGAGATCATCGCCTGGACGACATTGACCACCGAAGCCGCGTCGACGTTCTTCAGCCTGACCATCCGGGTGACGTACTCGTCGCCCTTGGTCTCGCCCGGCTCCTGAGAATTGGTAAGCGAGGCCGAATCGCGGACCTCGCGCGAGGGCACAATTTTTATGACCGGCCCGGCCTGGATAGTCGTGAATCCCTTGATTTGCAGGACCGACTGGAAAATCTGGTAGGCTTGCGCGGGCGTGACCTTGGTCGGCGAAATCAGGGTGACCTTGCCCCGGACGCTTTCGTCGATGACGAAGTTCTTGCCGGTTATCTCGCTGATGAATTTGCCCAGGACGGCTATATCGACGTCCTGGAAGTTCATCGTGATCAGGTTCTGCGAAGTGCCCCCCGCCACCGGCTCATCGGCCATCAGGTTACTGGCGCCGGATAACACGAAAAGTGCGAGGGCCAAGGCCCCCGCCAGAATAACTTTCATGGGGTCACTCCGGGCGGAACTAATGCTCGCAACGGTTATACTTAACCGGTCCATGAACTTGCAACGTTGCATCATTGCAAATTTGGGCAGGCTCCGCGAGTATGCAAACCTGTCGGGATCGCTAGCGGGACTCGTCCCTGATTCGGCCGTCTTTCGGGCGAGGGCGATTGGACTTGACCGATTAAATCGCCTTTTCGAGTGGAATCTGGCATTTTAATGACCCCAAAATGCGCTAACATAGCGTTACTCGACCCAAGACCGAGGCTCGAGCCAAGGTCTGCAGGCACGAGCCAAAGCCTGAAGTGCGTTACGAATTTCTGATCGGGATGCGATACCTGCGCGCGCGCCGTCGCGAGCGATTCGTCTCGCTGATCGCGGTGATCTCGCTGGCCGGAGTCGCGCTCGGTACCTTCGCGCTCACCGTGACGCTCGCGGTGATGAGCGGCTTTCAGGAGGACTTGCGCGAACGGCTGCTGGCCTTCAATCCGCACATCAAGCTCGAAAAGACCGGCGGCGGCGGATGGGATTCGATCGCGCTCGGGCGCAGCATCGCGGCGATTCCCGGGGTCGCGGCGGTGGCGCCGTTTGTGTCGTCGCAAGTGATGGCGGTAT
>Ga0181521_10006822_pt1 | contig 12213 bp, 12 predicted proteins | sample PEATcosm2014_Bin_32_FD_119764 | JGI IMG/M metagenome (GOLD analysis project Ga0181521, IMG submission 119764) | Peatland microbial communities from MTU Mesocosm Facility, Houghton, MI, USA - PEATcosm2014_Bin02_60_metaG | ecosystem: Environmental > Terrestrial > Soil > Wetlands > Peat | place... | reverse complement strand
TGATTCGAGCTGAGGAACAGCTTCGGCCTGAGGAACTGGGTGTCCCATACGAACGAGATCGAAGCATTCCGAATGTTCCACCGAAGAGTGTCAGCGGTGCAACTCGACGAGTGCCGAATCGGCGTTACCCCCTGATCAGCCAACCGTCCCGGAACTCGTTCGCCAACCGGCCTAGTTCTGCTCCGCCTCCCGCGAGCAGAGCGGTCCGTCGGCGCTCGGATCGGAGATCGCGCCCCTCAAAGCCGCGGGCCTATGGTTGCTCCATGGCCATCGACGTTCGTCCGGCGACAGCCGACCGATGGTCCGACCTCGTCGCAGTATTCGGTCGGCGCGGCCAAGACCCTTCCTGGTGCTGGTGCCAGCTGTTCCTCCGCTCCGGTGCCGAAGACACCTCGGCTCCCGCAGTGTTGCCTGACAACCGCACGGCCTTGCAGGAAGAGATCGCCAGCGCCTCCGTTCCGCCCGGACTCATCGCCTATGTGGACGACCAGCCCGCAGGCTGGACTCGAATCCAACCGAGAGCGAGCCTGCCCGGCCTGCGCGGCAACAAGGCCTTGGCACGCGTGCTCAGCGAAGACCCTGCCGGCATCTGGTGGATCACCTGCTTCGCGGTAGACAGCCGGCACCGGCGCATGGGCGTCGGCTCGGCTCTACTCCGTGGCGCCGTCGACTTCGCCCACCTTCACGGTGCAACGGCCGTCGAGGGCCACCCGGTCGACGTAGCCGGCCTTCGAGCAGAGCGCGTGTCCGGTTCCTCGTTCTACACCGGCACGAAAGCAATGTTCGCCGCCGCCGGCTTCGTCGAGGTCGCTCGCACCGCACCGACACGACCAGTCATGAGGCTGTCACTCCGAGGACGTCTCCCGCTACAGAACGATCCGTCGCGTGCCCAGAGCCTCCGCCAGCCCTGAGCCGATTCGGCAGGGATCTCGTGCGCATGCCGAGCCGTCTGATCGGCGCTGGTAGTCCAAGCCGAGCCGATCGTGTTCGGATGACCGTTCTGGTCGTCGACACGGTGTGCCCTCGTTCCCGGCGTAGGCGCTCCGCGGCGCACCTGCGCGGCCGTGTGCTAACCGATCGCGGCCGCTAACGCTTGATACGCGGGGAGAAGATCATTCCAGCGGGCCTCGCTGTCGCCTCGCTCGCGCCCGGCGAGGTAGGCGGCGAGGTTTTCGGCGTGGATCTGCCATCCGACGCCGTAGAAGGCAACTGCCTCGAGGGGCATGCCCTTCACCTCGATCACCAACACCGTGTGCCCTCCATCGGCCGCGAGCGTTGCCTCGATGGTCGCGTCGTACGGCGGCATGCCCTGACCCTTCTGCCAGGACTCGTCCGACTCCCTCGTTGTCACCAGCAACCGCCTCGGTGACTCGCATGCTTCGACGCGCCCGGTGCCCTCCCAATCATCGGCCCGGACGTAGATGTGGATTGCCCCGCCAGGGCGGAGGTCACCGTCGACCTGGGCGTACCAGCCGGCCAGGCGCGCCGGATCGGTGATCGCAGCCCACAAGTCGTCGATGTCGGTTTCGTAGCGATGGTGGACCCGCACGACCCCCTTGCCGTCCTCCGACCGCAGACTACCGAGGATGCGGCTGGGTCCCGGTGCGTCGCTGGTCATGGCTGTCCCTCCTGCTCTGTCCACCTCGGTGACTACTACAGCTTCCGACGAGTCGGCGGCCGACAAACCATCGGTCCGAGTAAGTCTTCCCGTTCGGCGTGACACCTGTTGCGCGACCGTCGGCTCGAAGCACAGAATCACAGCGCACCCGCTCCAGGTAGGGCGCACATACTCGGCAGGGATCTCGTGCGCACGCCGAAAGTCGATCCGTGCTTCGGTCAGACGTGTCGGGCAAGCGCTAAGAGCGCCGTATCGGATGATCGGTGACTGGGAGACGCTCCAGAGGCCTTCGGCTTGTGGCGTTCTGTCCTAGACGGCACTAAACCGACCCGGCGATAGATTCGTCAGGTGACCGCCGTCAGCGCCGAGTGCGCGGGAATCAGAGCCACCGGCTTGACCAAGTCCTATGGCTCCGTCCAAGCGGTTCGGGGCATCGACCTCGACATCCCGCCCGGCGAGACCGTCGCCCTGCTCGGCCCGAACGGCGCGGGCAAGACGACGACGATCGACATGGTGCTCGGCCTTCGCCGCCCCGACGCCGGAACGGTCACCGTCTTCGGCGTCCCTCCAGCGAGCGCCGTCAGGTCGGGCTCTATCGGCGGAATGCTCCAGACGGGGTCACTGCCCGATTTTCTGCGCGTTCGGGAGTTGGTCTCGCTCGTGGCCTCGTATTATCCACACCCACTTTCCGTCGATGACGTGCTTCAAATCACGGGGATGGAAGACCTCGCGGGGCGACGGACGACGAAGCTCTCCGGTGGGCAAGTCCAACGGGTGCGCTTTGCCACGGCGCTCGTCGGCAACACTGATCTCTTGGTGCTCGACGAGCCGACCGCTGGCATCGACGTCGAGGGTCGCCACGAGTTCTGGCAGGTCATGCGCGGGCTCGCATCTCAGGGCAAGACCGTCGTGTTCGCGACCCATTACCTCGAAGAGGCCGACGCCTTTTCGGATCGGATCATGCTCATGGCCCACGGCCGTATCGTCGCCGATGGACCGGCCACCGAGATCAAGGCGAAGGTGGGTTCCCGATCTGTCCGCGCGACGCTGCCGGGCGTCGATCTCCCGTCGCTGCGCGCCCTGCCAGGCGTCACGAACGTCGAGCGCCACGGAGACGCGGTGATCCTGTCCTGCTCAGACGCCGACGCCGCGCTCCCGGCGCTGTTCGCGAGGTTCCCCGAGGTCCGAGACGTCGAAGCAATCGGCGGAAGCCTCGAGGAAGCGTTCCTCGAGCTGACGGCCACAGACAACGATCCTCGTCCCGAGGAGGCAGCCGAATGAGCAGCGCCACCCACGTGCGCTACGAGCTCCTCCGCTCCTTGCGCAACCCCCTGATGTTCGGGCTCAGCATCGTGCTGCCACTCGTCGTCTACTACGCGGTCGCGTCGGGCAACCGCCATGCATTCGTCTACGCCGCGGGCGTCTCCTTCCCGCTCTACTTCATGACCGGGATGGCCGCTTATGGCGCGATGTTCGCCGCCATCGGACCCGGTGGCCGTCTCGCGCGCGACCGCGCTCGGGGCTGGACCCGCCAGTTGCGGATCACGCCGCTTCGGGCTCGCACCGACTATCTCGCGAAGGTGCTCGCCGCCTACCTCGTGGCGCTGCCCGCGCTCGTCTTGGTCTTCCTGGCCGGCGCAACGCTCGGGGTGCGCCTCGACGCGGCGCAGTGGTTCGAGATGACCGGCCTGCTGCTTATTGGCTTGGTGCCGTTCGTCTTGATGGGCCTTATCTTGGGTCACCTCATCGCGACGGACGCCCTCGTGCAAGTCATGGGCTGGCTCGTTGTCTTCTTCGCCCTCTTCGGCGGCGCCTTCGGGAGCTTGTTCAACAAAGGCGCCATGCTGACCGTCGTCAAGCTGCTGCCCTCCTACTGGCTCGTGCATGCCGGCGAGGCCGCGCTCGTCCACGGGGACTGGCCGGCGGAGGGATGGATCGTGCTCGCCTGCTGGACCGCCGCACTCATCCCGCTTGCCGTCTTCGCCTACCGGCACGACACCAGCATCGTTTGAGCGCGACACGGCCACACGCCAGCACCGCAACTGGGCAGAGGGGCGGTGAGAGAACTCCTATCCGGGACGATGCAGCGCCGTCCATCTAAGGCTGATTCTGCCGCTATACGCCAAGCCCGTCGATCGCTTCGACTCCTGCCAGCCCGCCGAGCAGCGCTCCGGGGAGAATGATCTTGGAGCGGCGCACCCCGGACCCGATGAGAACGACATCGGCCTCGACAACCCTTCGGTCCACGAGCACAGGCCAGCTGGAAGGAAGACCGATCGGCGTGATCCCTCCGTATTCCATCTCGGTGAGTTCGACAGCACGTGCCATCGGGAGAAACGACGCCTTGCGTACGTCGAGGAACCGCTTGACGATTCCGTTGACGTCGGCGCGGGTGGTGGCGAGAACGACGCAGGCCCCCAACCGCTCGACCCCCTCGCGCTTGCCACCGACCACGACACAGTTGGCGAGCGAGTCGGGTTCCAGGCCGAACTGTTGCTTTGCAGTCGCGGTATCCGAGAGGGCTGGATCGATCTCGACCACCCCGACGTCCTCGAGCAGACCCATCGCAGCCAGCGTCCTCAGAGTCGGAGCGGCCAACAGATCGGGCCGGCTTGCTGCCGGAACGCTCGAAAGGCTGCCGAGCTTGAATGTTCCCATGCCAACGTCTACCAGGACCGGTGGCAGGCCCACATGACTGACGCTGTAGGCGGCGGCATCCCGGGGGGTTCAGGCGTCCGACCGGATCCGGAGTTGCTCACAGTGGTTGGAATTGGCGTAGCTTCCCGGACCACAGCCGGTCCAACGCATCCACCTGGCGGATCGTCACCTGCGGGTCCGCGAGCCCAGCACCAGCCATCAGGTCGACAAGACTACGCCTGAGGCCTTCGGTGTTGCACGCTGCTTTGGCGGCAACGGAGACATCCGCTCCGTGTGGGGTCTGTGCCACCTGGACCTCGACCACAGCGGGGTCGCTGAGAAGGACGGTGGTCATGCCGAGCCAGTGGACCGCCACCCCGTTGTCGTAGACGAAGAAACTGTCGGTCCGCCCGGCCAAGTCAGTGATCCGCCGGTGGGCACACCCGCATTCGCAGGTCCCGTCGACGACTGTCATGGCATCTGTGATCTCGTAGCGGATGAGCGGCTGGGTCCGGTTGTAGAGGTTGGTCAGGAGAATCTTGTCCGCGGGTTGACCGGGCACTACGACGTTGCCGTGCCGGTCGGCCGGCTCGATGATGGCGAGGTCGTCAGGTAGGTGCATGGCAGTGCCCGCCTGACAGGGGAAGGCGTAAACGCCTTCTGAACACCCCCAGCAGTCGTAGATCTCGACTCCCCAGGCGTCGGCGACAGCAGCGCGGGCGTCGTCGGTACATTGCTCACCACAGGTCAAGACCTGCTCCGGGTTGATCTTGAGACGGCCGGCGTTGGCCTCGAGGGCAAGCAGGTGCATGGCGCTGGGATAGCCCTGCAGCACTGCCGGCTGCGCGGCGTTGAGTCCGCTCACGATTTCGAGGAGCGGCAAGGTGACCGGGAGGTGAGTCACGGGCGGTCCACCGCCACCGGTTACGTCCCGCAAGAACGCGTGGAGAGCGCCGGACACGTGTCTGGTGTTGGAGGCGAAGAGCGTGCCGACAGAGGCGTTGGAGGAGAGAGAATAGGCGCCTCGACCGTGCCAACGGGTGGCGATGAGCACAAATGTGGTCCAGTCCTCCCACCCGTAGACGAACAGTCCCCGGGCTCCGGTCGATCCGCTGGTGGCAATGACCCTGTACTGGTCGAGGAGGTAGTCGTCCTCATCGAGTTTGTCGACGTGGTTGTTGACCGCGTCGAGGGTGAGGGCCGGGTCCGTTATCACTTGGTCGAAATTGCGCATCAGGTCAGCCCTGGTCATTACGGGCAGCGACGGCAAGTCCGCTTCGGTGAAGCAGTTGACATCGATGCCGGCAAGGCGCTCAGCGTGAAACGGGGATTGCTCGACCGACCAGGCCAGCAGTTCCCGAAGCCGGCGCTCCCGTTCGGCTGCGAGACGGTCCGCGGACCATCGCAGCCGGTGCACTGCCGAGAACGGCCCGTCGCTGACATCCGCCCGTTGCCGGGCGACGAGTTCGGCGTAGTTTTCGGCCACCATTGTCAATCCCCCCTCCCCCGTCTCTCGGATGCCGCCCGTTGGAAGGTGTCGACGAACTTGAGAGCCGAAGGACCGCGAGTTTAGGATGGGCAGTGGCCAGATACGCCGGCCGCGACCCTTCGTCCGCAACCCGAGAGAAGGGCAGTGGCTGTTGGTCGGGCACAGCGCGGGTGACCAGCAAGAGCGCGGCTGGTCTCGGGACGTGGTCGGGCGCGTCCCCTGAGCGGGCGGCGAGACGTGTCGACAGGAGTCATCCCGGTCTGTGACCCACTGGACCGTGACCTTGCTAGGGTCGCGCTGATTCTCGGACCGAGAGACATTCCGGGAGAGGTTCTGAGCCGGGAGGGACTCAATGGCGGCTTATGTGATCTACCAAGGGGAAGTCTTCGATCCTGAGCGCTACGAGGAGTACAAGGCGCAAGTGACTCCGAACATCGCGGCAGCAGGCGGTCGTTACCTGGTTCGGGGCGGCGAGGCTGAGCCGCTAGAGGGTGGGTTGCCTGCTGGTCGCACCGTTGTTGTGGAGTTCCCTACCAAGAAGGCTGCGGTCGACTGGTACCGGAGCGAGGAATACACAAAGATTCGCAAGCTCCGCGAGGGCGCCGCGCGGGCAGTTATCTACGTTGTGGACGGAGTCGACTGAGTCCGGTCGCCCGCGCGAAGGGAACGCCATGAAGTTGACCGACTATGAGGCGCTGAGTTTCGACTGCTATGGAACCCTTATCGACTGGGAGGTCGGCCTCGCTGCAGTTCTCGGTCCTTGGGTGCGATCGCACGGCTCGGACCTCGACGACGAGACGTTGCTGAGCGCTTACGCCGCTCACGAAGCGCGGATCGAACGCGAGCATCCGGCGGACACGTACCCCGACGTACTGGCGAGCTGCCTTGAGGCACTCGGAAGACAGTTAGGTATCGGCGTTTCGGCCGAGGAGGCACACAACTTGGCGGTGTCTGTTCCGGACTGGCCTGCCTACGACGACTCACATGACGCTCTCGTCACCCTCTCCAAGCACTTCCAGCTCGTGATCCTCTCCAACGTCGATCGCCGGTCGTTCGCGGGAAGCAATCGGCGCCTGGACGTCGCCTTCGACATGATCCTGACCGCAGAGGACATCGGCTCCTACAAGCCCGCTGCCCGTAACTTCGAAGCGCTCTTGGACAAGACTGCCGGACTCGGAATCGCGCCGGGCAGGCTGCTTCATGTCGCTCAGAGCCTGTTTCACGACCACGTCCCCGCGAAACGAGCCGGACTCGCGACCGTGTGGATAAACCGTCGCCACGGACGTCCCGGCTGGGGTGCCACACCGGCACCGCCGAGCGGAGTCAGACCGGACTGGGAGTTCAAGTCGATGGCCGAACTCGCGAAAGCAGTCGAGATCGAATCGCACTCGCTTGGATAGGCACGAACCGCCGCGGCGACGAGGCTCTCGATCCCGGTTTCTCGTCGGCCGTCCCGGTCGCCACGGCAACGACGGCGTGGGATGAGTCCCGCTTGACGGCTCGGCTCTTGTTCAAGAGTCCTACCGGTCACTGCGAGGAACGAAACGGTCGGCGTGCGCCGCGAGGCCGGCTAAGAACACGGGACCCCGGTTACTACTCCCAGGCAATGGCGCGCACTGGCGATCCGTCGATGCCGGTCAGGCGCAGGGGCAAGAACGCGAAGTGATAGGGCGCACCGGATTCGAGCTGCTCGAGACCGGTCAGGTTCTCGACCACCAGTAGACCGTGCCCCAAGAGCGTCTCGTGAACATGGGTCGTGCCCTGAACCGACGAGTCGGGGTTCATCGTGTCTATGCCAAGGATGCCCGCGCCGGCTTCTACCAAGCCGAGCGCCGTCTCGACCGCGAGGTACGGATGTCGCAGGCAGCGCTCGTCGCGGAGATGACTGTCCCAACCGGTGAACAGCACGGCAGCGCCTCCGGCAGGAAGACGCGCCAGGCCCGGCTCGACCATGTTCCAGGTGATCGGCTGATCGTCGGCCAGGCCCGGGACTGCCACGACCACGCCCGGCACGACGAAGCGCGCGACCGGGTAACCGTCGATCGGCGTCGCGTCCGCGACGTAGTGCCGGGCGGCATCCATGTGGGTGCCGGTGTGGCTGCCGAGCCGGAGCTCGCTTACCGTCCAGGGCGGTTCGCCCTCGAACCGTGAGATGCGCGGTTCGGGATCGCCCGGGTAGTAGGTCATGCCGTTCTCGATCGGCAGAGTCAGGTCGAAAAAGCTCACAGCTGTGTTCCCGTGCTGCCGGTTTCAACGGGCGCCTCCACGATGCCGCCTCCCAAGGGCGCCTCGCCCGGTTCGAGCGGTCCGGCGACGCTTTGCAGGCGCGTCCGGCGCCCTGCCCCGTAGAAGACCAGGCCGACTGCGACAAGAACGATGAGCGGGACGATCTGCGAAAGCTCGTACTGCAGGCGTTCGTGCGGGAAGCTGAGCGCGGCCAGGGCGTCGTTCGGGTTGGCGTGCTGGCCGAACCAGTCCACGCCGAAGCCCGGCCAGATGAGCGCCACCGTGGCCAGCAACGCCCAAAGTGTGGTCAGCGCCGACAAGGCCCACGCTATGGCCGTGCCCCCCGGCACCCTGTAGGGTCGCTCGACCTCGGCGTACTTGTAGCGCAGTCGCACAAACGCCGGAAAGATGAACATATACGAGATCGTGGTCGTCGATATCGTCAGCCCGAGGACCGCCTCGAAGTAGCGGTTGGCGTTGCCGCCTGTCAGCGTGAAGGCCAGCACCATGAGCACAGTGGCGACTAAACCCGACAGCAGGTTCACCGCGATCGGCGTGCCCAAACGCTTCGAGAAGTAGCCCAAGAGGCGTGGGCCGCCCCCGTCGGCAGCCGCGATCGCCTCGCTGCGGTCCGCTCCCATGATCCAAGTCGCCCCGGCCGAGGCGATCGCCCAGATAAAGGTGATCGCAGCCGCGTCGCCGAGCACCTTGCCGGCACCTGTGAGAATCACGGTGCCATTGCTCGCCACGTGGCCCCCGTAGACGGTGAAAACTGCTCTGGCCGCGTCGATGAACCCGGTGAGACCGAAGATCTGGCTCCGGGGCAACACGATGAGGATGCCGAGGATGGGAATGCCGTAGGCGAGCACGGTGGCCAGGCCCGACCACAGCACGGCGAAGGGCACGTCGCGCCGCGGGTTGGTCATCTCCTCGCCAGCCGCTGATGGCACCTCGAGGCCGGCGAAATTGAAGAACAGCACCGGCACGGCAGCAATGAACATCGCGTAGGTCGGCGAGAAGTCGCCGAAGCCGAAGCCGTGCACGCCGTGTTTGGTGGCGTAGACGATCACCGAGACGGTGAAGAAGCCGAGCACTGCACCGCGGGCCCAAGCCCCAACGGTCGGAACCCACTTGCCGTAGCGGAGCGAGATGATCGCCGTGCCGATCGTGAACCAGATGAAGGCCAGGGCGAACACGTACTTCGAGACACCGCTCAGCGGTGTGAAGAACTCGCCGATGGTCGCCAGCGCGACGATCGTCAAGCTGCCGCCGACCCAGATCGGGTTCGAAACCCAGTAGATCACCGAGTTGACGCACGACACGAGGCGACCGAACGCGAGCCGTGTCCAGACGTACTGGCCGCCCTCTTCGGGAAAGGCCGAACCGAGCTCGGCGACGATCAGCGCGTAGGGCAGGAAGAAGAACACGGCCAGGAACACGAGCCAGGTGAAGCCCTGCGCCCCGTCACTGGCCACGGCTCCAATCGTGTCGATCGTGACCACGGTGCAGATGAGATAGAAGAAGACGTCGAAGCGGCGAAAGTGGCGCTGCAGCTTTCGCTTCTCGACCTGGGTTGCCCGCGTCGTCTCGAGCATCAGGGTCGCCATTGGTCGCCTCCTTGCCGCAGACGCTCAAAGCTACAGCGCGCGAGCGGTGACCCTCAGGTGGGAGACGCATTGGAACCCTGCGCGGGCTCGATCCGTTGCTCTGAGCCCGGCGGACATACGCCCGGTCCGGTCGGGCCCGTCCTCCCCGCACAAGAAGCGCCGGGAAAAGTGCCTCCGCGACCAGGAGGTCGAACGGCTGGCAGGGATCTCAGCCCAGGGCGCGTCCTCAGGAACCACCTGAGAGCTGGCGCGCCCTTGGGACTCATGGATGCGAGGGAGCCTCAGGCGCGCCGGGCACCTCGAAGAAGAGGTCGTCGGCATAGCACCACCACCAATCCTCACCCGGCTCGTAGGAGCGGATGATCGGGTGGTCGGGGCGCTGATGCCAGTGTGCGGTCGCGTGACGGTTCGGCGAGTTGTCGCAGCAGCCGACGTGTCCGCACGTCATGCAAAGCCGAAGGTGTACCCATTCTCCTCCGGTCCGCAGGCAGTCCTCACATCCCCAGCTTGAGGGTTCGACCGGCTTGACGGCGTCGAGATGCGTGCACGGTGTTGGCAACGGAGCCCTCCTTCATGCGCCTGGACAGCGGCGAAAGCTCATAACTCTCGTGGGTGCCGTTCTAACGCCTGGCGGTCCCAGCCGGCACAGTCGGCGGCGGCCTCGTAGCTCGACTGCAGGAACCCGAGGAGGGTCACGTCTGGGTCGGCGGCGGTGCGGACGGCCTCGTAGGGGAGGACGAATTCGCCGAAGGCGTCGCTGAAAAAGGCCCTGTCGGGCATGACCTTCGCATTCCGGTACCCGGGCGGTTCAGGGTACGCGTACGCGTAGAAGAAGCCCTCGCCCTCTCCACCCGGCCAGTAGCCGCAGCTGCTTACCTCGTGGGAGTAGGCCTCATGCATGACCTCCGGCCCGCAGTTCGGGGCACCTCCGGGGTGCGGCGGGGCAGTTCGCCCCGAGAAGCGGGTCACCGCCAGGTCCAACGCCCCCCAGAACAAGTGGACTGGGCTGGACTTGCCGACGAAGCGGCTGCGGAACACATGGAAAACTCGCGAGGCCTGCACGAGGAGCAGCCAGAAGCGATGCGCCTGGTCGCGGTCGTAGGTCGCGTGCACCCGGTCTTTGTCGAAAGCGATGGCGCCCTCGATCTCGACGGGCATGGGCCAGATCATCGTGGTGACGCCGAGGTCGTCGAGCTGAGCCATGAGCCGGGCGTAGAACTCTGCGACAGAGAGTCCCTCCAGTTGGAATCTCCGGCATTCGCCCGCCCCGGTCGCGATCTGCAGCTGATGGTCATGAAGGTCGAAATCGACCTGGAAGCACAGACCCTGTTGGTGCGGGATGAGGGAGCTCGTCAAGCCGCGGGCCGTCAGGTAGAAAGGCACGTTCCACCAGTGATTGACAGTTGGGGTATTGGCCATGCGAACCTTGCCGACGATCTGAGTCCACAGCTGCAGCGTGTCGCGAGTGGGAGCCCATTCGGCGACCGGCAGCGATGGCCAGCGGTTTGGTGCCGGGGGCGGCCCCGACGCTCCTGCGTCCGTCATCATGGCTTTTCCTCCGTTCGCCGTTGCGAGAACACTCCTTGCACGAACCATCGCGAGGTGGGGTGCAAGCCGCGGGTGCCGGTCCGGCCCGCCGCCGAGAGAGGAGGCACTCTGCACGCGAGAAGGTCCCGTCTGGCGGTCCTGCCGAGTTGCGGACACGAGTCAGTTGCCCGGGAGGCCGAGAAGAGCGCGAGCCCTTCAGCCCGGCGGCTCATCCGCTGAGGTGCGCTCAATCCTCAATCCTGAGGTCGCCGGGGCCTTCGGGGATGTCGACCGCGTGTTGCTTGAGCACCGCGAGCGGAACCGTTTCCAAGGCTCGCTCATGGGTCGATGCCAACACGACGTACGCGGCCGCGCCATCTTCGTGCGCCCGCAGCCAGTTTCTCGCGGTCACACACCATCGATCCCCGGGAATGAGGCCGGGGAAGTGGAACTGAGGCATGGGGGTGATGAGGTCGTTGCCGATGCGACGCTGGTGGTCGAGGAACTCAGCGGTGACTACCGCGCAGATCGTGTGGTTGCCCCGGTCCTCGGCCCCGGTTCGACAGCATCCATCTCGATAGAAGCCAGTGAGCGGGTCCGTGCCGCACGGCTCCAGCTCCCCACCCAACACGTTGCGATCCCCCATTCCGGCCATTATCGCTCAAGAGCGGGATCGTTCGTCTCCGTACCCGCCAGTAAGGCCACCGGCCCCCGCTGACCTCTCGCGAAAGCTCATGCCGCGATGGCCTGTGATCGGGTGATCAGGTGTGACAGGAGCCCGTAGATGCCGCCCACCGCCAGGCCGAGGACGAGCAACGACGGTACAAGCACTTTTGCATCGAACACCCTGATCACCGGTCCGATGCCAGCAGGCAGGGCGGCGCCACCGATTGCTGAAGCCGCAACCCGGAGGCTACGGTCCTTGTGGTCCCTCTGACGTCTCCATTTGACTGTGCCGAAGCCTAGGTGTTCGAGTGTTCCGTCGCCGCCGCCGTTGAGGGTTCGGGTTGCAGTTTGCCCGAACCGGGCCGGCACGCCGGCTCGTCATCGCACTCGGGGTGCCGCTCACGTCGTGGTCGAACCTGCCGATGCGTGCAGGCGCCAGCCCT
>Ga0181521_10006821_pt1 | contig 12215 bp, 9 predicted proteins | sample PEATcosm2014_Bin_32_FD_119764 | JGI IMG/M metagenome (GOLD analysis project Ga0181521, IMG submission 119764) | Peatland microbial communities from MTU Mesocosm Facility, Houghton, MI, USA - PEATcosm2014_Bin02_60_metaG | ecosystem: Environmental > Terrestrial > Soil > Wetlands > Peat | place... | reverse complement strand
CTGACCGACCTGGTTCCCTCGCTCATGATCGCCGACGCGGTGGGGTCCTCGGAAACGGGTGCCCAGATGAGTCACGTGTCCATTCGCGGATCGGTCGCCAGTGGCCGCTTCAGCCCCGGCCCGGGCACCAGGATCCTCGACGAGGAAATGGGGGGGCTCGTCCAGGCCGGCCACGAAGGCATCGGATGGTTGGCCCAGGAGGGTTATGTCCCTCTCGGCTATCTGGGCGATTCCGACAAGACGGTCAGGACTTTCCCGGTGGTGGGGGGCGTCCGCTACGCAGTCCCGGGCGACCGCGCCCGGCTGCTGGCCGACGGCCAGATCGAGTTGCTAGGGCGAGATGCTGTGACGATCAACTCGGGCGGGGAGAAGATATTCGTCGAGGAGGTCGAGGGGGCTATTGGCTCGCACCCCGACGTATCTGATGTAGTCGTGGTGGGACGACCCAGCACGCGCTGGGGTCAGGAAGTGGTGGCCCTGGTCCAGCGCGCTCCGGGCACTTCACCCAGCGCCGCGACTCTCATCGAACACGCCTCGGCAGTCCTGGCCCGGTACAAGCTGCCCAAGGATGTGATCTTCCTCGACCACATCGAGCGCTCTCCCTCCGGAAAGGCCGACTATCGCTGGGCAGCCACACAGGCCAGCTCCGACTGATGCGGGGATGAAGGAGGTAGCGGTGCCGACCGCTGGATCCTCGTTCGATGAAGCGTCGGAACCCTACGCTGCGGCCGTGATCGAAGCTTCCACGACGGGACAGGGGCGGCCTAACTCGAGGTCGGCCCTGATCGATGCTGCTTTGGTCGAGTTCACGGAGAAGGGCTACGAGTCTGCGACGGTCAACGGCATCGCCGAGCGTGCCGGCGTCACCACGGGAGCGTTGTATGCGCATTTCCGGGGCAAGCTCGACCTCTTGTTGGAGACAATAGGGCTCCGTCCGGTGGACAACTTCCTCCGGGACTTTTACCCTGCCGCCTCCAAGAAGTCCCCCCAAGAGTTGGCGGCATCCATCGGCAGGGAGATGGCGGTTTCCCATGCTCCCGAAACCCGGTTGTTGTTGGACGTCATCGTCCTGGTCCGTCGCGACGCGCGCCTGGGCGGGACGATCCGAAGGCTTCTGGCCGCCAAGGTGCAAGAGCTGGCGTCGGCGACCGAAGTCGGCCGGGCTTCGGGGATCATCTCGCCGGAGCTCAGCTCCGAGGACCTGGCAAGGGTGTTCGTGTTGATCGCCCTCGGCAAGATGGCCCTGGCGGCCGTCGATGAACAGCTCCCCACCACCGCGTCCTTCGTGCGGATCATCGAAGCGCTGCTTTGGTCGGACACTCCGAAGGAGCTCCGCTCTCCGTCGGCATTAGAAGAAGTAGCTGTCCGCTCGCTCGAGAACAACAGAACCAAGGTCGACTTCGAAACCGCCGTTCTCGACGCCGTCGAGCAGGGTCACAGCCTTCGCCAGGTAGGCGAGGCCGCAGGAGTATCCCATGAACAGATCCGCAGGATCGTCGGCGACGGCCGCCGGAAGAAGCCAGCGTCGGACCCGCGAAGTCGATAGTCGTGAAGGAGCAAACAGAGACAGTCCGGCGCCCCGGCTAGCGGTGGCTCTGCCGGCGGCAAAGCCGAGGAACACAACCTGCTCCTAGGAACCGTGCTTGCCGGGGCACTCCGCAATGGCTCGGGGCGGCGAACGCTTCGATGAAAGGATCGACCATGAAGCTCTCCACATCCGTCGGGTACACCGGTGATCCCGGGAAAGCAGCCCAGCGGGCCAAGGATCTCGAGTCCGCCGGCATCGACATGATCTGGGTAGCGGAGCTTTATAGCTTCGACGCCATCAGCATCCTTGGCTATCTGGCCGCTCACACCGAGCGAATGGAGCTCGGCACGAGCATCATGCCGATTTACTCGCGCACACCCACGCTCATCGCCATGACGGCGGCCGGTCTCGATGCAGTCAGCGACGGACGGTTCGTGCTCGGGCTCGGGACGTCCGGACCTCAGGTGATCGAGGGCTGGCACGGTGTGCCGTTCGACAAGCCGCTCACCCGCACACGAGAGATCATCGACATCTGCCGGCTGGTGTGGAAGCGCGAGCGAGTCGTATACCACGGCGAGGTCTACTCGCTTCCGCTCCCCAAGGACCTCGGGACCGGGCTCGGCAAGCCGCTGAAGATCATCAACCGGCCCGTGCGCGACGACATCCCGGTCTATATCGCCTCTCTCGGCCCGAAGAACGTGCAGCTCACCGCTGAGATCGCAGACGGCTGGCTGCCCGCGTTCTTCCACCCCGACAAGGCCCGAGACGTGTTCGGCGCCGACCTGGAGGTGGGCTCGAAGCTGCGCGACCCGTCACGTCCTCCGCTCGAGATCGTGGCGGGTGGCACCGTCGCTATCTGCGACGCCGATACGGCGAACCGGCTTCGCGACTCAGCGAGACCCGGGACCGCTCTCTACGTCGGCGGAATGGGCGCGAAGGGCCGCAACTTTTACAACAATGTGTTCCGTCGCTACGGGTACGAGCAGGAGGCAGAACAGATCCAAGACCTCTACCTCGACGGCCGGAAGGACGAAGCCGCAGCGCTCGTCCCCGCGGACTACCTCGAGGCCACGTCGCTCGTCGGCGATGAAGGCTACGTGCGTGAACGCATCCAAGCCTACAAAGCTGCTGGCGTCACCCGCCTGAATGTGAACCCGGTTGGTGACGACCCGTTGACGCTGATCGAGAAGGTGAAGGCCTGGGTCGACTGATCGTCATCCGACCTGTCGCTTGGACGATTTGTTGTACAGCCCTACTTGACGAGCGGGTCGCGAGGGAGGCCGAGGATGCGCTCGCCGATCTGGTTGCGCTTGATCTCCGATGTCCCACCCGCAATCGACATCCCACGGTGCATGAGCACCATCATGTTGCTCGCTGCGCTCGGGCCGTCCATGAACACCACCTCGGGGCCGTTCAGCTCGGTGAGGATGGCCGCGGCCTCATGAGCGAGCTCGGACGTGACGAGTTTGGTGATCGCGCCCTCGGGTCCTGGTTCGTTGCCCGCGACTGCGCGGTTCGCGCTCCGTAGGTTCAGGAGGCTCGTCGCCTGCTCCTGCGCGATGTAGCGACCGAGACGCGCCGCGCCGCCGGTCAGGCGGTCGGGGTTGGCGTCGAAGGACGACACCAGCGCGGACCCCGACTGGCCCATCGCGCTCCCGCCACCGATGCTCACGCTCTCATTGCCAAGCGTCGCTCGTGCCACCGTCCATCCGCCGTCGATGGGTCCGACGACATCGTCGTCGGGGACGAACACGTCGCTAAAGAAGACCTCGTTGAAGCTCGACCCACCGGTCGGCTGCCGGAGCGGCCGGACCTCGACGCCCTCGGCATGCATGTCGATCACCATGGTCGTGATGCCGTTGTGCTTGGGCGCGTCGGGGTTCGTTCGGACCGTGGCGAAGCCCATGCCGGCGACATGCGCTCCGCTCGTCCACACCTTCTGGCCGTTCACCAGCCAGCCACCGTCGACGCGAGTGCCTTTCGTCTTGATGCCGGCGGCGTCGGACCCCGCGTCGGGCTCGCTGAAGAGCTGGCACCAGATGACGTCCTGGTCGAGGGCGGGGCGGACCCAGCGGCTGACCTGATCGGCGTCCGCGTACTGGATCAAGGTGAGGATGACCCAGCCTGTGATCCCGTAGGCGGGACGCTGGATCCCGGCGGCGGTGAACTCCTGCTCGATCACCAGTTGCTCGACGGCGCCAGCCCCGCGGCCGTAGGGCTTGGGCCAATGGGGCATCACGTAGCCAGTCTCGATGAGCTTGTCCCGCTGCTCGTCCGGCGGACAACCCTTGATGCTCTCGGCAAAGGCCCGCACGTCGCCGCGGATGGCATCGGCCTCCGGCGGCAGTTCGATGGCCTTGGATCGGACGACGCCGCGCCGGGTCAGGTCGACGACGTCGGCCGCCGCCACGCGGGGTTCGAGGAACGACAGCAGCGTCGTCGCCCGACGCATCGCAAGGTGGGCGTCGTGTTCCCACGTGATGGCGATGCCGCCGTGCACCTGGGTGTTGAGGTTGGCGCACAGATCGGCGGCCGGTGCGGCAAGGGTGGCGGCGACGGCGGCGGCGTAGCTGAGCTGGTCGCCACCGGTCGACGCTGCCCGGGCAGCGTCCCAGACCGCCGATGTCGCAAGCTCGGTCTCGACGGCCATGTTGGCGCAGTGGTGCTTGACTGCCTGATAGGTGCCGATTGGTCGTCCGAACTGCAAACGCTCCTTCGCGTACGCGCTGGCTCGCTCTGTGCAGTCGCGGGCGACGCCCACTGCCTCGGCCGACAGGACCACGCGTGCGAGGTCGACGAGCGAGCGGCGCGCGTCGGGGAGCACGGTTGCGGGGGCCGTGTTCATCGTGACCCGTGCCGATCGCCGTGTCGGGTCGAGGTTCTGGGGGACGTCGACTGTGACGTCGGAGCCGACCTCGATCACCGCGACGTCATCACCGACGGGGACGACGATCAGCGTCGCCAGACCGCCGCCGAGGACGATGGCCGATCCCGACACGGTCTCGCCGTCGGTTGTCACGGTTCCCCCGAGCGCGATGCCGGCCGTCGTCGAGCCGTCGGCCAAGCCCGGCAGCAGTCGCTTCTTGAGGACGTCGTCGCCGACCGCGGCGACCAGTGCGCTGGCGATGACCGTCGGCACAAACGGACCCGGCGCGATCGCGCGTCCCAGCTCTTCGACTACGACGGCGAGCTCCTGGAGCGAGTACCCCGATCCGCCGTACTCCTCCGAGAGGTGGAGGCCGAACCATCCGAGGCTCACTGCATCCTTCCAGAACGACGGCATGGTCTCGCCAGGGGCCTCCAGGAGCTCGCGGGCCGCGCCACGGGCGTCTCGTTTGCCGAGGAGATCGGCCGTGGTCGAGCCGAGGGCTCGATGCTCTTCGGTGATGGCTATCGACATGTGGACCAGTTTACGACGGAGGGGTCGCCTGCAGTCAAGAGTCCAGACAGGCTTCCCGCGAGGAAACTCCTGCTCATTCGCTTGGGAACGGTCATCTCGTAACGAGACTACTTTTCACACCAATATCAGCTTGACTGGGCGTCGCTTGACGAGCGGCGCGTTCATTGAGTTGGCAGCCGGCACCTGCATGCCCCAGAATCGGCCATACGCCCGGTCCGACCTTGTCGGACCATGGACGCACATCCAAGGGAGGGGGATCATGGGAGACCTGCTCGAAGGCCGGGTCGCGATCGTCACCGGAGCCGGCCGGGGGATCGGCGCTGGCGTGGCCCGCCTGCTCGCTCGGGAAGGCGCCAAGGTGGTCGTGAACGACCTCGGGGTGGCGCTGGACGGAACCGGGGAAGACCAGACGCCGGCCCAACAAGTGGTCGAGCAGATCAGGCAGACCGGCGGCGAGGCCACCGTCAACGCCGATGACGTCGCCGACCATCACGCCGCCCAAGCGATCGTCAACCAGGCGATCGACACCTTTGGGCGCCTCGATGTCTTGGTCAACGTCGCCGGCATCCTGCGCGACCGCATGGTGTTCAACATGTCCGAGGAGGACTGGGACGCGGTCATCCGGGTCCACCTGAAGGGCACCTTCAACACAGCGCACTACGCCGCCGCCTACTGGCGGAGCCAGCGCGACACCGACGGCCACTTCCGGCTGATCAACTTCACCTCGGGCTCCGGACTGCACGGTGCGCCCGGTCAGCCCAACTACGCCGCGGCGAAGATGGGCATCGTCGGCTTCACCTACTCGTGTGCGAACGCCCTGCGGCCCTACGGGGTGACTTCGAACGCCATCTCGCCCGGTGCCGCCACACGGATGACCGAGTCGGTGCCCGACGGGCGGCGCCGTACCCCGATCGCCGACGGCAGCGACGAGCGATCGCCCGACAACGTCGCTCCGGCGGTCGCCTTCCTGGCCAGCGATCGCTCCGACTGGTGCACTGGTCAGGTGATCTCGGCACGGGGGTTCCAAATCGGCCTCTACAACGTTCCGCAGGTCATCCGCCAGATCGCGTCGCCCGGGCCCTGGGACCTCGAGACGGCGTTCACGATGATCGAGGAGTCGTTCCGGCCGGTCGTCGAGGCCACGCCGCGGCGCGGCGGTTGACGCTTGACCCGGGCAACTCCAGGTGAGCACAATCGGACCGCACCAGGGCAGGTAGCGACCTCTCGGCTCCTCGGCACGCGCTCGACGACAGATTGCGGGAAGGGAAAGACGTGACGATTCGGGGCAAGGCGTTCATAGCCGGGATCTACGAGCATCCCCTGCGCGTGATCCCCGATCGCTCGAACAGCCAGATCCACGCCGAGGTGGCCGCCGGCGCCCTCGCCGACGCCGGGCTGTCCTTCAGCGACGTCGACGCCTACTTCTGTGATGCCTCGGCCGGGTTCGGCCCTATTTCGATGGCCGACTATATGGGCCTTCACCTGACCCACGTCGACTCGACCGAGACGGGCGGATCGTCCTACGTCGTGCACGTCGGCCACGCCGCCGAGGCCATCGCGGCCGGCAAGAGCCAGGTGGCCCTGATCACGCTGGCCGGCCGTCCCCGCAGCGCCGCGATGGCCGGACGGCCGGGCGGAGGAGGCGGGGCGACGCCCGACATGATCTTCGAGGGCCTGTGGGGGATGTCGGGGGCCGTCACCGGGTACGCGATGGCGGCGACCCGGCACATGCACGAGTTCGGGACCACCAGCGCCCAGCTGGCCGAGGTGAAGGTCGCTGCGTCCCTGCACGCCCAGTACAACCCGAACGCGTTCCTCCAGACACCGATGACGGTGGAGGAGGTGCTGGCATCACCGATGATCAGCTCGCCGTTGCGTAGGGACGACTGCTGCGTCGTCACCGACGGTGGGGGCGCCCTCATCGTGGTCAGCCCCGAAGTCGCCCGCGATCTCAGCCGGGTCTCGGCCAAGGTCCTCGGCCACGGCGAGACCGTCAAGCACGCCGACAACGGCCGGCTCGACCTGACCTACACCGGTGCCGTCGTCTCGGGACCCCGCGCGTTCGAGGAGGCGGGGGTGACGCAAGCCGACATCGACTACGTGTCGATCTACGACTCGTTCACCATCACGGTGGTCGAGACCCTAGAGGACCTCGGCTTTTGCGCCAAGGGCGAGGGCGGGCGGTTCGTGCTGGACGGAGCGCTCGTCGCCCCCGATGGGCGGCTGCCCTTCAACACCGACGGCGGGGGACTGTGCAACAACCACCCGTCGAACCGGGGCGGGATCACCAAGGTCATCGAGGCGGTCCGGCAGTTGCGTGGTGAGGCACATCCCGCCGTCCAGGTCCCCGACTGCACGATCGCCCTCGCGCATGGCACGGGCGGGTCCATCGGGAGCCGGATGGGGAGCTCGACACTGATCCTGGGAACGGAGGACGCATGAGCACGACCCTGCCGACGCCGGCCCCGATCAACCTGCCCGAAACCGACGAGTTCTGGGCCGCGACGGCCGAGGGCAAGCTGCTCCTGCGCCGCTGCGACGACTGCGGCGTCCCGATCTGGTATCCGAGGCCGTTCTGCCCGGTCTGCGGGAGCTTCCGAACCTCCTGGTCCGAGGCGTCGGGGCGGGGAACCGTTTACACCTTCACGGTGGTGCACCGCAGTGGCATCCCCGGATACCGAGAGGCGCTCCCCTACGTCGTCGCCTACGTCGAGCTGGCCGAGGGTCCGCGCGTCATGACCAACATCGTCGACTGCGAGCCCGATGACGTGGTAGTGGGGATGCCCGTGCGCGTTGTGTTCCACGACACCGGCGCGGGCAGCGCGCTGTATCGCTTCCAACCCGACCCGACGGCCACCGGTGAGCTGACGAGCCCGAGATCGTGAAACGGTCTCGATCAGACGGCCGCCGGACGCGGACGGCTCGGTGATGACCGACGCGGCGGGGGAGACGACCACGGTCCGGGCGCTGGCCGATATCCGGGTCGTCGATCTCAGCACCGGGGTCGCCGGACCGTTGGCCGCCATGCTGCTGGCCGACTTCGGGGCAGACGTGGTCAAGGTCGAATCGCCGTCGGGGGATCCGGGCCGATCGCGGCCCGGCTTCGTCATGTGGAACCGGAACAAGCGGAGCCTGACCATCGACGCCCAGGCGACGCCACACCGCTTGCTCGACCTGCTTGCCGTTGCTGATGTCTGCGTGAGCGGCGGTGGGGCCGGTGGCCTCGCCGAGCGCGCCGACGCCGAGGCCGCCTGCAAGGCCAACCCGGGCCTGGTGTATCTCAAGGTCCCGCCGTTCCTCGGCGAGACCCCCTGGGCGGGAGGCGCAGAGTCCACCGGGCTGCTCTGGGCCTTGGTCGGCATGGCGCTGCGCCAGAGCTCGTTCGACGGGGGCCCGATCGACCCCGCCTTTCCCTACGTGCTCTATCTCCAGGGGGCATGGGCGGCGGCGGCGGCCATGGCTGCGCTCATCGAGCGGCAGGCCTCGGGGCACGGCCAGATCGTCACCGTCGGCGGCGTGCACGCGGCCATGGTCGCGTCGAGCAGCTCGCTCCTGATCGACACCAAGGCGCCCGAGGTGCCGGCCAGCTACGGCCCCGGCGGCCCCCACCCGATGTACACGCGATATCGATGCGCCGACGGGGCGTGGCTCTTCCTGGCCACGCTGACCACGAAGTTCCAGGAGCGCGCCCTGGCCGTCCTCGGCCTGTCCGACATCCTGGAGGACGAGCGCATCGAGGGACGCCTCGAGGCAATGCTGGTGCCGGCCAACCGGGGGTGGGTCCGCGAGCGCTTCGTCGAGGTCTTCGCAACGCGCACGAGCGAGGAGTGGCTGGCCACGCTCCGCGACGCCGACGTGCCGGTTGGCCCCCTGCTGCGGCGCGAGGACTGGATGGACTCGCCGATCCTCGCATCGATCGGAATGCGGGTGGAGATGCATGACCCGGTGCACGGGCCGGTCACGATGCCGGGCAACCCGATCAACCTGGTCGCCACCCCCGCGGCCATCGACCGACCGGCACCGACCCCCGGCGACCAAGAGGAGTGGCCCCAATGGACCCCGCGCCCGGCGCCGTCCAACGCCGCGCCCGAGGGGCGCCCCCCCCTCAAGGGGTTCCGGGTCCTCGACCTCGGGATGATCCTCGCCGGCCCCTATGCCGGGACCCTCCTCGCCGAGCTGGGAGCCGACGTGATCAAGGTGGAGATCCCGGCCGGCGACAGCTGGCGCGAGCGCGGGATGCCCTACATCCGTGGACAGCGCGGTGTCGCGCTGGACCTGCGGTCGGATGCCGGACGCGAGGCGTTCCACACCCTGGTGCGATCGGCCGACGTGGTGGTCGACAACTATCGGGCCGGCGTCCTCGAGCGCCTGAAGATCGACTACGAGCGGCTCCGGCAGGTCAACCCGGAAATCATCTCGGTGTCCATCACCGGATTCGGGGAGCACGGCCCGTACTCGTCGGAACCGGCCTTCGACCCGCTGCTCCAGGCGAGGAGCGGGATGATGATGGCGCAGGGAGGCGACAGCGAGCCGGTGCTGATGACCGTCGCGGTCAACGACGTGACGACCGCCGCCCTGGCGGTCCTTGGAACTCTTCTTGCCCTCTTCCACCGCCTTCGCACCGGCGACGGCCAAAACGTGTGGTTGTCGCTGGCCGGTACCTCCGCCTTCGCACAATGCGAGGAACTCATCCGGATGCCGGGCCGAGACACCCCGATCGTGGGTGGGCGTGACTTCGCCGGACCGGGTCCGCTCGACCGCTACTACGCCACCACCGACGGGTGGCTCCGCCTGCAAGCCGTCCGACGAGGACTGGTGGGTCTGCGGGAGGCTGGCCTCTTGGACGGGCCGGACCCCGCCGGCGACGCCGAGCTCACCGAACGAATCTCGGCGGCCTGTGCCCCCCTGACCAGGGACGAGGCGATCCGCCGACTGGCCTCGGCGAACGTCCCGGCGGCGCCGGCCAGGCACCTGTCCGAACTCATCGACGACCCCGACTACCACAGCTGGGAAGTCTTCAATGTCCTCGACCGCCTGGGCAGCGGTCCGGTGCTGGCTCCGGGTCGCTACGCGCGCTTCTCCAGAACACAGCACCACGAGACGCTCAAGCCTCCGGGGGTCGGCGAGCACACCGCCGAGGTTCTTGCCGAGATCGGGCTCACCGATGACCAGATCGACGGGCTCGCCGCCGACGGTGTGGTGCGCCTTGGATCGCCCATGGTCTTCCGCCCCATGGTCGCCTACCGATAGGGAACAGGCGACCCCAGGGCCGAGCGCCAACCAACAAGTCATCGGTCGCCTCGTTGTCCAGCCAGCTCCCGACGACGGCGGACCAGAACTCGAACTGTGGGTTGGTCGATAAGGGGTTTGGCTGGCGCCGACACCCGGGCTCAGGACCAAGAGAGCGGCCGGGGCGTCGCGTCGCTTGCCTGATCTCGTGGCTCGCCACCCGTGACATCGTTTGGGTGGTTTGAAGCAATGGCCGCGCCAGTGGGTCGGATGGACAGCGTGATCCGCGACCCGATGGCGTGCGATTGGCCGAGGTCAGGTACTAACGCGAACACCCCACCAAGAGCCGTTCTCGTAAGTACGGCAAGAGCGGTGTCGAGAGTCCCGGATCTGAGCCAGATCCGGGACTTTTCGTCGATTGCCTCTTGCACCTCACGTGGCGTCAGGTCGTACCGTACGACGTGTGGACACTACCGAGAAATCGACCACTTGCAAGGTGGGCGAGCTGGCAGAGGTGACGGGCCTCACTGTTCGCACTTTGCACTACTACGAGGAGATCGGATTGTTGGTCTCCTCAGCTCGCAGTGAGGGGGGCCATAGGCTCTACGGTGCCGCAGAAGTTGAGCGCCTCTACCGAATCAGTTTGCTCAGGAGACAATGACTGACACCAACGTCCAACGCCGGATCTCAAATCTCGTCTACGAGGATCTGGATGCGGCCTATGAGTTCTTGACCCGAGTCTTCCAACTTGGACCCGGCGAGCTCACCCGCGACGAAGACGGAAAGGCCATTCACGGTGAAATCGAGGCTGGCGACGGGGTGGTCTGGTTGCACCCGGAATCCCCTCGATTCGGGCTTGTCTCGCGAGAACGCTGGGCGGCTCGACGGCGAGCATGGTCATCATCGTCGACGACGTCGACGCCCACTTTCGTCATGCGTCCGAGCACTACGCCGTCATCCGATATGAACCAGTTGACCAGCCGTACGGCTCCAGGGAGTACGGGGCCGAAGACTGCGAGGGCGGCATCTGGTCGTTCATGAAACCATTGGCTTAGTGGCTGACGATCTCGACCTGGCCAAGCGGCTGATCGTCATGTCAGCTGAAGTGGCCCTGGGGTTTTACGGTACGCGGGTCCGCACCGAGACCAAGACCGATGGGACGCCGGTCAGCGAGGCTGACCTGGCCGTGGACAGGATGCTGACCTCCGAGCTTCGGCGGTTGAGACCAAGCGACGGGATTCTGAGCGAAGAATCTGGTCGGGACGGCCCCCACTCAACGAGGACGTGGATAATCGATCCGATCGATGGGACTGAAGGATTCCTGTCGGAGAAGCCTCACTGGGGGACCCACGTGGCCCTTGAAGAGGACGGTGAGATCGTCCTTGGGATCGTCAGCCGCCCGGTAATGGGCACGCAGTGGTGGGCGCTTCGAGGTATGGGCGCTTATCGCGGTGACCTTGACTCGAACAGTTCGACCACCTCGGAGCGGGTGTCGTTGTCCCCAGTGCAGAGGCTGAACGAGGCGCGCATCAGCGGTTGGAAGATTGATTGGATGGTCGACCCGCTATTGACTGCAGCGTCTTGGTTCGACTGCGAGTACAACGAGCTGACGTTGGTTCTCGAGGGTAGGGCCGAGATCATGGTTGTACCGGGCCATCTTTGGGACCACGCGCCGTTCGCGGTCTTGCTCCACGAAAGCGGGGGCTCATTTCTGAATCCTGATGGGGGTCACCGTCTAGAGCGCGGCCTCGCCTATTACACCAATGGGGGAGTAGATGCCGAGATGACGGAAGCACTTTGGCCGGAGGGTATGCGGCCAATTCCAGGCGCAACCAACCAACATGAGCATGAGTGACCGTCAGTCAAGGCGGATTCACATGCTGGCCAATCCCCAGGAGTTCGGCGAGCTCGACCTCGAAGTATTGGACAGCTAGATGTAATACCCAGCCAGGTTGTCGACTCGACTGATCGGAGGCTTGCCCCCGAGAGCTGAGTGGCTGCGGTGGTGATTGTAGAGATGCAAGAAGAGGTCGAAGGCCTTTCTGCGTTCTGCCTCTG
>Ga0181521_10006819_pt1 | contig 12217 bp, 7 predicted proteins | sample PEATcosm2014_Bin_32_FD_119764 | JGI IMG/M metagenome (GOLD analysis project Ga0181521, IMG submission 119764) | Peatland microbial communities from MTU Mesocosm Facility, Houghton, MI, USA - PEATcosm2014_Bin02_60_metaG | ecosystem: Environmental > Terrestrial > Soil > Wetlands > Peat | place... | reverse complement strand
GGACGCTCCCTGGCGTAGATCGTGACCTTCGCCCCCGCGCGTTGCAGCAGAATCGCTGAGGTCAAACCCAGTGCGCCGCATCCGATGACAGCGACGTTCTCCTCCCCGGCAGCCATCGCTTTCTCGACGGCGACGCTGCTCGACCCCCACGAAAGCGACCAGCCGCTGCCGCCATGCCCGTAGTTGTGGACCACGGTCTTGTCGCCGACACGTTCAACGTCCAGCCGGGGACCTGCCGGGCGGAAGGGCCGGAGGCATACGGTGACTCGAAAGATCCTGTCCACCTCGGCCCGGATGGGCATGAGCCTGGGGACAATTTCATAAGGTGGCAGGCCCGAAGTGGTAGCCGCTACTCTGGATTTACGTGCGCAGCCGCTCAGGCCCGCCGCGGTGACGCTGCCCAGAAAATTCCGTCGGTTCATCGCGCTCCTCGCAGAACTGGACTGGAAGCCCGGCTCGTCGTGGTGCCGATACCTCGGTAGAAAACAATTTAGCAGACGATCGCCCGTCGCAAATTCAATGCGCCTGATTCTCCTGTCCGAGAAAACAGGCGGCGACTGTTGACGGACATCAGCGTGTTTTCGATGGTGCGATACTTCGGAGATGGAAGTGGGACTCTTTCCCAACCCGCTCAGGCCCGGAATTGGCCTGCGACCGCGCCGCGAGGCCCAGCGCCCCCTTCTGCCACAGCACGCCCGCCACTGTCCCGTGCTCGAAGCCGGAAGCACCGCAGGCTTCCTTGTCCATCCTCCGCTCGCTGAAAAAGAGAGCTTTCAGGTCGGGTATGAGGGGGAGGGCCGTTATCAGTTTGTCTACTCGGTGAACACCAAAGCAACCAAGTGGGAGCCGGTCTTTACCGTGACGTATCTGCTGCCGGTGGGCGGGATCGGCGCCAGCAAACGGGAAATCAAGATGCACATCCAGGACACGCCGCAAACCCGTGAGCTCGCCCACTTGATGCCTGATATGTTCATCGCCGAGGATGACATCGGGACACCGGCGGGCGCCGTGACTCTGCGGGGAGCGTGGAACTTCCAGACTCCGCAGGGCTGGGACACGGTCTACACTCCGGTCTTCAACATGATCGAGCGGCCTCTCGCCCCGATGCTGGTGATCCGTGTCGAGACCGATTGGTACGTTCACGACTCCGAGTTCCGCTACGTCCTGCAGCCTGGCGAAACGATTTCTGCGTCCCACAACATTCCGATCGGGCAGGTGATCTTTGTGCCACGAGAAGAGGTCACCTTCCGCGACGGCACAAAAGAGGAGATCGCGGCGCGACACCAATCCAGTCTGGCGTTCTACGACGAAAAGGCGAAGATGAAGGTCAAGACGCCATACGGACTGGAATACAGCCCGCACTATCTGAGCACGAGCCGCAGGAAGAAGGTCACGATCAAAACGGGTGGCGGGGACGCAGCGGACGATCCCACTGCTTAGGCAGAACGTTGGACAGTGCTCGCCTCCGGGATTAACAACGCTGTCTCGCGCATCGCAGATTTGTCGGCTGTGGCAGCGCAGGGGAGCATCCCGTGAAATTGGGAAGGCGGTAGCGAAGAGGCTCGCACGGGACGGCTTCGCCGTGGCCGTGAACTATGCAAGCAACGCGAAGGAAGCCGACGCGGCTGTCGCCGAGATTCAATCCGCCGGTGGTCAAGCTGTTGCCGTGAGGGCCGACGTCGGGAACGCGGCCGAAGCAGAGCATCTGTTCGAAGAGACGGTGAAAGCCTTCGGGACCGTCGACGTGGTGGTGAACAACTCCGGAATCATTCCCTTGTCGCCGATCGGCAAGGGCGATACCGCTGTCTTCGACAAGGTCATTCAGACCAACTTGCGCGGCACGTTTCTGCGTATGGCTCAGGCAGCGCAACGAATGGCTGGCAGCGGACGGATTATTGCATTTTCCAGCAGTGTGCTGGCAAGGTCGTTTCCGACTTACGGCCGTATATCGCCTCGAAAGCCGGAGTGGAGGGCGTTCTGCTTCGCCGCTCACCACCGCTTCATCGCTTAGGCCAGCCGCCGGAGTGGGCTTCGGTCTGACGTACTTCGGTCAACTGCCAATCGCAAACAAAATATTAGAATTCGATCATCGTTCTGTCGAACAGAACGATGCATGGATGAACTGCGGGGCAAGGAACGAAGACGGGATGAGCGTCGGCGGCTAACAGGGGCTGCGACCCTTTTCTGGAGGGCCGCTGGCTATGAGAGCTCGTGTGTGGGAAACGCCTTCGATGTTTCCGATACCGGATTACTGATCGAGGCTCCCCAATGTATCCTCGTCGGAACCAGAACGTCCGTCCAGATCAACGGTTCCGGCCAGCGTATGGAGGCGACGGTACGCCACTGCCGTAAGCACGGCGCCTGGTACAGGATTGGACTCCAGTTTAAGGCGAAGGCCGCGCAGGCGCGAAGTGTTGGTTGACCGAACGCCGGCCTCAAAAAAGTGGAAGAGATCTAACCGCATTATTATTGATATGCGGACCGGCGGATGAGTTATTGGACCGAACGCCCTTGCGGCTTGACAACGGCTCCGGCTACTGGCAGGATCACAAAATGCAAAGCATGTCTGTTCGACCCGAGTGGCGCTCCGTGTGCGCCGGACTGTGTCCTTCAACTTCGGTCTTACCGCTGGCTGTCCTCTTGTTCCTCGCATCGGTCACGGCCAGTCTCGTGACCGCTCAGACCCGCACCCCGCAGCGGACCGTTTGGGACGGTGCCTACACGGAGGCTCAGGCCACCCGCGGCGTAGGATCCTTCGGCCAAAGCTGCGGGGGTTGTCATGCACTCGCGGCGGAAGGCAGGGCACCGCTCGTGGGCGACGCATTCTGGAAGAGTTTCGCGCAAAAGAACGTCGGCGATCTGCTGGAGTTCGTCAGCAAATACATGCCAAACGGCAGGGGCGGCTCTCTCAGCGAGTCCGTCTACGAGGATATCGTCGCGTTCATGCTGAAATCCAACGGTTTTCCCGCAGGAACCACTGAGCTCGGGCGCAATACCAGTGCCGGCATGCAGATTATCCAGAGGGACGGGAGTACGGCGCTCCCGGCCAATGCACTGGTTCGAATAGTCGGCTGTTTGACGCGGAGCGGATCGGATTGGGTGGTCACGCGCGCAAGTACCCCTGAAAGGGCGGAAAGCGCAGGCGGAGAAGAGGCCACTCGACCTCTCGGCGGCCGTTCGATGACGCTGAAGTTCGTTGTAACCCACCTGGACGGGATGGTCGGTTCCCGCGTGGTGGTGACCGGGCTCCTCATCGGCGCCGACGGCGCTGACGGCATCAACGTGACGACCGTGAACCGCGTCGCCCAGAAATGCCCCTGACGGCTTGAGAACCGGAGAGTGATGCGCCTGCTGCAAGGGCCAGAGTCTTTCCGCTAACAGGCGAGCACGGGAAGCCTCCGTCGCCGATTCCATGAAAAAAGGGCACGCCCCTTTCGAGGCGTGCCCTTTTCTACTGCAAGGCCTTCGTTACAGATCGATTTTGCCTGTACTCGCTCCCATACTGTCGATCTCGACGCCGCCCACGTGTGCCAGCCCCAGCAACAAGTTCGCGGTTGGAATGTCCTTCGCGACAATGTGCCGGTTGCCTTTCATGTGACCGTTCGCGCCGCCCACCATCACTGCGGGTGGACTGCTCCGGTCGTGCTGGTTGCCGTTGCTCATGCCGCTGCCCCAGTACAAAACGGCATGATCCAGCAGGGTTCCGTCACCCTCTTTGGTCTCCTTCAGCTTGGCCAGGAAGTCCGCGAACTTCTGGATTTGGTACGTACCGATCTTGGCGTATTTCGCGAGCTTCTCCGGATCGTTGCCATGGTGCGAGATGCTGTGATGCTGCTCGGGAACGCCGATGTGCGCGTAAGAACGGTCACTCGCTTCATGAGCGGTCATGAAGGTGAACACGCGCGTGATGTCGCCCTGATAGGCCAGGTGCATCAGGTTATAGGTCACCTTCATGTGATCGTCAAACGCCTCCGGTACGCCAAGGGGCGCTTCCGGATTGCTGGTGATAGTGTTCATACGGCTTTCCATGCGGTCGAGCTGCTGTTCGACATCGCGAATGTTGCCGAGGTATTCGTCGAGGATGGCCCGATCGGAGCCGCCCAGAGACTTCTTCAGTTTCGCCGTCTCCTCTGTCACGGAGTCGAGCAGACTCTCCTTCTCCTTGAGGCGGGCAAAGCGGCGTTCCTTCGAATCCGTCTCGCCGAACATCCGCTCGAAGGTGACGCGCGGATTGATTCCGACCGGCAGCGGGCTGAAATCGTCGCGCCAGGCCAGAGTGTTGAAGAACGTGCAGGAGAAGCCGTCGCACGCGCCGACGGCGGTGCCCATGTCCTCGGTGCCGACTTCGAGGGAGCGCAGGGGCGTATCTCCGGCCACCTTGTCCGCAATGTACTGGTCGAGGGTCTTCTTCGACTCGATTTTTCCGAAACTGTCTCCAGTGCCGTCACGACTGCCGGCGGGCCCGACACCATTCAGGAACGCCGCGCTGGCGCCCAGATGGACCGAAGCGCCCCACGGCGCCCTCATCTTGCTGACCGTCACGAGCTGGTCGCGGAAAGGCTCAAGCGGCTGCATCACCGGCTTGAAAACGAAGTCGCTGCCTTCCTTCTCAGGGTGCCATGTATCGGGAAACACACCGCATGGGAAGTAAACCGCGCCGAAGCGCAGTGGTGAGGTCGGAGCCGCGGAGAGCGCCGGCACCATCGCGTCCAGAAATGGCAGCGCGATGGCGGCGCCCAGCGTACCATGCATGAACATGCGGCGTGAAAGATGCTTCTTTGTGATGAACATAGCTACTCCTTAATTTTTCGATTCTGCAACTCTGTTTGCCTGTGCAACTTTGACTGGTTCAGACGGACCTTTAACGCTCTCGGCCGGCTCCAGCTTCGTGCGCATCTGGAACGGTGCGCTCTCGACGATACCCATGACAATGGCGGACAACTTGTAGTCGTTCTGTGCCGCCTTCTTTACGATTTTGCGAACCACCGGCATATCGCTCGGCTCCAGCCCGCGGCCCAGCGCATAAGTCAGCATTTTCTCGGTGATCACCGTCACAAATGCGTCTGGTCGGCCCACAATCGCCTGCCGCAGCGCCGCCGGACCGTTCACCCTGGATCCGTCCGCCAGGACACCGGCTGTGTCGAGCGGCAAGCCATCGGCGCCCGTGTCGCGCCACTGACCGGTAGAGTCGAAGTTCTCCAGCGCAAATCCCACCGGATCGATCACGCTGTGGCACGATGCACAGGGCTGATTCTTGCGGTGGAATTCCATCTGCTGCCGAACGGTCTTCGGGGCGTTGGCAGCGTTCTTTACGCTGTCAGCAAGCGTTGGCACGTTCGGCGGCGGTGGAGGCGGAGGTGTGTTGAGGAAAGTGCCCAACACGTACTTGCCGCGGAATACCGGTGAGGTTCTGGTGGCGACGGAAGTCATCGCCAGGATGCTCCCTTCTCCCAGCAGACCGCGACGGTTGGGATCGGTTAGCTTCACCTTCCGGAACTGTTCGCCATAGACATTCGGGATGTTATAGATCCGGGCGAGCCGCTCGTCGATGAACGTATAGTCGGCGTTCATCAGGTCCAGAGCGCTGCGGTCGTTACGCAGAATGTACGAGAAGAACATCTGCGTCTCCTTTCGGAATCCCTCGCGCGTGTTGGCGTCGAAATCCTGGAACATTGTGATGTCCGGAACGACCTTCGCCTCCAGATTCCGCAGCTGCAGCCACTGCCCGGTGAAATTGTTGACCAGAGCGTCCGATCGATCGTCCCCGAGCATGCGGTGCACCTGCGCTTCAAGCACTTCGGGCTCACGCAGCCGCCCCGAAGCTCCGACCTCCAGCAGCTTATCGTCGGGGATGCTGCTCCACAGGAAGAAGGAAAGGCGCGAGGCCAGCTCGGTACCGCTGACCGGATGCGCAACGCCGGGCTTGGCGTCAGCCGGATCTTTCTCGATACGATACAGGAAGTTCGGGCTCGAGAGAACGCGCGCGACGCCCGCGCGAATCCCGTCGTCGAAACTGGCGCCGTTCTGGCGGGTTTTCTTGTAAAAAGCCATCGGCGCATCGACGTCCGCGACCGTGACCGGACGCCGGTACGCGCGACGCGCGAAATTGGTGAGGATCTTGTCCGCGCAGGCGGTTTCATCCGGATTCGCAGCCGCCGGGTGACAAGTGAAGAGCAGTTTTCGGCTGGCATCGTCACTGACGCCGCGCACGTTGTAGGGGCCGTCGATCAGTACGGTCTTGAGTTTCGGCATGCCGCCGACGAAGTGGATTTCCTGACTGTCGCGTTTCGACGGCTGCCAGGTGTCCTGCGACTGGAACGGCCGTTCCTTCCATGTGAAGCCGACGTCGTGAGGGCCGGCAGTGACTCTCACGCGCGCGGTCATCCGCTTATCGATTATGTCGCGCGACGTGTTTAAATCGGCCCCCTGCATCTCGTGGTCCTTGGGACCGCCAATGGGTGCCGAATAGACTTCCTTGCCGTCCACGGTGATGATGAACGTATTAGCGATGTCATTGCCTTCGACGCCGGAATAGCCTTCGATGATTCCCCGGACCAACCGGCCCGCAAGGTTGTAATCGGCGTCAGCCGGAAAGACATAATGCAAAACCGTGCCGCCAACGGTTCCGAGCGGCAGACCCTCGACGTATCCGTTCTGACTGAATTCGAAGGGGATCGAATGTTCGGTGGTACCGGGCTTGACCTGAGGATCGCCCACGGCCTCGGAGCTGATGCGCTCCGCCGCGTTCACGTATCCTTCCAGCAGCAGCGGCGACGTTTTCAGGGCCGTCGCGATGTTGTCAAATCCGAATTCCGCGCCGTCAGTCGGAAGCAGGTCGGAAACGTCGATATTGACTGCCAGCAGATCGCGGATCGCATTGGAGTATTCGGCGCGATTCAGACGATGCACGACGTAGCGGCCCGGAGTGCTCCGGCTTTCCCATGCCTTATCGAGCGACGCTGAGAGCCCATTCGTAAAGGCAGCATACTCGGCCTCCGTCGGACGGGGCATGCCCTGAGGCGGCATCGCCCGCACGCTCAGCTTGCGCAGGACTCTCTCCCAGGCTCCTGCGTGGCCCAACAAATCGCTGGTGGCTTCCGGACCGAGATTCAGCGGGTCGTTCGCCGGAAGCGCCGATTTTGGGTTGTGACACGCGACGCAGTACTTATCCAGGAACGCACGATTCTTCGCCATGTCCGCCGCCGAGTTGGCGGTGGTGCTGGCTGCGGAAGGCGCAGCCGCCGTGCCTGCCGATGCCGCGGCTGCCGGCCGCGCCGACGTACCGCTCCCGGTCTGCGCTGCCAGAAACGCAGCCGCACCCAATACCAACGCCGCCGATACTACGATCTTGCTCGCCATGCTTTTACCGGTTCCTCTATTATCTGTTATTACTCGGTCGCCGCCGCCGCCGCTGCCGCCGTTTCCGGCGGTGCCGCTGCTGCCGTTTCCCTGGGAGCGTCCTTCTTCTCTGCGCTCGCCTTATCGCCGCCCGCTTTCTTGTCTTCAGCCTTCGGAGGTTGCGGGATCGGATCGTTGGGGCCAAGGTGCATGGCTTCGCGCAGCGCCGCCACGATCTCGGGCTTGTCGTTGCGCGGCCGGTGCCATGCGTCGGGATCTGTCATCGCCACCGCCGCGATGTCGGCAAAAGTGACATTTTTCATCTTGTCGGCCGCCATCAGCGGCGTCTGACCCTTCTTATCGACTGCATCCAGTTTCGCGCCGGCGGCAACCAAGGCCTGGATCATCGGGACCTGCTGCAGTGTCACGGCCTGATGGAGCGCCGTCGTGCCATCCGGCGCCTTCACGTTCGGATCGGCTCCGGCTGCCAGAAGAAGCTTCAGCGCTTCGACCGGTTCGCGGCTGCCGGGTTCGCGGAAAGGAGGCGCAACCACGCGGCTAAACCCGGGACCGCCACCGAACGGCGCGCCATTGCCGCCAGCCATGGCGACCATGACAGCGGTCTTGCCGACACTTCCGTTTACACCGCGGGCAGGCTTTTGACCTTCCTTCGGCTTGACCGTGGCCGGGGTCCAGTCAAGTTTCGCTCCGTGGGCCAGCATGACCTTCAGCACTTCGATATCGGCCGCCTGAGCGGCGCGGAAAAAGGGCGAGGCGTTTACCGTCGGGCCACAGCAGAGCGTCGTCGAGTGCAGCGTACCGACGAACGGCTTGTTCACATCCGCGCCAACATCAACCAGCACCTTGATCAGAGCCAGAGCGGACAGCTTGTTCTGATGGGTGGGAACCATCCTTGAGCCATCGTGCTCGTGCATGTCGGTCGTTGCGTCATGCATGTCAACGGCCCAGAACAGGGACCCGTCGTTGGGGTCAGCGCCGAGATCGATCAGTTCTTTGGCCAGATCGAAGCGGTCGTTATAGATGGCGACGATCGAAGCGGTTGCGCCATCGGCATCGGTCGCCTTGATATCCGCTCCGCCGGCGATCAGCGCCTTGGCGACATCCCCGTGCCCTTCGCGAACGGCGAACATCAGGGCCGTAAAGCCGCCCGAAGGATGATCGGCGTGCTCGCGATTTTCGATCTGGGTGACGTGGGCCTTGAGGTTAGGATCCGCGCCAGCGGCCAGCAGCGTCTTCACCACGTCCAGCTGACCTTCGGCGGACGCCCACATTAACGCGGTCTCTTCCTGATTAGGATCCGTTGCGTTGACGAACGCGCCTTTTGAAAGCAGCAATTTGACCGCGTCCACTTTTCCCGTGCGCGACGCGGCCATCAGCGGCGTCTCGCCCTCTGCGTGCCAGCGTGTCGCATCCGCTCCCCCGTCCAGCAGGGCCTTCATGACTTCGACGTCGCCGGTGCGGCTTGCCTGGAGAAGAGGAGTGACGCCGTAGTGGTTCACTGCATCGACCTCGGCTCCAGCCGCGAGAAGCGCCTTCGTCATTTCCACGTCCGAGTGGTAAGCCGCCCACAAGAGTGCGGACGAGCCGTCATTGGCGACCGCATTTACATCCCCGTGCTCCTTAATAAGGTTGCGGACCGCAGCCAGATCATCCGCCTTAGCGGCGTCAGCCACGGCGGCTACGCTGGAAGCAGCCTGCAGAAGGGCATTGGGGCGCACCAACACGAACCCCAGCATGAGAGGCAGGCACCACACCAGGTGCCAAACAGGTCTCGCACTCGATCTTTTCACCAGTCGCATCGCTACTCCTACCTAATTAAAGATACGGACAAAAAAATATCACACGCCGATGCCAAGCGCAAGGCCCCCATTTTGGGAAAGTTCCGCATCGGTCTGCGGAAAGGCATATCCCTGGCTTGGTTTTCGCACGCAAAGTGAGGCAGAGTCCGAGCGCGGTGCTGCCGGATTCGAGTCAGCGGCGACCTGCGGCCTTCTGTTGGGCTTTCTTCTGCCGCCGCGGAAGACGGGATTTGTTTTTCGAACGCAGCTTTTCCTTCTTCACCGGCGTCGCCGCTGGCTTGACTCCCGCCACTGAAGCCTCGCCGCTTAAGCCAGTCGCTGCGGACGCCTTCTCTTCTTCGATCTCTTTTCGTTTTGCCAAGTGGAACGACCTCCACTCAACTGTACCCTGCTAACAGCCCGTGGCAGAAGTCCCGACAGGCTGAATGCCTGTCCCACCGTGTTGGTAAACTGCTGACCCCTCGTGGTGGGACAGGCGGTTTCGCCTGTCGTCCCAGAGCCACGGGCTGCGAAGCGTCAGCCACGAGTGCAATCGAGAATTGCTGCCGATATCAGCGCATATCGTTCCGATTTCAGTTTCCGGCGGGCGAAGCCGTCACGACTGAGTTAAAGTCCCCCGGCTTTCAGCGGCGTCACATTTGGATTGCAGCGAAATACATTTTCAGGGTCGTATTTCAGCTTGAGTTCCTGCAGACGACGATAGTTTTCCGGGCCGTGCGCCGAAGGGACCCGATCCCGCTCGTCGGCGGCGAGGAAATTGGCATATACGCCGCCCGTCGCATGGGGCGCCAGCGCATCGCGCAGCTCCTTCGCCCAGCCCGTCTGAGCCGTCGAATCCGCCGCGTTCTCCCAGCGGGCTTGTATCACGAGCCCGAATTCCGCGTTGCGGGCGCCGTACGCGGTCGCCGTCTCCGCCACCCGCCCGACCGCGCCTCCCAAATGCGGAATTTTGATGTCGCTCCACGGCGATTGCAGTCCTGAAGTGTAGTCCATAAGGATGCGGATCGCCTCGGGCCGGAGATCGTCGAAATAGTGCCCGCGCCAGTCGTTGTAAAAACCGTTGCCCCAGCGCGCGTCCAGCGACCGCTGCCAGGCCCGGTATTCGACAGGAGCAATGGTATTCGCGATCGGATTACCGAAGGCCGCAAACTCGTCCGCCCAGGCTTTGCCGTCCTCGACAGCACCGCAGTGACAAAGGGCAATCACGGCGACCGGACGTCCCACCCACTCCTTCGGGATTACCGGCGCTGGTGGCGCCAGCCGGAGGAAAAACCATGTCGTCAATTCGTCCGGAAACCGGGACTTGAGTATACGGTGCCTTTCCACCAGTTCAGGGAATCGGTCCAGCGGGAAATAGATCATCCCCGCGACCACCGTCGGCCCGATGGCGTGCGCCTCGAACTCCATTGACGTCACGACCCCAAAATTCCAGCCGCCGCCGCGCAGGCCCCAGAGCAGATCTGGGTTGTCCGTTTCACTGGCCACCAGCGAGGCTCCCGCGGCCGTTACGACCTCGGCCGACCGGAGGCTGTCGCAGGCCAGCCCGATCCTGCGATGCAGCCAGCCCATGCCGCCGCCGAGAGTGAAGCCGGCGATGCCTGTCATGGAGACGATGGGTCCGGTGCAGGCAAGGCCGAAAGCCTGCGTGACCTGATCGAATTGCGCCCAGGTCAGTCCGGTTTGGACACGGGCGCGCCGAGTCTCCGGGTTAACTTCGATGGTTCGCAAACCGGCCATATCCAGGAGCATGCCGCCTTCCGTCGCCGCATACCCGGCGGCGTGATGACCGCCGCCCTTGATGGCGATCTCCATGCGGTGTTCTCGCGCAAACGCCACTGCGATCGCCACGTCCGCGCTGGCAGCGGGCCGCACAACAGCGGCCGGGCGACGGTCGTGAAGCCGGTTCCAGATTTCGCGTGACTGCTCAAAACCCGCGTCGGCGGGTGTCATCACGGTACCGAGAATCCGCCTGCGTAACGTCTCAAGTTGGCTTGGGTTGAACATAGTAGAAAGTTACCGCTACAGCGTCGGCCAGCTTCAGCCCGACCGGGCGAAACCCCGATGCCGTCTTAGATTAGCAGCGGCAAAACCGACTCGTTCACAGTCGCGGCTCAGTAACGCGCTGATCCTGCAGAGCCGTGACCGTAAGGGAGCGGTTGTTTTGGACTTCTGCCACAGGCTGTTAGCGGCTTGCCGGCGACATCCCTTTGAATGTCAGTTTTTGCAGTCCGGCGGTGGTCTGCGCGATGTAGAGATTTCCCTTCGAATCGGTCGCGATCTCATGGCCCGGTCCGATAATGCCCGCAGGCTGGATGTTGCCCACAATCTCCAGTGTCTTGCGATCGACAACGTAAATGCCATTGCCGCCGCCGACATACAGAAACTGCTGGGCCGGGTCCGGAGATAACGCCAGGTCGCGGGCAAAAGGCTCGCCTGGTCTGACCAGTTGCTTCAGGAATTTGCCGTTTTTGGTAAACATCTGGACGCGCCGGTATTCCCGATCGGCCACATACACGGTGCCGTCTTTGGCGACGCGGATGGCGTGCACGACGCTGAATTGCCGCGGGCCGGGATCCGAGAAGCTGGACGGCGTGACCAACTGACAGTTGTCATCGTCCATCGGCTTGTTGCCGAATGCGCCCCACATCCGCTTGAACCTGCCAGTGTCCGCGTCGAAGACAATGACGCGGTGATTGCCGTAACCGTCGGCCACGAACAATTCGTTGGTCGGTGGATAGACCCACGCATCGGCCGCGCGATGCACATTCGTTGTGTCGGCATTGCCCTTGCTTTGATTGCTGTGGCCAATCTGCATGAGGAACCGGCCATCCTGCGTGAACTTTAAGAGCTGGTCGTCGGCAACCGGCTTGAGTCCGGGCAGGCCATTCGTGGGACAAGAGTTCCCGCCGAGCCACACGAAACCCTTGTAGTCGATATGGATGCCATGCTCGCGTTCGGGCCATTCATAACCTTTGCCCGCCCCACCCCAGGTCTTGATGTAATTGCCTGCCGTATCGAACACGATCACCGGCGGTGCGGCCATGGCGGCCTGCTCCGGC
>Ga0181521_10006818_pt1 | contig 12218 bp, 11 predicted proteins | sample PEATcosm2014_Bin_32_FD_119764 | JGI IMG/M metagenome (GOLD analysis project Ga0181521, IMG submission 119764) | Peatland microbial communities from MTU Mesocosm Facility, Houghton, MI, USA - PEATcosm2014_Bin02_60_metaG | ecosystem: Environmental > Terrestrial > Soil > Wetlands > Peat | place... | reverse complement strand
GCCGAACACGCCGAAGAGCTGGAACAGGACCTCATTGTCCTGTGCACGCACGGAAGCGGAGGGTTCAAAAGATTTGTGTTCGGAACCAATGCCGAGCAGGTGCTCACGCGCGGACGCACGCCCGTGGTTCTCATAAAGACCGATGAACACGGGCGCGCTCCCGATTTTGGCCCCCGCAGCATAATTGCTTTTATGGACTGCACACCGCACAGCGATCCGGTCTTGACTGCCTGTTCGGAACTGGCGATTATATTTCAGGCCAAACTGCACCTGTTGCACGTAGTGCCGACTGCAGGCAGCGTCACCCCGGACCAGGTTCCTGGGGGGCGCCTTGTCCCGAGTACGACGCGTCTGTTGCTGGATTTGGAAACGGAACAGACAACAGGGCGCCTGCAAGAACAGCTTCAATTGCTGCTCGCCCGAAATGTCGAGGCAAGCGGAAGCGTTGAACGTGGTGAGGCAGAGCCCGCCGTTGTCGCCGCAGCAGCGGCAAGACATGCGGACATGGTTGCCATGGCCACCAGGGGACTGGCTGGAATTGGGGCGTTCTGGGCAAATGACCTGGTCTGTGGGATATGCGCCTCCTATGATGGCGCGCTTCTGCTTTTCCCGGCAGAAACCATTTTACCACAGAGGCGGGACACAGCCCGGTCAAGGAGAGAACACGGAGAGAAGCTCAGACAGGATTTACAGGATTAACAGCGTTAATAGAATTGGCTATTTCTGATATCGTCTCCCGCTTCCTTTTCTTCGTGCTCGTGTCTCCTTCGCACTTCGTGGAATTCGTCTCTCGAAGGACCTTAGAATGTTAAAGCGCTTCAGCTTGAGAACTAGAATAATGTTCGCTATAAGCGCACTGGTTGCTATCGCCATGCTGGGCGGATCGACCACCATCTGGATGGTGCACCGGATGAACAGCGCCGTTTCTTCTGTAATCGGTTCCAAAGTGGCCGCGCTCGATGTCAGCCAGGAGTTGGAAAGCTCCCTTGCAATGCAAAGGGGTCTGCTAAGCTATTATTATATTGACGGCAACAGTGAATGGCTGACCCAGCTCGATCGGCATCGGTTCGAATTCGAGAATTGGCTGAAAAGAGCCCGCGAATTCGCTGATTCCGATCGCGAGCGCGAACTGCTAAACGATATTGAATCGAAATACATTCGCTATACCAATCAGCGCGAACGTGTCATCGATCTCTACAGGGCCGGAAAACGGGAAGATGGATACGCTTTGCACAAGGAGGTCCGCAACCCCTTTTACTCGATCCGGGACCTTTGCGAGCAGTTCAAGCAGGTCCAGTATGAGAAGGTCGGTTTAAGCTCTGAGGGCATCAGGCTGAAGGTGGCCTTTTTTGATACGGCCGCGTCCATAGCCATGGTTTGCGCCATGGGTCTGGGGATTACTCTTGGGGTATTGCTTCTGAGCAGGGTGCTCGTGCCGATCCGTCTCCTCGCCCTTACCGCCGGCCGCGAAGGGGGTGTCTCGGTTGACGAACCCGACGAGGTGAAGGCCCTTGGGAAAAAAATACAGGGACTCATTGAAAGCGTGGATACCACGCGCATTGAACTGGAGCAGAGCCGCGAACATCTGCTGCAGTCCGAAAAACTGGCGCAAATAGGGAAACTTGCCGCAGGGGTTGCCCACAGCATAAGAAATCCGCTCACCTCGGTGAAAATGCGGCTGTTTAGCCTGGAGCGCACGCTCTCGCTTTCGGCTGCTCAGAAAGAAGACTTTGACGTTATTTCCGAGGAGATCCGCCATATAGATACAATAGTCGGAAACTTTCTCGAATTCTCCAGGCCGCCCAAACTGAAAATTCAAAAGGCGAGTCCGTCGGAGGTGGTCGATATGGCCGTGCAGCTTCTCCGCCATCGAATCGATTCTTATGGAGTTACTCTCGAACTGATGAGAGATCGGAAACTTCCGGAGGTCGACTGCGACCCCGAGCAACTAAAGGAAGTGCTGGTGAACCTGATCGTCAATGCGTGCGAGGCGATGGTCGATGGGGGGCGCATTCTCATAACCGAAGAAGAAGGGGCAACCGATCCGATGGACAGGGTCGTCGTGATTCGCGTAAGCGACTCCGGACCGGGCATTCCCGAGTCGATAAGAGAGAAAATCTTCGAACCCTTCTACACTACAAAACAGGAAGGCACCGGGCTTGGGTTGAGCATAGCAACCCGTATTATCCAGGAACATAAAGGCTGTCTGAGCGTTAAATGCCGCCCCCATAAAGGCGCCGCTTTCACGATCACTCTGCCGTGCCGGGAGGAGAGAGCTTGGCTGCGATCCTTATAGTTGATGACGATCACCATCTGCGCCGGAGTTTCGAGAAGCTGCTCACCCAAGACGGCCACACGGTCAAGACGGCTTCGAGCGGCGAGGCGGCGCTGCCCCTGGCAAGGTCCGACGAATTCGACCTTGTCATTATGGATGTACGGCTCCCAGGGATGGACGGACTCCGGACCTTCAAAGCGATCCGTGAAATAGAACCGCTTTTGCCGGTCATTATAATGACCGCGTTCGGGACTACCGAAACTGCGATAGAAGCGACCAAGATGGGCGCTTTCGACTATATCCTCAAACCTTTCAACATCCCCGAAATGCTCTCCCTGATCGAAAAGGCGGTGGAGGCCGGCCGGTTCATGCGCTCGCGGGTCGAATTGGACCCTGTGCCTGAAACCGGCTCTGGTGAAGCCATCATCGGACGCAGCCGGGCCATGCAGGAGGTATATAAAGCGATCGGAAGATCGGCCTCTACCGATGCCACGGTCCTTATCCGGGGTGAATCGGGCACGGGCAAGGAACTCGTAGCCCGGGCCCTCTACCAGCACAGCGCCAGATCCCACAAGCCCTTCCTGGTCATTAACTGCGTTGCGATCCCCGAGACGCTCCTGGAGAGTGAGTTGTTCGGCTACGAAAAAGGCGCCTTTACTGGCGCAGTGAACCGCAGGGTAGGGCGCATCGAGCAAGCTGACGGCGGGACGGTTTTCCTTGACGAAATTGGAGACATGCCCTTCGGAATTCAGGCGAAAATCCTGCGCCTGCTCCAGGAAAGAAGCATCCAAAGGCTCGGCGCCCGCGAACCCATTCCGGTTGACGTGCGAATAATCGCCGCGACCAATCGCAATCTTGAAGCCGCTCTTTCGGAGGGCAAATTCAGGGAAGACCTTTACTACAGGCTCAAGGTCGTTACTATTTCGCTGCCTCCTTTGCGGGACCGGGAGGGCGATATTCCGCTGCTTTGCGAATACTTTATAAGACGTTGCTCGAAAAAAATGGGGAGCCCGAACCCAGGGATTACGGCTGAGGCCATCGAGATGCTTTGCGGTTACGCCTGGCCGGGCAACGTGCGCGAACTGGCAAACGCCGTCCAGAAAGCGCTGATCTTTAACCGGGGCGGGCCTGTATCGCTCGAAGACATTGCGCGGGGTAGCGGAATAGCTCCGGACCGGACGGCCGAAAAGGCCGATTTGCCCGAGGAGACCATCCGAGCATGTATCCGCAGTTATCTAAATTCCCAGGAAGGAGGTTTAAGTGCGTTCGATTCGGCGATGGAACGGTTTGGCTCCATGCTCATCACCGAAGCGCTCAACCTCAACGGCGGAAACAGGTCCCGTGCCGCAAAGATGCTGGGCCTCTCCCGCCCGACTCTCATGGCGAAAATCGAAAAACACCGCATCCGGTTCGAGACTTCGGCCATAAGCAAATGTGAGGAATAGACATGTGGCATGCAAATGCACGGGACCTCGCCTCCTATGTTACCGACCACTTGGGCGATGCACGGTTATCCGAATTGAGCAGCGTAATCGATTGCGGCCGAGGTTGTCTCCTGCGACCGATTTTTATCGGTCTCTGTAAAGGTCCTTTGACGATTGCAACATTAAATAGTGGTCAGATCGTTTCCCCTGCACAAGAAGTCTTCGATTCAGCCTGGCTTCCCGCCGGTTTTGCCCCAATTCGCTCCAGGCTGTGGGAGTTAAACATAGCGGCAAAAGATGCAGCCAAAAAGCCCTGGGCGGATCTCGATCCCGGTATTGCGCGCACAATTGCCCAACAAGTAACCAGGCGTATCATCAGTTCTGTCAGAAATTCCGGGCACGGCGGCACAATCCTCGTGATCCCTCCGGACATGGTTGAGCAGGTAATCGAGGAAAACCCATATTTGAACATTGAATACAGGGTGACTGACGAGGCCACGCGAAAAAGATTCCAGACGTTGCTGGTAAACCTTTTGGGAGCAGTTCGCAACAAGCATCATGGATTTTTGATAGGAATAGACTTATAGGGATCCCCGATAGAAGGCCAGTCTCTTGGCATAGGGATGAAATAATCCCACAATAGCTTGCTGTTCGTCCTGGCTTAGAGGGCTAAAGCCTCGGCCTGTTTCTGCAAGCGTTCGAACATGAGAACCGTTGGAACAACCGATGATGGCAACAGTGATGGGCTGTGATAAGGCGAATCGGGTCAGCATTTCCGGTGTGACACCCGCGTCCGGCAATATATAGTGCGAGGCGCCAAGCACCTTCATTCCTATCACGGCAATGCCTTTTTCCAGTGCAGCGGCCAACGCAGAATCCATGAATCCACCAAGTGCCGCTTCGACGGGATTAATAGGCATCATAACTGAATCGATCGGCCATTCCCGTATGGCTTTCTCCAGGATTTTCGGATCGTGATGCCCTGTGACTCCTATAAAGCGAGTTTTTCCGTTGGTTTTGGCTTCCATGAACGCCTCCAGCGCCCCACCGGTACGGGAGATCATTTCAAGGTCTTCCTCGGTTCTTACGTCATGGATTTGCCACAGATCCAGGTAATCGATGGCCATATTCCTGAGCGTTTGATCGAGATCGGCAAGAGCCCCGTTCTTGCTTCTCGCCGCTGACTTGCTCGCTTGAAAAATCCTGGCTCGATCCTCCGGATGCCTCGACCAGACTTGTCCGTAATACATCTCACTTCCTGCATATGCCCGTGCGCAGTCGAAGTAGCTAATCCCCTGAGCTACGGCTTCTCGGATCACCATCCAGGTCTCGTCTTCCTGCCCGTAAGTCCTTAAGACCCCTTCACCGCCCAATCCTGTGAGGGTAACTTCACTGCCGGTCTTTCCAAATGCTCTGGTGGGTATGACACCGGTTGGCATGGCGGCATTGTGACCCATCGAGAACTCCTTGTTCCTTGTGTTAATGCAGCCGAGCAAGACTCCATGCAGATTTAAGCCTTATGACACGCATCAGAATAGCATATTCCTTGAAATTCTCAGAGAAACAAGTTCAATATAGCGTCCCTGAGCTCAAATGCTTATTAGGTGCAAGACATGGAAGCCAGTGAGCAATAAACCTTATGAGAACCCGCGTTGACACCTCCGCTCCACCAACCGATAGTGCAGAAAGCACCGTCTTCAAGGTGCTGGGGGCAATCAGCTTTTCGCACTTTCTAAACGATATGCTCCAAACCCTGATTCTGGCCATTTATCCTTTGCTGAAATCCACGTTCCTTCTGAGTTTCACTCAGATTGGTTTGATCACGCTGACCTATCAGATCACGGCGTCCCTATTGCAACCTGTAGTTGGGCTTTATACGGACCACTACCCAAAACCCTATTCATTGTTCATCGGCATGTGTTGCACCCTGGCCGGGATGATGGTCCTGGCGCTGGCGAATAATTACAGCATGGTGCTCATTGCTGCCGCCATGGTGGGCACCGGCTCATCGATCTTTCATCCGGAATCTTCGCGAGTTGCACGAATGGCCTCCGGCGGGCGGTATGGCCTGGCGCAATCGATCTTCCAGGTTGGCGGCAATACCGGCACCGCGACGGGACCATTGCTTGCTGCCTGGATAATCATTCCTCGAGGCCGCGCCAATCTGGCTTGGTTCTCAGTAGCCGCCTTGCTTGGCGCTTTCATTTTATGGCAGGTAGGCGGCTGGTATAAGCAACGGCTATCACAGAGAAAGAAACGGGCCAAATCTCACAAATTTGTGCAGGGCGCACTCCCTGGGCGTACCGTGGGAGGAGCAATGGTGGTCTTACTGATACTCATTTTCTCGAAATTCTTCTATCTTGCGAGCTTCAGCAGTTACTACACATTCTACCTGATGAGTAAATTCCAGCTTTCGGTGCAATCCGCCCAGATTCACCTTTTCCTCTTTTTATTCGCGGTTGCCCTTGGAACCATCCTTGGCGGGCCGATTGGGGATCGCATCGGCCGCAAACGCGTGATCTGGGCATCTATTCTGGGAGTTGCGCCGTTTACGCTGGTGCTGCCCTACGCAAACCTGACCTGGAACTGGCCTCTGACTTTTATTATCGGCATCATACTCGCATCGGCTTTCCCATCGATTCTAGTCTTCGCACAGGAACTCATGCCGGGTAGGGTAGGGATGGTATCAGGCCTGTTTTTCGGGCTTGCATTCGGCATGGGGGGCATTGGCGCTGCCGTACTGGGCAGGCTGGCCGATGCGCATGGCATCGAGTATGTTTATCGGCTGTGTGCGTTCTTGCCACTGCTCGGGATCTTTACGGCTTTTTTGCCTGACATTCGGGAACCTTCTCACGAGTAGAGCACTCGGCGTGCATGGTTATATATCCTCGGGAGTATCGGAATATCCACGGGGTCGAAGAAGATTGTCTCAAAGTGGCATTGGCAGGAAAAAGAAACGACGACAAAATCTATCGCCAACCAAAAGGCCACTGATTACGGACGTCTCTGGAGTGTCCTGTCATAAATGGCCCCTGGTTGCATGAATGTTGGGGTTACCCCCATATCAGATCGACCTGGATTTTCAACGCAACCTCAAATATCATGTTCCAAATCGCACAGCTTGTAGTCCAATCTGGCCGACAATCTGGACCCGGAACAGGTCTCGGTGTAGCCGGCGCTACCTTGTTTTGGTGTAAAGTTATCGCGCTGGGCATCCGATTAGAAAATTGTGCATCGAATGTTTGTCCAAGGTAGCCATTTGCCATTGTCCCGTATGTATCTTTTGTTCAGTCCTGCTTATGCTGACCCTGGTTTCGTGCGTTCGGGCCGAGAGACCATTGGATTCTCTGAATAGGTTTTGATGGAGGAAGTGGAATGGATGTATTCATCGCCAGGCAGCCAATCTTCGACACTAAGCAGGGGATATACGGCTATGAGCTTCTGTACCGCTCCGGCATGGAAAATGTCTATTCAGCGGCTGATGGCGACAAGGCATCCCTTTCCGTCATCGGGAATACCGTTTTGGTCATCGGCTCACAGCAAATCTCTGAAGGCAGGAGGGTTTTTGTGAATTTTACTCGAAAACTTCTTCTTGAGGGTGCTGCTGCCTACCTTCCAAAGAAAATCGGTGTCGTTGAGATCCTCGAAAATGTGGAGCCTGACGATGAGTTGATCAAGGCTATAACGATGATCCGCTCCCAGGGTTACACATTGGCTCTGGATGATTTTGTTCTCCGTGGGAATGAGTACAATCCTTTTTTGAAGCTGGTGGACATAATCAAGGTTGATTTGCGCCAAACGGATGAAAAGGAAAGGAAGGCCATAGCGCGAAGATTTCCCAGTTCAGGCAGGGTAAAACTCCTTGCGGAAAAGACCGAGACCAGGGAGGAATTCACAAACGCTCTCAAGATGGGATACAGCTATTTTCAAGGCTATTTTTTCTGTAAGCCGGTAATCCTTACCAGACGGAACATCTCCGGTCACAAAATGCACTATCTGCAAATTCTGAAAGAGCTGGGCGCAGATAATCCGAGCTTCGAAGCGATAAATAAGGTCATCGAGCATAACCCTTCCTTTGCTTACAAGCTTCTCAACTATGCCAACTCCGCTTTCTTCGGCTTGCATCGCCAGGTCTCATCCATAATGCATGCTCTACAGCTTCTGGGCGAGGAGGAGATCAGAAAATGGGTATCCCTTGCGGTCCTCATAGAATTAGGCAATGACCAGCCACAGGAACTCCTGCGGCTCTGTTTGCTCAGAGCGCGGTTTAGCGAGAATCTGGCTTCCAAAGTCGGATATAAACAGCAGAAGTCCGAATTTTTCTTCACGGGATTATTCTCGTGCATGGACGTTCTGCTGGGCAGACCTATGGAAGAGGTTGTCGAGGATCTTCCTATTCAAACCTCCATCAAGGAAGCTTTGCTCGGTAAGAGCAATCTTTTCAAAACAGTTCTTGATCTTTCCATCTCCTACGAAAAGGCAAACTGGATGGACTTCCCCTCCCTGGCCTCACGGCTGGGGATAGAGGAATCAGAGGTGCCGGAGGTCTATTCCAATTCCATCGAGTGGGTCGATCGGATATTCTGACCTCTGTTCGAAATATTTTCTTGGCTGATCAGACGATAACTGTGCAAACAGTGAACCTTTTTCCGCTCTCTCCAAGCGTGTCCTGAGCCTGTCGAAGGGTTTCTGCGGAGGACCATAAATCCGCAAACCCGACCAAATCAGACCATTTCATGCCATTACGCTAGGGGCACGTGCCTCATTGCTTTACACTTTGCAAAAAAGCCTGACACTTTATCCGATGATCCCGAGGCCAGACAAAAGCGATGCTCCATAATTATGTAAGTAAATCAAACTGTTATTCAATCGATTCGTAAGGACGGTCGATGGCACGCAAGTTGCCAAACTCCCTGAAGGCTAAATTCCCGGCCGGTGCGGTCGTTTCGGATTCGAGTTTCATCTCCAGCCGATCAAAAGGAGGTTTCCCCCAATGAGTGGTGCAAGGCAGGTTTATGAGTTCCTGAAGGCTTCATCCATAGCACATGCGCGATGGGATTATGAAGTGTCTATGTCCATCATTAAGAACCGTAAAAAACTTTTGGTTTTACTTCTGCTGCTCGCGCCGATTCTGCTTGTCTCTTTGCTTGAAGCAGCTCCTTTGCTGGGAGGCAAAGAAGCTTATGCCCCCGCTTTCTATTCACCAATGATCTTCCTGGTTTCGATGGCGATCGGCCTGGCTGCCGGACTGATCACCGGGTGCATCGGAGCAGGCGGCGGGTTCATCATCACTCCGGCCCTTATGGCTGCGGGCGTAAAGGGAATTCTGGCGGTCGGGACCGACCTCTTTCACATTTTTGCCAAGGCTATCATGGGGACTACCGTGCACAAGAAGCTCGGCAATGTCTCCCTGAAACTGGCAATAGCATTTCTGATCGGTTCCGGGGCCGGCACTTTCGTTGGGGGGGCAATTAACAGAACGCTCTATAATATTGATCCCCTGTTGAGCGACGGTTTCATCAGCTTGATTTATGCCGTTTTGCTGGGTTTTCTTGGTTTTTATGCCCTCTTCGATTTTCTGAGATCCCGAAAAGGTCCCGCAGCAGCCAGTGGCGGCGCTCACGGTTCCGCTCATTCCGGCGCTACCAGTTTCGCAGTCAGACTTCAGTCGGTAAACATTCCGCCGATGATTCCCTTTGATGAGGATTTCGTCCCCGGCGGCAAAAGAATTTCCTGGGCGATCATTGCAGCGGGCGGCGCCGTGGTGGGGATTCTTGCTTCCATCATGGGTGTGGGAGGCGGTTTTGTTACGTTCCCCATGTTTGTTTATGTCTTCGGCGTTTCTTCCATGACGACCGTGGGCACCGATATTCTTCAGATCATCTTCACGGCAGGTCTGGCGTCTATCATTCAATATGCCATTTATGGATACGTATTTTACTCCCTGGCGATGGGAATGCTGGTCGGCTCGCTGTTGGGCATTCAGGTCGGCGCCCTTACCACCAAAGTGGTTAAAGGCATTCACATCCGCGGCTTCTACGCGGTCTCGATTCTCGCAGGGTTTATAAACAGGACGGCAACTCTGCCCCGAAAAATGGTTGAACTGGAGTGGCTCAGCATTCCTAAATCTATAACCGCTAATATCGAGTTTGTAGGCAACATTGTTTTCTGGATTGTCGTAGCCGTCTTTGGGATTTGGCTGTTTTCCAAGTTCTTCGCCAATTTGGGGAGCCTGAGAGAAGAGACGGGAGGTCCGGAAATTTCCATCAAAGCGGGTGTTTAGAGCAAGCGGACAGAGGAGAAAATAGAAATGCTGATCAGACATCAAAAGACAATGAATATTGGTCTAGTGCTTGGGGTAACTTTCTTTGGAATTCTGGCCCTGATTTTCTCTCCCGTGTTCGGAGAGGGCAGGAATGGCCTGGAATACTCGGATGCCCTTTTCAACAAGTTGGCTAAAGGCTCCTCTTATTTCATTCCAAAACTCACCGGCGACCTTAAGGGGGTTGAAAAAGAGGAACTTTCAGTCAGCGTCAAAATGGAAAATGCAGAGCAAGCGGCCATGGCGGCAAAGATTTTTGCAAGGGTTACCCCGGATACCAACTCGCAGGGTGCCGTGCTCAGTATCAGAGGGAATCTTTCAAAACTGCTCGGAGCTGCTCTGGAAGACTCCAACGCGATGTATTTCAACAAAGGCGATGAAGTCAGGGAGAAGTACGGAATCGACGAAAAAGAGGTCTTGTCGACCTGGTGGGGCGCACTGAACCGTGCCGTAAAAGATCTCCAGAAGAGCAGAAATACTGCACAGTCCAACATCATTCTGGAGGTGATGAAAAAGGGCATCGAACCGGCCTACAATTTCTACAAGATCGAGCCCGAGAGTATTTCCGAAAAGGCCTTCACTGCAACGAGTTTGCTGGTCTTTTACATAGTCTATACCTTGTGGTGGGGTTTTGCGATTTTCTACCTGTTCGACGGTTTCGGCCTCAGCATGAAAAAGGCCAGGGTGAAGCAGGAAATATAAGACCCTCCCTGTTCCGTGTACGCGGAGAAAATTCCGGCGGTTCAGGGCTGATTTCGGCTCCAGCGGGACAGGGCCGCCTGATTTGGAGCACTGTCAGGGATACGGGCATAAAAGTCTGATGAAAAAGATATTCACAATATTGGTCGCAGACAGGAACAGGAACGTGCGGGATTTTCTTCGCCGCGAACTTTCGGCCGAAGGTTACGAAGTTGCGGTCGCCGGGGATGGCGGCCGGATTCTTGCGGAAATAGACCGCGAGAATGGGGTGGACCTGCTTGTGTTTGACCTCGAAATGCCGGACGCCGACAGCTCGAAGATTTTTGAAAGAACCCAGAAACGACAGCCCCCTTTGCCGGTGGTAATCCATACTTTCCTGACCGAAGAATCCGAGCGGAACTTCAGCTTGAACAAAGGGGAAATCTACATCGAAAAGAGCGGCAATATCGACCACCTTAAGACAGCCATCGCCGATATGCTTAAAAGATTTTACCCGGACCAGCCTCTTGATGCCGGACCAGCCGACCGGGCCCGATAGCTGGTCTCCTTCCGGGAACAGAAGCGCGAAGGGTGAAGTTAGAAGGGTGAAATGCTCGCCGAGGCTTGCGCTCACCTGCCCGGTAACGCTAGATCACCTTCTGGACGGTCTTGTACTTGAAGTCGTATTTTCGTGCAAAAGCCGAGATGATCATTCCCCGGACCATGAGCATTTTCCCCAGATCGAAAATCTTTACCCTTGCTGCCATGCGGTTCATCGGTTAGTCTCCTGTGTCGGTGTGGAGACAATATAGCTAGTGTCCATCCGGAAACCCGGTGCAACCCCTGGACGAATGGGTTTTAAGTCGCCTTTTTCCAAAGGGGGAATCTTTTGGAGGCTGTGCAGGTGGAAACTTTAAGCGTTCTGATTGTGGATGATGAAGTCGAGTTCATGGAGACTCTGGTCAAAAGGCTCAGGAAAAGAAAACTGGCCGTAAATGGCGTAACGAGCGGGGAAGCGGCTCTGGCACAATTGAAGGAAACCCCGGCCGATATCGTCGTCCTGGACGTAAAAATGCCCGGTATGAGCGGTCTTGATACCTTACGCGAAATAAAGAAAAGATACAGTTTGCTGGAAGTGATCATGCTCACGGGCCATGCTAATATGGAAGTGGCCATCGAAGGGATGGATATCGGCGCCTTTGACTATCTTATGAAACCGATCGAAATCGACGAACTGGTGTATAAAATACAGGACGCCTGTAAAAGAAAAAGGCTGAATGAAAAAGCCGGGCTGGTTGAAACGCGGGGCGCATCCGGTTGACGAACTATGTCTCTAATAAGAGAATGCCTGCAAAAACTTGGAATAGTTAAAAGGGAGAAGACGCTCACACTGTTAGACGCCGAAGCTCTGCGCACCGCCTTCCAGACCAGGTACCATAATTTCAAGCTGCTCCTTAGCGCCAATAACAAAGCCCTGCAGATCATGTCTGAGCTTGAGGAGGCCCGCAAAGGCGACACG
>Ga0181521_10006817_pt1 | contig 12219 bp, 10 predicted proteins | sample PEATcosm2014_Bin_32_FD_119764 | JGI IMG/M metagenome (GOLD analysis project Ga0181521, IMG submission 119764) | Peatland microbial communities from MTU Mesocosm Facility, Houghton, MI, USA - PEATcosm2014_Bin02_60_metaG | ecosystem: Environmental > Terrestrial > Soil > Wetlands > Peat | place... | reverse complement strand
GATCGCGATCGGCGCGCGCCGGGCGATCGAGCTCGCCGCGGGCGCGGCCGCCGCCAGCCGCACCGAGCCGGGAGATCTGATCGAGATTGCGCTGACCGAGATCGCACGCACCTGATCGGGGGCGCGTCGCGCTGCCCTTCCTGAATGCCGGGCTGCGGCCTGAAGTCTGCTTTCACCTGAAGCCTGCTTTCAGGGGACCGCCTGGAGCGGTCTACGCTGGTCGTGACTTTGTTCGGCGGCGCAAGAACCGTTGTGGCCCAGCCAACGAGTTGCAGGCCTGAAACGGCCCGTAGCAGGCTCGCCAGCCGTAGCCTTCAATTCGTAGATAAAAGCTAACATCCTGTTAAATGGCCCACCGTGGCACGACACGTGCTGCTGTCCAGGGCGTGCCCTCAGGTAGTTGGGCGCGCGTTGGGTCGCGCGCCGCAGAGGGCTCGACCGATGGGAATTGCAGACGCAATAGAGGTACCGAGACCGAGGCGGATGAGGAATTCGAGGGCTCCCTGCGCCGGCCATATGCGGATCGAAGGGGACTCTAGGGCAACGGGATTGAAACACAAAGATCAGGAGGACCGGGAATGAACTTTTTGACCAAGGCATATGTTCGGATGACCGAGCGCGAGGGCCAGGCGATGACCGAGTACGCACTGATCCTTTCGGCGGTCGCAGTGGTGGCGTTCCTTACCTACCAGTCGTTGGGTAACAAGATCGGCACTCTGCTCAATAACGTCATCAGCGACCTCTAAGGCGCTGGTTTGAACAGGAATCAACACTCCGCAGGAGGAAACAGATGAACTATCTCACGAAGGTTTACGTACGGATGACCGAGCGCGAGGGCCAGGCGATGACCGAGTACGCGCTGATCCTTTCGGCGGTCGCAGTGGTGGCGTTCCTTACCTATCAGTCGCTGGGTAACAAGATCGGCACCCTGCTCAATAACGTCATCAGCGATCTGTAAGCAGGTGACATCCGGGTCGCTCCGCAGCGATCTAATTTTTAGAGCCCGGCGGCGGGAAGTCGCCTTCCCGCTGCCGGCCACGTAGACGTGCGAAGGTACCAGAGATGAAAGTTCCAGCCAGGTTTTGGGCACGTCTTCGGCAAGCGAGCGGGCAGAGCATGGCTGAGTATGCACTGGTGATTGCCGGAGTGGCGATAATCGCGCTGTTCACGGGCTATCAGCAGATCGGAAATTTCATCAGCGGGACGATCAACACTGTAATCGGCTATTGAACGGATTGTTTGGCCTGCTCCGAGGCCGACGGCCCCGAGCATACAGGCGAGACGGTGGGGAGGTTGATGGTGGAACGTGCATTGGATTCCGAACGGGAGGCTGGTTGGCGCGCGGAGCGGACGGTCCGCGCGGCAACGGGCCGGAATCGGCCGCACGCAAGCGATCGTCGGGTTCGCCCCGGATTCGACGCCCCGGCGCTCCGTTCCAAGGCGCGGCCCGGGTTCGCGCCTAGCGGCCATCAGCCGCTCTCCGGGTCACCATACAGAATCCGTGGGAACACCGCTCGCGGGGACCAGCTTGAGAAATAGTGAAGCCGCGGGCTGGTGCCGACGGAAGCTTGAGCGGGCGGGCCAACGGGAGGAAGGCAAATGAAACGACCTGTAGCATTCGTGGTGCTGGCTGGAGTAGCCGCGCTGCTGGCTTCGGTGCTGGTCTACTCGGCGCTCAAGAAGCGCGAGGCCGAGGTCAAGGCGGCGACCGCCTCGACCTGCCAGATCGTCGTAGCCGCGCACGATCTGCCGCTCGGCTCCAAGGTTGACGCCGCCGCGGTGAAGATGGCGCGTTGGTCGGTCGACAGCGTACCGCCCGGCGCCCTCACCGACCCCAGCGGCGCGCTCAACGCCTTCGTCAAAAGCTCGATTGTCGAGAACGAGCCGCTGGTCGCTTCCAAGCTTTTCACCGGTGACAAGACCGCCGGCGTGATGCCGCTGCTGATCCCGCCCGGGATGCGCGCGGTGTCGGTGCCGGTCGATGAAGTCAGCGACATCGCCGGCTTCGTCTTACCGCATGCCAGGGTGGACATCCTGGCCGCGATCACTTCCGGCAACGGCAACGGCAAGACCATCGCCAAGATCGTGCTCCAGAACGTCGAGGTTCTCGCCGTCGCCCAGGAGATCGAGGGCAAGAAAGACGAGCCCGAAGTCGTGAGAGTCGTCACCCTGATCGTGAGTCCGCAGGACGCCGAGAAACTCGAACTCGCCAGCCACGAGGGCACCCTGCGGATGGCGATGCGCAATTACAACGACGACAAGTTCGTCATGACCGCCGGCGCCGATCTCGAAACGCTGCTGACGGGTAGCCGCACCACGGTGCCCGTGATGGCGCGGCAGCCGGAGATGACGCACGAGGCGATACCCACGCACATGACGCCGTCGGTTCAGATCGAGATCATGCGCGACGGAAAGACCCGCCAATCAGTCTCCTTCGTCCGCCAGGCGGCAATCGGTCCAACCTCGGGCGCAAGATCCCGCGTTGCAGAGGATTCGCCTATGGAGCAGGCCGTGTTACCCGAGGTCCAGACCGCCGACGGCGGGAACGGCGCGAACCCGCCGCCGCCGGAGGCGCCAGCCAAAGGCGAAGCCCCCATTCCCGTACACGCGTCATTCGCGCCCATCCCGAAGACCATCGACGTGCCGTAAGGGCGATGCGGATCAAGATGAGGTTAACCAAGATGAAATCACGGCGTGAATGGTGCGAACTAATCGGGTGGACGCTGGCCGCGAGCCTGCTCGCGATGCAGGCGCACTTCGTGAATGCCGCCGAGGCTCCCACTGGCTCTGCCGTCTCCATCAGTCGCGGCGAGACCTACATTATAAAGGGCGCCAGTCCCGACAGCCGTCCCGAAGTCAAATCGATAGACAATCCCAACGCGTTGATCGTCAGCGTGCAGCCCGACGGCAGCGTGATGGTGCTCGGCGCCGATGCCGGGGTTGAGGAAGTTCGGGTCAAGATGGCCGACGGCAGCGTCGGCGTTTACACCGTGACGGTCACCTCGAGCACCGACCCCGCCAATCCGCTGGCAGGAGGCTCGGCGCCACCCGCGATCGCAGATGGAAGCGCGGCAACCCACGCCGGATCGTCCGGCGCGCCGGCCGCTGCTCCGCTCGATCCCGGCACAGGACCGGCCGCCACCGGATCCTCGGCTGCCGATTCGGCGGGAGCTTCAGCCTTATCGTCGAGTGCGCCGTTAGCGGCGCCGTCGTCGCACGAGCCTCTGCCTATGACGCCACTAGCGGCCTCAGCGCCCGTCACGTCGATCGCATCTGGCAGATCCGGCGCGGCTGCTCCGGCAGCCGGCAACGCTGCGGTCCGTGCCGTGAACGATGACCAGATCTCCGGCACCTTCGCGCTGGGCAATACGAACGCACCTAGCCAGGCGGCCTCGCCGCGGTTCGCAACCGATCCGAGAAGCGAGGCGCTTCGCGAGGCGTCCACCGAAGTAGTAACACACGGCACTCACTATCTGCCCGACGATGCGATCACGATGATGTACGGCACGTCGAGGGTGTTCGATTTTCCGCAGCGCCTCAGACGCGTATCGATCGCCGACACTGGGGTCGCCGACCTGCAGGTGATCAGTCCCCATCAACTGATGCTCATCGGCCACAAGCCGGGCTTCACGACCCTGGCGGTGTGGGACAACCAGGGCAATTACGAAGAACGGCAGGTGCGAATCGAGCAAACCGGCCATCAGCAGGTGCTGCTCAACTGCACCGTGGCCGAATTGAATCGCAGCAAGATCGAGAACCAGGGAATCAACCTGACCGGCGCGATCCCGGGCTCGGGCGTGTCGCTGGTCGGCCTGCCGGGCGCGGTCGCCAGCCAGTATACGGCCTCGAGCCAGCTCGCGGCGTCGGGTTCGAACGGATCGACCAGCGGCGGAATCCTGCCGTTCGGCGGACAACTGATCCCGCTGCTGCTTTCGACCAACCTGACCTACGGGCTGGCCTATGATGCCGGCAACTTCATCGGTACCGCCTTCTTCCAGTACCTGGAACAACATCAGTTGGGGCGAATCCTCGCCGAGCCGCATCTGCTCGCCAACTCGGGCCAGGAAGCCAAATTCCTGGAGGGCGGCGAAATTCCGATCGTGCTGGCGCAGGCGCTCAACACGTCGGTCGTGTTCAAGCAGTATGGCACCTCCGTGATCTTCATCCCCACCGTGGTCGGCAAGCGCGACATCGAGCTGGTGGTGAAGCCCGAGGTCTCGCAGCCCGACTTTGCGGCGGGCGTGCAAATGTTCGGATTCACGATCCCGGCCTTCGTCACGCGGCGCGCCGAGACCGTGGTCAGAATGAAGGAGAACCAGACCCTGATAATCGCCGGGCTGCTGCTGCATCAGAAGACCCAGACCGTGGACAAGGTTCCCTACCTCGGTGACATACCGTGGATGGGCGCTTTCTTCAGCGTGAAGGGCTATCAGGACACCAAGACCGAGCTGGTGATGAGCGTGACGCCGCAAATCGTTGGGGCGCTGCCGTCGGGAGCGCAAGTCGAGTACCCGGACAAGAATCTGACCGAGGAAGACATCAAGACCCAGCGGCTCGACACGCCTGACTTGACCAGGCCGCGTTTCTAGGGGGGGTGGGCGTCGGGAGGGATTGACGGTGCTGAGTGCAAAGAGCGACGAGCGCCGTGGAGCGCTGAGAATCCTTCTGGTCGGTGAGGACGAGACCCGGCGGGCGGAGATCAAGCGCGCCCTCGCGGCCTTGCCCGATCCCCAGCTCGAGGTGTTCGAGACTTCGCCGCGTACTTCGGCCTCCGGCAACGGCGGGGCGCCGGCGGATGTCGAAATGGTGCTGTTCAACGGCGAAGACGAGCTGCCGCTGGAATACCTGCACAGCCAGGCCGCGCAGTCGCCCCGGCCGATCCTGTTCGCGCTGCTGGCGGAACGCGCGCCCAACCTGATGCGGCGCGTGCTGCGCGCCGGCGCCGACGAGCTGCTGTTCCTGCCGCTCGACATCGGAGACGCAACCCGCGCGCTGCTCAAGATCAGCGAGGCGCGCCGGCGGGCCGAACGCAAGGCCGGCGGGCTGATTGTTTCGCTGGCCAGCACCGTGGGCGGGGTCGGAGTGACCTCGCTGTGCGCCAATCTCGCGCTCGCGGCGCGTCACTTACAGGACAAGCGGGTCGGACTGGTCGATCTCGATCTGCAGACCGGCGGACTCGCGATCTACCTGAACGTCGAGCCGGCGCGATCGATCATGGACGTGGCCGACCCCGAAAAGAAACTCGACTCGATTCAACTCGAGTCCGCACTGACCAAGCATCCGTCGGGAATCTATCTGCTCGCGGCACCCAAACGAATCGAGGACAGCGAGATGATCACGGACGCGACCGTGGGGGCTGTGCTCGACCTGATGCGCCAATTGTTCGACCTGGTACTGGTCGATTGCGGCAGCTACGCCAACGCGACCTCGGTGGCCGCCTGGGAGCGATCGGATCGCCTGCTCTACGTCATCGACCAGTCGATCGCGGCGGCTCGATGCGCCTGGCGGTTCGTGGAGCTGTTCAGCCGGCTCGGCCTGAACAGCGTCGAGCCCGCCTACGTGCTGAGCCGCTTTACCACCCAGCATCCGATCAGCGAGGCCCAGCTCACCAACACGCTCGGCCGTCCGCTGTTCGCCAAGATCCCGCGCGACGACAAGGCGATCGAGCGCGTGCAGCTCAGAGGACAGGACCTGTTCCAGGCGGCGCCGAACTCCTTGCTGGCGCGGGCCGTGGAGGAGCTGGCGGTCAGGCTTTCGTCTGTCAGCAGCCACGGGCCGAGCGAGCAGCCGGCGGGCATCAAGCTGCTGTCACGGCTGCGCGACGCGCTGGGAACCTCCCGCAATCGCGAGGCTTCGGCCAAGGCCTGAGCGATGAAGCTCACCGATCGCATATCCAACAACGGCGTCGTCAGCACCAACCCTCAGCGTTCGCTCGGCGCACCGAAGCGCCAACCCAAGGACGCTCTGGCCGAAGGTTTCCGCCAGCTCAAGCTCGACGTGCACAATCGCCTGTTCGAGACCCTCGATGTCGCCAAGCTGGAGAACCTCGACCCGACCGTCGCTTCGTCCAAGATCGGCGCGGCGATAAATGAGCTGCTCGACGCCGAAGGGCGGCTGCTCACCGATCAGGATCGCAGCCGGCTGGTCGAGGAGGTCAAGAACGAGCTGCTCGGATTGGGACCGCTCGAACCGCTGCTCTGGGACGACGAGATCACCGACATTCTGGTCAACGGACACAGCCACGTCTTCGTCGAGCGCAGTGGCAAGCTGTACCGGACCGACGTGACCTTTCAAGACGACGCGCACCTGCTGCTGATCATCGACCGGATCGTTTCGCAGGTCGGCCGGCGCGTGGACGAGTCCTCGCCGATGGTGGACGCGCGGCTGCCCGACGGCTCGCGTATCAACGCGATCATCCCGCCGCTCGCGATCGACGGGCCCTCGCTCTCGATCCGGCGATTCGGCCGCAAGCGCTACACGATCGAGGACCTGATCGCGAAAGAAAGCGTCACCGGCGAGATGGTCGAGTTCTTGAAGGCGACCGTGCGCGCCCGGCTCAACACGCTGGTGGTCGGCGGCACCGGCTCGGGCAAAACCACGATGCTCAACTGCCTTTCGAGCTTTATCCAGGAAGACGAACGGATCGTCACGATCGAAGACTCGGCCGAGCTTTCGCTCCAGCAGCCCCACGTCGTGAGGCTCGAAACCCGGCCGGCCAACGTCGAAGGCAAAGGCGAAGTCAGCCAGCGCGATTTGGTCAGGAACTCGTTGCGTATGCGCCCCGATCGGATCGTGGTCGGCGAGGTCCGCGGCTCGGAGGTCATCGACATGCTCCAGGCGATGTCGACCGGCCATGACGGCTCGATCGCCACCATCCACGCCAACAGTCCGCGCGAGTCATTGGGCCGGCTCGAGATGATGATGTTGCTGGCGGGCTACTCAATTCCGCAGCGCGCGATGCGCCAGCAGATCGCCTCGGCGCTCAACATCGTCGTGCACGTCAGCCGGCTCGGCGACGGGTCGCGCAAATGCATGCGCATTTCCGAGATCACCGGAATGGAAGGCGACATGGTGATGATGCAGGACCTGTTCGAGTACGTGCGCAGCGGCGTCAACTACACGGGCAAGGTCGTCGGCAAGTACCGCGCCACCGGTATCCGTTCGGTATACGCGCAACGAATCGAGGCCGCCGGCTTCCGGCTGGACTCGCAGATGTTCCACAACGCCACCGAGTAAGCCACCAGCGGGTAATCCAATGGATTTCGTAATCGCGGGCGGAGTCTTCGGCGCAATCTTCATCGTCTTTCTGATCGTGATGACCGGCGGCGGCGGCTCCGAGACCGACCAGGCCCAGGAAATGCTGCGCCGGATGTCGCGCCCCGACGAAGATGACAACGACGTAACCGCCCGCAGGCGGAAACCAGAACAGGGCAAACTCGCCGCGGCCCTGATGCGCCGTTTCAACCTGGTGCGCAAGCTCGAAGAGAGCCTCTGGCAGGCAGGTCTGTACGTGCGGGTCTCCGACGCGATCCTCGTCATGGTGCTGCTGTTCGGCGCCGGAGGCGCCGCCGGCGAGGCGCTCTCGGGCGATTCGCTGGTCGCATTTGTAATCGGCGCCGCTTTCGCATCCATACCGGTCTTTTATATCCGGTTTCGCAAGAACCGCAGGCTCAAGGCCTTCAGCGCCCAGTTGCCGTTCGCGCTCGACCTCATCAAATCGTCGCTCGAAGCCGGCCATACGCTGCTGCGCGCCCTGCAGGTGGTGGTGGGCGAGTTCGCCGACCCGCTCGGCAGCGAGTTCCGCACCGTGCTCGAGCAGGTCCGCCTCGGCCTGCCCTTGACCCGCGCGATGGAAGACATGCTCAAGCGCGTGCCCGAGGAGGACCTGAGATTGTTGCTGGTGGCGGTCAAGGTGCAGACCGAAGTCGGAAGCTCTCTGGCCGTGATCGTCACGCGCCTGGCCGAGGTGATCCGCACCCGCCAGCGCCTGAAGCTCCAGATTCAAACCCTCACCGCGCAATCGCGGATGGGCGGAATGGTGGTGGGCTGCCTGCCGATCGTGGTGCTCGGCGCGTTTTATTTCATTCAGCCGAACTATATCCATACCTTGTTCAGCGATCCCACCGGGCTCAAGATTCTCAAGTTCGCGATCGCGCTGGACGCGATGGCTTTTTTCACCATCCGCAAACTCGTGCAGGTGAAGTTCTAAATGAACCCGATCTATATCACGGTGGCATTCGGCTTCCTGATGGGCGCCGCCGGCATCGGCCTGTACGTCGCGGTGTTCGGCACGCGGCGAGTGCTCGAAGACCGTCTCGCCGACCTGGCCGTAAAGATGAGGCTCTCGCAAGGCGACATCGAGGGCTTGGTGGATGAGACTTTCGGCCGCGTGCTGCTGAAGTGGGCCGTGCGCCATCTGCCGCCACCCAATACCGATACGCCCTCGGGCGAAAAGATGGTGCAGTCGCTGGTGCAGGCCGGATATATCAAGTCGGCCGCGCCGCAGATCTTCCAGGTGATTCGCTTTGGGTCGGCCGCGTGCTTCTCGCTGATCGCGCTGTTCATCGGCATCTTCAGCGAACAGCCCTCCGGCACCGCGATCTCGTATGGGATCGCCGGAGGGGCGATCGGTTTCTTCATCCCGAGCTATTATCTCGGCAACCGCGCCCGCAAGCGCCAAAGCGCGATCGCACGCGAGCTTTCCGACGTGCTCGATCTGCTGGTGGTCTGCGTCGAGGCGGGACTCGGCCTCTACGAGGCTATCAAGGTGGTCGGCTCCGAGGCCGAGCGTCACGGACAGGTGATCGGACGCGAGCTCTCGCTGGTCGCCTCGGAGGTCTCCTCGGGATCGTCGCTGGGCGTCGCGCTCAGGAGTCTCGCCGAGCGCACCGCCGTCGAGGACATCAAGCCGCTGGCCGCCACGCTGATCCAGAGCGAGCAACTCGGCGCCCAGATCGCCCCGGCGCTGCACGCCAGCTCCGACGCGATGCGGGCGCGCCGCCGCCTGCGTGCCGAGGAAGCGGCCCAGAAGACCGCGGTCAAAATTCTCTTCCCACTGGTGCTGTTCGTACTTCCCGCGATGCTGATGGTCATCGTGGGCCCGGCGCTGATCCAGATCCTGGCAACGATGACGGGCTGATCGGTAAGGCTGCCCAGGCGAAAAATCGCGACGCGCTGACCTATCGCGGATCGGGAGAAGGACCAGCAGTCATGTCGATGATCGCCCGGTTTGTGCAGATCGCACCGGATCTGCTGACGCGCCTGATAATCGATCCGTCACTGGCGCCGGGGCTATTCCAGATCGACGAAGCCGCGGACGGCGGACCGGCGGGCGAAATCGGACTCGACGCGGAACACGTGGCGCAGGACCGCGCGATCCGTCCGCAGCAGAACCGGCCGCTCGGCTCGCATCCGGCCTGCTCAATTCAGCCAGCGATGGGCGCGGCGCTCTCGCTCGAGAAGGCATGGCATGGGGTTCACTACCTGCTATGCGGGGAACCGGACGCCGGCCGCACGATTCTGAGTCAGGCGATCCTGGGCGGGACGGAATTCGGCGACGACCTCGGATACGGGCCCGCGAGATATTTCGCGCAGGCAAAGGTCTCTCTGACCGCCCGCGAAATGGCGCAAGCCGAGCTCGAGACCGGGATGAAGGCCCGCTTCGATCCCGTGCAGATGGCGCGCGCGGGAATTTATCCCCGGCTCTGGACGCCCACCGATGCCGCGTGGCTGATGGAAGAATTCCGGCGTCTCAAGAACTTTTATGTCGAAGCCGGCGCAGGCCAGTTCGCCTTGGTGACCTGTATCGTGTGAAGCTCGCGCCCCGGTTCTCCGTTCCCTCTCCCTGACCAGGGAGAGGGCAAGCGGCGCGGCGTTTGCTCTTTGTCCTGCAAACGCCGTGACGCGCGGGTGAGGGTACCGCTACCGGAAGGGGCCTACAATCCGAGACGCTTGATCAGCCTGCCGAGCGTCGTGCCATCGACATCGAGCGATTTGGCCGCCTGACCGCGATTTCCACTCGCGGCGTCCAGAGCGGCCTTGATTCGCGCGCGCGCCGCCTCGTCGAGACATTCCTGCAGAGTTCCGTTTGCAGCGGCGCCCGCGGATTGAGGTTGAAGCTCTGCTGCGGGCTCCGACGCGTCAAGCGGCTCTGACGCGCCAACCGGCTCTAACGCGCTAGCCGGCTCCGACGCGCTGGGCGGCGCGGATACGTTAGCCGGCGCGGGGGCGGATACCGCCGCCGGGGCGGGTATCGTCGCGGGCGCCGGTTCGCTGGGCTTGGGCGACGCCGACAGCGCCGCATGACCGTCGCTCGCTGCCTGCTCCACATGATTGGCGGTTGCGCCGGCGCGGGACGTCTCGACCGGGATTGGCTCGGCGACGCGCTCGGCCCGGTCGGGCTCTGCGCGCGGCGCGAGCTCAAGCGATTTCGAGGCGACGAAATCCGCACCAGTCAGCATCGCGGCTCGCTCGATCACGTTGCGGAGCTCGCGAACGTTGCCGGGCCATCGGTAGGCGAGCAGTTCGCGTTCGGCATCCGAGGTCAGCGACAACCGCCGCCCGATCTTCGCGGAGTAAGCGGCGAGGAAACGGCGCGAGAGCGCTACCATGTCCTCGCGCCGCTCGCGCAACGGAGGAATCCGAATCGGCATCGCGCCCAGCCGGTAGAGCAGGTCGGTGCGAAACCGCCCCGCTTCGGCCTCGCCCTTGAGTGAGCGGCTGCTGGCCGCGACGATTCGCACGTCGGGCGCGGACCCGGATCGGTTGCTCGCCGCCTCGGCTTGATCGAGTATCCGTACCAGCTCCGCCTGAAGCGCAGGGCCGGCCTCGGCGATTTCGTCGAGGAACAGCGTGCCGCCGAGCGCGCGCTTGAGCGGTATCGACTGCGCCGCGGATGCGGACCCCGACGAGCCGTTGCGCACCGGCTCGGCCATCGCGGCCCGCGAACCCTTGCAGCTGACCACCACGAACGGGCCTTCCGATCTTTCGCTCCAATAATGGAGCATGCGGGCGAGCAGTTCCTTGCCGGTGCCGCTTTCGCCCTCGATAAGCACGATCGAATCGGTCGCCGCGACGCGACGGACGAGCGCGAGCAGATGCTTTCCGGAGGGGCTCTCCGCGACAAACGAAGACGCAGCTTCGGCCATCTCAAGCCGGCGGCGCAGTTGCGCGTTTTCGTTTCTCAGCCGGTTGATCTCGATCGCGCGAGCGACCATCGCGCACAGCTCGTCCTCGTCGAGCGGCTTGACGAGGTAATCGAACGCCCCCTGGCGCATCGCGGCGATCGCCGAGCCTACGCCGGGATTGAACGTGAGCGCGATCAGCGCGACGCCGGGATAGCGGCCGTGAAGCTGGGAAAGCAGTTCCGGCCCCTGGCGCGCCAAATCGGCCAGTACGACATCGGCGCCGCGCTGCTCGACGGCCGCAAGCGTCTCGACCCCGTTCGCGCAGGCCTCGCATTCGTAACCCGCCTGGCCCAGCACGCGCGCGGCAAAGCGCGCCGCACCCAGCGTGTCGTCGGCGATTAGCACGCGGCCCCGGACGCCGCGCGGAGATGACTCGGACTCGCGCATAAGCCGCCCCAACCCTCCAGCCACGCGGAAGTTTAGCAAAGACCGGCGCCCTCGACCACGCGCGCGCCGCTTCATTCGGAAGCTTCTCCACAAGCCGCGGCGGCGGCAGACGCGCCCGCGTCCGCGCAACTGTTGCGAAGGGGTCTATGAATTGCGATCTTGCAAGCGGAATTGCGATCCTGCAAACGCAGATGACGCGAGAGGCACAGTGCCGATGACGCTCGAATATGACCTGTTCTGGTCCTTCCGCTCACCCTACTCCTATCTGGTCACGCCGAGGCTGATCGAGTTCGAGCGCGAATATGATGTAAAGGCCAACGTGCGTCCGGTCTATCCGATCGCGCTGCGAATCGAAGGCTTTTTCAAACAGGTGAACCCGATGTGGCCGCCGTACCTGATGCGCGACACGATGCGGATCGCGGAGATGCTGGCAATGCCTTACGCCTGGCCGAGCCCCGATCCGGTCGTGATGAACATGGGCACGGGCGAAGTTCCGAAAGAACAGCCTTACATCCACCGGCTAACCCGGCTTGGGGTGGAGGCCGCCGCACGCGGCCGCGGCCTGCCGTTTCTGGCGGAAGTGAGCGGCGTAATCTTCGGCGGTGTGAAGAACTGGCATCAAGGCAACCATCTCGCCGAAGCCGCG
>Ga0181521_10006810_pt1 | contig 12226 bp, 9 predicted proteins | sample PEATcosm2014_Bin_32_FD_119764 | JGI IMG/M metagenome (GOLD analysis project Ga0181521, IMG submission 119764) | Peatland microbial communities from MTU Mesocosm Facility, Houghton, MI, USA - PEATcosm2014_Bin02_60_metaG | ecosystem: Environmental > Terrestrial > Soil > Wetlands > Peat | place... | reverse complement strand
GTCTGCTCGTGACGGCAATCTATCGGGCAGGAGTTAGACGGACGAGCCTTGCCAATATCATCGGGGGATCGTAATGCCTAGCCCCTCACCGCCCCCACTCTCTGCTTCACCTCCGCCAGAAACACCTCATCCTTGATATCGGACAAATTGATCTCCACATTAGCCAGTGCGCCTTCCATCGCGGCCCGCGCTAGTGATGCGCCTACGCTCAGGTCGGATGCCATTCGCGGATTGGTCATCGGCCGCAGCGATTCGATGATCTGCCGCACTTCTCTGGCGCGCTCAGCGACCACCAGTGGAACCAGCGTCGCCTTCTTAGCCGCCGCTTCGACTTCGGCCTTCGCCTCGGGATGATCTTTCGCCTTCTTGAGCGCCGCCATCACTTCGTTGAACGACTCAGCATCCGCATCGATCGCTGCTTTGAGCTGCTCGCGCAGCTCCGCCAGGCGCGCCAGCGCATCGCTCAATTGGCGCTCGTACTGCACGTAGGCTTTCTTGCCGCGCGACATTCCGGCGACCATGGCGACCAGTGCCGCCGCCATCGCCGCCGTCGCCGCGGATGCACAGCCGCCTCCCGGAGCAGCAGTCGGCGCGGCAAGCTGCTCTATGAACGGCTCGACTCCGGCGCGAATCCCGCCCACCGCCATCTTGCCACTCATCACCGCCGCCAGCCGGTTCTCCAGGATCAGGGAAGAGTCGAAGTTCTCCACCTGTAGAAACCACTCGGCGGCATCCTCCAGAGCTTTCTTTGGAATCAGCCCGACAATCTCGCTCGACAACGGCATCACGCCGTAGCGCGCCGCCTCGCGCTTCACGTACTCAAAAGCGCGCGCAATCGGCGTCTGGTCGGTGTCGGTCAGGTTCATGGAAACCTGCGCCAGCCCGCGCACGCTCACGCCCATGCCCTTCACATAGCGCAGCCCGCCATTGGAGAAGCGCACTGCCTTGGCGACCTTCTTCGCGACCTCGACATCGGGCGTATTGAGATAGACGTTGTAGGCGACCAGAAATTTGCGCGCGCCCACAATGGTCGCGCCCGCCGTGGGATGCAGCGCCGCCTCGCCAAAATCGGGCTTGCGCGCCGGGTTGGTTTTAACCTCTTCGCGAATGCCTTCAAATTGGCCGCGACGCACATTCTCCAGATTCTGGCGCTCAGGCCTTTGCGCGGCAGCCTCGTACAAATACACCGGAACCTTGTAGCGCTTCCAGATCTGCTCGCCTACGCGCCGCGCGATGGCAACGCAGTCCTCCAGGGTCACGCCTTCAATTGGGATAAACGGAATCACATCGGCCGCGCCCAGGCGCGGATGCGCGCCGCTGTGCTTGGTGAGGTCGATCAGTTCGGCCGCTTTGCCGACGCCGCGGATCGCAGCTTCGGCCACGTTCACCGGATCGCCGACCAGCGTGATCACGCAGCGGTTGTGGTCGGCGTCCATCTCGCGGTCCAGCAGGTAGACACCGTCCGTCTTCATGGCTTCGATGATGGCATCGACGCGAGCCTTGTCGCGCCCTTCAGAAAAGTTCGGTACACATTCGACGAGTGCGGGCATAAGGATCAGGATAAAGCAACCAGGCCTGTTCCCGAAGAGGCCTCGTCTGGAGTCACGATGGGATGCAACCCGCCGCAGCTAATCACCGACATACGGGCACGGTTCTAGGGCAAACCGTAATGCTTCTAACGCCAGCGCACTGGAAAAAGCTGACCGGCCGCAGCCGATGACATTGGCGCGCCGGCAAGCTGGAGCGCCCGTGCCAGTTGCGGATCGGCGCCAGCAGCCAATTCCTCCGGACTCGGCAGAAGGATCTCATCCGGCACCACACCATGATGTTCCAGGCTGGTCCCGTCGGTCATCTTGAGATCCGCAACTGTCACTTCGACCCCGTAGGGCAGGTCAGTGCCAAAAGCACTGCCTTGGGAAAAGGGAAATTGCCGGGCTTCCATGACGGCTCCTGCCGAGCGATCGCCAATCACGGTCCCGCGTTTTTCCAGCTGGATTACACGAGCGAACAATTCCGACGCGGACGCCGAGCGGCTGTCGACCAGCACCACCAACTTGCCGGAATAGGCGTGGCTGCCGCGCGATTTGGCCACAAAAGGCTTGGAACTCTTACGCTCGACCCTGTCCGCGATTTTAACTTCGTGGTCGAATACGCCCCCAAGCAAGCGGGACAGATTCTCTTCGGCACCGCCGGGATTGCCGCGCAGGTCAATCACCACCGCTTTATGGTTGTTTGCCTTGTGAAGAAAACCGTCGATTTGTTCATCGCTCACAAGGAACTGCGGAAGCTTCCAGACCAGGACGTCCCCTTCCTCAATCGTCCTTGGCTTGTTACGTTCTTCTTCGTTCTCCGCCTGGCGAATGACATTCCACACATCGATGCCGTTGCGCCAGTCGTATTTCCTCGGCAGTTCGTGCACGGTAGACATCGCTGTCAAGTCCCGTGGCTGGCTACCCGGACTAACGACCGTCAGCTTAATGCCCGATCGGGGTGACAAGCTATGAAAAGCATAGGTCAACTTCCACCAATTTGTGCGGCTCGGCCTGAATCCTTCGATCGCCATCAATTGATCGCCCGGCTTTAGGCCCTTGGAGGCTGCGTCCGAACCCTCCTTCACCGCCGTAATCATGCAAGTGTCGCCGATGAAGCCCGCCTCCCAGCCATCTTCAACGAGAAATGGCCGACGCGGGGGCACGAAGAAAGTATGAGAGTCGTTGAGGGCATCCAAAAACCAGGCGATGACTCCGAACGCATCGCTGAGGCTTTGTGCCTCGCTGATCTTTTGTTCAGCTTCTTTGTATCGGGCGTCGAGATTCAATCCATGATAGGTCGCATCGTAATATTCTTTGCTCACCTTCTCATCGACATCCTTGAGCATCCGCAGTGCTTCATCACGCTGAAGAGAAGTCATAACATCGGCGGACCTCTTATCACCTGACGGGGCTTTGGAACCTAACAAGCTTATGAGGATGCCGAGACAGAGAGCGAGCCTGAGATGCGTGGCGCGGAGCATAGCCGCAAAGTACGCCAGAAGGATTGCTGGCGCAAGCTAGTTAATCACACAGCGTTGGTTGTGGGTCGTGAGGTGGCCAATCCCGCTAATCATTGCTATCCAAAAGGCTGGAGACTAACTATTCGGATAGTTCGCCAGCTATTCTGGGATTTCTCCAGGCGAAAGCTCGTCCACATAACACCACATCCACGCCTCTCCCGGTTCGATGGATCGAATCAAGGGATGCTTAACTCTATGGAAGTGTTTCGTAGCATGCTTGTTCTTGGAGGAGTCACAGCAGCCTACGTGGCCACACTCCAGGCAAAGCCGCAGATGGACCCACGTGTCGCCTAGCTTCACGCACTCCGGGCAAACGTGAACACTGGTATGGGTGACTTTAATCGTATTGAGGTGGGTGCAGGTTTCCGCCACTTGTATCCTCCTTCGCTCAGCGCTCCAGGGCGCTGCGGTCCCACTTCCCGAGATTAGCAGCAGCGTCGTACGTGCTCTGCAGAAATTCCAGCAATGCCGTTCTGGGAGAAGCTGCCGTGCGCACGTCATCGTACAGCAGCAGGAAGTTTTTCAATTCCGGATTGTAGAAAGCAGCCTTAGGAAGTACCGCTTGCTCGGCAAAGCCGGCTGGCTCCGGTGCTGCATAGGAATAGAACGCCGGTTTTGTCAGGCGGTCATCGCCCGGCCAGAAGCCCGCACTGCTAACTTCGTGCGAGTAGGCCTCTCGTGTAACCGGATCGACGCCTGGCCGCTCCGGCGCACGCCTGCCGGAAAAACGAGTGACCGCCAGATCGAAACTTCCCCAGAAAAAATGAACCGGACTGGCTTTGCCAAGAAAAGGCGCGCGGAACTCCTTAAGGACGTCATCCGCCCAGACCAGAATGTGCCAGAACTTTTGTGCCGACTCGGCATCGTACGACTTGTGCTCGTTATCTTGCTCGAACGGAATTGTCTTCTCAGGGGGGAGTTCGCACGGGGTCGTCCAGATCTTCACGTGAACGCCAAGTTCCGACAGCGCCGCCATCACCGACCGGTAAAACTCAGCCACGCTCTGGGGCTTTAGCGCCAGCTCTACGGCGTTGCCATCAGAAGTCTCGATCCGCAGCTTGTGATCGATGAAATCGAACCATATCTCGACGTCTCCGTTCTCATACGGCATAACGGAGGTCGTCAGACCGCGGGCGTTCACGTACAGCGCCACATTCCACCAGTGATTCACCAGGGGTGTCAGCGCCAGGCGAATCTTGCCGACCACCTGCGTCCACATGTGCAGAGTCGCTAGTGTGTCCTTCCAGGAATCGTAAAGCAACGGCGGCAGGCCCAGACCATCGGAACGAGGGTATGCCAAAGTAACACTCATCTGCCACCTCCTACCGGTCAATACTTTATACGATCCTGCGTCAGGTTGGCGGCTGCCAGGTTGCGCCGGGCCGTAAACATCGCCAACGTTCACAGATCACAAGCCGGCGTTCATCGGGCCAGTATAATTCTTGCGTTGCCGCAGGCCCTTATGACAATCATTAGACAAGACGATCTTATCCAGAGTGTTGCTGACGCGCTACAGTTCATCTCCTACTACCATCCCGTCGACTTCATCCAGAGTATGGCGAAGGCCTACGAGAAGGAGCAGTCGCCGGCCGCGCGCGATGCCATCGCGCAGATCCTGATCAACTCGCGCATGTGCGCCGAGGGCCACCGGCCCATCTGCCAGGACACGGGAATTGTCACGGTCTTCCTCAAGGTCGGGATGAATGTGCAGTGGGAGGCGACCATGAGCGTCGAGGACATGGTCAACGAAGGGGTGCGCCGCGCCTACCTGCACGAGGATAACAAGCTGCGCGCCAGCGTCCTCGCCGATCCGGCCGGCACGCGCAAGAACACGAAAGACAACACGCCCGCGGTGATTAACATGACGATCGTTCCGGGCGACAAGCTGGAGGTGATCGTCGCGGCGAAGGGCGGCGGCTCGGAAGCCAAGGCGAAGTTCGCCATGCTCAACCCGTCAGACTCGATTGTCGAATGGGTGTTGAAGACCGTTCCGACCATGGGCGCAGGCTGGTGTCCGCCGGGAATTCTCGGCCTCGGCATCGGCGGCACTGCCGAGAAGGCCATGCTGCTGGCGAAGGAATCGCTGATGGACAAGATCGACATTCAGGATCTGATCGCACGTGGCCCCAAGACAACTGCAGAAAAATTGCGCCTCGAGCTCTATAGGAAGATCAACCAGCTTGGCATTGGCGCGCAAGGACTCGGCGGACTGGCCACGGTCCTCGACGTCAAGGTGAAAGATTATCCAACCCACGCCGCGAATCTCCCGATCGCGATGATTCCCAACTGTGCCGCGACGCGCCATGCGCATTTTGTGCTCGACGGCACTGGGCCGGTGGCGCTGGAGCCACCCTCGCTGGACGACTGGCCGACGCTCACCTACGATCCGGTGGGCGCGCGGCGGGTGAATCTTGATACCGTCACCCGCGAGGAAGTCGCGACGTGGAAGCCGGGTGAGGTGCTGCTGCTCAAGGGCAAGCTGCTCACCGGCCGCGATGCGGCGCACAAGCGCATGACCGAAATGCTCACTCGCAAAGAGAAGCTTCCGGTCGACTTCAATAATCGCTTCATCTACTACGTTGGGCCGGTCGATCCGGTGCGCGATGAAGCGGTCGGTCCAGCCGGTCCGACGACAGCTTCACGCATGGACAAGTTCACCCGCCAGATGCTGGAGGAAACCAACCTGCTCGGCATGATCGGCAAATCGGAGCGCGGACCGGCGGCTATCGAAGCTATTCGCGACCACAAAGCGGTTTACCTGATGGCCGTCGGCGGTGCGGCGTATCTCGTCTCGAAGGCGATCAAGAAGTCGCGTGTGGTAGCCTTCCCCGACCTCGGCATGGAAGCCATCTACGAATTCGAAGTGGAAAACATGCCCGTGATGGTTGGCGTGGACGTAAACGGCAACTCTGTCCACGAAAGCGGCCCGAAGGAGTGGCAAGCCAAGATCGCGGAGCTAGTGGAGATTGGATAAGCAGCAAGACCAGGTGGCCGACGAGACCGTACGCTTTTCTTTAATTACCGCAACTGCGCTGGCGGCTGCTTTGAGAGGTATAACCAGGCCATCGCGTGCTTACGAAGAATTTCCTTCCTCCTCGCTCGATGCTCCAACCCAGCCTTTATTAGCGGGATAATCCCAATGGCAGGCAAGATCGTTTCGGGACTCAGTATTGATTTTAACGCCTACCCAGCGCTGAAGTGCTGGGCTAAGCTATGCCATGCCTACGGCATTGCTTCATCGCGGTCGAAACCGTGCTTTCTCGTCCCGACCACATTTGTGAGGCATTACGGATTCTGGCGACGCATCAACTTGCGCAATCATCTGTCTAAACGGAGGGTGATCGAATGTCCACCGTAACTCACTCCAGCACCCGCACCGAAAAAGATTCTCTTGGTCACAAGGAAGTTCCCGCTGACGCGTACTACGGTATTCAGACGGCGCGCGCGATTGAGAACTTTCCCATCAGCGGGTTGCGCGCGCATCCCATGCTGATTCGCGCCATCGCGATGGTGAAGGAAGCCGCCGCGATTGCTAATCGGGAGCTCGGCCTGGTCGACGCCAAAACCGCCGACGCCATCATCGAAGCCGCCAAGGAAGTCCAGCAGGGCAAGTGGGACGAGCACTTCGTCGTCGATGTCTTTCAGGCGGGCGCGGGCGTCAGCTTCCACATGAACAGCAACGAGGTCATCGCCAACCGCGCCTCCGAGCTGCTGGGCGGCGCGCGCGGCGAATACAAGCAGGTCCATCCCAACGATCACGTCAACTACGGTCAGTCGACCAACGACGTTTTTCCCACGGCGATGCGGCTGGCGGCGCTACTGGAGCTGGAGAAACTGTACTCCACCCTCGACAACTTCATTGCCGCGTTGAATGAGAAAGGCAAAGAGTTTCACCACATCCTGAAATCCGGCCGCACTCACATGCAGGACGCGGTTCCGATGCGCTTGGGACAGGAGTTCACCGCTTACGCTGGCGCGATCAAGCGTGCGAAAAAATCCATCCAGGAGCAGTCAGAGCTGCTACGCGAGATCGGGCTGGGCGGATCGGCGGTCGGCACCGGCATCAACACTCATCCGGACTACCGGCACAAAGCCATCGCCGAGCTTTCGCGCATCTCCGGGCAAAAGCTGCACGTGGTCGACGACATGCGCTATGCCATGCAATCGAACCTGGCGATGTCGAGCGTGAGTTCGGCGCTGCGCAATCTGGCGCTGGAGATGATTCGCATCTCCAACGATCTGCGCCTGCTCGCGTCCGGCCCAAACACTGGCCTGGCGGAAATTAACTTGCCTGCGTTGCAACCGGGCTCGTCGATCATGCCGGGCAAGATCAATCCGGTGATGCCCGAGCTGGCCGCCATGGTTTCGTTCCAGGTCGTCGGCTACGACACGGCCGTCGCTCTTGCAGTACAAGCCGGGCAACTGGAACTCAACGTCATGATGCCGACGATGGCTTACGGCGTACTGACGTCGATCACCATCATGACCAACATGCTGCGCCAGTTGACCGACTCCTGCATCAAGGGCATCACGGTCAATGAACAGCGGACCAATTACTACGTGCAAAGCACGGTCTCGCTTGCGACCGCGCTGAACCCATACACCGGTTATGCGAAAGCAGCGGAGATTGCGAAGGAATCGGTGAAGACCGGCAAGTCAATCATCGAAATTGCACGCCAGCGCGGCGATCTGACCGAGGAGCAGATTAAGGAGATTCTTGACCCCGCGCGCATGACCGAGCCAGTTTCGCCACTGGAGGCCGCGAAGGAGCGGGAGAGGATCAAAGCGAAGTAGCTATCAGCCGTCAGCCGTCAGCTAAAAGCCATTACCCGGCCCATCCCGTCAGCACGATCGACAGTTTGTTCTATGACCAGAGGCCCACGGGAGGCACGCTTCGCAGAGCGGTGCTTTGGCTGATAGCTGAGGGCCGACGGCTGACAGCTTCTCAGAACGCCCAGCGCAGCAGCGTCGCGCCCGACGTGAATCCCGCGCCCACCGCCGCCAGCAACACCAGGTTGCCCTTCTTCAGCTTGCCTTCTTCGATGGCGGTTTGCATGGCGAGCGGAATCGTGCCTGCAGTGGTATTGCCGTAACGATCGATGTTGATGATGACCTTTTCCATCGGCATCTTCAAGCGCTCCGCCGTGGCGACAATAATGCGCCTGTTGGCCTGATGAGCGATGAAGCAGTCCACGTCGGCGCCGGTCAGGCCGTTCTTGCGCAGCACCCGCTCGGTCATCTCCGCCATTTTCTTCACTGCGTACTTGAAGACCTGCTGCCCGTCCTGGTGGATATAGTGCATCTTCTTGTCGACCGTCTCGTGTGACGCGGGATGCAGGCTTCCGCCGCCAGGCATGTACAGAGACTGCCCGCCCACGCCTTCGATCTGGGCCTCCATATCGATGATTCCGAGATCTTCGCCTTCTTCCGCCGGCTCCAGCAGCACGGCGCCGGCGCCATCGCCAAAGATGATGCAGACGGCGCGATCAGTGTAATCAGTCATGATAGAGTTCACGTCCGAGCCGATCACCAGCACCTTCTTGTAGCGGCCCGACGCGATGAACTCGGCCCCAGAGTTCAGAGCGTAGAGAAATCCGGAGCAGCCGGCGGAAACGTCGAAGCCCCAGGTGCGCTGAATGCCCAGCTTGTGCTGCACCAGGCAGGCGGTGGAGGGATACATCATGTCGGGCGTGACTGTGCCGACCACGATGAGGTCGATCTCCTGCAGATCGATGGGGTGTGATTTCTGGAGGTTCTTGACGGCTTCCACGGCGAGATCGCTGGCGGCGACGCCTTTGTCCGCCAGATGGCGCTCGCGAATACCGGTGCGCTCCAGGATCCACTGATCGGTGGTGTCAACCATCTTCTCGAGGTCCTGATTGTTCAGAATGCGCGGCGGGACATAGGTGCCGAGAGCGGTGATTTTGGCGCGAATATTAGGCAATGATTGCTCCGTTGATCGCTTTTCGCCTTTCGCTCTTCGCTTTTCGCCAGAAGGACGCCCAAGATTCGGTGGAGTTCAGCGAGCCGCCCGACACAACCATGGCAGACTTCGCGACTGAAAGCGAAGGGCGAACAGCGAATGGCGAATAGCGGCCTCTAAGCCAGGCGCCAGTTGACCGCTGCACACGCACTGGCCTGCTACCGTTGCTTCCTTCCGGACCTGGCGGGTTTCACAAGATTGCGTTGCGCGGGACCAGCGCCCGACAAGCCCAATATAGCATCTCTTCGCGGCAGCGCGCGGGACTTGGGATGAGCGTGACGAGAGTGACTCCCGATCTGAGGACGACACGAGGATCGATGCTAAAATAAAGGGATTCCATGCAACTGAATCCCGATTCTGTGGCTTTGCTGGACGCCGTCGAACAACGTCCGTCTGCGGTCACTCCTAAGAAAATAGGATTTGTGAGTCTGGGCTGTCCTAAGAACCTGGTGGACAGCGAGGTCATGATGGGCCTGCTTGCGCAGGGCGGAGCCGAAATCACGGCACGTGCCGAGGACGCCGACATCATCGTCGTGAATACCTGCTCGTTCATTGACTCCGCCAAGCAGGAGTCGGTAGACACGATCCTGGAAATGGCGCAGCACAGGACTGCCGGCCGGGCGAAGAAATTGATCGTCGCCGGCTGCCTGGTCGAGCGCTACCGCAACGAAATCCAGAAGAACATTCCAGAAGTCGACGCTGTCGTCGGGACTGGCGAGCTTCAGCAGATCTTGCATGCCGCTGGAATCGAACCGGCGACAGCGTCCGGTAATTCGCCGTTCGTGATTCTGAACAGCCGTTCCGAAGGCGATGCCCGTGAGGCAGCCGGCAGGTTTTCCAAGGACGCCTGGGACGGTGCGATTGCCGACCTGCCAAACTATCTTTACGACGAGAACACGCCGCGCGTGCTGGCGACGCCGAAATATTCTGCATACATCAAGATTGCGGAAGGCTGCGATCATCCCTGCTCGTTCTGCATTATTCCGCAATTGCGCGGCAAGTTCCGTTCGCGCAGGTTCGAATCGGTTGTCGTTGAGGCGCAGCGTCTGGCACAGCAGGGCGTTCGCGAGATTACGCTGATCGGGCAGGACACTACGTGCTACGGCGAAGATCTCGGCCTGAAGGATGGTCTGGCGCTGCTGCTGGAGCGATTGGCGCAAATTGACGAGCTGCGCTGGATCAGGTTCCTTTACGCCTATCCCAACAAGATCACGGGCAGACTGCTGCACACTATTGCGAGCCATGACAAAATCTGTTCGTACATCGACGTCCCGTTACAGCACGCGTCACCGGATGTTCTGAAGCGGATGAAGCGCGGCGCCGGGGCGGACATTTTCCTGCGGTCAATCGAGAAGATGCGGCGTGAAATTCCTGAACTCACGCTGCGCACGTCGTTCATCGTCGGCTTCCCCGGTGAAACCGAGCAGGATTTTGAACAACTCTGCCAATTCGTACGCGAGGCACAGTTTGATTGGCTGGGCGTCTTCGGATACTCGGATGAAGAGGGCGCCGGGGCGTTTGATTTGCACGGCAAAGTTCCGGCGAAAGAGATCGAGCGCCGCCGCCGGAAGCTGATGTCGATGCAGAAACAGATCAGCCGCAAGAAGAAGCGCGCGCAGATTGGCCGGCAGTTCGATCTGCTGCTGGAAGGCCGATCGACAGAGACCGATCTGCTGTGGGAGGGCCGTACCGCGATGCACGCGCCTGAAATCGACGGAACGGTATACATCAACGATTTTGGCGAACATGAGGATGCACGCGAAGGCGAGTTTCACCGCTGCGAGATCACTGAAGCACACGACTACGATCTGGTAGCGCGCATCTTGTAGAGGAGCTGTCAGCTATCAGCTGTCGGCTCTGCCGTGATTTAGCTGAGAGCTGACGGCTGACAGCTGGCAGCTTGCTTATGAGTAAGAGACGCGCTCTTAGCCTTCGATGTCCCGGCTGCAAGAAAATTGTGCTGGCCTCCGATGCGGAGTTTCCTTTCTGCAGCGAGCGCTGCCGTCTGATCGATCTGGGCAAGTGGGCGAGCGGCGGGTATGTTATCTCCGCGCCGCTGAACGATCCGGAGACCGACACTTCCAGCTATCCTGAGAGTCATGGCAAAAAGCCAAACTGATACGGAGCAGCCGACTCCGCCGGCACCAGCTTGGGCGACTTTGGTTGCCACTTTTTTTGGAGCAGGACGCCTGCGGCCGGGACCGGGCACCTGGGGATCGCTGGCGACGGTGCTGCTGTGGTGGCTGCTGGCATCGCATCTGCCTCCGCCGGCGAGGCTCCCCATAATCCTGGGGCTGATCGTTATCGTGGTGGCGATCGGTATTCCTGCGGCGACGCTGGAAGAGCGAGGCTGCGGCAAGAAAGATCCGGGGCACGTTGTCATCGACGAAGTGGCCGGGCAACTGGTGACGTTTATCGCGTGCCCCATCGTGTGGCAAGCGCTGCTCGCTGGCTTTATACTTTTCCGAGTGTTCGATATCGTGAAACCGCCGCCGGTGCGGATGCTGGAAAAACTGCCGGGAGGCACTGGTATCGTGGTTGACGACGTGGGCGCCGGCGTTTATGCGCTGATTGTTTTGCAACTGCTGCTGCACTTTCGAGTTCTTCCGTAAGAGCGGACCTGGAACCCGCATCCTGAGCTGATTATGGATCGCAAGACGGGAACAAGAAACGTAAACGGCAAGCCGCACATCGATGCCATCGATCCCGTTTGTGCTTTGCCCGGTGGCGAAATCCGCATCGTGGGTAGCGGGTTGGGGCCGCACGAACTGCGCCGTCCCCGGGTCAGCTTTGGCGATGTGGACGGTCCTGTCATCATCAGCTCCGAACAATTCATTGTGGCGCGCGTACCCGACGGCGCTGCGTCGGGCGAGGTTGTGGTCTCGACCAATGGCTTCAAGAGCAATCCCCAGGAAGTCCGGGTTGCCGTGCCGATCGCGGAGAGCCTGCACCCCGTCGCCAATCCGGCGGTTGATGCGCAAGGCAATATCTACGTGACGTTCTCCGGCTCGCGCGGGCAAAAAGTTCCCATCGCAATTTACCGAATCGACGCCAATTTCACCGTCAAGCCGTTTGTGCACGAGATGATGAACGCCACTGGCTTGGCGTTCGATCGCTCAGGCAGTCTGTACGTCTCGTCGCGCTACGACGGCACGGTGTACCGGGTCGCGCAAAACGGGACCATGACTTCT
>Ga0181521_10006805_pt1 | contig 12228 bp, 11 predicted proteins | sample PEATcosm2014_Bin_32_FD_119764 | JGI IMG/M metagenome (GOLD analysis project Ga0181521, IMG submission 119764) | Peatland microbial communities from MTU Mesocosm Facility, Houghton, MI, USA - PEATcosm2014_Bin02_60_metaG | ecosystem: Environmental > Terrestrial > Soil > Wetlands > Peat | place... | reverse complement strand
CGGATGAACCCGCCTGTAAAGCGACTTTCACATCATAAACATGGGTACAAATCGCTGCCCCAAACGCCTACTACCTTGATCCGACTCGCCTTTCGGCTTTGGGCACTAAAAACTTCTGCCTAGGCGGCATCCGGCGATGTTAAGAGTTTGGGTACAGGCGAATTTTTATCGCCGCTAGTTGGGCGATCAAAACTGGGTCGGTAATCCTCGTGAACCGCGGCACCTCTCGCCCCTTCCACGTGGCCGGTTGATAAAACATGTGCAGGGGGCGCAGGTCGAACAGCCCGCCGTGCCGGTACGCATAAGCCTCCTCGTAGAGTGGCCGGTATACCTGCATGAAGGCGTCCTCGGGTCGGCAATCATCTTCGGTATGGTGGCCGACGCCGTAAATGTAATAGGCGTAGTTGTTCAACGGCCCGTTCGGGTCATGCTTGAAGTGGTAGTAATAGCCGGGCTCGGGCAATTCATCAGGTGGTGGTATGTCGTAGGCCATGGCGTCATCCTCTACTACCGCTGCTGTTGTTCCGGAAGCTGTATTCCCAATGGAGCTGGGTCGCTCTTGGCAAGCCTTTATCGACGTTATTCAGACCGAGACCACGATGGGGGTGCGCGGTGAATTTACGACTCACGAGCCTGGTAATGCGGGTCGCGATCGGAGCGACCCTAGGCTGGTGTCTGGTGGTGCTGGGAAGCGTGGCAACTCCGGGCTTCGCGGCGACGCCTGACCTAGCTCCACCCGTTGCTCCCGGCCAGGCTCGGGTGTGGTTTGTACGTCCGTTTCTCGGGGGTGACGTGATGGATGCGCCAATGATCTACGCCAATGGCGCTGCGATTGCCATCAGTCCCGAGGGAACGGCGTTTTACCGGGATTTTGCGCCGGGGATCTACGTCTTTGACGTCGAAAACTGCCTGCCGCAGGCGCGATCCTCGTTCACCCTGACGTTAACTCCGAACGATCAGGTGACCTTAGAGGTCCAGTCGGATGCGAACGACGACGGCTACGACTGCTCGCTTGGCGGGGTCTCATTCCTTCGTCCACCCCGGGCCGCGGAACTCGCCGAGCTGTTCGCCCCGCTGACCTATCTCGGAGCGAAATAACCTTCATTGAGCGGCCCCGACACCGTTGCCTGCGGCGGCTGAACTGGGCCCTTTATCGGGGTAGCCGATTTTTCTGCGATACGCGATCGTCTTGAAGACGGTAGCGGGTGCAGTTCTAATCTCCTCGCCCCATTACCCGCAGGGTGGATCATGGATTGTTGCGGTCACAACCACTCCGGCGAGCATCATCCCACGATGTGGAGCCCGGCATTAGCTTCGGTCTCAGCGATGCTCGCGGGCGAAGCCAAGCCGCGGGGTTCCACGGCCGCAGCAAAAGCCGCCGAGGACGCGTCGGCGGCCCTGGCTCTCCTTCGGACATCGATCTCGGTCGATGTGCATACCCACGGCGGCAAGACGGGGATTTCGTCCAAGGCGCCGCCAAACAGCGATCTCGCGGATCACATGCGCGAGGGATCGCTGGCGGTGGCCTGCCTGGCAGATGTGCCGGATGGTCCAATTCTGGGCCGCAACGCCGAAGGAGCCCTCGCCGCGATCCGTCCGCCGACGCCGGGGGAGCTTTACCAGCATCATCTCGAACGTCTCGCATGGATGGACGAGCTGGTGGCGAACCACGGCATTCGGCGGGCGCTATGCGCTGCCGATCTCGAAGCCGCGCACCAGGCGGGCGAGCCGGCAATCATCGGCGATGTCGAGGGGCTCGACTTCCTCGACGGCAAACTTGAACGGCTGGAGGAGGCTCATCAACGCGGGCTGCGGCACCTGCAGCTCGTGCATTACACGCCGAACGACATCGGCGATTTCCAGACCGGCGCCATCACCCATCATGGCCTCACCGAATTCGGCGCCGAGGTGATCCGCGCCTGCCACCAGCTTGGGTTCGTCTGTGATGTGGCGCACGCCACCGAGGAGATGGTCAAGCAGGCGATCAAGGTCGCCACCAAACCGCTGCTGCTGTCGCACACTGCCGTGTCGGGATCGCGGGCGATGGGCCCGACGCCGCTCGCGGGCCGACAGGTAAGTCCTGATCATGCCCGTGCGATCGCCGAAACGGGCGGCTCGGTCGGCGTCTGGCATTTCTTCCCGAGCCTCGAAGATTACGTCGATGGGCTTAAGGAGATGACAGACATTGTCGGGGTCGATCATGTCAGCATCGGCACCGACCAGTTTGATACGCGTGGCTGCGTTGCCGACTACACCCGTTGGGTGCATCTCGCCGCTGCGATGCTGCGGGGCGGCTTCACCGCCGAGGAAGTGGGGAAGATTGCCGGCGGCAACTACATGCGCATCTTTCGCGCGGCGCTCGGCTAACGGTCCCCGGCTGGTAGTCGTTGTACGAACATCTGGAAAGGGACTTCGCGGATGATAGACATCTCCGGCAAGACCGCCATCGTCACCGGCGCCGCGTCCGGCATCGGCCTGGGCATCGCGACCGCGCTCGCGGAGGCCGGCGCGAATGTTGTCATGGCGGACATCCAGAAAGACGCCGTCGAGCAAGCGGCGCACGGCCTTTCCGGGACCAACAAGCGCGTCATGCCGGTGCGCATCGACGTGACGCAGGAGCAATCCGTCCTAAATGCCCTGGCCGAGGCCGAGCGCAATTTCGGCAAGTTGCACATCGCATGTAACAATGCCGGCGTGCCGATGCACGGCACCAGGCTGACCGACGTGGCGCCCGCCGACTGGGAATTCGTCATTGGTGTCAACATCTGGGGAGTTATCCACGGCATCCGGCATTTCGTGCCCGCCATCCAGAAGCACGGCGAGGAGGGGCATGTCGTCAACACCGCCTCGGTCGCCGGATTCCAGAACCGCCGCGGCACCAACCAGGGGCCGTATTCGATGAGCAAATACGCTGTCCTGTCGCTATCGGAGGCGCTGGAGCACGAGCTGGAAGGCACCAATGTCGGCGTCTCAGTGCTCTGCCCGGGTCCGATCAATACCAATATCGCGCGCGGTGCCCGAAATCGTCCGCAACACATGGGCGGCCCGCAAATCCGCACCAGCGACGAAGCGGTGCTGGCCGAGCGCCTCGCCACCACGGGGCTCGATCCGAAGATCGTCGGCGAGCGCGTGGTGGACGCGATCCGCACCAAAACGTTCTATGCCTTTGTCAGCGCCGTGCCCGCCGATGTGATCCGGGCGCGCCACCGCCGTATCGAGGAGGCGCTTAACAGCAAATGGGTCACGCATTACTGAGGGAGTTCGAAGGATGACAAGGGGCCAAGCTTGCCCCAAACCTTCAGGTGGAGCATACGAACCGCTACCGTTCTAGCGGTGGCACCGACGGGCGCATGTAGAGGATGACCCAACCGGGCCCGCCGCCTTCCCAACCGTCTGGGGCTTTTGGCGACGACGGCTTACCATTCGTGACCCGACCTTCGCCAACGAGGAAAATCGACCGCGTCGGCCCGCTCGCTTACGTTCGGCAACCACGGCAGTTCATCACCGCGGCACAGTGGCAAGGCCTACGGCCGCCTCCGGCACCGGGACGCTGACGCGCTGGGATGTTGGTGGTTCTTGGTGAGTAGGCGTACAGCCATGGTGACAATCCCGAACATCAGCGGCGGGAGGCCGAGCTCCAGCCACAGCCAGGGCCCGTTGATGACGTTGCGCCAACCGTCGATCGGCACCCACACTCGGGCGACGCGAAACAACGTAGCGGCGGTCCAAAAGACGGTAACGACCGCCCAGAGCTTTAAAAAGTAGCGGCCGTCGTCCGACCATTTTCGCCGCCTGCCTTCGGTCGGTCGCGTATTTTTGTGCGGCATCGGGCGAGCCCTGTTACGGCCCCTGGCTCCGGTCGACCGCCTTGGGGGCGCCAGAGGCGTCCGCCACCCCGCTCTTGCGGCTCCACCAGCCATCGTCCAGCGCTCCAAACAATGAGGTGTCGCCAAACCACGTCGCCTGGCTTTGCTCGGATCGTCCGGTGTGCGTACCAAATTCAACCATCAAAGAAATAAGTGTCATGACGCTCTCTAGATAAAATAAATAACGGCCAAGATGGTAGCTGGCCTCCTGAGCATCGAAGGTGGTATCGAGTTATGTAACTGTCACAAGTAACAGAAACGGAAGAATGACCTGGCTCTTCTCGACCAGATCGAGCTGAGGACGACAAGCTTTCCGGCGCCCGATCATGTCGGGCAACGTGGAAAAGATAAAAAAAGACCTACGGCCAAGATTTTTAAGGCTGGCGTAAGCAAGTCGAAAGAGTGTCGTAAGGATGGTTGTGATAAATTACAGGAAGCATCACTGTGATAAGTCGTAGGTCGATATTCCCACGCCGCTGCCGGCGATGAGCAGGAAATGGATGAAAGAGTGGATGGTGTTGCGAGCCCGGATGATGCGGCTTGCCTGTATCACGGGCGGCGGCGTCGCGGCTATTGGTGCGGCGATCCTGCTGGGTGTGGCCATTGCCCCCAAGCTTGTGCAGCCGGTGGCGAGCCAGCCGGCCCCGCCGCCCGCGCCGGCGCCCGGCACGTTCAAGCCCACCGAGGCGCAATGGAAAGGTCTCAAGATCGTCCCGGTCGAGCTTGTCACCTTCCGTTCGGAACGCGTCACCGATGGGAATATCGCGATCGACGACGACCTGACGACGCCGGTTGTTTCGCCGTATAGCGGGCGGGTCGTCCGGCTTATCGCGAAGTGGGGCGATACGGTCGAGCGGGGGGCGCCGCTGTTCACGATCGAGGCCAGCGAATATGTGCAGGCGGTCAATGATTTGATTACCGCGGTCGCGGCGCTGAAGACCGCGCGCACCCAGTTGATCCAGGCCCAGATCACCGAAAAGCGCAATCACGAGCTGTATCTCGCCAAGGGCGGGGCGCTGAAGGACTGGCAGCAATCCCAGACCGATCTCGCGACAGCGCAAAATGCGGCAAGCGGCGCGGAGATCGCGCTTGCCGCAGTGCGCAACCGCTTGCGCATTCTCGATCGCAGCGACGATGAAGTCGCCTCGCTCGAAGCCCAGCCGACGCAAAAGATCGACCCGGTGGTGGTCGTGTCGGCGCCGATCGCCGGCGTGGTCACCCAGCGCCAGGTCGGGGTCGGCCAGTACATCAGCAGCGTTAACAACGGTGGCGCCAACCCGGTCTACACGATCGGCGACCTTAAAACGGTGTGGCTGATGGGCAATGTTCGCGAAGGCGATTCGGCGCTGATGCACCTCGGTACGCCGGTCGAGGTACGGGTGCCGGCCTACCCCGACCGGGTCTTCGACGCGCGGATCTCCTGGGTGGCGGCCGCGATCGATCCGAATACCCACCGCCTATCGGTACGCGCCGACGTCGCCAATCCCGATGGCGCGCTGAAGCCGACGATGTTCGCCAATTTCACCATCGTCACCGGCGCCGCCGCCAATGCGCCAGCCGTGCCGAGAAGCGCGATCGTCTACGAAGGCGACACGGCGCGGGTCTGGGTGGCGCCCAGCGACAACCTGCTCGCCCTTCGAGAGATCCGTACCGGCCGCACCAGCGGCGACATGGTGGAAGTCGTCGAGGGCTTGTCGCCTGGCGAAAAAGTCGTGACCAGCGGCGCGCTGTTCATCGACCGCGCAGTGAACACCGACTGAGCGCCCCAAACCAGCCGGCTGACAATCAGGCCCACCCGACATGAATGCCGTCATTGCCTTTGCGTTGCGCCAGCGGGTGCTGGTCGTGCTGCTGCTGTTGTTTATGGTCGCCGCGGGCATTGTCGCATTTATCAATCTCAACATCGAAGCCTATCCCGACCCGGTGCCGCCGCAGGTCGAGATCGTCACCCAGAGCACCGGCCAGTCGGCCGAAGAGATGGAACGCTATGTGACGATCCCGATCGAGATCCAGATGGCGGGCATCCCGCACGTCACCGCGATCCGGACGATCTCGCTGTTCGGCCTTTCCGACGTGAAGTTGGCGTTCACCTACGACTTCACCTACGACGAAGCGCAGCAATGGGTGATCAACCGGTTGTCGCAATTGTCGCCTCTTCCCAACAACGCAGCGCCGCAGATTTCGCCGGTAAGCCCGATCGGCGAGATTTACCGCTACCGCGTGGTCGGCCCGCCCAACTACAGCGTCACCGATCTGAAGACGATCGAAGACTGGATCCTGGAGCGGCGCTTCAAGGCGGTGCCGGGGGTGATCGACGTGACCGGCTGGGGCGGTAAAACCAAGACCTATGACGTCACCGTCGATCTCGGCAAGCTGATCGAATATGGGCTGACCCTGCCGCAGATGCTCGCGGTGCTCAACAACAGCGACGTCAATGTCGGCGGCCAGGTCATCAATATCGGATCGCAGGCGGCGATCGTGCGCGGCGTCGGCCTGGTGCGCTCGATGGAGCAGATCCGAGACACGATGCTGACCGCCAATAACGGGGTGCCGGTGCGGGTCAGCGATGTCGCAACGGTGTCGGTCGGCCATCTGCCGCGGCTCGGCATCGCCGGTCAGGATGCCGATGACGACATCGTTCAGGGCATTATCCTGATGCGCCGCGGTGCGCAGAGCATGCCGACGATCAAGGCCGTCGAAGCCGAGGTCGAGAAGATCAACAGCTCGGACATCCTGCCGCCCGGCGTCACGGTCCAGCGGATCTACGATCGCACCGATCTGATCAACATCACGACCCACACCGTGCTGCACAACATGGTGACGGGGATCGTGCTGATCTTTTTTGTGCAATGGCTGTTTCTCGGCAATCTGCGCAGCGCGCTGATCGTGTCGATAACGATCCCCTTCGCGTTGTTTTTTGCGATCATCATCATGACGGTTCGCGGCGAGTCGGCCAATCTGCTGTCGATCGGCGCGATCGATTTCGGGTTGATCGTCGACGCCACCGTGATCATGGTCGAAAACATATACCGGCGCCTGGGACAGCGCCCCGAGGACCGGTTTGCGGGCTCGGTCACCTTGCATCGCGCCCGTCCAACCATGGAGTTCCGGGGCAAATTCGCCGTGATCAACAATTCGGCGATCGAGGTGAACCAGGCGATCTTCTTCTCCGCCGCTATCATCATCGCCGGGTTCGTGCCGCTGTTCACGATGTCGGGGGTCGAGGGTCACATCTTTGGGCCGATGGCCAAGACCTATGCCTACGCCATCGCCGGCGGGTTGCTCGCGACCTTCACGGTGACGCCAGCGTTGAGCGCGATCCTCTTGCCGGACCAAGTCAGCGAGGTCGAGACCTTTGTCGTTCGCGGCCTGCACCGCGTCTATGCCCCGCTGCTGCGGCTAGCGCTCAAATTCCGGTACGTGACTTTGGGCGCCATGCTGGTGCTCCTCGTGCTTGCCGGGATCGCGCTGCCGCTGATGGGGCTCGAATTCCTGCCCAAGCTCGAGGAGGGCAATTTCTGGATCCGCGCGACGATGCCGCCCTCGATCTCGCTCGAAGACGGCAACGCCTACGTCAATCGCATGCGTAAGCTAATTGCATCCTATCCCGAAGTGATCACCGCGATCTCGCAGGACGGACGGCCCGACGATGGTACCGACGCCACGGGCTTCTTTAACGCTGAGTTTTACGTTCCGCTCAAGCCGTTCGACGAATGGCCCAAAGGCATCGACAAGGAGAAGCTGACCGACACGGTCAGTGCCGCGCTCGAGGACGAGTTTCCTGGGGTGGAGTTCAACTTCTCCCAGAACATCGAAGACAATGTCGAGGAGGCCGCCTCAGGCGTGAAGGGCGAGAACTCGGTCAAGCTGTCCGGCAATGATCTCGAATTGCTCGAAAAGACCGCGGCCCAGATCAAGAAGGTGATGAGCACCGTGCCGGGGATCACGGATCTCGCGGTGCTCAATTCGCTCGGCCAACCGACCGTGCGGATCGACATCGACCGGGTTCGCGCCGCGCGCTACAACCTTCAGGTTGGCGATATCAACTCCACCATTTCGACGGCAATCGGCGGTCAGGCAGCCGGTAATCTCTACGAGGACGGCAGCGACCGTAATTTCCCGCTGCTGGTGCGCCTGGCACCCGAATACCGGCAGAGCCTCGACGCGATCCGCCGCATCACCATCGGGGCGCCGAACCCCAACGGCAACGGCATCGTCCAGATTCCCCTGGGCGACGTTGCCGAAGTCAAACTCGTATCCGGCGCCTCCTTCATTTATCGCGAGCAACAGCAGCGCTACATCCCGATCAAGTTCAGCGTGCGGGGCCGCGATCTCGGCGGTGCGGTGCTCGAATCCCAGCAGCGGATCGCCAAGGAGGTGCAGCTGCCGAGCGGCTATCGCCTCGAATGGGTGGGGGAGTTCGGCGAGCTGCAGGAGGCGATCGGGCGGTTGGCCCTCGTGGTGCCGCTCAGCCTCGCGTTGATCTGCATGTTGCTGTTTTTGAATTTCGGTTCAGTGATCGATATGGCCCTCGCCGCCAGCGTCATGCCGATGGCACTGATCGGGGGGATATTCGCCCTCATCGTGACCGGCACGCCGTTCAGCGTATCGGCGGCGATCGGCTTTGTTGCGTTGTTTGGCATCGCGGCGATGGATGGGATCATCGTGCTCGCCTATTTCAACCGGCTGATCGAAGGCGGAATGGAGCGCGGCGTCGCCCTGGTGCATACCGGTGAGGTGCAGATGCGCCCGGTCGTGATGACTTGCGTCGCGGCCTGCGTCGGCCTGCTGCCGGCGGCGTTGTCGAATGGCATCGGTTCGCAGGTGCAAAAGCCGCTTGCGCTCGTCGTGGTCGGCGGCATCCTGTTGGCGCCACTCTTGATCCTCTTGGTTCTGCCGGTGCTGATCGACCTGTTCTCGCGGCATCACGGGCCGGGCGATGAGGAGCCGGAGGATGGGTTAGTCGATGCTGATGGCAAGCGTCGCAGCGCGGAGCTCGGAGACGTATGAGCGCACGCGTACGCGCGATAGCCGCGACGGTTGTCGCCCCGTTGCTGTTTTGGGGTTGCGCCGTCGGCCCCGATTTCCTGCGGCCGGCCCCACCGGCGACCGATCGTTATACGGCTGATCCATTGCCGACTCAGACCGCGTCGGCGGCGGTCAGCAGCGGGGCCGCGCAGCACTTCGTCACCGACCGTGATATCCCGGCCGAATGGTGGGCGGTGTTCCATTCGGCGGCGCTCGACGCGCTGATCAAGGAGGCGATAGCGGCCAATCCCAACTTGAGCGCGGCGGACGCGGCGTTGCGACAGGCGCGCGAGTTGCGCAAGGCCGGCGAAGGCGCCTTCTTCCCGCTGGTCCAGGGCGGTTTCAGCGCCAGTCGCATCAAGACCACGAGCCAGTTGTCGGCACCGACGGCCGTGGGCGGCGTCTTTTACTACAACCAATACACGCCGCAACTCAGCGTCTCCTACGTCCCGGACGTCTTCGGCGCGACCAGGCGGACGGTTGAGGGGCTCGCGGCGCAGGAGGAGGCGCAGCGCTTCCAACTCGAGGCCGCTTATCTGACGCTGACTTCGGGCCTGGTAGGGGCGTTCGTCGGCGAGGCCGAGTTGCGCGACCAGATCGCCGCCGTCGAAGAGATCATCCGCGCCCAGCGCGAGTCGCTCGGCATCCTGCGCCGCCAATTGAGCCTCGGCCAAGCCGCCGGCGCCGATGTCGCGGCGCAGGAGGCGGCGTTGGCCCAGGCCGAGGCGACCCTGCCGCCCCTGCAAAAGCAGCTGGCACAGCAGCGAGACTTGATCGCCGTGCTGCTCGGCCGTCTGCCGAGCAATCAACCGAACGTGAAATTCGATCTGGGGTCGTTGCAATTGCCGCAGGATCTGCCGGTGAGCCTGCCATCGAAGCTGGTCGAACAGCGGCCCGATATCCGCGTCGCCGAGGAGAATCTCCATGCGGCGAGCGCCGCGATCGGCGTCGCGATCGCCAATATGTTGCCGCAGATCAATTTGACCGGAGATTTCGGCACATCGGCGCTGACCATCGGCAGCCTGTTCGGGCCGGGCACCGCGTTTTGGACCCTCGCCGGCAGCGCCACCCAAACCCTCTTCGACGGCTTCACCCTGCTGCACAAGAAGCGCGCGGCCGAGGCGGCGTTCGACGAGGCGGCGGCGCAATACAAGGTGACGGTTCTGACCGCGTTCCAGAATGTCGCCGATACGCTTGAGGCATTGAAATCGGACGCCGATGCGCTCAAGGCGGCGGTGGCGGCCGAGACCGCGGCCAAGACCAGCCTCGACATCACCCAGCGTCAGCTGAGCTTGGGCGCGGTCAACTATCTGGCGCTGCTCAACGCCCAACAGACCTATGAGCAGGCGGTGGTCAACCGGGTCCAGGCCCAGGCCGCCCGCCTCGCCGACACCGCCGCCCTGTTCCAGGCGCTCGGCGGCGGCTGGTGGAACCGCGCCGATGTCGCAGGTCAAGTTTGGGGCAGATGACCTCCTTTTCTGCTGTGAACATCCCCACAGAGTTTGCTCGGTTGCTCATGCGTCAGGATCCTTTCGAATACGCGCGCTCCGCCCTACCGGGTTCGACCAGACTCTGCTTCACATCCCGCGCGGCACGAGGTGAGCTCTAATGATTGCCTCGAGCTCATCGAAATCTATCGGCTTGGTCACGTAGTGGTCAGCCCCTAGTTGCCGTCCCCGCAATTGGGTGTTGTGATCCGTAAGCGCGCTGAGAAGGATGAAAGGGGGCTTTTCAAACTGGGGCACTGGTTTGGTCAGGCGTTCCAGCACCTCGAACCCTGACATCCCGGGCAGGCTGACGTCCAAGAGGACCAAATCAGGTCTATCATGAAAAATGGCAGCGAGCCCGTCCTGACCATTGTAGGCGATGTTTACCTCGAACCCCCGGTCGACGAGTTCTTCCCCGATTAGGGTCGCGATATCGCGATCGTCCTCAATGCAAAGGATTCTGGTCCGCGCTTCGACCATAGACGGGTGCTCATCATCGGCTGAATTTGGGAGGGTACGGTGCCGGTAACGATCCATTAACGTGCGATTCATTACAACATACTTACATTTGTTGGCTTTTGTCATATCTATTGACCGCGAGGAGGTGACTGGAATGCCTGGTCTTCTCAGGGCCCTCCGGAAAGGCGAACGCGGCGCCACCGCGGTCGAGTATGGTTTGATCGCCGCGTTGATCGCGCTCGCCGCCGTCACGGTGTTCAGCACTGTCGGTCACAACCTGAGCACGACCTTCAACACTGTCGCTACGAAGCTGTAACGCATCCGCCGGCAAGTGCCGGAGGTTTCCCGATAAGCATCGCGCCGATCGCTCACTGATGGCTCACTGCTCAACCCCAAGGCCCTTTTTAAGGTTGATGTAAGCAACTTTCATCGCGCGGTGGCGATTAAGCGCTGTTTTAGCGCTAGTCTAGTGCCAATGCCGGCGCTCACTTAGGGCGCCCCGACACAATCGCCCCATTCCGGCCATTTGCCCACGGCCCAGGTGGGTCGACAACGGATGATCCCGATCAGTGTGGCGCTGACGCCCCTGATGCCGTTTGGCCAACGCCAGAAGGCATTTCGTGCGCCTCCTTCAACGCCGAGACCGTCCGGGTCAGCAGCTGGTATCCGACCCCTGGAACCGTCACGATGTATTCCGGTTTGTGCGGATCGATTTCGATCCGTTTGCGCAGTTGCCGCATATAGACGCGCAAATACTCTATATTCCGGCGATTTCTCCAGACACTCCGCAGAATGTAGTCGTGAGTAAGGACCCTTCCGGCCTCGAGCACGAGCATCCGCAAAATCGCATATTCGGTCGGCGATACTTTTATGTTCTTTTGGCCACGTATGATCCGGTGGCGAATAAGATCGATCATCAGCTCGCCATTGCGGAACACCGAAGCGGTGCATTCGCGCTGTAATCGATTTCGCAGCGCGACGCGCAGCCGCGCTGCGAGTTCGTCGACATTGAATGGCGTCATGACATAGTCGCTGGCGCCGCCATCGAGCGCCTCGACCTTCGTCGTCACAGCGGCAGCATGCGAGAGGACGACGACGGGGGTGTCGAAATCGCCGCAGATCTGGCGCAGCAGGCTGAGCCCGGGGACGTCGGGAAGGCCGAGACCGAGGATAATCAGGTCGGGCGACTCGCTCCTGAGAATGTCGAGTCCGGCGTCCCCCGTGGCCGCCGCGATCACGTCAAACCCGCGAAGCGGCAGCGACGCGCTTAGCAGCCCGTTGACGAAGTCGGCTTTGGTTGATTCTGTGTGAAGCGGGGGGACTGATCGGGAATTGTGGGATGGCGATGGGGCGCGAGGGCGATCGGCAAGGGGATCTGATCGTGACTT
>Ga0181521_10006802_pt1 | contig 12230 bp, 10 predicted proteins | sample PEATcosm2014_Bin_32_FD_119764 | JGI IMG/M metagenome (GOLD analysis project Ga0181521, IMG submission 119764) | Peatland microbial communities from MTU Mesocosm Facility, Houghton, MI, USA - PEATcosm2014_Bin02_60_metaG | ecosystem: Environmental > Terrestrial > Soil > Wetlands > Peat | place... | reverse complement strand
TGCGAATTCTGCGCGACGGCTCGCATGGGACTGCATCGCAACCTCACCACTTCCGAGATGCTGGCGCAGATTCCCGCCGCTCGACGCGAGCTGGCCGCAGGCGAGGAAATCACGAATTTTGTTTTCATGGGGATGGGCGAGCCGCTGGCAAATTACCCGCGGCTGGTGCGCACGCTCGCGATAATGACTTCCGATTGGGGGATGGGCATCTCGCCGCGGAGGATCACGGTGTCCACCGTCGGCCTGGTCCCGATGATGGAGCGGCTGCTGACCGAGACGCCGGTCAATCTGGCGGTCTCGCTGCACGCAACGACCAACGAGGTTCGCGATCGCCTCGCGCCGATCAACCAGCGCTACCCGCTGGAAGTTTTGCTCGACGCGTGCCGGAAGCTGCCGATCAAACGGCGCAGCCGAATTACGTTCGAGTACGTGATGCTGGCGGGGGTGAACGATTCGCTTGCAGACGCGCGGCGACTGGTGAAGTTGCTTGCGCCTTTGCGCGCGAAAGTGAACCTGATTTTTTACAATCGGCTTGCGGGGTCGCCGCTTCGGGCCAGCTCGCGCGCGGCAGTCGAGGCCTTTCAAGCGATCCTGAACATCGGTAATTTGACCGCAACAATCCGCGAAAGCCGGGGGCTCGATATTGCGGCGGCATGCGGCCAGCTTTATGCCGAACAGCACAATCCGGCCTGACGCCATCAGGATTAGCGGCAGAAAAAGATGCCACAAAACATACTCGGAGTGATCGGAGGCAGCGGCTTCTACCAGATGAAGGGCCTGGACAAGGTCGAGCTGATGGAGCTCGAGACACCGTTCGGGCGTCCGTCGGACCCGTTTTACCAGGGACGAATCGGAGACATCGAGGTGGTTTTTCTGGCGCGACACGGGCGCGGCCATCGATTGTTGCCGTCCGAAATAAATTATCGCGCCAACGTTTTCGGGATGAAGCAGCTCGGCGTGACGCATCTCGTTTCGGTATCCACGGCGGGCAGCCTGAAAGAGGAAATTCATCCCGGCGAACTGGCAATTCCAAATCAGTTTATCGATCGTACGATCAAGCGTCCGATGACATTCTTCGGCGACGGGCTGGTGGTGCACGTTTCGATTGCCGATCCTGTGTGCGGAAATCTCGCGAGCGATCTGGCGGTCGCAGCGCGCGCGAGCGGCGCGGTGGTTCACGACGGCGGGACCTATCTATGCATGGAAGGACCGCAATTCTCGACGCGAGCGGAGTCGAATCTTTTCCGGAGTTTCGGCGCCAGCGTCATCAGCATGACCGCGATGCAGGAGGCGCGGCTCGCGCGCGAAGCGGAGATGTGTTACGCGGCGCTGGTGCTGGTGACAGATTACGATTGCTGGCACGATACGGCTGCGGCGGTGGATATCGGCGAGATCCTGCGCGTGATGAAGCTGAATGTGGACAAGGCGCAAAGCGCGGTGTCGGCGCTCGCGCATAGACTCGGCAATCGCGCGCGGACCTGCAGCTGCGAGGACGCGCTCAAGAACACGATAATCACCGATCGCGCGGCAATTCCGCAGCGCTTGATCGACGACTTGCGTCCGCTGGTGGGCAAGTATCTCTAGCATCGTCGAAATCCCGGCGCGCCGAAGGTGGAATAGATGAGTATCGTTGTGGTCGGATTTCTAGCCTACGACACGGTCGAAACGCCGAACGGAAAAGTCGAGGAAGTGTTGGGCGGCGGCGCCAGCTATTTTTCGATAGCGGCGCGATTTTTTTCCCCGGTGAGCATCGTCGCAGTGGTCGGAACGGATTACAGGGCCGAGGATCTCCAGTTGTTCACGGAGCGGAATATCGACGTGCGCGGAGTAGTCAAACGCGAGGGGCAGACGACGCGATGGCACGGCCGTTATCACGAAGATCTGAACACGCGCGACACAGTCAAGCTGTCGCTGAACGTGCTGGAGAACTTCACGCCGGAATTGCTGCCCGATCAATGCCGCGCAGACTACCTTTATCTGGCGCCAAACGATCCGGCGCTTCAGGAACGCGTACTGGACCAGGTGCTTAGTCCGAAAGTAGTCACGGCCGATCTCTATGACTTTTGGATTCAGAACACGCGCGTAGGCCTCGCCAGGGTGCTCGAGCGAATCCAGATACTGCTTTGCAGCGACAGCGAGGCGCGCGCGCTTACGGGCGAGCACAACCTGGTGAAGGCCGGGCGCGCAATCCTGAAAATGGGGCCGGCCACCGTTCTGATCAAGCGCGGCGAGTATGGTGTGCTTCAGTTCAGCGAGGAAGGCATGTTCGCGGTGCCCGCGTATCCGCTGGAAGAGGTGGTCGATCCTACCGGAGCGGGCGATACGTTTGCGGGCGGCATGATGGGGTTTCTGGCGCGTCACGGGCGGGTAACAGAATCGTCGCTGCGCACGGCGGTGGTGTACGGCAGCGTGATGGCGTCGTTCGTAGTCGAACGTTTCTCGCTGGAGAGGCTATTAGCTCTGACCTGGGAAGAGATAGATAATCGCTATCGAGAGTTTATCAATTTAATCGACTCTCATCATTCGAGATGGAATACTCAGTAGTTATTCCGCTCTACAACGAGCGGGATAACCTCGCCCCGCTGCATGCAGAGTTAAGCCGCGTGATGCAGCGGCTTGGACGCGCGTACGAACTTGTGTTCGTGGACGACGGCAGTACCGACGGGAGCATCGAGGCACTGCGTCAGATTAAATCCGCTGACAAAAATGTGCGCGTGCTCTCGCTGGCGCGCAACTCCGGACAGACGGCGGCGCTGGCCTGCGGCTTCGCGCACGCCATCGGCGACGTGGTAATCGCGATGGACGGCGACGGACAAAACGATCCTGCCGACATCCCGCGGCTGCTGGCCAAGCTCGACGAAGGCTACGATTTAGTCAGCGGCTGGCGCCCTGAGCGGTGGCAAGCGGAACGGTTTACGCGGCGGCTGCCTTCAATGGCGGCGAATTCGCTGATTTCGGCGATGACCGGCGTCAAGCTGCACGACTACGGCTGCACTTTCAAGGCCTACCGGCGGGAGCTTGCACGCAGTCTGCAACTCTATGGCGAGATGCATCGATTTGTCCCCGCGATTGCGGCGGAGCAGGGTGCGCGAATCGCGGAAGTCGAAGTCGGATTTCGGCCGCGGCGTGCGGGCACCTCGAAGTATGGACTGTGGCGCATCGTGCGCACGTTGCTTGACCTTATCACCATCAAATTTCTGTCGGGTTATTCCACCGCGCCGATACAAGTGTTCGGCCTGATCGGAATCGTGCTGGGCGGGCTTGGCGGTCTATGGACGTTCGTCCTGGTGCTGGAGAAGATACTACTGGGACGGGAACTGGGTAATCGGCCCGCGTTGCTATTGGCGGTTTTGTTGGTAGTTGTCGGAGTACAGTTCGTGAGTTTCGGGCTGCTTGGCGAGATGCTCGCGCGGACCTATCACGAATCGCAGGGAAAGCCGATCTACGTAATCAAGGAAGAATTCTAGAGGCTATCGATGAACATCGCAGTCGTGGGGAGCGGATATGTCGGACTGGTGAGCGGCACCTGCTATGCCGAAAGCGGCAACGAAGTATTCTGCGTTGACATCGACAAGCAGCGAATCGCCCAGCTTTGCGAGGGCAAGATTCCGATTTATGAGCCGGGACTCGAAGAACTGGTGCGCCGCAATTTGAAGGAAGGCCGACTTCATTTCACCACCGACATCGCGGAGGCCGTCAAACAATCGATGGTGTCGTATATTGCCGTGGGCACTCCGATGAGCGCGTCGGGCGCGGCGGACTTGACGGCGATTTTCCAGGCGGCCGAGGATATCGCAAAAGCGATTACCGGCTATCACATCTTGGTGATCAAGAGCACCGTTCCAGTCGGCACCAGCGACCGGGTGCGGGAAGTCGTCGCGCGCTTCGCCAAGTATCGCGCCGATGTGTGCTCGGTCCCGGAGTTTCTCAAGGAAGGCTCCGCGATAGAAGATTTCATGCGGCCGGACCGGGTCGTGATTGGAAGTTTAAGCGAGCAGGCGACGGCGATCCTCACGGAAATCCACAATCCCTTCGTGCGCACCGACAATCCGATCTTAGTGATGGATCCGCGCTCTGCGGAGTTGACCAAGTATGCGTCCAACGCGATGCTCGCGATGCGCATCTCGTTCATCAACGAGATGGCGAATCTGTGCGACGCCGTGGGCGCGGACATAAATGCCGTCCGCCGCGGGCTCGGCACCGACAAGCGCATCGGCTCGTCGTTCCTGTTTCCGGGCGTGGGTTATGGCGGTTCGTGCTTTCCCAAAGACGTGCGGGCGATGATTCATACCGCCAGCGAGCACAATCTTGATTTCGCGATTTTGCGCGCGACGGAAGCGGTGAATTCCCGGCAGAAGCGGCTGATTCCAGCGCGCGTGAAGGAGCATTTCGGACAAAACCTGAGCGGCCGCACGTTTGCGATTTGGGGGCTTGCCTTCAAGCCGCGCACCGACGACATGCGCGAAGCGCCGGCGCTGGTGGTGATCGAAGAGCTTCTGGAGGCTGGCGCCAAATGCCAGGTGCATGACCCCGAAGCGCTGGAAAATGCGCGCAAGATTCTTGGCGATCGCGTCAGCTACCACAAGACCAACTACGAGGCGCTCAAGGGCGCCGACGCGCTGCTGATTTTGACCGAGTGGAACGAGTTCCGGCATCCCAACTTTCAGCGCATCAAGGCCGAGCTCAAAGAGCCGGTGATATTCGACGGCCGGAACCTGTATGATCCAGATCTGATGAAGGCGCTCGAGCTGCGGTACTACTCGGTCGGACGTCACCCGGTCTAGGACAAGGACGCTTCGATGAAAATTCTGGTGACCGGCGGCGCCGGCTTTATCGGCTCGCACACGGTGGATGCGCTGGTCGCGTCCGGCGCGGGCGAAGTTTCGGTGCTGGACGATTTGTCCGCCGGCAAGCGCAGCCAGGTGAACGCGAAAGCCACGCTCTATCAAACCGATCTGCGCGACGCCGCGGCGGTTGGGTCGGTCGTCGAGCGGGTGCGCCCCGAGGTTATATTCCATCTCGCGGCGCAGATGGACGTGCGGCGTTCGGTCGCCGATCCCGCGTTCGACGCGCAAGTGAACCTGGTCGGATTTCTCAACCTGATGGAATCGGCGCGCAAACACGGCCTGAGGCGCGTGATCTTTTCTTCGACTGGCGGCGCGATTTACGGCGAGCAGGACGAGTTTCCGTGCGGCGAGGACCATCCGCTCCGCCCGGTGAGCCCCTACGGCGTCGCCAAGGAGGCGACGGAAGCCTATCTGTTTTTTTACAAGGTCGAGTACGGAATCGACTACCTGGCGCTGCGATTCGGCAACGTTTACGGCCCGCGCCAGGACCCGCATGGCGAAGCCGGGGTAGTGGCGATCTTCTGCGGACGAATCCTCGACGGCAAGCCGGTGACGATTTTCGGCGACGGCACGCAGACGCGTGACTACGTTTACGTCGGCGACGTGGTGCGGGCCGTGGTCGCGGCGGCGAAATCGAGCGCGTCGGGAATCGCGCTCAACATCGGCACCGGCATCGAGACTGACGTAAACGATCTCTATTCCACGCTCGCGGGCATCGCCGATTTCCCGACCCGGGCGGAGCACGCGGCGGCGCGTCCCGGCGAGCAAAAGCGCTCCGTCATATCGCCGGCGCGCGCGGAGCGGGAGCTTGGCTGGCGTCCCGAAAAGAGGCTCGCGGACGGACTCGAAGAGACGTTCAAATATTTCAAGCAGCAACGCGCCCGTTCGAGTTGAAATGACCGACGCCGCCTCGATTCGCAATTTTTCGATCATCGCGCATATCGATCACGGCAAGTCCACGCTGGCCGATCGAATACTCGAGCGCACGGGCGCGCTCACGATGCGCGAGTCGAAGGATCAGTTCCTGGACTCGATGGACCTCGAGCGCGAGCGCGGAATAACGATCAAGGCGCGCTCGGTGCGGCTGAACTACACGGCCAAAGATGGAAAAGGCTACGTGCTGAACTTGATCGATACGCCCGGCCATGTCGATTTCGCCTACGAAGTTTCGCGCAGCCTGGCCGCGTGCGAGGGTGCACTGCTGGTGGTCGATGCGAGCCAGGGCGTCGAGGCGCAGACGCTTGCCAACGTCTATCTCGCGCTCGATCACGGGCTCGAAATTATTCCGGTGATCAACAAAATCGATCTGCCCAGCGCGGATGTCGAGCGCACTCGGCATCAAATCGAGGAAATCATCGGGCTCGATGCCTCCGAGGCGATTCTTACCAGCGCCAAGGAGGGCTTGGGGATCGACGATGTCCTCGAAGCGATCGTCGCGCGAATTCCCGCGCCCAAAGCCACCGGCGAGGACGCGGTCCGCGCGCTCATCTTCGACAGTTGGTACGACGTGTACGAGGGCGTGATCGGGTTGGTGCGCGTCTTCGGCGGCGAAATCCGCGTCGGGATGAAAGTCCTGCTGATGGGCACCGACAAGCTGGGCGAAGTGATGCGCCTAGGGCATTTCACGCCGCACGAACGGCCCACCGACGCACTCGGTCCGGGCGAGGTGGGCTTTGTCGTGGCGGGGATCAAAACCGTCGCGGACATGCGGGTGGGCGACACGATTACCGATGCGGACAATCCAGCATCGGCGCCGCTGCCGGGCTTCAAGACGTTGAAGCCGATGGTGTTCGCGGGACTGTATCCGACCGAGGCGAATCAGTACGGCGCGCTGCGCGACGCGATCGAAAAGCTGCGTCTCAACGACGCGAGCCTTATCTGCGAGCCGGAGACCTCGCAAGCGCTCGGCTTCGGCTTTCGCGCCGGATTCCTGGGCTTGCTGCACATGGAAATCGCGCAGGAGCGCCTCGAACGCGAATTCGGAATCAACCTGATCGTGACCGCGCCGACGGTCGCCTACCAGGTGCGCACGGTTTCGGGCGAGCTGATGACGGTGGACAATCCCGCCCATCTGCCCGATGAGAACACGATCGAAGCGATCGAGGAGCCGTTCATCCTCACGTCAATCCACATGCCCGAGGAGTACCTGGGCGCGGTGATGAAGCTGTGCGAAGACCGGCGCGGCATCCAGCGCGATTTGCGTTTCCTGGGTGAAAAGCGGGTGATCCTGCACTACGAACTGCCGCTTGCCGAGATCGTTTTCGATTTTTACGATCGGCTGAAATCGGTGAGCCGCGGCTACGCGTCGTTGGACTACGAGTTTCTGGACTTCCGGGCCGGGCCTCTGGTTAAATTAGATATTCGAATTAACGGCGAGGTGGTGGACGCGCTTTCGATCATCGTGCATCGCGACAAGTCCTACGAACGGGGCCGGGCGTTGTGCGAAAAGATGCGCGAGCTGATTCCACGCCAGATGTTCGAAGTCGCGATTCAAGCCGGGATCGGCTCAAAGATTATCGCGCGGGAATCCGTGAAGGCGCTGCGCAAAAATGTCACCGCGAAGTGCTACGGCGGCGACATCACGCGAAAACGAAAGCTGCTCGAAAAGCAAAAGGAAGGCAAGAAGCGGATGAAACAAGTTGGCCGGGTAGAAATTCCGCAAGAGGCTTTCCTGGCCCTGCTCAAGGTCGGGGAGTAGGACTGCAGTGGCCGAACCAGCGCGCAACATTTCCAGAGCACAGCCGCAAACCGTCCGCGAGACCGCCAATCAGGCTCCGGCGCAGAAGTCCGTCACGCGCGAGTATGGCGAGGCGATGTTCATCGCGCTCGTGCTCGCGGTCTTCATCCGCACGTTCTTCGTACAGGCGTACAAGATTCCGTCGGGCTCGATGGAACCGACGTTGCTCGTAGGCGACCATATACTCGTCAACAAGATCATTTACGGGCTGCGGATACCGGACTCGATTTTCGGCCTTGAGATCCCCGGCCTGCCGTTGGGCCAGTACGTTTTTCATCTCGCGCCGGTGCGCCGCGGCGACGTCGTGGTGTTCGTGTTTCCGCCCGATCGCAGCAAGGATTTCATCAAGCGCGTGATCGGCGTCGCCGGCGACACGATTGCGGTGAAGAACGGCGTCGTCTGGCTCAACGGTTCCGAGATGCCCGACCCGCACCGGCACTGGGAGGTCGCCCCGCAGGATCGATCGCCTGTCTCGCCGCGCGACAACTTCGGACCCGTTACGGTGCCGCCGGGCAAGCTCTTCATGATGGGCGATAATCGCGATCGCAGCTACGACGGGCGGTTTTGGGGCTTCGTCGATCTCAACGACGTGGAGGGACGCGCCATGGTCATTTATTTGCCGTGGAACGAGGAGAAAGCGGAGAGCGCCTCGACACTGAGCGAGATTCTGTTGTGGTTCGAGTACCTCAGATGGGATCGACTCGGCATGATCGTGTACTAGCCCAAAAAGGGAGCATCAGGTGGCGGACGAAGCGGTGAGTCGGATTGGCGCGATCCTCGAGGAGCTCGGGGCGCGATTCGATCTTGTAGTAGAGGCGGTTTCGGGTTTCGGTGGACGCCTGGACACGCTGCGCGATGAGATCTTCGGGCAGTTCGCGGAAGTCGGCGGCCAGATTCGTTTCCTGTCCGAGCAGATTGCCGAGAATCGGCTGGGTATCGGCGCGGCGCGCGACGATCTCGGCGCCGAGATCGTGCGGCTGGGCGAGGCGCTCGGCAAGGCGCGCATCGAGTTCCGCGACGAGCTGCTCGGCGCTGAAAAGGGACTTCGCGGCGAATTTGCCGCACGCGCCGTCGAGTTCCGCGAAGAAGCCGCACGCGCGGTGGCGTCCACCAGCGAGCGCGCCGGTAAGCAGGCGGCGGCCTCGGGCGGCGAGCTCGGACGCGAAATTGGCGAGAGCGCTAAGATTCTCAAGCGTGAAATCGCGGCGTCGGCGGAGCTCGCGGCAAGAAAACTCGGCGCCGAACTCAAGCAAACGAGCAAATCGCTGGCCAATCTCGCGCGCAAGTTCGACCGCTTCGACGATCGGATTACGGTCCAGAGCCGCGACCAGGATCAACGCTTAAGAAAACTCGAGCGCAATCGCGGCGCATAGCGCAGGTCGCGCGTCAGAGCGGGATCGACGCGGGGTTGACCGCAATCTTTCGCGATCGTAAATTCTAGTCACCTTTAACCCGCTACTGAGATAGCGAAAAGGGATGACAATGAAAGTGTACATTTCCGGACCCGGCTGTTTTCGCAGTCGGGATTTTTTTTGGGCGTCGCGATGAGCGCCGCCCCCAACGTCGCACTGGACGCAGCTCAGCTCGGGCGATCGCTCAAGCGGATCGCGATGGAAATAGCCGAGCGCAACGGCGGCGCGGACAACATCGTGCTGGTGGGAATCGTTCGCCGCGGCGCCACGCTCGCGGAACGGATCGCGGACGAGTTGCGCGCCAATGGCAAGCGCGAGGTCCCTGTCGGTACGCTGGACATCTCTTCGTACCGCGACGACGGCAAGGGCTTGCCCGGCGATCCCCGGCTAATCGGCCGCGACATTCCTTTTTCCCTCGACGCCAAGCGCGTCGTGCTCGTTGACGACGTCCTATACACCGGGCGAACCGTGCGCGCCGCGCTCGACGCGATCTCCGATCTGGGACGGGCGGAATCGGTGCAACTCGCAGTTCTGGTCGATCGCGGCGAGCGCGAGCTTCCGATTCGCGCCGACTACGTGGGCAAAAACGTCCAGGTCCCGCACGGCCAGCGGGTGTACGTGCGGGTCAGCGAGATCGACGGCGCGGACGCGGTTGTGGTTGGCAATGCAAGTGCAAAATGAGGTCGAACACCCGCGCGCGATGCGGGATGAACGATAAAGTGTCACGGCTGGCAAAATTTGACGTGGTTTCTATCGAGGACCTCGAGACCTCGGACATCGAACGCGTGTTTGCGCTCGCCGACGGTTTTGCCCGGCAGCTCGCGCAAGGCGATCAGATCACGAGCGCCGCCGGACTGATCATGGCGACGCTTTTCTACGAACCCTCGACGCGTACGCGGCTCAGCTTCGAGTCCTCGATGCATCGCCTCGGCGGCGCAGTGATCAGCTCGGCCGATATGCAGGCGAGCTCCGCCGCCAAGGGCGAGAGTCTGGCCGATACTGTGCGCGTCGTCGCCGGCTATGCCGACCTGATCGTGCTGCGGCATCCGCACGACGGCGCGGCGCGCGTGGCCGCGGAGTACGCTCCGTGCCCGGTGCTGAACGCGGGTGACGGCAGCCGCGAGCATCCCACGCAGACGCTTTGCGATCTCTACATCCTGCGCAAGAAAAAGGGCCATCTGAAAGGACTCACGGTCGCGCTATGCGGCGACTTGAAGTTTGGCCGCACGGTGCATTCGCTGATCTACGCGCTCGCGCGTTTCGGCGCGAACATCGTCGCCGTGCCGACCAGCGGGATGGACGTTCCGGACTACGTGCTCGAGCGGCTGGCCGCCGAGCGCAATTATAGCTTCTCGACCGTCACGATGGATGAGCTCAAGTCGTTGGCGGGCGGGCTCGATGCTCTTTATCTGACGCCCAGCGCGCCGCATCAGATGGCGCTCTTTACCGGCGACGGAGCGCTAAGAAAAATTCCCGCGGGCGAGCCGCCGGCCGCGCTCGATGCATTCTACGTCACGCGCCTGCAGAAGGAGCGCATGTCGGGGAAGGACGCCGGTCCCGCGGAGTACGTCCGCTTCGACGCGCGCGCTCTTCGCACCAGCCGCACGCAGGAAGCCGTCGTGATGCATCCGCTGCCGCGCCTGGGCGAGTTGGCGTACGAGCTCGACGCCGATCCGCGTGCGGTTTACTTCGAGCAGGCTGCTGCCGGCGTGCCGGTCCGGATGGCGTTGATCGCATTGCTGATGGAGAAAGCCGCCAGCGCATCCGCCGGTGCGCGGCCGACGGCCGGGGCGATTCGCTTCAAGGCCGAGCCGCCGCCGCGATGCTCCAATATGAACTGCATCACGCGATTCGAGGGCGCCTACCTGGTTCCGCGATTCACGCTCGGGCGCAGCATGGATGCCACCGTGCTCGCGCTGAAGTGCGGCTTGTGCGAACGCGAGCTGAAGATTGAATACGTCGGCCATGCGCGATCGCATCGCTATTATCGCTTCGACGAAAATCTGCAAGGCTATGTCCGCCAATGGATAGAAGAAGGCTCGCTGGCCGTATTCGACAGCGTGAAGCAGGCCGAAGAGGCCGGCTACGAACCCTACCGGCGCGGGCCGCAGCGCGAAATTATGAATGACGAGGAAATCGTTCGTGCGATCGAATCGCTCGCCGACCAGGTGATTGCCAACATTCACGATATGCCGGGAGTGTCGATTTTGGGCGTCGTCAGTCGCGGCGCGATGCTCGCGCTTCGGCTGCGCGACCTGATTGGAGCGAAGACCGGAGTTTTTCCTCCGTGCGCGGCGCTCGATACATACAAACCGGCTGACGCGTTGCATTCGATCGACGGCGCCGAGAATTTTAACGTCGAAGAGCGCACAATAATTCTGGTCGATGACGTGATTAACAGCGGCTGGACCGTGCAACGCGCGATGGCGACGATCTGGCAGCGCGGGCGTCCGGCCGAGGTCAAACTGGCGGTGCTGATCGATCGCGGGCATCGCGCCGTCCCGATTCGGCCGAACTATGTCGGCAAGAATATCCCGACTTCGCGCGGCGAGCGCGTGCAGGTGCGCCTTGCAGCGGCCGGCACGGAGAGCAAATCGCACGATCGCGTGATGATCTATTCAATCGTCGAGCCACTGAAAGAACATGAGGCGGCGCATTGAACTCGATCCTGCTCAGAGGAGGACGGGTGATCGATCCCGCAAGCGCACTCGATGGACAGTATGACTTGCTGGTGCGCGACAGCGAGATTGCAGCGGTGGAACGGGCCGGGAGTCGGATAAATTCGGACGATGCAACTTTGGTTGACGCGAGCGGATGGTGGATTGTGCCCGGCCTGATCGATCCGCATGTACATTTGCGCGACCCCGGTTTCCCAGAGAAGGAAACGATCCTCACGGGCCTGCGGGCCGCTGCGGCGGGCGGCTTTGCGACCGTGGCGGCGATGGCGAACACGTCGCCGGTCAACGACAGTCCCGCGATTACGCGCTACATGCTTGATCGCGCCGGGGAAGCCCATTCGGCCCGGCTGGTACCGGTTTCGGCTGTCACGCAAGGGCTCCGCGGGGTCGAGCCGGTGGACTTCGCCGCGATGGCTGATGCGGGTGCGCGATTGTTTTCCGACGATGGGATTCCGATCGATGATGCTGCCGTCCTGTCGCGCGCGTTGGATGAAACCATGCGGCTTGGATATGCGGTGGCGCTGCATGAGGAGGATCGCGCGCTGTCATGCGATGG
>Ga0181521_10006799_pt1 | contig 12233 bp, 21 predicted proteins | sample PEATcosm2014_Bin_32_FD_119764 | JGI IMG/M metagenome (GOLD analysis project Ga0181521, IMG submission 119764) | Peatland microbial communities from MTU Mesocosm Facility, Houghton, MI, USA - PEATcosm2014_Bin02_60_metaG | ecosystem: Environmental > Terrestrial > Soil > Wetlands > Peat | place... | reverse complement strand
TGCGCTTCGCCAATGGCCATGCCGACTGCATTGGCCATGCCTTGTCCCAGCGGCCCGGTGGTGACCTCCACGCCAGGCGTGTGCCCTCGTTCCGGATGTCCGGGCGTCATGCTGTCCCATTGGCGAAACTGCCGAATGTCATCAAGGGAAAGCGCGCCCACAACACGTAGGCCATCGGCGCCGCGCCGAGCGGCAGGCCGGGATGGCCACTGTCTTTTTGTACCATGTCCACCGACAGGAAGCGGATGGTCTTGACGCATTGCTGGTCGAGTTGCTCTCTCATGGTCGCTTCCTGAAGCGGCGCGGTTTGTGGATCTTGCCGCTATGCTTTTTGTGCTCCCGCGAGCTCGGTATCGTTCACAAAATCAGCGGCGTCGCACTTTGGGTTATCAGCTCTCATTCAGATATGGCGGCGCGACCCCAGCTTGACGAGAACCGCGTCGCGCCACCGAGAATACGGCTCCTAAAACCCGGACGATGGCAACGTTATTCCTGCACGACAATCTTGCCTTGCTTGTCGGTGTCGGCTTTGAGCAAGTCAGGGCCGACATTCACACCCGGCGCACAAGAAAGACAATGAGAGCAATGATTAGAATCGTTCCGAGAATACCGCCGATATACATAGAATTCTCCGTTAGTAGTTCCGAGGCCTCATTAGAGCATGAGCGACCGCATCTGTCGGGACGCTACCGTACGTAATGCTTGCTTGCCTATTGCACACTGGCGCACCACGGGTACGCCAACGTACAGACTGCATGAACTTCATCATGCTCCAATGCGAACCAGTGAACCTCGTTACCAGTAGGAGAGAAACATGGATCTGCTAATTCTTTTGATAGTACTGTTATTGCTGTTTGGTGGCGGCGGAGGTTTGTACTGGGGTATGGGCGCGGGCTGGGGGATTGGTCCGGTCGGATTGATCATTGCCGCACTTGTAATTGCCTTCCTAGTGTATGGATATCGCGGTAGGAGTGGCCGACTCTAGGAACACGGCGGATTCACGGCAGAGACGTTGGCTCGAGGCGTATCAAGACGCGTAGCCGACGCACTCTGCTGCATCACCCGTTATTGCGAAGGGGCCCGCTTGCGTGGATCATGTAGGAGGGCCCGCGCGCCGGCAGAGACGTCGGATCGAGGGGGCACGTCCCATGCATCCGTTCCCGGCAGGAGATTGCCATGCAAACCGAAACTATGACAGTGACCGGCATGAAGTGCGGCGGCTGCCCAATAAAACTTTCGCTCGCGCTGAACGCAGTCAGCGGCGTCGAGGATGTTCAGGTGTCACTGGCCTCCGGCAAGGTGACTGTTCGGTATGACGAGCGATACACGTCCCCGCCCCGATTGAAGGGCACGGTCATCAGCACCGGTTTTGGCGTCGATGGAATCATTGCGACAAACGGGCACGATCCGCGGCCCAACTGCTGCGGGTAATCACCTTACGAGTCCGATACGCGTGCGGCAATTCGCAAATCAACGGACACGGATGGGATCATGCGGCGCCTGAAGATACTTCATCGTACCTACTATAATTTCCGCGGAGCCGTGCAGCTCCAGCCGCATCGGCTGCTGCTCCGGCCGCGCGAAGGGCCCAGGTTGCACATCGAGTTCTCGAAACTCGACATTTCGCCGGCGGCACAGATCCGCTGGCTCCGGGACGCCTACGACAATTCCGTCGCGATTGCGACCTTTGCCTCGCCTACAACACAGCTCGCCATCGTCAGTGAATGCATCGTGCAGCAGTTTGACGAGGCACCGCTCGACTTCCTGGTAGCGGATTTCGCAGTGAACTATCCCTTCACCTACGACGCCGATTCGACGGAAGTACTCCGGCCCTATCTGGGCAGCTTGCCGCAGGGCGACCACGTCGCGCTCGGGGCGTGGCTACGCCGGTACTGGCAACCTGGCGAGCCGGTGCAGACCTATGGACTGCTGGCCCGGCTATGCACGGCGATCAACCAATCCACGTCTTATCAAATGCGGGAGCAGCCAGGTGTCCAGTCCGCTGTCGAGACGCTGACGCGTGCCGTCGGTTCCTGTCGCGACTTCGCCAACCTGTTCATGGAAGCCGCGCGCTTTCTGGGTCTCGCCGCGCGCTTCGTCAGCGGCTATTTGAATGCGCCATTCGTAGATGGGCGCAGCGGCTCGACTCATGCCTGGGCGGAGGTCTATCTGCCCGGCGCAGGCTGGAAGGGCTTTGATCCCACCAGCGGCGAAATCGCCGGCAGCCGGCACATTGCCGTGGCCGTCGCGCGTTTGCCGGAAGTCGTGTCGCCGGTGACCGGTGCCTTTATTGGACCGCCTGGCGCTGACCTTTCGGTAGGTGTCTGGGTGAGTGAGCTGTAGTTGCCCAATTTTCCCGAGCACCATACGTGAACAGTTTTTGCGCGAGGATATTGTCCTGAAGCTCCGCCAACTCGCTTACTCTCGCCGGCGAAAGCTCCGCAAAACGGCCTGCCGTCGATCCCGTGTCGAAATGCTCTGGCCGAGTGTCCGCCTGCGACGAGGCACTTTGCGCGCATTCAGGCGCGCGCCTAAAGTTTTGCAGGCGGTAATCGGCCTGTCGATATTCGTAATTCTATGGTTCGCTCTCAACTGGATGTATCAGGTCATCCGTAAACCATCGGAAATATTCTTTCCCGTCAGTGGCACGTTGAACAAGACGCCGCCGGAGACTTGGCGACAGTACGGGCCACTCTTTCAAAAGTATTCCACAGACGTAGTTACGCCCGAACTTCTCGCTGCGCTTGCGCAAGTCGAGGGTTCCGGTAATCCGGTGGTGCGAACGTACTGGCGCTGGTCTTGGACGCCAGCGCCATTCGATTTGTACCGCCCGGCATCGAGCGCGGTGGGGATGTACCAGATAACGAACGGTACGTTTGCCGAAGCGAGGCAATACTGTATCCGCCACCATACCGTTGTCGAGGACGGACCATGGAACAACTGGAAATCGTGTTGGTTCAATGGCCTTTACACCAGAGTCATCCCCTCGCATTCAGTGGAACTCACAGCGGCGTATCTCGATCGCAGTGTGGCGAGCGCTCTCGATCATCATCGACGGAAATTCGCAACTCGTGAGCAAAAGCAAGAATTGGCCGCATTAATCCATTTATGCGGCGCGGGCGCCGGCGACGCGTTCGTCCGGCGCGGAATGCGGTTGGCGGAGGGTCAGCGATGCGGCGATCACGGGGCCGGCGACTACCTCGCTCGCGTGAGTGCCGCAGAACGCGTCTTCGAGGCCCTTCGGGCAGCGGACCCTCACCCGTAACTGTCGGCGAGCGTTTCCGGCTCTGACCGAGCACGAACGGGTCAAGTACTGCCGCGGGGGATCCTGACAGGGTACAAGTGCCCGGGTTTATCGAGTTTCGCTCCGATTTGCCCAATAGCGCCGTCGGCAGTATCCTGCGGCGCGGATCATTTCCTGAAGGCCCCACAAAATGGCTGACGACGTCGAGCGCGACCCGACTCCCGAGTCGCCCAGCAAGCAGGGCTTCAACTGGAAGAGTTGCTTGATAGAAACGGCCATCGCGATCGCCATATTCGATGTCATCGCGGGGATCGTGACCTGGTACTTCATCCTGCCGCGTCTTAAGCGCTGATTGACGCATCTGCTGGCACGACGAAGCGCCGTCGATGGGGAAGGCGCACGCCGCTTCGCGATCAACAGGGTTGATAAGGCGGTGCGGTAGTCCTTACCAAGCAGCCAGGTCATGGTAAGCGCCGTAGCGCTCACCGTTCCAGCCTTCGTCGTTCTCGCCGCGAGGATTTGAGCTGAACAGCACGCCGGCGAGTTTCAGTGTGGCGTGCAGCTGGCGCAACACGCGCGGCGGATCGGACTGCCCAAAAGGCATTCGAGTACGGCGACTCTAGAAGTGTCCGGTATACCTGCTAGGCTGAACGGCGCGGGTCGGTGACTATATGGCTGTCCTCGGGCTTTGTTCAACAAGGCACATGGTGTCCCATTTCTCTGCCAAGTTATGGACGGTGACGCTTGAATTCACGCGTTATGGGCTTTCTGCGCATCGCTTGTAGACTGCTGGCCACACTGATCGTTGTCGTTCCCGCAGCCTGGGGTGCCTTTGCACTGTGGTTTCAAGTGCCAGGCGGCCACGCGCTGAAGACTCTGGGAGTGACGCTGTGGGCGGTTTTTTGCTTTGCCATGCTCGTCGCGCTGTGGCGTAGGCGTACTGCATTAGGTTTATCGGGTTTTGCGGCGGCATTTGCTGTCTTGCTGGTCTGGTGGCATCAGCTCAGACCAGCGAACGATTTTATCTGGGCGGACGACGTGGCTCAGATGACGATGGGCACCCTCGACGGCAATCGCGTTACGCTGCACAATGTGCGTAATTTCGATTGGCGCAGCGACAGCGACTATACGCAGCGCTGGGAGACGCGCCACTATTACCTAGATCACCTCAAGTCAATGGACATGATCATGTCGTACTGGACCGGTCCGGCGATCGCGCACATGTTGATCTCTTTCGGCTTCGACGACGCCGGCCATGTCGTGTTCTCTGTAGAAATACGCCGCCGGCAGGGTGAAAGCTTCTCGGAGGTTGGCGGCTTTTTCAAAGAATTCGAACTCAGCATCGTCGCTGCCGACGAACGAGACGTGATCCGCGTTCGGACCAATGTGCGTGGTGAAGACGATTATCTATACCGCATCAAAATGCCGGTATCGGCGATGCGCTCATTGTTCCTCGCCTACATCGACCAGGCGAACAATCTCGTACACACACCTCGCTTCTACAACACAGTAACCGCAAACTGCACGACGCTGGACTACCACATGATGAAGCGCATCGTCGCCTACCTTCCATTGAGTTACAGTCTGCTGCTGACGGGTTATCTTCCACAATATGTCTACAGAATCGGTGGCCTTACCTCGAACTATTCGTTTGAAGAACTTCGGGCGCGCGGACGGATCACCGAGCGCGCTAAGGCGGCTAATCGTAGCGAGAGCTTTTCGGCGGACATCCGGCGAGGCATCCCGAGCGTTGAAGTCACGCAATAGCGGATGTTGCTCTATTTGATTGTGGCACTGGCACCATCAGCGTGATAGCGATGCAACACGTTTTATGCCCGGCGCACAAAAAAGATGATGAGAGCAATGACGAGTATCGTTCCGAGACCGATATACATAAAAATCTCCAATGGTACGTCCGAATTTTCATTGGAACATAAGCGAGTCGGTGCGTCGGGACGCTACCGCACGCAACACTGCCATATCCTTAATGGCCAACAGCACGTCACTGCTCGAGATGCGAGATCGTTGGTCCATGCGTCGGCCAGCGCACTGAGGCGGGTTCGCGCCGTACCTATAATTTTCCGTTTCGCTGCGCCGACACCGGGCGTTGCAATCGGCTCTAAGAGAAGTGCTTATCATGGTTAACGATTCGACGAACTCGCAAATCCTCAAGCAGGAGAAGAGGGCCATTGAACTGCTGGCGCATAAGACACACACGGCAATCCCGAAGGTGCAGGAAATCTTCCTGATTGAATACGCAAAACTTGCTGTAGGTGCCCACTTTAAATCTTTCTTGCCGCTGCTCACAAACCGCCACGTTAGAGCCATTTTGGACAAGCAAATGCGCGAAACGACAGGAAAAGGGACCTGAGTCCTCCGCCGGCGGGTATGGTCCCGTATGAATATATGGGCGAGCCATGAGAGCAGTAGCCCAAGTAAATGCGAAAAACGCGGCTGTGAGAGCCCTGAAAGGATGCCGCGATGGCCTATTTGGATCGGTCGTCGTTGCCGTCCGGCGCCCGGACGACCACGCGGCCGTCGACAGGGAAGGCTTTACGTTCGATGTTGGAGGCGATACGGATGCCGGACTTCTGGCGCCGTAGCACGCCCGTTTTCGCAGCGGAGCAAGTGCCGATGTCGAACAAGTCTGGGAATGCGCTACACTTGTGTATCCTCCAATCGGAGCATTGTTGAGCCCTACCATGCCAAAGAGCCGGTTTGCCATTATTGTCAGTGTAGTTTTGGCATCTGCAGCCGCAGCGGTGGCGTATGCCGCGGACGATCCGCCCGCGTCTACTGGAGATAAAATTTCGGAAAATGTGAAAGCGGCCGCTGCGGCTGTTAAGGAGGAGGCCAAAGTCGTGGGAGTTGCCGTCAAGGAAGGCGCGGAGAAAGTCGGAGTGGAGACGCAAAAGGCGGCGCACGAAGTGGCCGATGCGACGAAGAAAGGCGCGCACAAGGTCACGGCAGTCTCCAAAGATGTTGCCGCAAAGACCAAGGCCGCAGTGAAGAGCGGCACAGCCGATCAGTCGGAGAAGAAGCGCACGCAGTAGGACGAGACATCGAGACGACAACCGGAGTGATCAGTTCGGTCACTATACGTTGGTCTCGAAGTGCGCGGAGCGCCTCAATCGACAGACCGCGGAACCTCACACACTCGGTCGACTGTGTAGCTGCGATGCTCGGCTTTCATACTGTGGCAAGGCGGTTGCGGTGTTCGAAGTGCGGTGTTTGCAACGCGGCAGCAGATCAAGTCGAGGTCGATAAAAACTACTCATCGAGAGGCAGTGATGAAAAAGATAAAAATCAAGTGGCTGGGTAGGCCCCAGAAACACGATTATCCGGCGGCTCAGTCATACTTGGGCCTGATCTTTCCACCGCGGGCCGCGAAACAACTTGTCGCAAAGTTAAAGCATGCAGGAATAACTGAATTTGCCGCCAAAGACATTTTTAGGGCCTCGGCAGTACCCCTGCTGGGCGGCAACGATAGCCACGTGGAAAAATATCGTTCACTCATTATTCTCAAGCAACCCCTCTCTCCACTTTTGCTGTGCAGGGATCCTGCGCACGGCAAGTTAGTAATCGCCGATGGATACCATCGACTGTGCGCCGTCTATACTTTCGATGAAGATGCAATGATTCCGTGCCAGATTATCTGAATCGATAATCCACTGGAGATCCTCCTGCAGCCTCGGAAAAAGCGACGGAATCTTGCCGAGCTATAAGGGCGCGCCGTTAGTCTTCGATGACTTGCATCGGCAGGCCTCTATGTACGAGACCGCACAGACCGCAACGGTCCGCTCATGCTCGAATAACTAACAAGAATTCTGGGTCTCCGGCATTCGGAATAGGTCACGTCATATCCCTCGGGGTGCATCATGAAGACTGTTGTCGCAATACTCGCATCGGTGATTCTTATTAGCGGCGCATACGCACAGTCACCGGCTCGATCTGCAGGCACTGCATCCGCTGCTGATGCTTCGACCGCCGATGCCAAACGCAATTTGGCTGTCGAGAGACACATCACGGATTTGCACGCAAAGCTTAAGATCACTCCCGCCGAGGAATCCCTATGGGTTAATGTCGCTCAAACGATGCGTGACAGCGCAATCGAACTTGATAAAGCGATCGACAAGCGTGAAGCAATCGTCTCCACCGCGACGGCTCTCGATAACTTGAATGCCTATGGCGAGATCGCCCAGGCCCATGCAGATGGTGTCAAGAAGCTCGCTGCGGTCGTTTCTCCGTTGTATGCAGCGATGTCAGACGATCAGAAAAAGGTGGCCGATGATGTATTCGCGCAACGCACGCATAATAAAAAGAATTAGCCAGATGAATGAACGCAAGCTATGCAAAGCCTCGAGCGGTGACTTTCGCCGCACGGCTGCGCTCTTGGGATCGACCATGAAACACGGAATTCTTTCGCTTCTCTTTATCGCTCTTGCGCTTACGGCAGCCTCGGCCGCAAATGCCGGTGTTCGTGTCGTCATCAATCCATTCGGCTTCGTAGCCCCCGTTCCCCCGGTGGTCTATCAGCGTTACCCCTTCTATGCCGCCCCGCCGGTGGTCTACGTTGGCGGCGGATCTTGGGGCGGTGATCGCAGAGGACGCTTGCGAGGTCACGGCAGGCGGCGGTAGAGGTCGCGGAAATTCAGCCCGATTAGGCACGGGTTTCCACCGCGCCCTTCGGGCTGCGTGCGGTAGCGCCCAGACAGCCTACGCCGCTCATGCTTGAATGGTGGTGAATCCCCGAAATTCTTCGCGAAGGAGAAGCAAATGAAGACTGGAATCATGGCCGGTTTGAGGTGGAGCGTTGTGCTCGCGAGCGTTTTTGCGCCTTTTGTCGTCGTGCTGGCCGCACTGTTCCTTCTTCCGAGTGGAGTTTACATTGGAAAGAGCGCGGATTCCCTGGATTGGATGTGGCTCATGCTACTGGCCGCAATGATGCTCGGCATCTACTATCTGACAGTGTACGTAGCTTTCCATGCGTTTCGACACGCAAGGCCCGCTCGCTAGCAGCGTTTGTTGCTAGACGCTTCGCGTCTCGCGGGCGGCATATGCCCTCCCAGGACGCGTCGGCGCTCCGCGTTGTGCTGCGTCGCCTACGCCGACTCTGCTGCTCTTCCAGCGCAGCGGCCGCTCGAGCACATTGGTTCACGGCCTGTGCAGCCAGCCTGTCAATAGCATCCGCAACCGCCACGAACCGGCTCAAGGTGCTCATGACTTCTCCTTTCGATTGATGGGGTGGGGTTGACCGAATAGAACCTTCAGGTAGCGACGCAGGTGCGCGAGATTACCGCGCACCACCTCGGGGCTTTGCTTAGCTTTTGCGAAGATGAAAGAGCCCTGCAATACCCCTTGAATGAAATAGCCCACGCTTTCAGGACTCCATGCAGCCCGGGGCGCATAGCGCTTCTTGGCCGCTTCGATGTCGCGCGTCAGCGCCGCGATGTGAGAGGACAGCCCGTGATCGCAGGCGGCACGAATGGCGGGGTGGGTGTCGTAAGTTTCCTGAACCAACGTACCGAGTAAGCAGGTATAGTCCGGAAGCTCGCCCGTGAGGATCTCACCTCGGAAATCGACGTAGCCGAGCACCCGGTCGAGCGGATCTTTGGCCTGGTGATACGGCGCTGTGGCAAAGAAACCGTCCGTCATGGCCCCCCAGTGCGCCACGGCGTCGAGGGCCAGGTCATCCTTGCTCTTGAAGTGATGGAAGAAGCTGCCCTTGGTGACCCCCGCGTGATGGCAGATATCGTCTACCGTCGTGGCCGCATAACCCTTGGCGCGGATGACGTGCAGTGCCGCATCCAGGAGTTTGGTCTTCGAGTCGTGCTGGGTTGCAACTGTCATGGGAGTCTCTCAAATACCGACCAATTGGTACGGTACCGCGTAGTCGGTATGATGTCAACTCACTGCCCATGAACGATACATGTAATGTGCGAGGGCAACCTCTCCAGAATATTCGCGGCTATTCAATCAGAATGAATGAGGTTTCGCACGTGTTACTAAATATCGGCGCTTCGCGTTTGTCATAGCGCAAGTGAGAGGGTGCGCTAGGACTCGTTTACCACAAAAACCGTTCGTTACTGAGCGTTGCATCACAGGCAGCGGTTTAGAATTGTGGTCGCTGTGGGCAACAAAGGATATGCGAAATGGCTAGATTATCTGGATTGTCTTTCAGTTGCGCCTTGTGTTGTGCGGCGACTGTGCTGGCTAACACGCCGAACACCGTCGCAGTTGTTCAACCTGTTCCATACGCGCAGCAATTTGCCGCCAGTCTCAAGGGAAGCCAGGATGCCACAACCAGCGCTGGCACCCAGTTTGGCACCACGCTAGATGACGCGCTCCAGGCAAAGCAAGTAGCCCGGCTATCCGTCATCCTCAAGTGCAACCACTACGACGTTATCGAGGTCACTTATCGAGACGGGTCTATTAAGGTGGTAGATGATCCGCGCGCCCCAATCGGCCGGAACGAACCCGTAGACCGCGATCAACTGAAGGCTTTGGCTGCTAGCGTCCCCGGCTTTGCCTGGGCCGAGATCGAGTGTGAGTAGTAGGCGATGTGCATCATGCTCGGGTACATAATTATGTAGGGTGGCTAGGTTCGCCGCAGGAAATGCGTACCGTCTTCAATTGAATTTATGGACAACAAAAACCTTGAAAATATCCAGTCCCGAGGTCGCTTTTGGCGACCGTCCTCCCAATCTCGCCCCAACACACCGATCGCGATCCTGGAGCGCTACAACCCCCGAATAAATCGCGTTACGGCCGCCGCACATTCGCTCGACCGGGTTTGCAGCAACAGATGCGGTCCGTCGACTTCGATCAATTCTGCCCCCGGCAGAGTGCGCAGAATGTGCTCGGTCGCCGCACTCGGTACGACGTGATCACCGGTCGCATGCATTACAAGAGTGGGTATGTGAATCCTCGCCAATGCATCCGTTTCGTCGACTGCAAGCACCGCAGCGATGCGATGTCGCAGAACTACTTCATCGACAGCGGCGGTGGCGCGCTCGACTTCGTCAGGTGCGCGGTCTGTTGACAATGCCCCCCACATGAACGGTGCACGGACCCACCGTGGTAGCGATCTGACGGGGAGAGCACCCGCCCATGGTCGAGCCCATGCGAGTAACGGGTAGGGATTCTTCGCGAATGTTACGCAGAGGATCACGCCGACAAGACCCTCCGCTGGATCTGCCGCAATCCGAATAGCGATCGGGCCTGAAAATGATTCGGCGAGCACGACGTACACTCGGTCGGTTGGCAGCGCAGCACGCACGAGTGATTCCAGTTCAGCATATCCCAAACGCTGATCGACCGGATAGGTCACGATCTGCGTTTCAATGCTCGATCCTAGCGCCCCCACGAAATGACTAAATAGCTTTCCGGTTCCGTCCAGGCCCGGCAGCAACACGAGAGTAGGTGCTATTCGATTTTCAGCCAAGATGGGACATCGTGCCCCGCACGCAGGCGAAGATCAACGAGATGGGATAATCACCACCTGTCAACGCAATCAACATGGACTGGCCCCGGGTCCGTTTGCGTCGCCAAGCGCATTACCCCAGCAGCTGCCCGACTTCCGGCAGATCAAGGATGCCGATCTTGCTCCCGCCTTTGAGACGGGCATCAGGGAACAGCTCCGCGATGTGAGTGCCATCACGCACAACTCGCCGGCACCGAGTTTTGAGAATATATTGATTGCCTTGGAACGTTCCGGGCAGGTGCTCACCCGCGTTCACGGAGTATTCGCATGAAACGTCCGATATTTGCTGTCCTCTTGGCAACGTCTGTCGCTCTGCCCGCCTTTGCGGCCCTGAAGCAGGGTGACGCGGCTCCCGACTTCTCGGCTCAAGCATCGCTCGCCGGAAAGACCTTTGCCTTCTCGCTCACTGATGCGCGCCGCCACGGGCCGGTCGTCGTGTACTTTTATCCAGCGGCTTTCACCGAGGGCTGCAACGTCCAGGCTCATGAGTTTGCCGTGAAGATGGATAAGTTTCAGGCTGCGGGCGCGACGGTGATCGGCGTTTCGCTGGACAACATCAACCGACTGAACGCATTTTCCGCGGATCCAAAGTACTGCGCCGGCAAGGTTCCGGTCGCGTCCGACGCGGACGGCAAGATCGCCGACTCCTATCACCTGAAAGTTGATCCCGAGGAACATGGCTTCAAGGACACGCGCGGCGTCGTAGTCGGCCACGGTTTCGCGGAACGCACGACCTTCATAGTCTCGTCGGACGGCATGATTGCAGCGACGATCGGCGGCCTTGCGCCAGCGGCAAATGTCGATCGCGCGCTTGCCGCGGTGCAGCGGCTCGCCGGGGCCGGACAACCAACGAAGAAGTAGCTACTACATCGAAGCGCTGCGGTCCGCGATCCGAAGTAAGCACTCATCGGTCATCTTTCGAGATGGCGTGCTGGACTGGGTCTCCCGTGGCAACGACGACTACTTGGACCTCACTCAGGAATCGCCTTGAGATGAGCTCGATCCATTGAATTCGTCTAAACGGGCCCTAAATTGCCGCTTCGCCTCCAATGGGCCTACAATTGGGCGTTCCTCACGGCTGCCTGGTAGGCAGGCCACAGATAGTAATTCACGCGATTCCCCCATCTGGTCGGATGCGGTTCCTGCCGCTAGTCGCGTGCCCCCCAACTCAAACCGGAAAATTATGCGCAGAAATCGAAACGCCAAGATTGTTGCAACGCTCGGTCCCGCCAGCTCCTCGGAGGAAGTCATCCGGAAACTTTTTGTCGCTGGTGTCGACATGTTTCGCCTGAATTTCAGTCATGGAACCCAGGCCGAACACAAGGAACGCTTCGACACCGTCCGGCGCATCGGACGCGAGTTCAACCGGCCGATCGGCATTCTGGGGGACCTGCAGGGCCCGAAGCTGCGTGTCGGCCAATTTGCCTCAGGCGGCATCACGCTGGTGCCCGGTGCCACGTTCCGCCTCGACCTCAACCCGACCGAAGGCGATTCGAACCGCGTTAG
>Ga0181521_10006796_pt1 | contig 12240 bp, 10 predicted proteins | sample PEATcosm2014_Bin_32_FD_119764 | JGI IMG/M metagenome (GOLD analysis project Ga0181521, IMG submission 119764) | Peatland microbial communities from MTU Mesocosm Facility, Houghton, MI, USA - PEATcosm2014_Bin02_60_metaG | ecosystem: Environmental > Terrestrial > Soil > Wetlands > Peat | place... | reverse complement strand
CTGGCGTTAAAACCAAATCCTCTCCACCAAGAAGAAGGGGCCTGGATGCAAGCACCGATCGAGGTCTCACGGAGAGGAGTGGACAAGTGTTTTCGCTTGACATCCTTTCTCATAGGATGAGCGTGGTGTAGCCGAAGTACAGATAGGAACGGGGCAGCTGTTTGTAGTAATCCGCGAGCATCGCTGCGTGGGCCGCGTCGGGATTCACCGTCAGCTCGAGAGTAACCCCAGGGATTGACGCGAGATGGACGTGCGAATCAATGAGGCCGGGAATGAGAAACCCTCCTTCCCCCGAGACAACGGTTGCGCCGGCGGGCGGTTTGGCGCTAGCTTTCCTTTCAACGCGCACTATGCGTTCGTTTTCAATCACCACGCTGCCTCTGGCGAGGTCAGCAAGATTCTCCGGTGAGACGATGGTCACGTCGGTGATCCAGATGCGGCTCGGGTCCGGCTCGTTTGAACGAGGACCAGCAGAAGCCCCAACGGAGAGAAGCAGCGCAAGCACCAAGGGGAAAAACTTCATATCAACTCCTCATCAGAATCATTCGGGCACACTGGCGCAAGCGTCCTTCTGCAAGATGGTTAGGGGCAAGCACCTCAGCCCCTCCCAACTGGCCGCTTACGAAACCATCGTAACCGAACGCCCTGCGCAAGAAATACGAGTTGGCAGGAGAAGAAGTTCCGCCGCGAAGCGCACGTTGGTCGAGTGACAGGCAAACCCTCCGTAATCCAGTAAGGGAAGGGTCGCCGACAAACCGGGAATGTCTGGTAACCAAACAAATACGAGGAGGCACCACCTAATCAAATATTGAATCCGGTATCGGCTATCTGCCGGGTTGTCCGTTTTCGGCTGGCCGACAACGGAGGGGAACCGCCTTCGCGTGGCGATTTACTAAAGGGATACCGCAGTTTATAGCAATCCCAGATGTTCGGGATACTTCGCCTTTGCTATCGATTCTATGCCCAGACCGTCTACCTCCCTGAGTTTCTTGGGACCAATCGCAAGCGGACACGAGGTTACGACGCAGATGATTACTCGACGACAGGCGGTTCGCTTACTGGGCTCGGCATCAGCTGGAGCATGGTACGCGGCAAACCAGACGGGCCTCAATTTTGTACTCTCACCGAAAGCCGTCGCTACGAAGCTCGATTCCACTCCCAGACTCGCGCCCGGAGCGCCAAAATCGCCGGAAAGGTTGGCCCTGATTGAGGCGTTTCTGAGGCGATCGGAAGGGTTGCAGAACAAGTTCGAGGCGCGCGAGCACAAGAGCGACTGGGTGATGCCCTATCGGTTGTTCCACCCAGAAATCACCAGAGAAGCCCCATTGGTGCTGTATCTGCACGGGAGTGGCGGACTGGGCGACGACAACCTAAAACAGCTAAGTCTCGGCAACAGGTTCGGCAAGAGGGTGTGGCTGCTTCCGGAAAATCAGAAGCGTTTCCCCTGCTACGTACTAGCGCCGCAGACCGATCGGGGATGGATCCGATACGACTTTTCGCAACAGCCTGCAAAGGAGCTTCCAGGCTTCGGAGACGGCGCACGATTGGCTCTGGAGATCGTCGATGGGTTGCGTCGCGAGTTTCATATCGATGAGCGCCGTATCTATATCGCGGGAAATTCCATGGGAGGCGCGGGCGTGTGGAATGTATTAGCGAATCGGCCAAACTTCTTCGCGGCTGCAGTTATCTGCTGTGGAGGCGAGTCTCCCGATGACGGCACTGGGTCTGCTGCTACGCCTTTGTGGGATTTTCACGGAGATGCCGACGAAGTCGTTCCCGTGTCTTCATCGCGAGACCGCATCGCGGCGAGACGGAGAGCGGGCGGACACCCGATCTACACCGAGTACGACGGCGTCGATCACAATGGCGCAAACAGATTGGCTTTCACGGAACCCGAGCTGCCAAAGTGCGTGTTCTCTCAACGCCGTGGGTAGTTGACGCACGAAACTGGTGGGGAGACGGGACAATGAGTGGATCAAAGCGGCGGTTGGTAGCTGTTCCAATGTTCGCTTGCCTATTGCTTATCGGGGCAACGACGGTGCGAGCATTCGGTGTCGAAAGCTTGCGAGATGATCCCAAGGGCACGAAGCAGGGTTCGACGCTCCCGTTGGATACGGCGAACGGGCTTGAAGTGCTGGGCATCAGCGAAAAAGGCGCAGTCCCGGTGAAAATTCAGTCGGGGGTTAGCAACTATCATGGTCGCCGTGCCGTGCGGCTTGTCAACGACGACGGCCCCGCCGGGACGGTGAGCGGTGGCCAGGTTCTCGCAATCATCAAGGGATCTGACTTCGAAGACGGCACCATTGAAGCCGAAATTGCAGGTTTCCCGCGCCAGGGAGCCAAGCCAAGCACGAGAGGATTTATCGGCGTTGCGTTCCGGGTGCAAGATCATGGATCGCGGTATGAGGCGTTCTATCTGCGTATGACCAATGGGCGCGCCGACGACCAGCTCCGTCGCAACCACTCGGCTCAGTATGTGTCCCAACCCGAATTCCCCTGGAACCGCTTGCGGCGGGAGAGCCCTGGCGTTTACGAATCTTATGTCGACATTGACCCAGAGGCATGGACCAGGATCAAGGTTGTGGTGTCCGGTAACAAATCGCAACTCTACGTGAATGGTGCTGACCGGCCGTGCTTGATTGTCAACGATCTGAAATTAGGCGTTTCGCGCGGCCAGATTGCGCTTTGGACAGGTTCGGATACAGAGGCCTATTTTTCAAATCTGACGATTCGATAGCGCAAACCGTCCACATTCGGATTGGGGTACAGGCCGATTCTTCCAAAGTTAAGACGATTCCGTAAGCGAGGCAGCTCACCGAGCCGGGGACTAGCCGCTACAACACCGACGCTCCGGGTTTGAAGATCACCCGCTCACGAGCGATAAGGATCGCTTAGTTCCATAGCAAGTTCCCAGATTCCCCGCGCCCGCTGATACATGAGGGCGCGAAACTTTCTGGGATCCTCAAGTCTCCAAGCCTCCGGCGTGCTGAACCAGTATGCTGTCTGTTCGTTCACCCAGGTCTGGTAGTACAAGCCCCATGCAAGCAGCAAGGCGTCGGCTTGCAGGGACCCATCTTGAACGCGCTTCCCCCAGTGGTAGAGGTTCGCGGCTGCGCAATAACTGACTCCCGTCCACACTTCAAATTGATGCGCATACTCGCTGTCGCCGACGCCGGGGGTTGAGTCGGGGTGAAGCGCGTTCGCCGCTCCCATGTCGCCAACCCCATCGCCGTTGAAATCCCTGAGCGGCAACACCGCGCGCTTGAACAGTTGCCGGTAATGCGACGTGAGACGCTCAGCATTCACCACCGGCGGGAGACCGGTCACATCGACATAACGCTCGCCCACCGTGGCGTCGGCCATGATGTCGGAGTTATGGGCATTGTACTGATAGTAGCCGAGCTCCCCGTTCCAGAACTGCTCTTCCGTGCTGGCTTGAGCCTTCTTCCGTTCCGCAGTGAACTCCTCGAGCAGGGCTGGGTCCATTCTGTGTTCAGCCAGCGCTTCAAGCGCTTCCAGGGCTCCGATCCAGAGAATGGCGTTGAACAGCTTGTTGTCCTTGTATTCGGAGCTCTTCATTTCGCTCAAGCCGTCGCCGTCGGTGTCGGTGGTCTTTTGGTAACGGTAGGTTCGTACGAGATCCGGCCACACATCGTCCAGGAACTTGCTGTCCTTAGTCTTGTGCCAATAGGCATGGCACTGCTGGATGAACTTGGGCGAGAATTCGGACCAAGGGGTGGTAATCCGGCCCTTAATTCCCAGGGGGGAAGTGTTGTACCAGCGGCCGTAGCCGTCGTATTCAAAAAACGGATCCCCCGAGATGGAGCCTGCGTCGTGGGGACAACTCCCGTCTGGCGAATCCCTGATGAAGTCGGAGAACGCCAGCAGGATGTCTCGCTCGATTTGTGGCCACAGATCCCGGTTGCTGCGAGAAGCGTGATGGCGGACGTCGAAGGTTTCCGCAAAGCCGTACTCCTGGCATTCCATCACCGACGCAAGGTGCTGAGCGGGACGCTTGCCGAACTTCTTGGGTTTGGTGATGCAGCCATTTTCCCAAAACGAGCCGCCGAACGTAGCGTAGTACAGCTCATTCAGAACGCTCTGCTTGAGCCAGTCGGGATAAGCTGAATTCTGGACGATAGGGGTTTGCCACTCCTCAACGGCCTTCAGCCACTCCTCCGATTTGCGCAAGGCTTCCTTGGCGATTTCAAACGCTTGCCCAGGCTTGGCCGGATAGTACTCAGTGAAGCGGCGCCACCAGCGCGTGCCTTGGCCAAATTCAATCTGCGGGAAATACCAGGTGAGTGCGAAGGGAACAGTCACTTCAGAGCCGGGAGCTACCTTAACCGTTACGCACAGCGCCCCCGAGGGGAGTTTGCTGCCCAGACTCAGGGGCTTATCAGCCAGCTCTCCGTCGGCAGAGAAATCCCGCCAAATCTCGGCTCCATCGCTTTCGCCATCCCAAATCGTGGTGAGCGATGCCACAGCATTCGTGGCGATGCACCACTGGGAGTTTTCTGTCTCCGGCGGATTCATCGGATGGTGAGCCTTCATCAGGATCGCGGTGATCCCTAGTTGCGCGTCGCGGACCAATTCGTTGGTCAGTCCGCTACGCTGTCTTGTGGTTCCTGAAGTGTCGGGCCCGCTCCCCATCGGTGTGTTCTGAGGTCCGGTGTAGGGCGCATTCGGAAAAGTGAACATGACTGAGACTTCGACCGGCAGTGACAGCGGGTTATGAATCCTGAACTGAAAGAGCGCGGCGGGGAGTGACGTTTCCCGGTAGTTGTCTTTGATAATCGGGGAGAAAAACTCCAGAGCGATATTGGTCTCGAAAGGCCGGTAAGTGCACCAGCCGCGCGGGAACAGAGCATAGTATTCGCCTTCGCCCGGCTGAACTCGCGGCCAGGCAGCGAGTACGTCGTCGGTAGCCAGAGTTCTTGCCGTCGCGCCTTTTCCCTTTACCTGTTCACGGATATGAAACGCAGCTTGAGGGAGAAAGCGTTCTTCGTACCTTCCCACTTTCATCTGCCAAGGCCCGAATGTGCCGCAGATGTTGTACATGAAATTTCCCGCGCCAATTCCACCCAGAGGAATTCCTTTCTTGACCCGGGTCAGCGTATTCAGTCCGGCCCGGTCCTGCGGCGGCACGCCCTCTTCGGGCATCAGCGCGATCTTGGGCAAATCACCCAGCGTTCGCTTCCAGGCGCAGGACGGAATAGCTCGAGGCCGCTCAGGTGCGGTTTGCGATCGCTTCCCTGACTTAGCCTGCGTTTCAGCCGCAACCGGGGCGGGCATGGCAGCGAAAGGTCCTCCCGCCAGCATCAGGCCCGCCGCGCCCGATGAATGCAATAGGAACTTGCGACGTGAGATTGGCCTCTTTGCCATTGTGCGGGTTCCTTTTCCCTGACGGCCGCGAGATCAACGTCTGAAGCAATGCCGTCCGTCTTTGAAATCGCTGCCATGGCCACTGCATGTGTCGCCATGTTTGGCATCAAACATACTACGAGAGCAGCCGTTTCAACCGGTATCTCTGAGCTCCGCATGCTCCAGTCTGAACCGCTTCTTGATGCGGTTGCGGATTACGTTGGAGAGAAGTAATTGGCAACAGAAGGACATTCGTAGCCGCCGCCATACCATCGCTGTACCTTTCCGAAATTCTAAGCTCGCACCTGCCGGCCGCATCATCAGGCGATTGGCGTCCTCTTGCAGCTTTATCCATACCCGCAATTCTGAGTGGATGACGGGCTACCCGGAGGCAATTCTTCCTTGCTAGTTCTTGAGCGCATTCGTTGGCCGGTATTGCGGCAAGGAGGGCAAACTTCTCCAGCAAGGAAGAAAAGACCGCAGTTGAACTCCGTCCGGAAGCTGTCGGAACCAGCTGTCGAAACAGACGTTTGCACAAGCTTGCGGTGCGCCGTGAAAGGCGCTAGTCCTCAGCGGGTGCGAGTCCCGCCCGGGAGCTGGTTCGCTCCACCCGGTAGCAATCAGAGCGGCGATAGAGGAAACGAAGTCGTCGGAGCCTCTGGTGTAGAGGGTCGCTTAGGCGACTTGGCGAGCATGCAGGCCGTAACGTGAGTGAACGCTGAGCAGGCCCCGAAACGTGCAATGCAGGAGCTATCCCATCCGTAAGTCAGGGAGGGCCGACGCTGATGGAACAGTACGAGCGAACGAGTTCCATCAGACCTGCCGGGGTAGCGGCGACGGCAAGCAGGCAAAAGGGGAGTAGTAGCAACACGGGAAGCCCCAGCGGTGATCGCTTCGGCGATCAACCGGCACCTCGTGAGAGGCAGGCTGGGCCGTATGGGGTGACGGAGAGGCCCGTATGAGCGATGAAGCCGGGTAACGCCGGTCGAGCAAAGGGGCCTCAGTTGAAAGGAAACGCAAGAAGCGACGAAGACGGAGGGATTGGCGTGAGTCTATCAACCCCAGAAAGTGTTCAGAAGTTGCAGACGGCGTTGCACGACAAAGCGAAGGAAGCGCCCAACTTTCGCTTCTATGCGCTGTATGACAAGGTGTACCGCAACGACGTTCTGGCTTTCGCCTACGAATGCTGCAAAGCCAATGGCGGAGCAGCAGGAGTCGATGGCCAAACGTTCGAGGACATCGAGGCGTACGGCAAGGAGCGGTGGTTGGACGAACTGGCGCAAGAGCTGAAGAAGCGAACCTATCAACCACTTCCTGTCCGGCGGGTGTACATACCCAAGCCGGATGGGAAACAGCGGCCGTTAGGAGTGCCTGCTATCCGCGACCGGGCAGCGGAAATGGCCGCAGTTTTGGTACTCGAACCCATATTCGAAGCCGACCTGCAGCCGGAACAGTACGCCTATCGGAAAGACCGCAGCGCACTGGACGCAGTAAGACACGTCCACAAGCTGATCAACACTGGCCATGAAGAAATCGTAGATGCAGATCTCAGCAGCTACTTTGATACTCTTCCGCATTCCGAGCTTATGAAGTCGGTAGCTCGCCGGGTCGTAGACCGGGCCATGCTGCATCTGATCAAGATGTGGCTGGAAGCTCCAGTCGAGGAAACGGACGAGCGCGGAAACAAGCGTCGAAGTACGAGAAATCGGGATGAAGGTCGGGGTAGTCCACAAGGCTCTCCGATCAGCCCATTGCTGAGTAATCTGTACATGCGCCGATTCGTGCTCGGCTGGAAGAAGCTGGGACACGAGAAGCGTCTGAAGGCGTACATCGTCAACTATGCCGATGACCTCGTGATCTGTTGTCACAGTCGGGCCGAAGAAGCCTTGGCCACGATGCGGGCCATGATGTCGAAGCTGAAGCTGACGGTGAACGATACCAAGACGCGGGTCTGCAAGCTGCCGGAAGAGAAGTTCGACTTCTTAGGGTATACGTTCGGGCGATGCTACTCGCCGAAGACGGGACGGGCCTATCTAGGAACGACTCCGTCGAAGAAACGGGTGCAACGCATCTGTCAGACGATCAGCCAGGAAACCGGACGGAACAAGACCCTTCTGGCCCAAGCCACAGTCATCACAACACTCAATCGAATCATGATTGGGTGGGCGAATTACTTCTGTTTGGGACCAGTCAGTCATGCCTATCGAGCTATAGAACGACATGCTCGTCGACGGCTGCGCCAGTGGCTGTGTGCCAAGCACAAGCTACGATGGCCGGCGACCCAACGGTATCCGGAAGCCGCTCTGCATCAGAAGCTTGGGCTCGTCCAGCTTAGTACACGGACGACCAGCTTTCCGTGGGCGACCTCGTGACACTTTCTCCGAGAGCCGAATGCGCGAAACGCGCCTGTTCGGTTCGATGAGCGGGAACAGGAAACAGAGCCATGCCAAACCGGATTGAGGCGACGCTGCGAAAGCCTCGTCAACAGCCACCGGGAGACTACAGCCACTGCGCCTGTTCTCGACTCCACCCGTCCGTTCGCCCTTTCTCCGGGGATTTTGAGCGTAGCCGGGATTTTTCACCAATTAGCGCTGCCACCACTCCCTTCGTGAAGTTCTACTAAGCAGTGGAATTGCCTTCTCTTTCTTGGTCCAACCAGTGAATTCCTACCTAAACGGGTGGTGACGGCGATTCCGTTCCATGTTTGGACTCTCATTGACTTGCCGGGGAGTCAGGCCTACGATTTGCCTCAGCGGGTGGGGAAAGGAGTGCCTTTTCCTGTGGGGAACCACGCGGTTGGTCAGGATGTGATCGTCGGCCAAACTCTGGGTCACTATCGCATCAGCGAGAAGATCGGAGCGGGTGGCATGGGCGAGGTGTACCGCGCTCACGACCAACATCTCGACCGGGACGTGGCAATCAAGGTACTTCCTCCCGGAACGCTAAACGACGAATCGGTCCGCAAGCGCTTCCGCAAAGAAGCGCTGGCGCTGTCCAAGCTGAACCACCCGAACATCGCAACCATCCATGATTTCGACACGCTGCAGGGTCTGGATTTTCTGGTGATGGAGTACATCCCCGGAATCACACTCAGCGAGAAGGTGGCCAGACGAGCGCTGCCGGCAAAGGAACTCGTCGCTCTTGGAACACAACTTGCAGAAGGCTTGTCTGCGGCTCATGAAAGCGGGGTTATCCACCGCGATGTGAAACCGAGTAATCTGCGCGTGACCAGCGACGGACGGCTCAAGATCCTGGACTTCGGGCTGGCGAAGTTGCGCCGCTCGGTCGCCGAGAATGCCACCACGGAAAGTCTCAGCGAGACGCATCGGATTGCGGGAACGCTGCCGTATATGGCTCCGGAGCAATTGCTGGACGAAGAAATTGACGGCCGAACCGATATTTATGCGGTCGGAACCGTTCTATACGAAATGGCGACGGGGGAACGCCCCTTTGCCGACGTGGAAAGCTCTCAACTGATTGGCGCCATCCTGCGCAGATCCCCGCTACCGCCCAACAGGTTGAATCGCGAGGGCTCGCCGGATCTGGATCGCATCATCGGCAAGTGCCTGGAAAAGGATCCTGAGAAACGCTATCAGTCAGCCAGGGAATTGGCTGTGGATCTGCGCCGACTTCAACAGCCTCAGACGACCGGCCCCACGAAGGCACCCCGTAAGCGGCTGGCGGCCGGGTCGGTCACGGTGGCTGGAATCCTGATTACGGGGGCCATGATTGGAAGCTTTTGGGTCTGGCAACACAACTCGTCCGGTCCACGCCAACGGGCCGGAAAGATCATGCTGGCCGTCCTGCCTTTTGAGAACCACAGCGGTGATCCCGCGCAGGATTATTTTGGGGACGGTCTCACAGAAGAGATGATTGCGCAACTCGGACGGCTGAGTCCGAAACAGCTCGGCGTCATCGCGCGCACGTCCGCTATGCGCTACAAGAACACAGACAAGGCCATCGCCCAGGTCGGAAAGGAGCTGCGAGTCGATTACATTCTGGAAGGCAGCTCTTGGCAGATCGGAGATCGAGTCCGCATAACCGCCGAGCTCATTCATGTAAACGACCAGACCCAGCTCTGGAGCTCGACCTATGATCGAAAGGTGGCGGACGTTCTGGCCGTACAAAACGCCGTGGCTTTAAGTATCGCGGAAGCTCTGGCGGTGGAACTACTCCCCGCGGAGCGTGACGCTCTGAAGAAAGAACTTTCAGTCAACCCGCAGGCGCATGAGTCCTATCTGCGCGGCCGCTTTCATTGGAGCCGCCTGACTGGTCCGGAACTGGAAAAGGCGCGGGAGTATTTCGAGGAGGCAATCAGGATAGATCCCAACTATCCTCCTGCCTACATCGGCCTTGCCGACTACTACCGGGCGAAATATTCCCTCCCGCCCAAAGTGGCCATGGCCAAAGCTCGCGAGTATGTGCAGAAGGCCCTGGCACTCGACAACACATTGCCGGAGGCACATCTGGCCTTGGCGGGGATCGAGTATTCCGATTGGAACTGGCTCGAAGCCGAGCAACAATTCAAGTGGGCGCTCAAACTCAACCCGAGCTACGCCGAAGCCCATCAATCTTATTCGCTGTTTCTGTCGGCGCTTGGCCGCACGACACCAGCCTGGGATGAGATCCGCATCGCTCAACAACTCGATCCGGTCTCCGTCCCCATCAATACCAGTGCCGGCTGGATCTCCTATTTCGCCCGTAACAACGACCGGGCAATCGAGCAGTGCAAGAAGGCGCTTGATATTGAGCCGAACGCTGCCAATCCCCACGACTGTCTAGGCTCCGCCTACCTTGAGAAACAAATGTACGCAGACGCGATTCGTGAGTGCCGGATCGCAATGACCCTTTCCGAACAGGACCCGGATCGTGCGCTTTGCCTGGGACGGGCTTATGTTGGGGCCGGAGAGAGCGGGAAAACCCGCGAGATGCTGCAAGACTTACAGGCTGCAACCCGTCAAACTCACGTTCCGCCTTATTTCCTAGGCGTTCTCAACGCCGCGCTAGGCGAAAAAGACCAGGCGTTTGCCTGGCTGGAAGAGAGCTATCGCGAGCGGGACCCGTACTTGAAGTGGATCAAGGTGAGTCCCGCGGTCGATAGTTTACGGTCCGATCCACGCCTCAAAGATTTGCAGCAGCGGCTCGAATTTCCGCCCTAAACAGGCGCGGCCCCGTGCGTACAGACGTGGGGCTCCCATCGCGGCGGCTGTTGCCCTGCCGTCAGCTTTTTCCGCCCTCCGACGGAAACGAGGCGCAGCGGGCCCTGCTTTCGCGGTGGATAATCGCAACAGTCCACTCGCCCATGTATTTATTGGCAGGCTTTAGCATCTGGGCGAGTTTCGCGCCGGGACGTACGGATTCGAAAAAGATATCGCGGCTGTCGAGAAAAGCCTTCACGTTCTTTCGGAGCTCTTTGTACTTTTCACTGCTGAGTTGGAGGACAGCAATCTGGGGTTGCGCAGGTCCTACCGATTCCCACAATCTGAGCACTCGTACACCAGGCTCTATCGTCTTCCATTCGGGTGGAGTGGAGCGGTCCATGGGCGGTTTCCTTTCAAGTTGGATTCTTGGTCCACATCACACACACTGCCGGGCCCGTCGTGACGCCTACTCTCTCTGCAGGAACATACATGTAGCGGGAGTGGCGACAAATGCGCTAAGGAAACGCTTACAGCGCGGAATTTGACTCTCTCAGCATTCACCCTGTCAAGCGAACAAGGCCATCATTTTCCAGCCGCCCGAATTGGAGAAGACACCGGACGGGAGATCATGCGCTTCGTGCCCCTCAAGACAGATGATCAGCTGGAATGGCAGGCCCTGCACCGCGTCCGTGCGGTGCGTTGGCTTTCGGCGGATCCTTGCCGGTCTTTTGTCCCAGTCCCAATATGACTTGCCGGGACCGCTCGAGACAAACCCCCGATTCTGGTGCCGTTTTTCGTCGCGGTCACCGTGGTGCCGGGCGCTTCATCCCCGTCTTCTCGATCGCAGGAGTTGCCCTTTCCGACGCGAGGAAGGCGATGAGCCGTTTGGATGCCTCGGGTTCCTTCGTGCCTTTTACCAAAGCGGCGGCGAACACCGGGACGAACTGAATCCCGGCAGGCATCGTGCCGACGAAATCGACGCCTGGAACGGGAAGGATTTCACTTACGGGCGCGACCACCATGTCCAGGGGAGTCATGTCGAACAGCGAAGCTGTGGTCTGCACGAGTCGCCTTTCCAATCTGGCGTCGCGCGGGCGGTTTCTGGCTTTATGCGCGATAGCTGTCGGAACAGGCGCTTAAACTCATTGAGAATTGGGCAGGGTCAATGCATTATGAGAAAGCGGCCTTTCGATACTTAGTCGAGGACTGTGGGGCGGCGGGGAGATAGAAAAAACTGCAAAAGAATGGCACTTTACCTTGAGGGAAAGACTCCGTTGAGCGCGAATGATCTTTCCCTCAAGGAGGCAACTGCATGAGTCGCGATATCAAGTATATCGGCATGGACGTGCACAAGGAAGCAGTCGTAATCGCTGTCCTCAACAGCAGTGGCAAGCTGGTCATGGAGTCGATCTTGGAAACGAAAGCCAGCAGCATACTGCAGTTTATCCAGGGTCTGCGGGGCGAGTTGCATGTGACCTGGGAAGAAGGAGCCTGGGCGTCTTGGTTGTACGATCTGCTTAAGCCCCAGGTGCACGAAGTTCTGGTCTGCGATCCGCGGCGCAATGCCTTATTAAAGGAAGGCAACAAGAGCGACAAGGTGGATGCGCGCAAACTGGCCGACTTGTTGCGCACGGGAATGCTGCGCTCGGTCTATCACGGGGAACATGGACTGCGGACGCTGCGCGAGCTGGGGCGCAGTTATCGGACTATCAGCCAGGATCTGAACCGAGTGATG
>Ga0181521_10006794_pt1 | contig 12240 bp, 10 predicted proteins | sample PEATcosm2014_Bin_32_FD_119764 | JGI IMG/M metagenome (GOLD analysis project Ga0181521, IMG submission 119764) | Peatland microbial communities from MTU Mesocosm Facility, Houghton, MI, USA - PEATcosm2014_Bin02_60_metaG | ecosystem: Environmental > Terrestrial > Soil > Wetlands > Peat | place... | reverse complement strand
TACGGAGCCCTGCGGGACACCCATGACCCTCGGATCGCGCAGTTGGAATTGCTGACTCCTGGGGTTTTTGCCGCATGGCAGCAATGGCAGCATGGGGTTGAGATTGAGGACGTTGGGCGCGATCCGAGATTCATCGCCCACAAATGCGGCTTCGATTCTCAAATGATTTTGCACACGGCGGGGAAGGCGTGTCGGAGCGCGAACGATTGACATCCGTTCGCCTGAACGCAGGCCAACAGTTCCCACCCGGGGCAGTGAGCTCAGTCGGGGAAAGCAGTTTCGCCGGTTCCGCCGGTTCCGCCGCCTACCCTTAACGTACAAATCAAGCATTGGGGGCACGTCGATATTCCTTGTCAATATAACCTAAACAGTTTAGGATAATGATATGGAAGCGGCAGAGATCAGGCAATTCACGAGTTGGCTTGGGAAGCGAAGCTACCAAGTGCGGCTGGAGAGGCTGGGGCTGGAGCAGATTCAGAGGATCGCCCGCGAGAACGGCAAGAAGGGTGGCCGCCCGAAAGGCACCGTCAAGAAGTAATTAGAGATCGGTATGGTCTACAAACGCAAGAACCACTGGCACCTGGACGTAACAGTTGATGAAGTCCGGTATCGCGAGGCGCTCAACACGACGGACAGGCGCGAGGCGCTGGCCAAAGAGAAGGACCGGATCGCGGAGATCAAGGCCGGTAAAGTGGCGGCTCCCGCCGGGCGAGCGTTCTCGCGATTGACGTTCATCGAAGCAGCGAAAGCTTACCAGCAGGATCGGGAGGGAAAGGTTGCAGAGCGGACTACTCAGTTCGAGGCCGAGAGGCTGAAACCACTCCAGCGGCACTTCGGTGATAAGATTCTTCGAACGATCAAGGCACAAGATGTTGTGGCTTACCAGAAGGCACGGATGAAGGAGCGTGTTAGCGGACGCACCGTGAACATGGAAACTGGCGTCTTACGGCGGATGCTCAAGAACGCGAAGCTGTTCGCGGTCCTTGCCGACTTTCCGAAGCCGTTCCCGGAGCACGAGGACGAGATCGGCAAGGTACTCACGGCGGAGGCGAAACGTCACTTGTTCAAAGTAGCGGCGAGCAAGCCCCCCTGGATGGTCGCTCATTGTGCGGCAGTGCTCGCCGCATCCACGACTTGCCGGAAAGTAGAGTTGCGACACATCCGCTGGCGCACCTTGGACTTCTTCTCGAGAACGATCACGATTCACCGCAGCAAGACCGCGGCAGGCCATCGTGAGATTCCGATGAACGATGATGCGCTGGCTGCGCTAGCGCGGCTAAAGCGACGCTCTGAGGCGGACGGCTTCGGCGCACCTGATCACTTTGTGTTCCCCACATGTGAATACGGCCGACTAGACGGATCGAAACCACAGAAGACTTGGCGGACAGCGTGGCGCAGTCTTGTCAAAGAGGCCGTTAGGCAGGCGAACGAAGAAGACGACAAAGAAATCGCGGCCGCACTTAAAGGCTTCCGCTTCCATGACCTTCGCCATCAGGCGATCACGGAACTCGCCGAAGCCGGCGCACCAGATCGGGTCATCGAATCCCTTGCGGGGCACCTCTCGCGCAAGATGCTGGACCACTACTCGCATGTCCGGCGAGCTGCAAAACGAGACGCGATTAGCAAGCTTCCAGGAGGTTTGATGCCGCCACAACCTGCATCGATGCCAGTTTCCTCAACCGCAGTTACGTCACAACCTGCGTCACAATCCCCGGAAGCCATTCGCAAGATCTGACGCAACTCCCTGATTTTATTGGTCGGGGCGGGGCGATTCGAACGCCCGACCCCCTGCGCCCAAGGCAGGTGCGCTACCAGGCTGCGCTACGCCCCGACATACGGGAATGCCCGCCTTTTCATCATAACACGCCACTTAAATTGGCCTTGCTTGTATGGCTCAGAGCGTCTTGAGAAATGCGATGAGCGCCCTGCGGTCCTCAGCGGACAGATCCAACCCGAAAGCATGGCCCTTTACAGCAAATGTTTCGACTCCATAAGGCTTGAACCCAGTAGGCACGTAATCATCTCGCTCGCGGTTGGAGTCGAACCAATCTTCGAGAGTGCCACACCAGCCGTTGTGGCCGAACATGCCCCGATACCATACGCCTTTGATGGAAGGCACTTTGTAGTAGCCAGTTCCCCTCCGGGTTCGCATCGCCAGGTTTGGGTCCGTGCCAATCGAAGCGCTGAGGATATCCAGGTTAGCCCGCGCGTCCGCCGGAACATGGAAGCCGTCCGCGGGGGTGAGCTTGTTGTTCGTATAGAGGGGCGGCGTATGGCACCCGGCGCAGCCTTCACTTTCGAAGACACTTTTGCCGCGCGCGGCCACGGAATCCATCTTGTTGGGATTTGGCGGCGGCTGCAACGAGTATAGGTACAGGGCGAGCGCATAGAGTTGCTCATCGCTATAGCGGCCGCCGACCGCAATAGGATCGGTGGGGTCCAGTGGCGCTGTCGACGCAAGGAATTCGGCGGGGACAAATCCGTCATAGCTTGCGAGGTCGTCGCCGCCCTGATTCAGAGCGGCGTACCGCATCAGGTCGGCGATAGAGCGCTGTTTCTGCAATCCGGTGCGATCCAGGTAATGCCTGTCTTTCACTCCGATCAGGTCCGGGGTCGGGACGGGCAAAAGCAGGCCGAGTCGGTGCCGTCCGATGACTCCGGATGGAATCGCTGCATGCGCCGATAAGAGCTGGGTAAACGACAGAGCCTTGAGCGCGTCGAGTGGATCGGGAAAGATCCATGGCGCGGCAAAGAGACCGCCATCGAGCCGGCGAAGCGCCGATTCCTTCGCCGAAACCTGTCCGGGCGTCGCCGAAGAGGGACGAAAACTCCACGCCTTGCTCTTTTCGAACGGGAAATTACCCTGCGCGCCCTTGATCACGCCCCCATCAGGCATCACGCGACTGTGGCAGAAGCCACAGGCAAAGTTGCCCAAGTCGACGGTGCCCTTCTTGCGGATCACAAAGCGAACATATGGCAGGGTGCCATCCCTGGCGACCGGCGCGCCGGTGGTTCGATACCACTCCGGATCCCGAACGTCTGCCAAAGCCACAACGCGGTGGGTTGTGTAGTAGATCGGCGCGTCGAAAATGGCTTCGCCGGCCGCGATCCAGTCGTTCTCGTTCCTGAGGCTGGGTTTGTGACCGGCTTCGTCCCAAACGATTTCGGGCTCCCGCTGTTTGAGCCAGTCCGAGTAACCCTCAGGCTCGCGGCCCGGCGCGTAGACAGGATACGTTTTGTAAATAGGCCGCACCGGAATTCTATAGTAGAAGTCCGAAGAAACGTGCTTTGGTGAGCCGGCCGGATTTGCCAGCGGCACTTCGAGCGTTGCGATCGCGTGGTCGTCCCACACCCTTGGCACTACCGGCTGAACTGCCGGCTGCCGCACCTGTGCGTTGATGGGCAGGAGGACAACCAGTCCTAAGGCCCAAGCCCCAATGGAAATTTGCATTCGTCCCCTCCTCACCCGCCAAGTGTTGCCGACCCTCTGCTCACAAGCAATGGAGAGAATCTGAAGAAATCTGTACCACATGTGTATTCCCGTGACGGCTGCGCTAAGCTTTTGAATCTTATAGCTTTCGCAAGACTACGAGGTAGGAATGTAGAATGGGAGACTCCGACGTATGGACTCCATCGGTTTCGAGGACTTCGATCTGGACGCGCGCAACTATCGATTGCGCCGCTCCGGCCAGGACGTAAAACTCGAGCGGATTCCCCTGGAGCTGCTGCTGCTATTGGCGGACCGTGCGGGACAGGTCGTTACACGAGAGGAAATCGTCGAAAGGTTGTGGGGCAAAGGTGTCCAGCTCGATACCGAAAATGCCATCAACACGGCGATTCGCAAGATCCGCGTGGCGCTCGAGGATGACCCGGTGCATCCTCGATTCGTTCAAACGGTAACGGGCAAAGGCTATCGTTTCATCGCGAGAATGACCGAGCCAACGACATCCGCCAGTGCCGCTCGAGAGGGAAGGGACATTCCTGTTTCAAGAGCCCCGGCGCGCTCCGTGGAAGACCAGGTGCCCCATCCTGAACCCGGCGTACGCCGCTGGCGCGCTGCCGTCTTGACCGGTTCCGCAGCGTGCCTTCTGGCTCTCGGTATCGTCTCCATGCGCTGGAACGCCAGCCGGCCGCAAGTGTCCAACTACGTACAGATCACCAACGACGGCCAGCCCAAGGTGGGACCCTTGTTGACGGACGGACTTCGGTTGTATTTCACGGAAGGGTCGCAGAACCATCGGTCACTGGTTCAGGTAGCTGCTTCCGGCGGGGAAACAACGGCCCTTGCGAATCCTCAGGAAACGCCGCACCTCATGGATATCGCACCGAACCGGTCTGACCTGTTGATAGGTTCAGGAACACCATCCAACCCGGGGCTTTGGATTCTGCCTCTTCCTCCGAGTGGAGTGCGCCGGCTGGGAGATTTACGCGCAAACGCTGCGACATGGTCTCCGGACGGCGGCGAAATCGCCTATGTCAGCGGCAATGGTTTATATCGGGCCGGCAAAGACGGCACTGTCTCACGCAAGCTGGCGGTGTTTGAGGGAATTCCATCATGGCCTCGCTGGTCTCCGGACGGAAGCCGCCTCCGGATGACTGTGACTGACAGTGTCAGCGGCTTCTCTTCCCTTTGGGAAGTCTCGGCAGATGGACAAACGCCTCACTCCATTCTCGCGGATTGGGATCGAGCACCATCGGAGTGCTGCGGCAGTTGGACACCCGACGGCAATTACTTCCTATTTCAAGCCACGCGCGACGGCAAGACCGAGATCTGGGCAATCCGTGAGGGGCGTGGATTGCCTTTCTCTTCAAGTCAGCCAGTGCGGCTAACGGCAGGCCAGATCAATTCTCTCGCGCCATTGGTCAGCCAAAATGGGAAGAAACTCTATGTCATCGGAGAGCAATTGCGGGGCGAACTGGTGCGCTACGATGCGAGATCGGGAGAGTTCGTCCCCTGCCTGGCAGGAATATCGGCGGAATTCGTGGACTTTTCCAGGGACGGGAAATGGGTAACCTACGTCAGCTTCCCGGATCGCATTTTGTGGAGGAGCCGGATCGACGGGACCGAGCGCCTGCAACTTACGGCGGCGTCAGTGCAGGCAACGATGCCCCGCTGGTCGCCGGACGCCAGGCGAATCGCGTACTTCGACGCAGCGCCGGGGAAGCCCTGGAGGATATATTTAATTTCCGCAGACGGTGGCAAGCCTGAACCGCTTCTGAGCGAACCGCGAAATCAGATGGATCCCAACTGGTCTCCGGATGGCAATTCTGTGATGTTCAGTTATTTCCCTATATTCGACCGCGTCCCTCCGGAAAAGCTCGGCCTATACGTGTTCGACCTGAAAACCCGAAAGGTGAAGAAGCTGCCGGGGTCCGATGGCCTGTGGGCGCCTCGCTGGTCGCCGGATGCCTCCCACATTGTTGCCAGGTCAGCAGATTCGCGGTCGCTGATGGTATTCGATTCCGCCGCTCAGACATGGTCGGAATTGGCTACAGAATCTTACGTGGGCTTCGCAAACTGGTCGGCGAACGGCCGGTCGGTTTTTTACACGCGGAGGGGCGCACAGCCTGCCGTTTTGCGCGTAACGATAACGGACCGTAAAGTGGAAGAAATTGTGAGCCTGAAGGACTTGCGCCAGACCGGATTTCGCAGCGCGATTTGGACCGGCTTGACGCCGGATGACTCGCCCCTGTTTCTGAGGGATATCGGGACGCAGGAGATCTACGCCCTGGACTTGCAGGTGCGTTAAAGCCTCGACTGACGTGGTCGCCAACCCGTCGAAGTGCCAGCCTCGGGCGAATTTTTGGCCACTCGGAGAAAGGTCGGATTTGGGTGCCGGTCAACTCCTGGATGCCGCGCATCCGGAAGTTTTCTGCCGGGCGGTAGGCCGTTATGGCAAAGGACGGCATTATCGGAAAGCGGACCGACGCGATCCGCTTAGCAGCGTGGCACCTATGCTGGCCGGTTCGCATCCAGTCTCGTCATAACCAACCGCCATAACCAAGAGATTTGAAGGGGATTGCTCGGAGGCCCGTCGGACGCGGGTTTGAGCGAGGTCGCACCGTCCCGCACAGCCATCGCCCAAGGCAGGTGCGCTACCAGGCTGCGCTACGCCCCGACTTTCTACTTATCTGATTCTAAATTACTTCCACGAGCAATTGCAACGACCTCTCACGTCAACCGTGCCAAAACCGTGACAAAACCCCAAGCCGGGCGGAAACCGTGCCAAAATGCCAGAGTCAGCAATATCAGTGAGTTGCGATCGGAAAGACCGGAGAGCAAACTCATCCAAACAGAGCTTGGTAGGGCAGCTGGAATTTTATGCTGGCCTGATTGGTGCCAAAGCTCATGATTCCATTGGGTGTCAATTACTTGATGAGCACCTGCTTTTCCGGCATCCCAAACTGCTCTAAATGCGGTAAGTACCGCTTAGGTGATTGATGGCGAATTAGTGTCCAATTTGCCGTTCTTGGGGGAAAGACTTTGTACCTCGACCACATTCGTGCTCGGCACATGCGTGGCCTTGATACCGACGCCGCTGCTCATGCCTCCGCGGTTCACATTCCGAAGACGTTCGCGATTGCTCACGTTCCACACCGCGACTTTTTCACCGGGCCGCAGATCGGCTCGCTCCATCAGATCCTCATCGATGGAAATCGAACCGATGTAATGCACGTCGGCTTCGGTCACGGTGGCGCGGTGGATCTTCGACTTCAATAATTCGCGTTCCAGTGGCATAAAGTGTGCCAGCTTCGCTTAGGGTCGTAAACCCGCTGGCGTCCTGTCCTGGTGGCGATGGAACGCGCGCCGCAGGTCCGGCCAAAACTCTTTCAGAATGTTTCCCGTCATGTCGAGCCCGACCTGCATTCCCAGGCGGCTCAGGGTGTCGGACGCCGAACGGTTGTCCGGGTAATAGGCGTTGCCGATGGCGGCGGCAACGGGGTTGCCTCCGAATTCGGCGAAGTTGAAGGTGTGGCCGCCGGAATCCTCGCGGATCCAGAAGATCTGGCCCACGGCAGAACCCAGCCGCTTCCAGACACCGCCCTCGCCGCGGCGGAAGTAGCGCGGGTCGAGATGCAGCGCCGCCGGGAAGATGACCTCGGTCATGTAGTCTCCGATAACCCAGTCGGAGTACGACGCGAGGAAGCGGTGCGCATACCCCTCGGCGCCCTGGCCGAAAGAGGGATTACTGTTGGTGAGTTGGTCCTGCGCTGCAAAAAGAGCCGCCAGGGCGAAGGTTCCGCGATCGAACGAATCCTCAGTGGCGATCTTGAACTTCTCCCGCGCGGTAATAGGCTCGTATTGCCCCTGCGCGGGATTCGTGCGGTAGTTCGGGATAATTCCCAAGATTCGTTTGTCCGAGGCCTGCGACGGCTGACGCGAGGCCAAATCGGGCGTCGTGGATGATGCCTCCTGACACCAGGCCCCGGCCGCTGTGCACAGGCACACAAGGATGCGGACAGAGAGCACCATTGGTTTTGGTCGCGGGGCAGCCAGGAATTCCTCCCGTGAGGCGAAGGTCTTGACGGTCAGTCCGGCGGAGCGAACAAGATCAGCCACGCATCCGCGCGCGGATACATCGCTATCCACTCCGTAAATCAAAGCTCGTGTGTCACTCATGGGACCTCCTGGTTCGACTGTCTTGCTCTAAGCGCTGGGTGGAGTTGTCACGCGGCTACTTGCTCCAGGGCTACGTGGTCTCGTCGGGGAACCATTATGAGGGCCGCGGGCGGTTCCTTCGGGCCGTCGAACTGGCGAAGCATGCCCTCCAGCTTCCATTTCCGCCGGCAGAGCTGAATCCCCGCGTCACTGCCACGGGGACCGCTGGTCCGCCCCAATTCCCGAATCACTTCTCCGTAGGCGGAAAGCAATGCTCTCCGAAGTTCCTCGATGTCGTCGTTGGCAAGCCTTAGTGTCATGGCCTCACTCCACCGGCAGCTCTCAACCATCGCCCCCCAGATCGATTTTCCATGACTATCTTCCCTGCTCCGCCTACGGACCGCGCGCCCTGAACCACGACGCCTCTTTGGACCACCCGACTGGCCTCGAACGTCGTAAGGAGCACTCTTTCCCGGATAGGCTCATTGTGAACCGACTGCTGCCGGGAGCCAACCCTATATCGTCGTGTTGGCGGTTGATTCAATCGTGAGGGCTGCGTGTGCCACTTTCAGGGGATGCGTCGAATGACCCTAAGAGCGCCGCAGAAGAAGCTGATGGTTTCCACACTGCAGTCCTTCGAGTGAGCAGGCGCATGGTTCGCTCGGTCAGGCCTTCCTGGTAACCACGTCGGTAAATCCTGGGTAACTTCCTTGCAAAAGGGACTTCCAGAATTTGTGAGTCTCCGCCACGGTTTTCACAAGAACCACGCTCGCGTATTCCCCGACAACCGTCGATCCGGCACGCATCGCGCCTTTTCGGCACAGCGCCCCATGGCCCCAATCACGGTATTCATTTGAAACCACCATTCAGATGTCGATTGACTTTGGCACCTGCTGATTTTCTCCAACGCTCCGTCGAGCACTGAAATGAACGAATCAATCCCCCAGCAGGCGGCCGTACCGCTCCAAGGTTTTCACGTGGTCGCAGACCGCTTTGAGGCCGGCTGTCAGCGGAATTGCCAGGAGCAGCCCGGCCGCGCCCCACAGCACGCTCCAGAACATCATCGCCACAGCAACCACCAGCGGGTTCAGGTGGACGCGCTGGCCCACGATCTTCGGGTAGAGCAGGTTCATCGTTAGAAGATGAATTAGCGCCACCACCCCTACGATGATCAAGTACGGCGCCGGCGTGCTGTAGACTGTCAGGGCCGCCAGCAGCGGCGGGGCCAACGCTAGTGGAACTCCGACGGAAGGCACGAGGCTCAGAAAGCCGCTCAAGGGCCCGATCAGCATCGGATACGGCAGCGGAAACGCCCAGAAGAAAGCGGTGCTCGCGACGGCCAGCAGCAGGCCCAGCAGGAAGTTGCCGACCACGAACGCCCGCACCATTGAGGCGATGCCGTCCAGGCTCGTGGCAGCCGCAATCCGGTCGGGACCTTCGAATAGGTGCAAGAAAGCGGGCTTGATGTGGTCGCGCCAGCTCAACATGAAAAACACCAGGAATGGGACGAACGAAGCCATCATCATCGTTTCGTATAGCGAGGCGAGATGCGAATGGATGAACTCGACGAGTGGCGGACGCTCAGGTTGAATGTGCACCTCCTGAACTCCGGGTGCGGGAGCCACGGGCATGACCGGCTCGGGCGTGCTCCGCCTTTTTGTTGGCGCCTTGTCCGAGAGCTGGCTCCGGCGTTTCGGCGCCACCATTGCGTGAGCTGCCTGCTCCATGTTCTCCAGCTTCGTCAGCACCCCGTCCGATAGGTCGCCGATGCGGTCCGCGTACTTGGGCACGTCCTCCGCCAGCCGGGACCCCTGTTTGTACACGCCCAGTCCCGCGAGGAAGACCGCACAGAGGGCAAACGAGCACACGATAAAGCTGGCCAGCGAGCGGGGCACGCGCACGCGGGTGAGCAGGCCCACGAACGGTTCCAGAATGAAATTGATGATAACGGCTGTGGATAGTGTCACCAGGAAAAGCTGTCCGTAATACAGCAGCGCGATCGCGACTCCGAGCGAGATCAAACCGCCACTCAGGCCCCTGGGTTTAAACGCTCGGAACGGACCATCCATCAACCTTCCGGTATGAGCTAGAACGCCTTTCATTGTTGCAGCACCGTTGCGCGGATGCGCGTTTCCTCAACTCTGGCGTTTTTTCTCAATCGGCGGAACATTGGTTTTGCTCTCAGGTCACGAAGGGGCAAGCGAGTCTCCATATCAGCGGCATTGGGGCTCAGTTCGTTGCCGACGGTGCACGATGGCGCGTGCCAATCAACTCGGCACGGGCGTCATCAAATGCCGAAGCCGAAGCAGCGCCTATCAAAGCCCGGACAACGTTCGCCGGGGGGATCGCCGACTGAACCCGCGGCTTCATCAATCTACGCGGCGAGGGCGCATCTAACGACGGAAAAAGGTATGAAAGGGCCATGCTGCGCTTGTTCAGGTCGAGACGGTCGTGTTCACTCGGGGTTCTGCAGAAGGCTTAAGGGAATCAAGTTCGGGCCGCTGTACAGAGGCGATCTCCCGCGTTACCGTTTTTCGATCTGGTGTTCGTACACAAAGCCGGCGGCACTTGCCCGACACGGGATCGCACAGTCGGCAGCGTCTCCTCACCCGATCGCTCGCGGTCCGTTCGGATTGCATCAAGTCTCATCCTGGGAGCCACATCTCGACAAGATCTTAGACGTCCCACGACCCCGCGTTTGAGAGGGGTTCGTCAGCAATTCGTAACTGGAGATCTCGATCCTAGATTTGATGGCCGTGTTCATGCGTTCTACTGAGGCCCGGACAATACGGTGACAGCTCAGCAATACCAGAGGACCGCTTGCTCACAGGCTCACGGCGCGAACTGCTGCGGGTCATCGAAGCGTGTGGGTCGGTCGGCGCTGGCGGAGGCACTCGACTTGAAAGATCGAAGTCCCGTCACTGGGCTAGGAAGTATCACCGTAACCTGTTCGGACCGCATGTACTGAACTCATACGTAAAGTGATGTGGCAGGGCGCCGTGGATTACCTCGGCCGTGCGCCAATCGCTCACTGAAACAGGCGAGCGATATTGTATTTCCGCATGCGTGATTGCAGGGTCGTCCGCTTCAGGCCGAGCTGGGCGGCTGCCCCGTTCGCTCCGCCAACCATTCCCTTGGTTTCCTTCAACACCTGCAGTATGCGCGCGCGCTCCGATAGCTCGGTCACATTCGAAGCCCGGACGTGCAGCGCCATAGGCGCGGACTTGCCATCAAGCTCCGGCGGTGCAACGTGGAGCTCAGGCCCGTCGCTCAGAACCACTGACCGCTCGATGACGTTCTGCAGTTCGCGAATATTGCCCGGCCAGTCGTAGTTCGTGAGCGCTTCCATCGCGTGCGGCGGAATGTTTTCGATGTTGCGTCCCATGCGCTTCGCATGCTTCTGGATAAAGTAGCGGGTGAGCGAGGGAATATCCTCACGGCGCTCCCGCAAGGGAGGAACGTTCATTGGAAAGACGGCCAGCCGGTAGTACAGGTCCGCTCGGAACTTGTTCTCCTCGACCATGGCCTTCAGGTCCCGATTGGTGGCGGCGACAATCCGCACGTCCACTTGGATGGTCCGGCTGCCGCCCACGCGCTCAAACTCCTGCTCCTGAACGGCGCGCAGTAACTTGGATTGCAGGTGCAGGGGCAACTCGCCGATCTCATCCAGGAACAGCGTGCCCCCGTCGGCCGCCTCGAAGCGGCCTATGCGCTGCGCTATCGCCCCCGTGAACGAGCCTCTTTCGTGGCCGAAAAGCTCGCTTTCGAGTAGTTCCGCCGGGATAGACGCGCAGTTCACCTTGACGAACGGCCGGCGCCGGCGGTCGCTATGCGTGTGGATGGCGCGTGCGATGAGTTCCTTGCCGGTACCGGTTTCGCCGCCAATGAGCACCGTGGCATCGGTGGCCGCGACCAGGCGAACTTGATCCAGGACGGCGCGCAGCGCCGGGCTTGAGCCGACGATCCCTTCAAATTCGGTCGAACACCGGTCGTATCCGGAGTCCACGAACTCGCCGAGCTCGGTCCGCGATCCCAACCGTGATTGAACCCGCTCGGCGCCCGAGAGGCTCGAAAAAGGCCCGAAGTCGATTACTGCTGCGGTTGCCATGTTGTCCTCGCTTGAAACTGATTCTGCGCTTCTTGCCGCTCGCCGGAAACCCTATTTAGTCGCGGCTGGAAGTGGTCGGATGGTTCACGGTGGCACTACCACTTTCCGGGGAAGGTGGAGTACCCCTGTCGGGCGGGCTGGAAGGAGCGATATGCCTTGGGCCGTAGAGCCGGGCATCGACGGACCACTCGCCGGGACCGATTAGTGCCACCGTTACGCCCAACACCGCCAATGCGGCGGGAATACCCGCATGGGCCGGCGGCAGTTCGATGATCCCTCACCCAAGCCCGATGGTACGGCGTGCGTGCGGTCGTTCCCTCCCAGCTTCTCGAGGGTGCTGGTGACGTGCTTCTTCACCGTATCCCTTGCAACCGCAAGCTGAGCGGCGATCTCTTTGCTTGCATTCCCTTTCGGCACATAACGCAGGGTGACGAAACAGTCTCAGTGGGGATTCTCCTAAGTGCCTGATTCCGGTCAGCGTAATTTGGTGCTCTGAGTGCTCCTAAGGATCCCCCGCGAGCCTTTTCCACGC
>Ga0181521_10006789_pt1 | contig 12245 bp, 12 predicted proteins | sample PEATcosm2014_Bin_32_FD_119764 | JGI IMG/M metagenome (GOLD analysis project Ga0181521, IMG submission 119764) | Peatland microbial communities from MTU Mesocosm Facility, Houghton, MI, USA - PEATcosm2014_Bin02_60_metaG | ecosystem: Environmental > Terrestrial > Soil > Wetlands > Peat | place... | reverse complement strand
CGCCCGACTGCCCGGCCGATCCCGGACCCGGCCGCTTCGCGTCATCGGCCACATCGGTCACATCGCCGATCGGCAAGTCATCGTCATCCGCAGGGCGTCTTTTCATACTTCAAGCTTACTCAAAAAACTGTTTAATCTTCAGCGCGACCATCGGGGAACAAACGGGGTATACTGCCCACCATGTCCAACGCCGGCCTTTCCGGATCTGCGATGAAAGATCCCGTCACCTGGTTGTACCCTCCTGTCGAGCCCTACAACACGGGCCGGCTCCAGGTCACACCCATCCACGAGATTTACTTCGAGGAGACTGGCAACCCCTCCGGCAAGCCGGTGATCTTTCTGCATGGCGGCCCCGGCGGCGGCTCCGATCCGAAACAGCGCCGCTTCTTCCACCCCGAGAAGTACCGCATTGTGAACTTCGACCAGCGCGGCTGCGGGAAGAGCACGCCCTATGCATCCATCGAGGCCAACACCACCTGGGATCTGGTCGCCGACATCGAGAAAATCCGGGCGCACCTCGGGATCGAGCGCTGGCAGGTGTTTGGCGGATCGTGGGGCTCTACCCTCGCACTCGCTTATTCTCAAACTCATCCGGATCGCGTTACGGAAATCGTCCTCCGCGGCATCTTCCTCCTCCGGAAGCAGGAGATCGATTGGTTCTACCAACGCGGCGCGTCGGCGCTCTATCCCGATGCGTGGGAGTCCTATCTGGCCCACATCCCCGCTGCTGAGCAAGGCGATCTGCTCTCCGCATACTACCGCCGCCTTACCAGCGACGATCCGGCTGTGCGGCTCGCCGCTGCGAAGATCTGGAGCCGATGGGAGGGCGTCACCTCCAAGCTGCTGCCCGACCCTGATTTCGCCGGCCACTACGAAGAGGATGAATTTGCCCTCGCCTTCGCGCGTATTGAGGTCCACTACTTCTTTAACAAGGGTTTCCTGGAAACCGACGACCAGTTGCTGCGCAACGCCTCGCGTATCCGCCACATCCCCGCGGTGATCGTGCAGGGCCGTTACGACGTGGTCTGCCCCATGGAGAGCGCCTGGGCGCTGCACCGTGAGTGGCCCGAAGCCGATCTGATCATCACTCCCGACAGCGGCCACAGCGCTTTCGATCCGCCGAACAGTCGTGCTCTGGTGGCGGCGACGGACAGACTGGCCTTCAGCTGACCTCGTGGCGGAGATATTTGCAACATGCCAAACCTTCGTTCATGGGGCCTCAGGCAATGCAGGAGTTACTGCGATCATTCGAAAATGACGTAGCCTTCTGAATTACAAACGAAGATGGTCTTGAACAAACGCAGAGGCATCAGGCCGGCGACTCCCGGCTCGGTTCGGCTTGGAATCGCCACTGCATTTCCATTCCAGATATGCCGGCCTTCGATCGTCAGCCTGCTGAATACCAAGCCCACAATTTGCGGACCTCCGACCGTCTGCAGATAGCCCTGGTCGCCACGGTCCCGGTCCGGATCCACACCGAAGAGGACTAACCGGACCGCGCCCGAATCCAGCACCAGGTCGCCAAGGCTGGTGGAGACGGCCGTCCTTCCGTTCCGCATTCTGAGCGGGGCGCGCCGTCCGTTCAGGTCCTGCTTCCCGAATTCGAGCCGTTTACCGCGGAGGTCGAGCATGTAATCGAATCCGGAAAGAAACCACTGCCCCAGCACTCCCTGAACATCGGGCAGAAGGCTGTGCACCGCGCCTGAAAACGCGAACCGCTGCTCGTGCGCTTTGACCGGACCGAGCTCGATCTCATTGCCGTCGCTGCCTGGCAACCGGGTCATCCCGGCGGGCGACGCGACTTCATCCTGAAAAGTCGCGTTCATGCCAATGGTCCTCGCCAGACGCGGCTCGATCAGGTTGATATTGGTCCCGGTGTCTACGAGGAACCGGTAAGGGCCGTGGCCATTCACGTAGACGCCGTCCACAACCGGGAGGCCTTCGCGAAAATGCATTTTTACCCCGCTGAACAGGGGGTTAGCGGTGATGCCAATCGAGCAGATCAGGACCGTCTTCGACGCCAATGTCCTGCCAGACATTAGCATACATTACAGCAAGGTTACAAAAATTACAATCGGGTTACAAAAATAAATTTAGTGGCCTTCGCTGACGTAGTTCCGGTTCCAGGCCGGAATCTCGACGGTGACGTCGCCTTTCACCACCGCCTGGCAGCCCAGGCGTGAGTTGAGCTGAAAGTCGGCGGCCTGCTCGACGCGGTCGAGCTCGTCGTCTTCCATCTCGGAGAGATTCGCCTGCCCCTGCTTCACCACCACGTGGCACGTTGTGCAGGCGCAGCTTCCGCCACACGCGTGCTCCAGGTGGAAGCCGAAATTCATCGCCACATCGAGCAGCGATCCCGGAAATCCGTGTCCCTTGTAAGGCAGTTTCTCGGGATTGAACTCAAATGTCTCATTCGCGGGCAGGAACGTCACTTTCGGCACTGACCCGATTATAGGGTTTGCACGGCGATGAGATTTCTCGCCGCCGCCGCCACTCAAACCAATGGGAGAGAACGATGCCCGTCCGTGCGGTCTTAGCCGCGTTTTTCATCCTGTTCGCCGCCACCGCGTTCGCGCAGGATCCCGCGTATGAACCCCTCTCGAAGGCATTCGACGCGCTGCGCCTGCGCGACTACGATTCCGCCATCGCGTCTTTCGACAAAGCCAGCGCCCTTGCACCCGGCCGGGCCGATATCCGCAAGAACCTCGCCTACACTCTGCTGAAGACCGGCGACACCGATCTGGCGCGCGACCAGTTCGGCGAAGCCATGCGCCTCGATCCGGCCGATCTTCATGTCGCGCTCGAATACGCATTCCTGTGCTTCGAGGCGCGCGACAACGCGTCCGCCCGCAAAGCCGAAGCCCGCCGTATCTTCGCCCGCATCGCTGATCCGGGAAATGATACCGGAGACGACGCCTCCCGGGCCACCGCGGCCCAGGCCTTCCGGAACATCGACGAGCCGCTGGCCAGCGGCATCGCGCGCTGGCAACAGGTGCTCGCAACGTCGCCCCCCACTTTCAGCGCGCACTATGAACTGGCGCAGCTCGCCGAGCAGCGCGACGAACTCGACCTGGCCGCCGCCAATTACAAAGCGGCATTTCAGCTTTTGTCCGAACGCAAATCTGTGCTGCTCGATCTGGCGCGTGTCGAGAAAGCGCGCAACAATCCGGAAGGATCGATGGCCGCACTGCTCGCCGCCTCCCGCGGAGACGAACCGCGCGCCGCCGAACTCGCCCGCGAGCAGCTTCCCGCCCGCTATCCGTACGTCTATGAGTTCCGCAAAGCGCTCGAACTCGATCCGAAAAACCAAACGCTGCACAGGGAGCTCGCGTTCCTGCTCCTCAGCATGTCGGAGAAGGAACCGGCGCTCGGTCCCGAGGCCGAGAAAGACTTCGCGGCCATCGGCGCGGCATCGCCCGAGGACTATCTCGCCATGGCGCAGCTCGGACTGCTCTATCTCGCGCAAAACCAGAAAACGCTCGCCATGCCGCTTTTCGAGAAGGTTCTTCAGCACGCAGATCCGGCTACGGCGAATCGCGTCCGCATGGCTCTGAAGATGCCGCTGGTACTGGAAGATTCACATCCGGCGGAGTCGGCGATCGACCCGCGCATCCTGGGCGAACGCAGCTACCAGGCCGGCTTCCTGAAGGACGCGCGACGCTACTTCCTGCAGGCGCACGCAGAAAATCCCGTGGACACATCCATCGAGCTGAAGCTTGGGTGGACCTACAATCTGCTGCACGACGACGAGGATGCGCTCCAGTGGTTCAATCTCGCGCGCCGCAGTCTGGATTCCGCCATCGCCGCTGAAGCCAGTCGGGCCTATAACAATCTGCGCCCCGGCACCGAACGTTTTCGCACTACGCTGTGGATTGCCCCGATGTACTCCTCCCGCTGGCACGATCTTTTCGGATATGGCCAGCTCAAAACCGAACTCAAGCTGAAGAAGGTGGCTTTGTTTCGACCGTACGCATCGATGCGGATCGTGGGCGATGCCAACCGCATCATGGGCGCGGGGCCGCAGGATCTTTCCGAGAGCGCGGTCATCTTCGGCATGGGCGTCGCCACCCGGTCGTGGCGCGGCGTCATGGGCTGGTTTGAAGCGGGCACGAGCGTCGGTTACATCACCGGAATCCCCTCACGAGACTTTCGCGGCGGCGCGTCGTACTCGCGCACTCTTGGCGCTTCCCTCGCGGCTGAACACAGTGGCCGGTTCCTCGAAACCACCGTCGACAGCGTTTTCATCAGCCGCTTTAACGACGATCTGATCAACTATTCGCAAAGCCGCCTGGGCTACACGGCGATCCTCGGCGGCGTTAAAGCGCAGGCCTTCTGGAGTGACAACCTCACATTCGACGCGAAGCGGCAGTACTGGGCAAGCTTCGCCGAGACAGGGCCCGGCGTACGTGTGCATTTGCCCAATACGCCGCCGTCGCTCGCGTTCACGATCGGCGTCGTGCGGGGCATCTATCTGATCAACGCGGGGAATCCGCGCCGGCCCAACTTCAACGACTTCCGCGCGGGGATCTGGTATGCGTTTACGAAATAGCACGACCGCTCCCTTACGGTCACGGCTCAGAAAACGTTTCGGAGCCGCGCGCGTGAGCAAGCGGTACGGTAATACTCTCCTTCTTGCAATTCTGCTGGCGCCTGCCGGCGCTGGCGGAACCTTCGCGGTCCTCGGGCCGCGAGCCGGGTCGTGGCCGGCTGTTCTCTCCTCAGTCGGCCACATCGCCGGTCCAGCCACGGAGGCGGACATCTTCGTCGCCCCGCCCGGCACTCCGGCCGCGGCGGACTGGCGGAACAAAGTGCAGAATGGCGCGGCGCTGATTCTCGAAGGTTCATCGCCTCTCGCCACGAGCTTTGGTTTTCGTCCCCGGCCTGAAACCGTTTCGGTCATCCATGTCGTCGACGTTCACAATCCCGCTCTGTCCGTGATCTGGAGCAAGAGTGTTGAATTACCCCGCAGCGACGTGCCTGAAAACGCGCGCGTTTTCGCGAAGGACCGCTGGACGGGCGCGCCGCTGATCGCGGGCCTGCGGGTGGGGTCCGGCGCCGTGCTGTGGGTCGCGGCCGACCCCGGCCCGAACGGATATGAACGCTTCCCGTACCTGATGCAGGCGCTCGCGGATCTGGGCTTCGAACCGTCGTTTCGCAGTTCGCGCCTCTGGGCGTTCTTCGACTATTCCTACAGGACGCGCGCCGACGCGGACTATCTCGCGGAACACTGGCGCAAAGCCGGGATCGCCGCTCTTCACGTCGCTGCCTGGCATTTCTATGATCCGGACCCGGAGCGCGATGCGTACCTGAAGCGCCTCATCGACGCCTGTCACCGCCACGGCATTCTGGTCTATGCGTGGCTGGAGATGCCGCACGTCAGCGAGAAATTCTGGAACGATCACCCCGCGTGGCGCGAGAAAACCGCGGTTCTCCAGGATGCACAGCTCGACTGGCGGAAGCTCATGAACCTTCAGAACCCCGCCTGCGCCGCCGCTGTGCGCGATGGATTGAAGCGGATGACGGAGCACTTCGACTGGGACGGCGTCAACCTGGCCGAACTCTACTTCGAATCGCTCGAAGGCGCCGGCAACCCCGCCCGTTTCACGCCCATGAACGACGATGTGCGCGCGGCATTCCAGACCCAATCCGGCTGGGATCCCATCGAGATATGGGGCGAGCATAATGACGCTGCATCGCTGCGGCAGTTTCTGGACTTTCGCGCGGATCTGGCGCGCCGCATGCAAGAAGACTGGCTCAAGACCGTGGAAGCCTTCCGCGCGTTCCGCCCGGACCTCGACGTGGTTCTGACGCACGTGGACGATCGCTTCGATACGGGTATGCGAGACTCGATCGGAGCGGATGCGGCGCGCGTGTTGCCTTTGCTCAACACGCACGCGTTTTCGTTCCTCATCGAAGATCCGGCTACGGTCTGGAATCTCGGACCCCAGCGTTACCCCGAGATTGCGAAGCGCTATCTGCCCCTTACGCCGCACGCGGAGAAACTGGCCATCGACATCAACATCGTCGACCGCTATCAGGACGTCTATCCGACCAAACAGCAGACCGGCACCGAGCTGTTCGAGCTGGTTCACCTGGCCTCGACTGCTTTTCCGCGCGTGGCGCTTTACTTCGAGAATAGTATTCTGAAGCCCGATCTGCCGCTGCTCGCCGCCTCTTCGGCGGTAGTGACTCATTACTCGAAGGACCGCCGCCGGATCTCGGTCGAATCGCCCGGCGATATTGAGATGAACTGGACCGGCGAAGGCGCGCTGGTGGATGGAAAGTCCTGGCCGGTCCAGTCGCCCACCGCGATTCGCCTGCCCGCGGGATCGCACACGATCGAACCGGCTGCGAGACGCGAATCGATTGCGCTGATCGATCTCAACGCCACGCTGCGATCGGCTGCGATCGAATCCGGCAGGCGGATCATGTTTGAGTACTCGAGCGACAGCCGCGCCATCGCCCGCTTCGACCACAAGCCATCGCACGTTGAAGTGGACAGCGCGCCGTTTTCCACTGCGTGCGCCGAATCCAGCGATTGCGCCATCATGCTCCCGCATGGCGATCATCGGGTTGTGGCGACTTGGTAGCAGCCTTTTCACAGGCTGAAAGGCCTGTGCTCGGCAGGCGGAACCGCCTGCCCCACATTTGCAACCACAGCTTTTGCCTTTTGTGGCGCAGGCGGTTCCGCCCGCGATCCCCATTCCTCTATTGCCTGCGCGGCGTAGAAACCGAAGTCACAGGATGAAGCCGGATGAAGCTTGTGCCACCTCAGTCAGCGCAGCTTCTCCACCGCTTCGGCGCACTGGGTCAGTGCGTCGGGAAGCGAATTCGGCCTCTTCGCTTCGCCACTGATCTGACTGCCGAAGATCAATGAAGGTTCACCTTCGTTCCAGCGCAGCCCGCAACCTCCTCCCGATTTCTGAACTTGGCGAAGCACGTCTTCCGCATCGCGTCCGGGGAACGCTGCCAGGGCCTGGCCGAGCCGATTGTAGGACTGCGTGAAATCGGGCCCCGCTGCAGGCGCGGAGTGCCGGCCGAGGACGGCCGATTTGGACTGCCAGGCGGCCAAATCCGCGTCCTGATCCGCAGCTGCGGGAGTCGCGGCCGCCGCGCGGAAGGAGTCGTTAGCGGAAACCGGGATTTGGCGATGCATCGCGAATGCCGCGATACCCGCAGCCAAAGCGATGGCTGCGACTGCACCCAGCGCCATGCGAAGAACCATCGGATGGCCGGTTGGCTTCGATCGGGTTGTCGCCCCGATTGCCTCCGCCAGTTCTCTTTCAAGTTTCTGGATCTTGGCTGACGCCTGGATTGCATCCGCCCGGCGCGACCGCTGTTCCCAGTCCAGTTCCTTCTTTACCTCGTGCAGTTTGGTGATCGTCTCCGCCAGTGCTCCTTCAACGCGCGTTACCGTGTCGCGAGATTTCGGGACGCCGTGATACTGCGTTCTTGCCCTGGCCGCTTCCGCCTGGGCGGCGGCCAGTTGCTGTTGTAATTCGGCAGCCACTTCGAGCGCTTCGAGCCTGGCCTCCTCCTGCTCACGGATGATCTGCTTCAGATATTCCGGTTCGGCAACTCCTCCGTGTAATTCCGGCATATCCGGCTCGGGGATGCCCAGTCTGTCACGTGTCTCAACGAGACCATCCTGCAGTTGCCTTTGCAGGGCCTGTGTTGCTTGATCTTCACCGGTGCCAGTTTCTACGACGAGCGCCGTTTCGGCGGAATCCATACTCTTCTATCGGAGCGCGCGGCCAAAAACTTCAGCCCTTCTTGACGAAGACCGTCCCCCGATTCGTGGTGAGGGTGATCTGGGGTCCATTTCCGGTCTGGCCGGTGACGCTCGCGCGGCGGCCGTCGGAGGACGTGCGCAAGGCGCCGCCGAATTCGTTCTCGACCTCGCCCTGCTGCGTCGATCCGCTCAATTGAAACGCCGCGTTGTCCGGCAGGGTGACGGTAATATCGCCATTGCGCGAATGAGCATCGATCTTCGGGGGAGGGTTTTTACTGGCCCGGATGTCGATATCGCCGCGTTCGACCGTCAATTCGAGCGCGTTCGACACGTCGGCGGCCTGCACATCGCGCGTCCCGGTCGTGAAGCGGACCGGTCCGACCACGTTCGACATGCGCAGGTCGCCGAGGTCGAGCGTGATCTCGCCGGGGATGGCCTCGACGCTGAATTGCGTGCGCAGCGATTGAAAGCGCAGCGGCGCGGCCAATGCCCGAAATTCCAGATTGCCGGAAAATTCGCCGTTGATCGTCACCAGGCCGGCGATATTCGTGAGCTGGACATCGCCTCCCCGGCCAGTCAGATCGAGATCGCCCTTCAGGTTCTCCACGCGGATATCGCCGCCGCGGGTGGATTCGATACGGACATTGTTTCCGATGTGATTGAGGTGAACGTCTCCGCGGCCGCCGGAAACGTCCACACTGCCGTCGATGCCGTCGATCATGAGGTCACCGACTCGATCACGCGTGCGCTTCTCGACTCTCACGCCGCGGGGCACGGTGATGTCGAGATCCGTCGAGATCTGACCGGCAATCGGGCCAGCCGGACCGTCGCTGCGAAGGATCAGGAGATCGCCTTCCCGATCGAGACGAACGTGCGTCTGCTGGTTGCGGCGGTCGGCCTCGCTTCGATTGAAGGCACGGATCGTCTTCCGCCCTGTTACAGAGACCGCGTCCCTGTCCACGCCCTTGATCGAAATATCGCCGCGCAGGTTGTCGAGCACGATGCCGGTGACTCCCTGCGTGGAGACCCGCGCGAAATCCGCTGCGTTGACATCGTATTCGTAGTCCGAGCCAAAAATGGTAATTTCGCCATCGTTGAATCCGCGAAATCCGCGGAAGTCGAATGTGCGATGCCGGTTCAGGAACGCCGCGAACAGGCATAGGATCAGAATCCAGAAGACGGCGCCGCCGGAGATGGGGCGCGGCGGAGCTGCCGTCCCCCGGCTGGCGTGAAACAACACCTCGATCAATCCAATCACGCCGGCGCCGATCAGCAGGAACGGCCAGTAATTGGCGAAGAACGAGAAGAGGGAAAGGTCCGGCCGCAGGTTGTGCAGCAGGAACAGAACGCCGATGGCGATCAGGATCAGCGGGCCAGTGATCGAGCGCGGTCTCAAGGGCGTTCTCCGGGCCCCGTATAAGGAGGAGGCGGAGTTGGCGGGCTGCCGGGAGGCGGCGGGTAGTAGGCGTCGCGGCGGCGGCGTCCACCGGCCAGCAGGCGCAGAAGACCGATCACAATCAGCAGCACCGGCCAAGTCTGGCCGAAATGGAAAGCCGTGAACCGGTCGAAAACAAACAGCACGCCCACTGTGATCAGGATGATCGGACCCGCGACGGCGCGCATCAGCGAACTGCATTGCGCGTTCATCGGCGCACCTCGGCGCCGCTGCCGGCGTCGCCGTTCGAATGCCGTTCGACCGCGTGTAACCGCGTAAACAGCAGGTACACGCCGAGGACAATCAGCCCGACCGGCCAGTAGCGCTCCATGTCATACATCGCGATGATGCCCGTTGTATCGAGCAGCAGGATAGAGCCGAGCGCGATCAGAAGAACGGCGCCCGCGGGAAATCTGCCCTGCGTCGAACGGACATCGATCAGGCTGGAGAATTCCTCGACCGCGACGCCGTAGCGGCGTTTGCGCGCCGTGTGATACGCCTCGAACGCCATATAGAAGACCCAGCCGGCAATCATCAGGCCAACCAGTGGCGCAAGGGGACCGCGCGGGCCGTTGGCGAGGGTGACCAGCAGTCCGAAGACGACTACGTGAATGAGTCCCTTGGCGTATTGGCCGTTATAGATGGCGCCAACGCCGGGGATGAAACCAAGCACGAACGCGACAGCGGGGTGCGCGCCGTAGTCCACCGGCGGAGCGGGCGCGGTGTAAGGAGAAGGCTCGGGCGCGACAGGGGATGGAGGCGGAGGCGGGGCGGCGGCGGGCAAATGCTGCGCGCAGTAGATCGATCCGAGCGCAGGCCGCCGGCACTCCTCGCACATCGGCACGCCGCACTCGCGGCAAAAAGCCACTGCGGTTCGATCGGGATGAATGGAGCAGTCCATGGTTTATTTCCTGTCTTTCGTTGTCGTCGGCGTTGTCGCGGGTTCCAGCTTGCGGCCGTCGGCCTGGGTGTCGGCGGCGGTTTCGTCGGCCTCCCGCTGTTGCTCGGCCCAGTCGTCGATCTGCGTTTTCACTTCGTATACCAGCCGCATGCTTTCATAACCCTTCACACCCCGGTCCCAGATGCGGCCCGTCCGGTATTCGAGCGAACTCCAAAGGCGCACGGGATCGAGGTCGGCCGCGGTGAAGGTAGTCTTCGCGGGGCCGCCGCACTGGCTGAGCATCGTGAGCGACATGAGCGTCATCAGCGCGCCAAGCACCATGCGCGGACGCAGCACGGGAGCGAACGTGCGGTTAATCCAGCCGCTCAAACCGCGCCCATGCAGCTTCAGTTCCCAGCCCGCGTTGGTCGCATGCAGGATTTTGGTGAGCAGGGCGGGAGGCGGCTCGACGTCCGAAGCACGCTCCATGAACGCCACCGCCGCGCGGGCATCCTCGGCCAGGGCGGCGCAGGCCGCACAGGTATCCAGATGACGCACGAACGCATCCCCTTCGCTCGCGGGGAGCGCGCCGTCCAGGTAGTCGGCCAGCAGGATTTCAAATGCAGCGCAGTTCATGGCACAGCCGTCCTGTGTCGCTTCAGCAGACGAGCCAGTTCTGCCCGTCCGCGATTCAGACGCGATTTTACGGTACCCTCGGGGATGCCAAGAACGCCGGCGATTTCGCGGTATTCCATTTCCTGCAGATCGCGGAGGATAATCGTCTCACGAAGCTCGGGAGAAAGTTTTACCAGCGCGGACTGCAGCAGCTTGCTGGCTTCGCGCCCGGCAACAGCGCTGTCGGGACGGCTGCCGGCGTTCATCCCTTCAATGCCGGCAAGCTGCTCCTCAATCGAATCGGTGACGCGTTCGTTGCGTGTACGGCGATAATGATCGATCAGGAGGTTACGCGTGAGCCGGGCCAGCCATGTCGCGAAAGATCCTTCGGCGGAGCGGAAGCTCCCGAGAGCGCGGAATACGCGCAGGAACACTTCCTGGGTGAGATCCTGAGCTTCGGATTCGCGGCCGGTAAAGCGGTAGCAGAGACCGTAGACGCGGCGCGTGTGCAGACGCACGAGTTCTTCCCAGGCCGCGTCGTCACCGCTCAGGCAACGCTCGACGATTGTGCTTTCGAGGTCCAGGCTCTCCCCGATCTTATCCGGGCACATGGCGCCGGTGAGACCCCAGACCGCCGATGACGCCGCTAAAGCCATTTTCCCGCTTAAATCCTTCCAACAGAAGGAACGAGGCCTTATCATGATAGGTTCAATTTTTCCGCGAAGCCAGCGCGCCGTGGCGGGGAGCAAGGTCGGATGACGAAATGAAGTGCCCGTTCTGCAGCCACATTGAAGACCGCGTGATCGATTCCCGCGAGAGCAAGGAGGGGGATTCGATCCGGCGCCGGCGCCAGTGCATCGCCTGCGAGAAGCGCTTCACCACCTACGAACGGATCGACGAACTGCCCTACATGGTGATTAAGAAGGACGGGCGGCGCGAGAAATTCGACCGGCAGAAGGTGCTGAACGGGCTGCTGAAGGCTTGCGAGAAGCGGCCCATCAGCATGGCGAAGCTCTCCGATCTGGTGAGCCAGGTGGAGGCTAGGGTCACGGATTCGCCGGATCGGGAGATCACGACGACGGAGATCGGCGAGTACTTGATGGAAGCGCTGCGAGGTCTGGACAAGATCGCATATGTAAGATTCGCCTCGGTTTACCGGGATTTCCAGGACGAGCAGGCGTTTCTCAACGAGTTGCGCAGTCTGACCCGGCAGGGGCCGGGGGAGCGGGGTGGGGGATAGGTCGAATCTTTGGGTGGAACTACGGTAAGCGATTCAAGATAAAGGGCGAATCGGACTCTCGGTTGCCGCGGCGTTGCTTTGCCGGGTATTCTCAAAGGACAGGGATGGAACTCCGCAGAGAAGGTATTCCGCCTTTGCACGCTGGAATGGCATGACCGATATGCAGCTTTACCTGGCCGTTGGTTTGCCCGTGTTCGCGATCATGCTCAATATCATCGTCGGCATGATGCAGAATAACACCACGAACGCGAACATAAATGCCCGGTTCAACAGCGTCGAAAATCGCCTCTCCAGCCTGGATTCGCGCTTCGACACGCTCACCGGCAAAGTGGTCGATATCGAT
>Ga0181521_10006787_pt1 | contig 12246 bp, 9 predicted proteins | sample PEATcosm2014_Bin_32_FD_119764 | JGI IMG/M metagenome (GOLD analysis project Ga0181521, IMG submission 119764) | Peatland microbial communities from MTU Mesocosm Facility, Houghton, MI, USA - PEATcosm2014_Bin02_60_metaG | ecosystem: Environmental > Terrestrial > Soil > Wetlands > Peat | place... | reverse complement strand
CGTGACAAGGGGGCCCGCGTGCTGCTGGCCCCGACCGTGAACCTGCACCGCCATCCGCTCTGGGGGCGCAACTTCGAGGCCTTCTCCGAGGACCCGATGCTCACCGCGAGGCTGGCCGTCGCCTACATCCGCGGGGTGCAGGAGCAGGGCGTGGTCGCGACCGTGAAGCACCTGGTCGGCAACGAGACCGAGTTCGAGCGCTACACCAGCTCGTCGGTGATCGACGAGCGGACGCTGCGTGAGCTGTACCTGCTGCCCTTCGAGCATGCGGTGCGGGTGGCCGGCGTGCTCGCCGTGATGACCAGCTACAACCGCGTCAACGGGAGCCACGTCCCCGACCAGCCGCGGTTCCTGACCGGCATCCTCCGCCAGGAGTGGGGCTTCGCCGGGCTGGTGATGACTGATTGGTTCGGACTGTCGAAGACCGTCGATGCCGCCCGGGCCGGGCTCGACCTGGAGATGCCGGGGCCGGCCCGATCGTCCGGGCCCCATCTCGCCGAGGCGGTGCGCGCCGGGAGAGTCGAGGAGTCGCTGCTCGACGCCGCGGTCGGTCGTATCCTGGCGGTCTTCGACCGGGTCGGCGCTCTGGACGATCCGCCGCCCGGGGAGGAGCGGCCGGTGGACCGGCCGGAGGACCGCGCCCTCACCCGGCGCGCCGCCGCGGAGGCGCTGGTGCTGCTCTCCAACCGCGGGGTCCTGCCCATCTCCCGCGACGGGCTGCGCCGCGTCGCCGTGCTCGGGCCCAACGCCGACCGTCCCGCCATCACGGGGGGCGGCAGCGCCCGCGTGCAGCCCTTCTACCTGCTCTCACCGCTGGCCGCGCTGCGCGAGCGGCTCGGGACCGCCGTCGAGGTCGTCCACGAGGCCGGGACCGGCCCCGGGGGTGTGGAGAGGGCCGTCGACCTGGCGCGCGGCGCCGACGCCGCCATCCTGGTGGTGGGCACCGACGAGGAGTGGGAGAGCGAGGGGTACGACCGCGAGACCATGGACCTCCCCGAGGGCCAGGACGAGCTGGTGGCCAGGGTCGCCGAGGCCAACCCCCGCAGCGTCGTGGTCGTCAACTCCGGCTCGCCGGTCGGCATGCCCTGGGCGGACCGTGCCGGCGCCGTGCTCCAGGCCTGGTTCGCCGGGCAGGAGTACGCCAACGGGCTGGTCGACGTGCTCCTGGGCGAGTCCGATCCCGGCGGCCGCCTGCCCACCACCCTGCCGCTCCGGATCGAGCACGCGCCGGCCTTCGGCAACTTCCCCGGGGAGAGCAGCGAGGTCCGCTACGGAGAGGGCCTGCTGATCGGCTACCGCTGGTACGAGGCGCGCCGGCTGCCGGTGCGCTTCCCCTTCGGCCACGGGCTCTCCTACACCACGTTCGCGATCGGGGCGCCGCGGCTCTCGACCCCGCGGCTCGCTGCCGGCGAGAGGCTGTGCATCGAGCTGGAGGTGACCAACACCGGGTCGCGCCATGGCGCCGAGGTGGTCCAGATCTACGTGGCTCCTCCGGGCGGCGGATACGCGACCCCCCTGCGCCGGCTCCGTCCCGTGAAGGAGCTCAAGGCCTTTGCCAAGGTGCACCTGGAGCCGGGCGAGTCGACGACCGTGAGCCTCGAGCTGGGCGAGCGCGCCTTCGCCTACTACGACGTGGCGGACCAGTACTGGCCCCAGCTCGCGGGCCGCCGGGCCAACCCGCCCACCCACATGCACGACAGTCCGCTCCATCGCGAGCAGGCCGGGTGGTACGTGGACCAGGGGACGTACCAGCTCCACGTCGGCCGGTCGTCGGCCGAGATCGCCCACGTCGTGGACGTGGACGTGGAGGGCGGCCCCGCGCCGCTGAACCGCTCCGTGCGGCCCGACTGAGGTTTGATCCGGCCATCTCCGCCGGGGACGACAGCCGCCCCCCGCGGCGCTGAACGGGACTGAGCTGAGGGTGCCGTCTGCTCCACGCCGTCGTTGCAGGACCGGCGCGCCGGCTGACCCGCGACCCCTGCCCGCGTTATATCAGCCGGCCGTCTCCTCGCCCGCCTCGAGGCGGCGGAGGCCGAGCCGGCGGTGGAGGGTCGCGAGCGGGTGGGGCGCCCACCAGTTCCAGCGGCCGAGGATCGCCATCAGGGAGGGGACCAGCAGGGCCCGGACCACGCTCGAGTCGATGAGGACGGCGACCGCGGCCGCCAGGCCGATCTCCTTGAGCACCACCGTCTGGCAGAGCACCAGCGCCCCCACCGCGACGCAGAAGAGGATGGCCGCCGAGGTCACCACTCGGCCGACCCGCTGCAGCCCCAGCGCCACCGCCTCCCGGGTGGAGAGCCCGTTCCGGTACCCCTCGCGGATGCGGCTGAGCAGGAACACACCGTAGTCGGTGGAGAGGCCGAAGGCGAGCGCGCCCGCGAGCACCGGTGTCATCAGGTCGATGCCGTCGGGCGAGAAGCCGAGCACCCCGCTGAGGAAGCCCTTCTGGAAGACGACGCCGAGGAGTCCGAGGGTGGCCCCCAGGGTCAGCATGTTCATCAGGAGGGCCAGCACCGGCAGCACCAGCGACCCGGTCATCACGAAGAGGATGAGCAGCGTCGTCACCGCGAGCAGCACGGCGGCGGTGGGCAGGTGGGAGCCCAGGCTGGCCCGGAAGTCCATGTAGTTGGCCGTGTACCCGGTAGCTCACACGGTCAGTGAGGTGGGGATCCGGTTGACGGCGCTGACCGCGTCCTCCGCGGTCGAGGAGAGGGTGGTGCCCCGCAGCGTCCCGTTGATCTCCCAGAGGTCGGAGCTGATCATGGTCGGCTTCTCGATGGCGGCGACACCCGGAACCCGGGCGACCGCCGAGACGTAGGCGGCCACCGCACTCGCCGCCGACGGCCCGGCTCTGACGATGAGCTGGAGCGGCGAGTCGCTGACGTCGGAGTAGCCCGCGGCGACGATGTTGTCCACCTTCACCGCCGGGAGGCCGGCGGGAAGCCCCTTGGTCGAGTAGCCGGTGAACTGGACACCGAGGACCGGCGCACCGGCGCCGACCAGCACCAGGGCGACCACCAGGGCGATCGGCGCCGGGTGCCTCATGACGCCCCGGGCGAGCCGCGCCCACCATCCGCCGGTGTTGACTGCCGGCGCACCGTGACGGCGTCGCACCGACAGCGCGTCGACGCGGGCGCCCAGCAGGGCGAGCAGGGCGGGCAGTGCCACCACGGCGGAGACCGCCGAGGCGACCGTGACTATCATCCCGGCGAGGCCCATCGAGGAGATGGCGGGGATCGGGAAGAGCAGCAGGCAGCCCAGCGCCGCCGTCACCGTGGCGGCGCTGAAGAGGACGGTTCGGCCCGCGGTGGTCAGCGTCCGGGTGAGCGCGGCGGCGCCGGGGCCGCTGCTGGCCATCTCCTCGCGGTATCGGGAGACCATGAGCAGGCTGAAGTCGATGCTGAGCCCGATCCCCAGCGCGTACACGAGGTTGAGGGAGTACACGGAGATGTCCCCCACGAGGGTGGCGAGGAGCAGTCCGAGCGTGGTCAGGCCGATGCTGACCAGCGCCCCGAAGAGGGGGAGGAGTCCCGCGACCACACTGCCGAAGATCAGCAGCATCAGCACCAGCAGGATGGGGATCGCGATGGTCTCCGCGAAGCTGAGGTCGCGCAGGCTCTGGTCGTTGCCCTGGGCGTCCAGGGCGGTGGAGCCGCCGAGCAGCACGTGACCGGCGAGCAGCGGGTCGGCGTCGATGGTGGCCTGGAGGGCGTGCACCGCGCTGACCTCGTCGAGCGGGCGCAGGCTGGCGACGACGATGGTGCTGCGGCCGCCGTTGGCGATCAGCTCGGGCAGATCCTGGGACCACGCGTCGACGATCTGGACCACCTCGGGGCGCCGGCGGAGCACCCGGATCGCCTCGGCGACGATGGCCGGGGGGGACGATGAGACGCTCGCGGGCGTGCTGAGCCGGACCAGCAGCGTGTAGCCCTCCTCGACGTCGATGCCGGTCGCCCTCTGCACCGCGACGCGCGCCTGAGTGCTGGCGGAGGCTGGGTCGTCGTAGTCGGAGAGGCCGTCGCTGAGGCGGCCGGAGACTGCGCCCGAGAGGCCGAGCCCGATCGCGGCGAGCGCGAGGAAGGCGAGCAGGACACGCCAGGGGCGGTGGGTGGCGAGGCGCGCCAGACTGGACATCGAGGGCTCTCCCTCCGCCGCTGCCAGCGGGTGGTCGATGTGGACGGCTGGTGTTTACCGTGTAAGGTTGGTGGTCGTACCTTACAACGTAAGCGGCCGCCGGCGCAACCCCGTGTGGGGCAAGATGGAACAGACGTGACGGATCAGGTTCCCGCTGCGGTCGGGGCCGACCGCCCCACCCTCACCCGCCGCCGCATCCTGGAAACGGCGCTCACCCTGGTCGACGCCGAGGGCCTGGAGGCGCTCTCGATGCGCCGGCTGGGCGCCGCCCTGGGCGTGGAGGCGATGAGCATTTACCACCACGTTCCGGGGAAGGCGGCGCTCCTCGACGGCATGGTGGCGACGGTGCTGGCCCGCCTGCCGCTCCCCGAGGCCACCCCGACCGGCTGGGAGGACGCGGTCCGCCGGGGCTTCTCGGATTTCCGCCGCCTGCTGCTCGCGCACCCGGCCCTCTTCACGCTCATTGCCACGCGCCCGCCGACCGAGCCCGAGAGCCTGGCCCCGGTGGCCCGCGCCTTCGCCATCCTCGAGGGGGCGGGATTCGATCGCCGGGATGCGACGACCGCCTGGGACACCCTGCTCGCCTACACCTTCGGATTCGTCCTGTGCGAGATCAGCGGCGTGGGCGAGGCGACCAGGGGCGCCCCCATGCTGGTCCTCCTGGAGGAGCACCCCGACCCGGAGTTCGCCGCCCTGCGCGCCGCCCACCTGGGGACGGACGAGTGGGACGCGGACGCGGAGTTCGCCCGCGGGCTGGAGGTGGTGCTCACCGGCCTGCGCGCCTCCCTGGCACTGACCCCGTCCTGACCCGCGGCGGGGCGGCGGCTTCGGTCCCCCTTCCGGGCGGCCCGCTCGGCCTCCGGTGGCGCGGGGCGGGCGTCTACCCGACGGGCTCGCGCCCCTGACCGTCGATCACCGCCGCCAGCGCGACCAGGCTGATGACGTGCCGATGGTCGTCGCGCGGGCAGAGGCGGTGCGGGTCGAGGTGGATGGGGATGAGACCGGCGGCGACGGCACCGGCGACGTCGATCCGCAGGCTGTCGCCGACGTGGGCGGTGCGGGAGCGCTCGGCACCCGCCCTCTGGAGGGCGAGCTCGAAGATCGCCGGGTCGGGTTTGGCGACCCCGACCACGTGCGAGTCGACGGCGGCGGCGAGGAGGACGCCGCGGCCCGGCCCGACCTGGCAGACCCCGAGCCGGCGGAGGGTCGCCTCGATGTGACCGTGCTCGGTGTTGCTGACCAGGGCCACACGCACCCCGGTTGCCGCCAGCGCACGGAGGCCGGCGCGGCAGCCCGGGAGCGGCCGTGTGAAGAGGGGCCGGGTGTCCTGGACCCGCCTGACCGCGGCGGCGGCTGGCTCGACCAGGGCTCGGGGCAGGCCGGCGGCGCGTGCGTAGGCCACCCAGTAGTCGATCGGCGGAGCAGGCCCGTCGGCACTCTCCGCCTCCGCCAGCGCCGTGTAGTGCGCCGCGTCGAGGAGCCGGGATTCGGCCCGTGCGCCGACCGTGGCGAACGCCCGCCCGATGGTGCGGTGCTCGGGCAGCAGCAGGACCCCGCCCACATCCAGGAAGACCGTGTCGACGTCCAGGGGCCGGGGTGGGGCGGGCATGGAGGGGCAGGATAGCCCGACGGTCGAGAGGTCAGCCCCCAGCCGCGTCGCGCGCCGGCGACGGGTCGGCGGGTGTGGCGGCCGGCTGCCGCACCGCCGCGCGCCCGGCCTGCAGCGCCGTGCGGTCCAGCTCGTACCAGCTCTCCCGCGTGACCAGCCGGTGCAGCGCCCGCTCGATCGCCTCCTCGGGAAGCATCCCGGTGGCCTCGAGCAGGGCGCCCAGCATCACCATGTTGCCGACCCTCGGCGACCCCAGTCGATCGGCGATGGCGGTGCTGGCGATCGGGATGGTCCGGACGCCGTTCGCCGGGCAGTCCGCCGGCACGCGGTCCGCGTTGTAGAGGACGAGCCCGCCCGGCTCCACGAACGGCAGGAATTTGCGCAGGGATGGCTCGTTGAGCGCGATCAGCACGGTGGGGCGAGAGACCAGCGGGGCGTCGACGGGCGCCGCGGAGATGCGCACGTGACAGTTGGAGGTGCCCGAGCGCATCTGCGGCCCATAGGACGGCAGCCAGGAGACGTGGTATCCGGCGCTCAGCCCGGCTTCGGCGAGGAACTCCCCGAGCAGCAGCACGCCCTGCCCGCCGAACCCCGCCACCACGATCCGGTGGTCGGCGGTCGGTACCGGAGCGGCGGACACGACCGTGTCCCCGGCCTCGTCGTCTCCGGGCTTGGGGTCCAGGCCCAGGATCCGCGGCAGCTCGCCGACATCCGGGACGGTCGTCATGTGGCGCGGTGGGATCGCGCTCTGGGAGCGGTCGCGGAAGTTGCCGAGCGGGAAGGTGCGGGTCATGGCTTCGCGGACGAAGGTCTGCGCCTCGACCGGGTCCAGGCCCCAGGCGGTGGGGCACGGTGAGAGCACCTCGACCAGCGAGAAGCCGAGGTTGTGCACCTGGTTCTCGAGCGCGTGGCGGATCACCCGCCCGGTGGCCATGATCTGCTTGTTGCTGCCCAGCGCGACGCGTTCGAGGAAGACGGGCGCCTCCAGGGTGGCCAGCAGCTCGCACACCTTGATCGGGTATCCCTGCTCCGCCGGGTCTCGGCCCAGCGGGGTGGTGGTGGTCCGCTCTCCCAGCAGCGTGGTCGGTGCCATCTGGCCGCCGGTCATGCCGTAGATGGCGTTGTTGACGAAGATCACGGTGAGGCTCTCGCCGCGGTTCGCCGCGTGGACGATCTCGGCCGTGCCGATGGCGGCCAGATCGCCGTCGCCCTGGTAGCTCACCACGATGCTGTCGGGACGGCTGCGCTTGACCGCGGTGGCCACCGCCGGGGCGCGGCCGTGAGCCGCCTGGATGTTGCCCACGTCCACGTACTCGTACCCGAACACGGAGCACCCCACCGGGCTCACCAGGATGGTGCGGTCCTGAATGCCCAGCGCGTCGATGGCGTCGGCCAGCAGCTTGGTCACGATCCCATGGCCGCAACCGGGGCAGTAGTGGGTCTGGTCCTGGTCGTCGTCCTTGCGATCGAAGCGGGCATAGAAGATGGGCGAGCGGCCGTGGATCACGGCCATCGCCGGGGCGTCACCGGCCATGGGTGCTCACCTCCGCTGGAACCCGCGCGCCGGCCAAGGTCCTCTCCACGAACTGAAGGACCTCTTCGACGCTGGGGATGTTGCCTCCCATACGGCTGTAGAACTCCACCGGCCGGCGTCCCTCCAGCGCCAGCCGGACGTCCTCCACCAGCTGACCGGTGCTCATCTCGACCACCGCGAAGGTCCGCGCCGTGCCCGCCAGCGCGCGGATCGCCGCGGTCGGGAATGGATAGAGGGTGATGGGGCGCAGCAGCCCCGCTCTGATGCCGCGGTGGCGGGCCGCCTCCGCCACGCCGCGCAGGACACGCGCGACGATGCCGTATCCCACCAGGACGATCTCGGCATCCTCGACGTTCCACGCCTCCCAGCGGGGCTCGGCTCGCTCCGCCTCGCGGTACTTGGTCTCGATGGCGCGGATGTGTCCCTCCAGCACATCGGGCTCGAGGAAGATGGAGTTGACCAGGTTCTTGCGGGTGGCCTCGGTTCCGAGGACCGCCCACGCCGGGGCAGCCGGCACCGGCCGCGGCTCGGGGAAGGACACCGGCTCCATCATCTGCCCGATGCTGCCGTCGGCCAGCACCACCACGGGATTGCGGTAACGGTCCGCGAGGTCGAAGGCCAGCATGGTCAGATCGACGAGCTCCTGAACCGACGCTGGCGCCAGCACCAGGTTGCGATAGCAGCCGTGGCCGCCGCCCTTGACGATCTGGAAGTAGTCACCCTGCTCCGGGCCGATGCTGCCCAGACCGGGTCCGCCCCGCATCATGTCGACGATGACGCAGGGGAGCTCGGCTCCGGCCAGGTAGCTGAAGCCCTCCTGCATCAGGCTGATGCCCGGCCCGCTGGAGGCGGTCATGGCGCGCACCCCCGCGGACGCGCCCCCGTACAGCATGTTGATCGCCGCCACCTCGCTCTCCGCCTGCACGAAGACGCCGCCCACCGCGGGGAGGTACAGGGCCGCCATCTCCACGATCTCGCTCGCCGGGGTGATGGGGTAGCCGTAGTAGGCACGGCAGCCGGCCAGCAGCGCGGCCTTGACCACCGCCTCGTTGCCCTTGATCAGTCGCGGCTCCATGGATCAGGCCGCCAGCCGCCGCAGCACCGTGATGGCACCGGGCTCCGGGCAGACGTAGTAACAGATGCCACAGGCGGTGCAGCCCGCTCCGAGGTACTCCGCGGGGTGGTAGCCGTGGCGGTTGAGCTCCGCCGAGAGCCGGAGCACCCGCGGCGGGCAGGCCTCGACGCAGAGACCGCAGCCCTTGCACTCCTCCAGGTCGACGGCGACCGCCCCTCGGTCGTGGATCTCTTCCATGGGATCTCCTAGGTTGGCGCCGGGCCCGCATCCAGCAGGTGGGCGCGCACCGCGTACTCCATGAGCTCGGCGCGGAAGCTCGGGTGGGCGATGCTGATCAGCGCCTCGGCGCGCTGACGAAGGTTCCGCCCGCGCAGGTGGGCCACCCCGTACTCGGTGACGACATCATGCACATCCGCGCGGCTGGTCACCACCCCGGCGCCGGGGGCGAGGGCGGGCACGATCCGTGACACGCTCCCCCGCCGGGCGGTCGACGGCAGGGCGATGATCGCCCGGCCTCCCCGGGCCCGGGACGCACCCCGGACGAAGTCGAGCTGCCCGCCCACCCCGCTGTACGGCCGGGCCCCGATGGAGTCCGCGCAGACCTGCCCGCTCAGATCGACCTCGATCGCCGAGTTGATGGCGATCATCTGATCGTTCTGGGCGATCACGAACGGGTCGTTGACGTAGCTGGTGCGGTGGAACTCGAACATCGGGTTGTTGTCGATGTAGTCGAGGATGATCCGGGAGCCGAGCACGAACCCCGCCACCACCTTCCCGGGGTGGAGGGTCTTCCGCGCCCCGGTGATCACCCCCGCCTCGATGAGCGGGACGACGCCATCCGGACAGAGCTCGCTGTGGATGCCCAGGTCGTGGTGGTCGCCCAGCCGGGCGAGCACGGCGCTGGGGAGGGCCCCGATCCCGATCTGGAGGGTGGCGCCGTCGGGGACCATCGCGGCGACGCGCTCCGCGACCCGGATCTGGACCGGGTCCGGGGGCTCCGGCACCAGCTCCCGCAGCGGTCGCGACACCGGGACGATCGCCGTGACGCGACTGACGTGGAGCCGGGTGTCACCCAGCGCGTGTGGCATCTGATCGTTCATCTCGACCAGCACCCGCGATGCGTCGGAGGCGGCGGTGAGGGTGCAGTCGGGGCCGGTGCCGAGGGTCAGGAACCCGTCCTCATCCGGGGGCGAGGCCTGGACCAGCGCGACGTCGATGCGCAGCTCGTCGGTGAAGAGACGTTCGATCTCACTGAGCGACACCGGGGTGTAGTCGGCGCGCCCCTCGGCCACCGCCGCACGCACGTTCTCGCCGAGGAACAGGCCGTTGTGGCGCAGGTGACCGGCGAGCTCCGGGCGGAGATACTCGAGGGGACCGAGGGTCATCATGTGGCAGATCTCGACGTCCCACAGCTCTCCCCCCCGCTCCGCCAGCGCATCCAGCAGGGTCGCCGGGGTCCCGGGGCCCTGCTGCGCCCAGACCCGGTCCCCGGGGCGGATCAGCTGGACGGCGGTGGCGGCGGTGGTCAGCCGGTCACGCCACTCCACCGCCCGATGCGGCCGGTCCATGGCCGCCGGCATCCGGCCGGCAGGACCAGGGGTCCCCCTGATCGCCCGGTTGACTGACTGCGCTCCGCCGCTGGGCGGCCGAGAGACGCGCCCCATCGATCGGGCGGCGCTTCGGGTTTCCGTGGTGACTCCTCTGAGGCCCCCCGGCGCTGGAGCAGGTATACACCCAAACCCACTCCGCCTCACTGGGCTGGTAGCAACGAAGCTGCTGCCGCCGGATGGCCCCCCGTCCACGGGCACCATGGCCTCGGGTGGGGCCCGGGGCCCGCGATCTCCCGCGCTCAGCCGGAGGCGGTCAGGTGGAGGGGGTGAGAGTACACGTAGACGGTGGCGTTCTCGACGCGAATGACGCGCTGCGGCTTCCCATAGGTGGCGGAGGGCGGTCGGGGCACGGAGGAGCTCGGGTCGACGATCACCGCCGTGGGGCCGGCCGGATCCAGGAACCAGCCGGCGGCGGCGTTCACCAGCACCGGGCAGAGGCGGGTGCCGGCGCCTCCGCACTCCGTCACCGGGCGGACGTCCAGCCGCCCCCCGGTCGCCCAGGTGGTCACATTGGCCTGCCAGTAGTCGGCGTAGGCCTCCCGGACCCCGGATGCCTCGAGCGCTCGCACCAGGGGGGTCGCCTGGACCGGGGCCGGCAGCGTCACGCTTGCCAGGGCCCAGGCGTCAGCGCCGGCCAGCGCCGCCACCCCGACCGCGAGCAGGGCCCGGCCGACCGGCCGGCGGCGTCCGAGCAGGGGGAGCAGGGCGGCGGAGGCCAGCAGCAATGGGGTCAGGTAGCGGAGCCCGGTGAGATCGGCCGCGTAGCTGGTCCCGAGGAAGACGGTCAGGTCGGCGGCGGCCACCAGCGCCCAGAACACCAGGTGGGCCAGCTCGGCGCGGTCGCGGGCGGTTGGCGGTCGCGGACCGGCGACCGATCGCCCGGCGTGGAGCAGGGTGGCCACCACGGCGGCGCAGACCAGCAGTCCCACCCCCACTTCGATGTAGCTCATGGGCCCCGAGCCCAGCGTGCTGAAGATCCCGCCCAGCGCCACGCCGGTGTCACCGCCCACGACGTGGAGGGTGTGAACGACCTCCCGGAAGCTGGCCAGCTGCACCGGGTTGGGCTGGGCCCGCAGTGGCACGGTGCCGGCCACCCCGAGGGTGAGGAGCGCCGTGGTGACCACCGCGAGGGCCATGCCGGCCGATCCAAGGGCCAGGGCCGCTCCGCTCCGCTCCCGGAAGCGCAGCCCCAGCACCAGCACCGTGCCGATGAAGGGCAGGACGCCCACCGCCACCAGGAGCGGGTCGGAGACAGCGTCGATGCCGGTCACCACGCCGATGCCGAGGACTGCGGCGACGAGCGTGGTCCGCCGCCGCGCCCCACCGAAGAGGAGAGTGCCCAGCCACCCGAGCAGGACCAGGTTGGCGAGCGAGCTGACCCGGCCGGTGGGCGACGCCTCGCTCATCAGCAGGGCCGGCGTGGCCGCCAGGCCGAGCAGGGCCGCCATGCCGGCCGCCCTCCACCCGGCGAGCCGCCGCAGGGTGGCCGCGAGGAGCAGACCACTGGCGGCGTAGACCCCCCAGGTGAGGGCCTGGCTGCTCACCGCCCGGTCCGGGAGGTGGAGCGCCAGGGCGCTGAGCAGGAGGTCGCTGTAGCCGGGGTGGTTGCCCAGGAAGACGGCACCGTGACCCGGGGTGCCGATCGCCGCGGCGAGCAGCGGCGCGCTGACGGTGTCGCTGTTCGGGACCGCCCGGGCGAGGAACGCCGGCAGCCGCACCGCCAGCACCGCGATGTAGGCGACCGCAGCAAGGGCGACGGCGGTCGAGGCCAGGTTGGCCGGCAACCGCTGGCTCAGCCGGCGGCCCCTCCCGGGCGGGGCCGCCCTCGGCTCGTCTGACCGGGCGGCCACTCGGAGCGGCGGCGTGGCGGTGCTCAGCCTGAGGCGGTGAAGGAAGCCGCCCGTCGTCATCCCACCTGGGACCCCCGTCATGTCTCGGGATGGTTGCCTGACGCCAACCTTACGCCCGCGTCCCGAGAGCGCAGGCCGGCCGAGTTGACGTCCTCGGGCCGGGCGAATACCTCCGCCCCCTCCCGGGCGGCGAGGGCGCCACCCGCCCCTCCGGGGTGGACGGGGCGGGCGGGTTCGCGTAACGTACAGACGTTCGCATCCAGCCGGGCGGCGCGGGTGGTCAGCCGGCCGGCGGCCCGGTGCAGAGTTCTGGGTACGCTAGGAATCCCGTGCCACACGACACCATCGACATCCGGGGCGCCCGGGAGCACAACCTCAAGAACATCGATCTCAGCCTGCCCCGTGACAGCCTGATCGTCCTGACCGGGCTCTCG